>PDWI01000299.1_pt1 | contig 79814 bp, 64 predicted proteins | sample 1430891 | NCBI WGS metagenome assembly PDWI01 (sample SAMN01162508, study PRJNA174530) | Oral metagenome, whole genome shotgun sequencing project. | biome: Marine environment; feature: Marine mammal; material: Swab sample of the gingival sulcus; isolation source: swab sample of gingival sulcus... | reverse complement strand
GCTTGAAATTTCCGGCATCAGTTTTATTGGCGCAAGCCAACTTGCCTGCGTACAGGACGAGCTTGGGAAAATTTATATCTACGACTACCAACTCGAAGAAGTTGTGCATAAAGTAAACTTTGGCGAGAAAGGAGATTACGAAGATATTGCCGTAGTCGGAAATGATGCATGGATTGTTCGCAGCGACGGGAAATTGTATCACGTGCAAAATTTCGCTTCGGACAATCCCAAAGTGGAAAAATACGCCACACCCCTGACACGCGAAAACAATGCAGAGGGCTTGTGCTACGATGACCAAAACCAAAGCCTACTGATTTTGTGCAAAGAAAATGCCACAATCGAGCATGGAATAAGCTATAAAAACAGTCGTGCCGTTTATGAATTCGACCTGAAAAACAAAGAGTTCAAGCCGGAAGCAAGATACATTATCCGGCTTGATGCGCTTGAAACAATTGTCGAAGAAACAACTACGACACCAAGCGGAAATTTTGCATTTCGTCCTTCCGGCATTGCAATCAACCCCTTAAACCGCGATGTTTATATTGTTTCGTCTGTCGGGAAACTGCTTTTGACGCTTTCGGCAAAAGGGGAAATAAAACGTGTACAAAAAATGTCGAAAAAAGTAAACAAACAGCCCGAAGGGATTTGTTTCAACACCGCCGGAGACCTGTTTATATCAAACGAAGGAAGAAAAGGAAAAGGAAATATTTTGTGGTTTAAGCATGAAAAATAAGCATACTGAAAAAACAACAAGAAAGAGTTTTCTTTTTTTAATTCGTTTTTTTTCTTGTAAATTTGCAGCAACTTAGTTATTAATAATGGCAAACGCTTTTCACAAGCAGTCTTTGATGCAGGCGTTTTGCTTAATTTCTATCTCTATGAAAACAAAAATCACGCTTCTACTTGTTGCCTCATTTTTTTTGGTTTCGTTCGTAAAACCACCTTTGCCGGGCGATACAAAAAGCAAAGTCCTTGACAAATCGTATGCGGGACAATCTGTCGAACAAGTTGTTTACCAACTTTACGGAAAAAATTCGCGCGACAAATTTTTCAATCCGAAACGAAAAGTCGAATTTGAGTCAGAACTTGCAGTGCTGCTCATCGAACACTACGATATTTATAGAGATGAACTCTTGGCGGTTTCAAAAAAAATATATGAATACATTGACAAAAAGTGTAATTCAAACCCCAAAAAAATCAACAAAGAACTGCTGAAACTTTTCACAAAAAACAAATATATGGGACGCATTGCCGATTCGATAGTGCATGAAAAAAAATATGTAGAACAAGTGAAAAATATTTTATCAAACGGCAAAGGTTCGCTTGCAAACCATTTTCTTCTTCAACTTCTGTTTATGGATAAAATTTACACTTCCGACTATGAGCATGGAATCGCCAAACAAATATTGGGCAATAGTGCCATAGAACCTAAATTCATGCGCAAGAAAAAAGAAGTTGCTCCTTTTTTTGAAAATCGCGGCAGATTCAGACCCCAACATGAGAAATCGACATTTAAGGTCTTCTTTCCGCAAGGCAACAAAAACCACGATGTTTTGCACGGAATAAAAGCAGAAACCGACTATTCTATTGCCTCAGAATTTACAACGGAATATTTTGGCTTGCACCAATTTCATAGTCGAGGCATGGAATACTGGACGCTTGACGAATCAAACCCTTTTGTGCAAGAGGCAAGAATAAAATGGAACATGCCGCTTGCGTGCAGCATTTCGGGAACTGTGGCAGAAATGCTCGCCTGTTTGCATATCTTTGGCTTTTCGGATTTTAATTTTCGACAAACCTACATCACCGGATTGACCGGTTTTTTAATTGCAATCGGGGCGCACTCTTTCCATGAAATAATGATGTCTGCCAAAGCCGGCGAAATTCCCTACCAAAAAGGAAATTATCGCGGTGTTTTTTGTCGCGAACTCTATGAAACAAGTGCCTACAAAAATCTTCAAAAGAAATATCCGGACCTAATTGGATAAGTGATAAGTGATGAGTGATGAGTGATGAATTATCATTTATCACCTATCGTCTATCACCTATCGCCTATCACTTATTGCTTATTGCCTAATTTTAGGGAAGTTCCACCCATGCTAAAAATGTTGGCATCATAACTTATCGTTAGATTTTCGCGTTCGCGGTTTCGTTTCAAGGCTAATTCTATGAGCTTATTGTTCAGTTGTGTGAATGTTTTGTCTGTTGCTTCCCATAGATAGAACGAGAGCGAACCCGGAATGGTATTGATTTCATTGACAAATATTTCGTTGTTTTGTTTGTCGATAAGCAAATCGACGCGAGAAACACCGGTGCAGCCCAAGACCTTGAACGTGGAAAGTGCAAGCTGCTGGATTTCTTCGGCAGTTTGTTTGGGCAAGTCTGCCGGGATTTTGCGTTGTGTTCCGCTCATTCCTTTGTCGGAGCTTCCTTTTGACAAATATTTGTCCGTATAGCTTAAAATATCGCCGCTTTTCAAAGGTTCTTCGCACACCGACGGAATGGCTTCTTCCGTATCGCCCAAAACCGAACAATTTATTTCGCGCATTTGAGAAATCATCTTTTCCACGAGGATTTTTTTCGCAAAATTCCCTGCCAAATCAATGGCATCAATCAGTTCTTCTTGGTTTGTGGCTGTTGAAATTCCTACGCTTGAGCCTAAATTTGCGGGTTTTACGATTACAGGAAACCCGATTTCCTGGATTTTGCATAGAATTTGGTCGCGTTGTTGATACCATTCTTTTTCGTAAAACCAAACATAATTTACCACCGGAATGGCATTGCTTTTCAATATTTGTTTCATTGCAATTTTGTCCATTCCTGCTGCAGAGGACAATACGTCGCAACCGACATAAGGAATGCCAATCAACTCAAACAAGCCCTGAATAGAGCCGTCTTCGCCAAAAGTGCCGTGCAAAACAGGAAAAGCCACGTCAATGGCTGTTACTGTATTTTTTTCAAACAGCCCGACAGTAGTTTTGTAGAGCTGAAAATTACCAAATTCGGGCAACATATATACTTGTTTGCACTTTTTCAAGAGCTCTTGTATGTTTTTGTAATTGTCGATTACCAAAAGTTCATTTCCTGTGTACCATTTTCCATCTTTTGTGATATAAATAGGAACGGCTTCGTATTGTTTTGTGTCAAGGGCAAAAATGGCTTGCAAGGCAGAGACGACCGATATTTCGTGTTCTACGGATCTTCCGCCAAAAAAAACGCCTACTTTTGTTTTCATCATGTTTATATTTTTATGAGTGATGGGTGATAAGTGATAGGCGATTTGCTTATGCCAAAGATTTTCGCTTAACTTCCACCTCAATAATCATCTCGTTGTGTGTTTAAAATTTTTTATTTACAAAGTGTTGTTTAATCTTGCTCGTGTTTATTCGTTGAATATGTCGGGCAAATCGTTTTCGTAGAGAACCACATCGTCGTTTTCAACTATTGAGCGCATATAAGTGTTTGCCTCTGTCAGATTGCGAGCAATATACATGTTTTTTTCAACAAAACCGGCTTTTTTCAATGCTTCCTGAATGGGTTTTGTTTGTTTTGGTCCGACTAAAATTGCAATGTCGCAATTTTTTGCTATTTGTTCGCCAAATTTTTCATTGTAGTGTTGTGCTTTGTTTCCCAGCTCAATCATTCCGGGGGTGATGATAATTTTTTTCTTTCCTTCGATTTTCCCCAATACTTCAACCGCCATTGCTGCTCCAATCGGGTTTGAGTTGAAAGCGTCGTCAATAATGGTTACTCCGCCCACCTTGCGCTTCACTTCAAGCCGATGTTTTACGGATTCAATTTTTCTGATTGCGTATTTTATATTCTCTTCCGGCATATTTAGTTCCAACGCCACGACAACGGCAGCCAAAATATTTGATATGTTGTATTCGCCCAAAAGTTTGGTTTCTATCTGTGTAATTTTTTTGTTCGCAAACGACAAATCGAACTTCATTCCGCGACGGGTATATACAATGTTTTCGGCAAAACAGTCTGTATTTTTTCGAGTTGTACTATAAAAAATGCTCTTTGTATTCAATTTGGCTTTTTCATCATAAATTATTTTATAATCTGCGTTTAATATTGCTGTGCCGTTTTTCGGAAGCGCATTCAGCAGTTCAAATTTTGTGTGTTTCACATTTTCTATCGTCTTGAAAGTGTCAAGATGTTGTTCGGCTACGGCGGTCAGTATTCCTATTTTGGGATTTACCAATTCGCAAATTTCGCGAATATCGCCTATTTGTTTTGCGCCCATTTCTACAATAAATATTTCGTGAACAGGTTTCAGCTGTTCGCGTATCGTTCGTATGACTCCCATGCTTGTATTAAAACTTCCGGGTGTCATCAACACATTGTATTTTTCGGATAAAATTCGGTGTAAAAAATGCTTGGTGCTTGTTTTGCCGTAACTTCCCGTAATGCCGATTATCAGCAGTTCGGGCATTGATTGCAGTCTTTTTTTTGCATCTTTATAAAAATATCTGTTGATTGATGCTTCTATCGGTTTCAAAACAAAATTTGCTGACAAAATAACACCCGACGAGAAAAAAAACAGCCATAAAACAACAGAAATGCTGATATTCAGGTTTTGAAAGCCTGCGATTGTTAAACTTATTATCAGAAACAAAAAAAGATTGGTAAAAAACAATCGTTTAGCTCTTTTGGTAAAAACCAACTTTTTTTTGTATTTCTTTCTGAAAAATGACAAGGAAACGGATATTGCCAATACAATAGTGAATACAATCGAAAGGGGTATCCAATTAAAAGTCAGGGCAAAAGAAAAAATAAGTATTAGGGCAAATTCGGCATATTTCGCAGGTTTCAGGAAATTTGTCTTCAGCCAGCGCAAATATCGCTCGTTTCTGTATGAATTTTGTTGCATCATGTGCAAATCATGCAAACTGCGAAGCACGTAAATAAAAATAGAAATCAGAAGTATGAGAAATAAAAAGCCTTTATTCATTTTTTGTTTTTTTATCGTTATTCAGAAAATTATCGATTATGAGCAAAAATTCGGCATATTTTTCTAAGAAACTGTAATGTCCACACGCTTTTAAAACAGCCAGTCCCGAATCAGGAATGCGTTTTTCCATGATTTTGGCATGGTTTACAGGTGTTGCCTCATCGTTTTCGCCCCAGATGAGCAAGGTCGGCGACTTTATTTTGGGCATTTCATCTTGCAAGTCTTCGTTCACTACTTTCACTAAAATTTGCTTCATGCGTGGCGAGGCATTTCTGTAATCAGCCGAACCTGCTTTTTGTTTGTACGATTCAAGATAATCGTGCAACAGATTTTTTATTCCGGGCAATGCGCCTATTTTTTTAACGCTTTTGTAGGCATAAACTTTCGTGTAATATTTCAGGCTTCTTTTGGGTTTCACACCGGCACTATCAACCAGTATTGTCTTGTTTACCTTGTTTCGCGAAGCAAACAAAATTGCGACCCTGCCGCCAAACGAATGTCCAAGCAAGAGAGGATTCTCAATGTGCAAGTCCGCCACAAAGGCTTCGAGCAGTTGCGTGTATTTTTCAATGCCCCACACTTCCGACGGCTCGTCGCTTTTTCCAAAACCCGGAAAATCAAGGGAAAACACCCGAAACCATTGCGAAAGATAGGCGTGTAATCGATCAAAAATATGCAAGTCGCAACCCCATCCGTGTAGAAGCAAAACAGCCTTTCCGTCTCCGTCGGTTTTGTAATTTACCCTCACTCCATTGATTGCTATTGTTTTTTCCATGCCGATATTGTTAAAAAAATTCAATATTTCGGATAATCGCACAAGTTCATACTATCCTGAAAAGTGTGTAAACCCTAAAAAAACAGGCTTCAAATTGCACATTTAAATTCAGGTTTCAAAAGTAAATAAAAATGAAATTAATTTTTGAAAAAATTTTAAAAGCCTACAAAAATTTATAGCTTTGAATTTATAGAGATTATTGAATAAAATTCTTAATGAATAGATGTTTACACATTATGGCTTCTCGAATTTTCAAATTTAACGGCTACGAATTGATAAAAATATTTGCATTTAACTAAAAATAATAGCAAAAAATTTGGTGGTTTTTAATTTTATTTTGTAATTTTGCTAAAGAATCAGACATGAAGCTGATTTTTATTCCTTGCGTTTTGATAAGAATACAAAAATGACGAAAGAACAAAAACAGACTCGTTACGAAAGAATTTACCAACAAGTCAAAAAATTGACAGCTTCGGTAAAAAATCCGCAATCAAGAATGGCAACAATTATTGCACTTTTGCATCATAAATTTGCGTATTATTTCTGGACAGGATTTTATTTCCTTCGCAACGGCAATTTAGAAGTCGGCGCATATCAAGGACCTGTTGCCTGTTTGGTTTTAAAAAAAGATACCGGAGTTTGTTGGGCTGCTATCAAGCAAAAAAAGCCGATTTTGGTACACGATGTTTCAAAATTTCCCGGACATATTGCCTGCAATTCATTGTCAAAATCTGAAATTGTCATACCAATATACGACAATAACAACGAACTTACAGGAGTCTTAGATATTGACAGCAAGGAACTTTCGTCGTTTGACGAAACAGATATGCACGAACTGGAAAAAATAGTGAAACTTATTTACGAAGAATTGTAAGAAAAAAAACAATACAGCAGCTTGATTATCAAGAGAGAAGACCGAAGCCAAAAACAAAAAATATAAACATATGGAAGAAAATCAACAAAAATATTCGCATTCAATAAAGATTCAAAAACGATTTACTGATTTCGACAGAATGCACCACGTAAACAACTCAAAACAACTTACTTTTTTTGAAACCGCGAGAATCGACTACTTTTTAGATGTACTAAAATCAGATGCTGACGAATATCTTTATCAGGCAATTATTGCACGCAACGAAATTGATTACCTGAAACCCATTTCGATTGATGCGGAAATAAAAATCTTTACAAGATGTGCCAAAATCGGAAACAAAAGCATTACCTTAGAAGCTGTTTGCTTGATTTCAACACCAAACAAGCCCGATTTTTTTGAAACAGCCTCGAAATGTGTAACCGTAGTAGTTGCATACGATTACGAAAACGAAAAGACAATCTACGTGCCGGAAAGAATGAAACAGCTCTTGCTAAATTACGAAAAGGCAGGAACCGTAAACATGAAACAAACGCTTCTGACTTCTTCGCAAAAAAATTGAAACAAAACATTGAATCATTAATACGCAAAAGGGAGAATTTATTATGAATAAAAAAGAAAAATTAACAACTTTGTTGTTTACAATATTCCTTGGACATTGGGGAATTCATCGCTTTTATTTGGGAGAAAAAGGTAGAGGAGTCCTTTACATTGTAGCGTTTTTTTTCGGATTATCGTGGATTTTATGGTTGATAGATATAATCCACTTTTCGACTATCAAGCAGCGAGATTTCGACTGGAAGTACAACCCGCACCTTTTTGGGAAAAGGGCTAGAGGTAAAGGTTTTAGAAACGAATTATTTTTTAATAATTTTAGTGTACATATTCAAACTCCTAACGGAACGTGGCAAGCTAAACAGCAAAAAGAATACTTGCACAAACCCAACGAAACATATCAAGAACACTCAACTTTGGCACAAAAAGGCAAAACCGTACTGAAAAAAGTATCGCAACTGAGAAAAGAAATTCTTGACAAACTTCACCACTCAAAACAAATTGACAACTCTATTGTGCGCGACATCAAACCAATGGTTGATAAATATGTAAGTCAGGTAAAAGAACTGATCGAAAGGCAAATAAGGCTTGAGCATATTATTCAGCGCAACCAAATGTCAAACATCAACACAAAAATCAACAACTTGAAACAAAAAGCGTCGGAAACCAATAGCCATCAAGTGAAATACGAATACCAAACAACAGTTGCCAAACTCGAAAAACAACGCGAAACGATTCAGGAATTTATCGACGAAAGCGAAATGCTACAACTCAGAATTGATTCGCATGTAGTGTCGCTTGAGCAAATAAAATTCGATTTGTTCAGGGTCGAAAGCCTTACTTTTGACGAGCAAAGGAAGGAATTTACCAAAATGTTTGAAGAAAAATCAGCAGATCTTTCCAATTATTTGAGCGTTTTAAAAGAAAGTTACGACGAATCGTAAACCTAAAAATTTGTTGAAAAAGTCCTTTATTTGCCGATTTATCGTTGTCATACTCGCGGTGTGTCTGATAACAAGTCCGTAATAGACAGCTTGCTTATGTTTTTGATTTTCAGGGTAATTTTTTTTCATCCCGACAGATGTCCCATTTTGATAATCAAATTATCGCATTTTTTCGTTTTTTTTACATGAAAATATCTGTATAATTTCATATATTTGCACAGTACACAAAAAAATTAGAAACTATGAGTGCAGAAATGATTATTACTTTTGAAGGAAAGAAAAAAGTAAACGCAGAATACAGAGGCCAAACGATCAGAACCGATCAATCGGTGTCTAACGGAGGTGATGGTGCTGCTCCCGAACCGTTTAGCTTGTTTTTGGCATCAATTGGCACATGTGCAGGCATTTATGCAAAGTCGTTTTGCGATCAAAGAGGAATCGCTTCGGAAAAGGTGAAAATTGTGCAAACGATGGAGTTTAATCCGGATACGCGCTTGATCTCAAAAATTAAGCTCGAAGTGAAATTACCGCCCGAATTTCCTGAAAAATACAAATCGGCATTAGTGAAAACAATCAACTTGTGTGCGGTGAAGCGTCATCTGCAAAATCCGCCTGAAATTCAAACATTTGTAGATTAATTATTGCAAAAAAATACTTGTTTTTGCTGCCCCTTATTCATCTTGGCAAAAGGGACAAATAGAACATAGAAACAAACTAATGCGCAATATTATCCAAAATCAGAACAAATAAATGACTGTAACACAAAGAATATTAAAGAAATACAGAGGGAAATAAATAGAAGACCACGCGAAAATTTAGGTTTTGAAACGCCTATAAATTTTTTTGCTAAATTTGTAACAATAAAAAATTGCATTTGGTAGTTGAATCTGCCGAAAGAAACTTTAATAAAAGAAAAGGGAAAACGAATAAAAACGGAATTAAATTTCATTCACACAGTAAATAAGCAAAATTATTCACTTCCTTTAAAAGAAGAATCGCAAGGAACATTAAGATATTATGATTTTGCAGGCTTATTAGCCTTGTTGATAAAAAATAAAAAAGTGTTTCCGATTGACGGATTAGAATCTTCGTTGCACCCCGATTTATATTCGCATTTTTTAGTTTCATTTCTGATGAATGCTGAAAATTCCCAGCTGATTGCCACTACTCACAATCGTGAAATTTTGGACAATAAAGATATGTTCAGAAATGATGCTATTTGGTTTACCGACAAGCAAAACAACTGTGCTACGGAACTTTATTCATTGGCAGATTTTGACAGTTCGGTTATTCGTAACACCTCAAATATTCTGAACGCTTACAAAAGTGGAAAATTGAGCGGAACGCCTAATTTGGGCGATACTTTTATTGATTGAATAAGTTTTATAACATGTTTTTTCATACCATGTTTTTCAAATCCTTTTTTGTATCTTGTTTTTCTTTTTTGCACAATGCAAATAAAACCTAAGATTTACAAAACCGCAGACTTAGGTATTTGCATTTGCGAAATATTTTTTAACATTAGATGAAATTTTAGTAACCTAAGCCGGAGGAAAATTCGATGGAAAACATAGCAAAGAAAATTAGACAATTATCCGAAGAATACAAAAATTATACTGCTGAAAACTTAGCTAAAATTGTCAGAATTAAATCTTTGAGTCTTCAGGAAGAAAAAGTACAGAACGAAGTAAAACGCCAAATGGAAGAAGCCGGATTTGACGAAGTTAAAATCGACGGCTTGGGCAATGTAATCGCTCGCATAGGAAACGGAAAAAAGACCTTAGCCTTTGACGGTCATGTCGATACCGTAGATTTTGGGAATCTTGACAATTGGAACTTCAATCCACTTTCGGGCGAGATTAAAGACGGATTTGTTCATGGTCGCGGAACGGTTGATCAAAAAGGCGGAATCGCATCTTTTATTACCGCCGGAAGGATAATCAAAGAATTGGGCTTGGCAAAAAACATGAGCCTGTATTTTGTGTCGAGCGTCATAGAAGAAGATTGCGACGGCTTGTGTTGGAAATACATTGTCGAAGAAGACAAGTTGCGTCCTGATATTGTTATCAGTACAGAGCCTACGGGATTGAAAATCAATCGCGGACAACGAGGCAGAATGGAAATTAACATTACTTTTCGTGGCGTGTCTTCGCATGGTTCTGCGCCTGAACGCGGAAAAAATGCCGTTTATATGGCAGCAAAAGCATGTTTGGAAATCGAGAAATTAAACGAACGCCTTAAACATGATGACTTTCTTGGAAAAGGAACTGTTACCATTTCCGAATTTGTATCCGGAAGTCCGTCCTTGTGTGCGGTTGCCGATTATGCAAAAATTCATCTGGATCGCAGGCTGACCGCCGGAGAAACAGAAGAAACCGCCCTGGCAGAATTGCAGGAAATCGTAAAAGACATGGACGCGAAAATTGAAGTCTTAAACTACGAAGAAACAGCCTTCACAGGACTGAAATACGGAATGAAAAAATATTATCCGACTTGGGTGATCGACGAAAAACATCTCGCAGTTACAAACGGAGTGGAAGCCTTTGAAGACCTTTACGACAAAGCACCCATTGTTGATAAATGGACTTTTTCTACAAATGGTGTAACAATCAATGGATATTATGGTATTCCGGTCATTGGCTTTGGTCCCGGAAAAGAAGATTTGGCACATTCGCCCAACGAAAAAATCCCGATTGACGATCTTGCCGTTGCATCAGCATTTTATGCCACATATGCGCAAAAATTGTCCGAAAAATAATTTTTATACATTTTTGACCACTCAAAACTTATGCAAAACTATCAAAATATGGCAAATAGAATTAAAACTTTACTGAATAAATTGAGCCGGCTGAAAGGAAATTTGCATGGAAATGATTTTTTGCTGACTTGGGAAAAATCAAACAAAGAACTTCATAAAATAATGCTGACAGCCGAATTGTTAATGGAATTGTATGCACGAAACATCTCGACAAGATGCTTCAAATCGGGATTGGCAGTTTCAAATTTTCGCGACAACTCAACACGCACACGTTTTTCGTTTGCATCGGCAGCCAATTTGCTCGGATTGGCTGTTCATGATTTAGACGAGACCAAATCGCAGATTTCGCATGGCGAAACCGTCAGAGAAACAGCAAATATGATTTCTTTCCTTTCCGAATTTATCGGCATCAGAGACGACATGTATCTTGGCGCGGGCGATAAATATCAACGCGAAGTCGGAAACGCACTTTCCGAAGGATTTGCGTCAAAAGTGCTTCTGCAACGTCCGGGAGTAATCAATTTGCAGTCGGATTTAGACCACCCGACGCAAAGCCTTGCCGACCTGATGCACGTGAGAAAGCATTTTGGCGCATTGAAAAATCTGAAAGGCAAAAAAATAGCCATGACATGGGCATATTCCCCAAGCTACGGAAAGCCTCTTTCTGTTCCTCAGGGAATCATAAGTTTGTTCACGCGCTACGGAATGGACGTGGATTTGGCATATCCCGAAGGATACGAATTGCATCCTGATATTGTCAAATTATCCGAAAAAAATGCGAAAAAAACAGGCGGAAATTTCCGTATTACAAACAAAATGGACGAGGCTTTTGCAGATGCCGATATTGTTTATCCGAAAAGTTGGGCACCTTATCATATTATGGAAAAGCGCACCAAGTTGCTCTATGCTAAAGATCTGAAAGGCTTAGACGACTTAGAAAAAGTTTGCCTTGAGCAAAATGCAAAATTCCAATCGTGGGAATGTACGGAGGAAAAAATGAAGCTGACCAAGCAGGGAAATGCACTTTATTTGCATTGCTTGCCGGCAGACATCACCGGCGTTTCGTGCGAAAAAGGCGAAGTTTCGGAAGCGATTTTTAATAAATATAAAACGCTTTTGTACAAGCAAGCCGGATACAAACCATACGTTATTGCCTCGATGATGATGAATTACAAATTCAAATCGCCGGAAAAAGTGCTGAACGAATTAGCCCAAAACGCTTGTCGTCGGGTAATCGGGGAATAAGCGATGATTTTTAGCGACTAAATTGAAAACGCCAAAATATAAACAAATGAATATAAATATTTTAGGCATAGAATCGTCTTGCGATGATACTTCAGCAGCGGTCATTCAAGACGAATATCTTTTATCAAATGTTATTGCAAATCAAGAGGTTCATTTTTCATATGGCGGCGTTGTTCCGGAGTTGGCATCTCGTGCGCATCAGCAAAACATCATTCCTGTTGTTGAGCGCGCTTTGGTCAAAGCGGGCATTGGCAAGTCGGAAATTTCCGCAATTGCATTTACGCGCGGACCGGGTTTGTTGGGTTCTTTGCTTGTCGGGACATCTTTTGCAAAGGGTTTTGCTTTGGCAAACAACATTCCGCTCATCGAAATCAACCATTTGCAAGGACATGTTCTTGCGCCATTTATACGCGAGAAGCAAAAAGAGAATCCCGTGCCGTCTTTTCCGTTTTTGTCTTTGCTGATTTCCGGCGGTCATTCTCAGATAATTGTGGTAAAAAACCATTACGATTTTAAGGTCATCGGGAATACGATAGATGATGCTGTCGGCGAAGCCTTTGACAAATGTGCGAAGATTATGGGACTCGGCTATCCGGGCGGTCCTGTCATTGATAAACTCGCGAAAACAGGAAACCCGAATGCTTTTGCCTTTGCCAAACCGCGCGTTGCCGATTTGAATTACAGCTTTAGCGGATTAAAAACATCTTTCCTTTACTTTTTAAGAGACAATATCGCCAAAAATAAAAACTTTATTGAAGAAAATAAAGCAGACCTTTGCGCCGCTTTACAGCATACAATTATTGAAATACTGATTGGAAAACTGATAAAAGCCGTAAAACAAACAGGAATCAAAGAAATTGCAATTGGTGGCGGAGTTGCTGCAAACAGCGGAATACGCGAAAAAATCACCCAATTGGGCAAAAAATACCATTGGAATGTGTATTTGCCGGAATTTCGATTTACAACAGATAATGCAGCCATGATTGCAATTGTTGGGTACTATAAATACCTGAAAAAAGATTTTGCAAGACAAGACATTGCGCCAATGGCACGTTTTGAAATCTGATTTTTGTATAATATCAAAACAAAAGTAAGTTTTTTCGAAGAAATGTAAAATTAACTTTACAAAAATGACTGTTATTGTAAAAAAATAACTTATATTTGCCATTGAAGTTTTGTAAAGAAAACTTTGAGCAGCATAAAAATGAAAAATACAAAAGAAATATAACATCTTAATCAATAATAAAATAACTATGAGAACAAAATTTTTATCTGTTGTATTAATTTTTCTGTTTGTTACGAGTTTTGCTCAAGAAAATTGGAAATTATCGCCGGGAATGACCTTTTACGACTCAAACGGAACGCCTTTTACCGTATTAAGAAAAGTAACCATAAGAAACTATCCGATGAAAGTTCCGGAAGGAAAAATATGGCAAACAGTTGAGAATAAATATACTAAAGCAGTATTTTCGTCTTCGATAAGGTCAAAAACGCATCACCCTTGCAAGTCGTGTTTTCAGCAAACGCCGAAAGTTATGTTTGCAATAAACGAAAAAAAACCATACGAAGATAAAATTGAAAAATGGGGATTGATTTACAGCAAAGCCAATCAGCTTCCGGAGCGAAATGCTTTTGAATTTGTTCCCGACGCTTTTATTTCGAGCGAGTTTGATCAAGCATTGTTAAAAGTGATGGTGCCGAGAATGGTGGGAAAATTTGATGTTAAATTTTATCCGGGAACAGAATTGTACCTTGACAGTTGTTTGCAAAGCCTTGAATTGGTTGAGGTTGATATGCCGTATTACGAAGCATCGCAATACAAACAAAATCTGGAAAGCAAACGCATTGCTTACGAAAGAAGAATAGCAGAACTCAACCGACTTCGCCAAAAACGCAGAGACGAAGCATTGCTGAAAAAAATAAAAAGCGGGGAAGTGTTTACACTCGAAGAACTCGACAAAGAGCCTGAATATCAACTACATGTGGCTAACTTTTTGGAATTTTATAAAAAAGTGTATTACAATAAATTCTATGTTGATTTCGTTGTCAATGAAGACGGAAGCATAAAGTTTATCAAAAATCCGAAAATCAGTATTCGTCCGGAATTGTTAGAGAATTTCATAAAATTTACGCCGGGAAAAATTGTTGTTGCCGGACAGGAAAGAAACATTACAACAAAATTGAGGCTGATTTTTGATGCTGAAAAACTCCAAAAATATAATGCCTCAACAGCAGCTTTTGAGGTAAAGAAACGCAGAAAAGAGCCATACATCAAAATTAAACGCTTTCCTGACCAATATCCGGAAAAAAAGCTGAAAAAAATCATCAAATTTAGAAAAGCACTGCACAAAAAACCCGATGGAAATTACGAATTTAACCTTGAAAAATACAGAATTTCGCTAAATATAGTCCTGAAAGACGAATCGAAGGAAAAACAACTGATAAGTCAAAGAGTACTGAAATACAGGTATAAATTCAGAGAAAGAAACGGAGGGTGGAATCTCCAATAATTGATTTTTCCATTCCAATGACTGCTTTTGGGGGAAAAACTACAAAAAGGCAGCAACATAAGATAAAAACAATGATGAATTATAGAATTTTCCTTTGTCTGTTTGTCATTTTTGTCGTTTTCTCTTGCGAAGAAGACGACAAAGATGAATTGCCAATACAGATAGAAAACCAAACGGAATGCAACATTGACGTAACAATTGATGACACAAAATATATGCTGGCAGCCGACGAAGTGAAAAAAATCACAGATGTTGCGCCGGGATATTACGAGGCTGTTTTTGTTGCTTTTCCCGAAGATACAATTGGCATAATCAAGGACTTTCCTGTTGAACGCGAAAAAACTGCATTTTTCACAATTTACAGGAACAAGCAGGGCGAAATGACCATTTATAACGAACTAAAAGACCTTGATTAACGCACACAGGAAGAGGTTCCTCAGACTTTGAGGGTTTCGCCTTCGGATTTTGCAATCACTACTGCTCCGCAACTGTCGCTCCAGACATTGGTTGCTGTTCTGAACATGTCCAAAATGCGATCGACAGCCAAAATAAGCCCAACGCCTTCGAGAGGCAAACCAACAGCAGAGAGAATAATGGAAATCATAACCAAGCCTGCCATTGGAATACTTGCTGCCCCGATAGAAGCAAGCAATGCTGTAATAACCACGATTATTTGCTCAATAAAGTCGAGTTCTATTCCGTAGGCTTGTGCGATAAACATTGCCGCTACGCATTCGTACAATGCTGTTCCGTCCATGTTGATGGTAGCACCGAGCGGAAGCGTAAAACTTGTAATCTTCCCTGAAACACCGGAGCGATTTTCAACAGATTCCATCGTAAGCGAAAGGGTTGCGCCTGACGACGAGGTGGAAAAAGCCGTAAGAAGAGCGCTACTCATGTTTTTAAAGTGTTTCCATGGATTTGCCTTTCCTAAAATACCCGTAAGAAGCGGAAGCGTAACCATGGCATGCGTCATGAGTGCCAAAAATACTGTGAGCATATAACCCGCCATGCTTACGGCAAGTTCGGCAAGGTTTATAATGTTTTCGGAAACGGTTGTTGCCACAATTCCAATGATTCCTAAAGGCGTAAATTGAATGACGAATAAAGTTATCTTCATCATTACTTCAAAAGTTGAGTTGAAGAATGTTGTCAGGAAATCTCTTGCCTTGTCGGAAACTTTTGTAATGAAAAAACCGAACAAAATAGAAAAAAAGATTACCGAAAGCATTTGTCCGTCGGCAAATGTTTCAAACACATTTGTCGGCACCATATTTATCAGCGTTTGCCCGAAAGATTCTCGGACAAACTCCATGCCTTGTAGGGTTTGTGCATCTGCCGCATTGTTAATTGAAACGCCGTCGCCCGGACGGATAGCATTCACAAATAACAGTCCGGTAATTATGGCAAACAAACTCGTAACAATGTAATACAGCATTGTTTTTAAGCCGAGACGACCCAAATTTTCGGCATTTCCTATATTTGTTACACCCGAAACTATCGAGCTGAGAATCAAAGGAACAATAATCATTTTCAGCCCGCGCATAAACAATTCGCCAAGCCAGCTTACATAAGTTATATAATCGGTGTAATCGGCTTCGGCAATGATCGTGTCTTCGTATTCAACGGCATTGTCTTCGCCAATTGCCTTTTTTATGGCTTCTATCATCAATTCTTCGGTATAATATTCAGCACCTTTCAAGGGCGCTAATTGGCTTATGACTGCTTGAGGAACTTCTTCTTCAACAAGTATCTTCAGTGTGTTATCGGAAATGCTGTAAGTTGGTGCGAAAAGAATACCGTACACAACTCCGATAATCAGAGCAATCAATATTTGCCAATGTAATTCTAACTTAAAAATTTTCATTATTTACCTATTAAATCATACCGAAGTTATAATAATCTTTAAACAAATTCATATAATAAAGATAATTAAAGGACTAAAGAGTTTGGAAATTCAAGATAAATGCTACGTACTGCCTATAAATTGGATTTAGATTGAAAAATAAAAGATTATTATAACTTTCGATAATCTAAATTATTTAGTGTTTCGTACTTATTTTTATTTACCGTAAATTTCTTTAGTTTGGATAACACAACTAATATACCATTTTTTACAAAACGACTTGAACAGCTTGCATTTTTTTCTGTTTTGTTGTTTGTAATTTATTTATTATTAAAACTTTAATAAAAAAGTTTATTTATCAATAAATTTTGATGTGTATTTATGCTGTTTTTTTCGAGAGGGTTATTTTCTTATTTCAACAGGAGTTCCGTCGTTTATCGAGTTCCAAAGTATATCCATTTCCTTGTTTGTAACTGCAATGCAGCCTTGTGTCCAGTCTTTTAGCAAGTGCAGTTTTCCTATCCAAGCTCTTCCGTTTTTTATGCCGTGAATCATAATTTGTCCGCCGGGCGAAACGCCTTTTGCTTTGGCTCTTTTTTTGTCCGCTTCGTTCGGGTAAGAAATATGGATTGATTTGTAAAATTTGCTGTTGGGGTTTCTCCAGTCGAGTATGTATTTTCCTTCGGGTGTTCGTCCGTCTCCTTCTTCATTTTTTTGTCCTATTGGATTCTTTCCCAAAGAAATGCTGCATCGGAAAATTTCTTTGTTCTCTTTGTAAAGTATCAGTTTGCGCTCTGACTTTAATATTAAAACTCGACTTGCTTTTTCTATTTCTGTATTTGTTGTCATTCCTGAGTTAAAAAATACCAAACATCCAAAACTGAATGTGAAAAATGAAACGATAATTTTGATATTTTGCTGTAAAAAATAAGGTAGCATACATTCAACTCTCAAGTGTAACATTTTAGGCTACAAAATAAAGATAGAAACTTTTTGGGCAAAAAAAAAAGTCTTTACCAAGTAAAGCAAAGACTTTTTCATGTTCAGATCTGATATTCTACTAAAGCAATGATTGTTTAATTGACATCGGGCTTGCAGTTGATGCTACGCGAATAATTCATGATGTTATCCAGACATTTTTGAGCGGGAGATACTTCTACTTTGGTCAGTAAATCAAAAATATCATTATTTTCAGAAAAACTATCATCTAAAATATCAAGATCGAATACCTCGCCATTATTGTTTTCAAAGTGGTTGATCGAATAAAATAGCGTAGAAATATAATTTTTCATAGGCATAAAATTAAGGGGTTAAAATTTCTAATACATTTTTTTTAGTAGTTTAGGCATATAACGCAGTTTATCGGGTTTTATTACAATTTTTTTGGTAAAAACGATGTTCTTTCGTTGATTTATTGATTGTTTGCAACTATATTTATAACGTAATTTATCCGATTTAATTTTAAAAATTTAGTTCGTTTTTTTGAAAATATTGCAATTCTTTTCCGATTCAGATTAACCTAGAAACTTAACCTTAAACATCATAAAATTTATTCTGCCTATTTTTTCACATCAATGTATTGTTTGAGGGTTTTGACATATTTTTCAAACGCCTCGATTCCTTTTTGGGTAATTTTGCATTTTGTTTGAGGTTTTTTCCCGACAAATGTTTTATTTATCTCAATATATCCTGCTTTTTCGAGCTTATCTAACTGAACACTCAGGTTTCCTGCTGTTGCTTTTGTTTTTTCTTTCAGGTAAACAAAATTAGCTTCTTCGGCACTTATCAAAATAGAAACAATCGAGAGCCTGAGCTGTGAATGCAATAATGGATCTAATGGCTCAAACATTTATTCGTCCTTTTTATTTGTTGTCGCTTTCTTGTATTTATTTCGGCTGATATATCCGGGAAGCAAATAGCCGCACGATATTGCAAAAATGCTGATCAGATTCTGTATATTCGGACTGACGTGGAATGCGAAAAAAACAGAAATCCAAATCAGCAATCCGCCATAAATCAGGCTTTTTTCTTTGATTGTAATTCCCGATAAAAAAGTGGCAGAAGCCGAAAGCATCAAAATAAGCGGAACGATTTGATAATTTAGTTTTGTCATATAAACTATCAGAATCAGATAATTGGCAAGGAATGCAATCCATATGAACATCGTAATTTTGTCGATGTGAGTTTTCACCCCCTTTTTTTCGGAAGATTTGTAGCCATGAACCGCCGAAATAATTACGCCGGGAATTACCGCCAACCAAACAGAATGCGGATACGAAAAGGCGGTAAACTCTTTGAGTAACAATTCGGACAAAGTGCATAAAACGACAATCCAGCCCCAAAGCAAAAAGTAAAAACTGCTGTCTGCCGCATTGCCGCGCGCTATGTTTATCATTTCAAAAATGATATTGAAGCCGTCTTTTTCTGTGAAAGTGTGTTTTTCTTTTTCCATAGGTTTATTTTTATATGAGTGATAGGTGATTAGTGATAAGTGATTTGCCCCACGCCAAAAATTGATGCTCAAATTTCGTCCTTGATTCCCTCTTGGAGAAGAGGGTTAGGGAGATTGACTTTTTTATATCATTTTTTCTAAAAATCAATCCCCCTAACCCCCTTTTCTAAGGGAGAATTGCTAACGCACGATTTATTTACAATAAAAAATTCAACCGCTAACATTGATTTTTAATAGATTAAAATTTTTCTTAACAGCCCTAATTGAGAGTTGAAAATTGAAAATTTCTGATTATTAAAAATACAACTCTTAACTTTCAACTCTTACTTTAGCAAATGTAAATAGGTTTATTTCGCAAACCAAATTAAATGCAAAGTTTATACGAAAAAAACAGGATTTTGCCACAGTTTTACCGGAGAATGCAGCTTGAATTAAAAAAAAATCCTTAAAAAAAGCGGCAATGCCAATTTTCAGAACAAGGCAAGAGAAAAAACTGTTAAAAATCAGGATTGAAAATAGAAAAAAAATTTTATTATTGTATTAAAATTATACTATGCCAACGTACTAACATAAAATTTCGTTATGACACAACACAAAACAGGCAAAAAACGGGAACAATGGGGTTCAAAATTAGGGTTTATTTTGGCAGCAGCAGGTTCTGCCATTGGTTTAGGCAACATCTGGAAATTTCCATACGTTGCAGGCGATAGCGGCGGTGCTGCTTTTATTGTAGTTTTTCTTGTCTGTATTTTCATCATCGGGCTTCCGGTGACTGTGGGCGAAATTCTCATCGGGCGAACCGCACAGCGCGGACCTGTGGGTGCGTTCAAAAAATTGGGAAACAACTCTCGCCTGTGGACATCGGTCGGCGCGCTCGGTGTCGTAACAGGCTTTTTAATATTGTCGTTCTATGCGGTTGTTGCAGGTTGGTCGTTGGGCTATGTTGTCGAATCGCTGAAAGGAACTTTCTTCACATTTGAAGCACCCGAAGCAGCGGGCATGTATTTCCAAAGCCTGACTTCCAATCCTTATTGGATTATTGGTTTTTTGTTTATATTCATGGCTATTTCTTTGGTTTTCGTTCTTTTCGGAATACAAAAAGGCATCGAACGAGGAAGCAAAATCATGATGCCCGTGCTGTTTATTTTGCTTTTAGCACTGATGGTTCGCGGTCTGACACTCAAAGGCGCAAGCAAAGGTCTTGAATTTTTTTTCAGCCCCGATTGGAGTAAAATCAACGGACAAGTCATTTTGCTTGCACTGGGGCAGGCATTTTTCACCATGAGTATCGGAATGGGCGCAATGCTTACCTACGGAAGTTACATGTCGGAAAAAGACAATATTTTATCTTCGTCTTTACAAATTTTAATTCTCGACACAGCAATATCGATCATTGCAGGAGTAGCCATTTTTACCGCTGTTTTTGCCAACGGACAAGACCCGGCAGAAGGTCCCGGATTGATATTTCATATAATTCCCGTAGTATTTTCAAGCATGCCCGGCGGATATTTTTTCTCAATACTGTTTTTTATTTTACTTACAATAGCTGCCATTACGTCGGCAATCTCACTGCTTGAGGTTATTACATCTTATTTGGTCGATGAAAAACAATGGAACAGAAAAAAAGCAGTAGTTTTGTGTTCCGTAATAACTTTTTTTCTTGCCATTCCAAGTGCCTTGTCCTACACACCTATTTTTAATGATAAACTGATAGGCGATAAAAATTTTTTTGACATTATTGATTTTGTATCCTCAAATATTTTTCTTCCTCTTGGCGGATTGCTGACTGCAATTTTCGTTGCATGGTTTTGGGGTTTTGACAAAGCCTTGCTTGAAATGAAAAAAGGAGCAGAAGATATTTTTGAAAATCACTTTTATCTCATCAAACTCTGGAAAATTTTCTTGCGATATTTTGCGCCTGTTTTAATATTAGTGGTGCTTCTTCATTCAATGGGAATATTAAGTTTGTTGGGATTAGAATTTTAATTAAAATATTTTTAACGAATGAATTACAATGTAATTGTTGTTGGAGCAGGACCTGCCGGATTGCTTGCCGCAGGAAGAGCTGCCGAATTGGGCAGTCGCGTTTTAGTGTTGGAAAAAATGCAGCAGGCAGGGCGCAAGCTGCTGATTACCGGAAAAGGACGTTGCAATATCACAAACAATGCTGAAATTGACGAATTTCTGAAGCATGTCTTTCCCGACGGACGCTTTTTGCGAAACGCTTTTTCTCATTTTTTCTCAAAAGATATAATCGAATTGTTGAAAAAATATGGAGTAGAAACAACACTCGAACGCGGCGGCAGATATTTCCCGAAAAGCAATTTGTCTTCAGACGTGTTGAAAGCATTATTGGCTTGGGTAAACGAGATGAAGGTTGAAATTCGCTGCGGACACAAAGTAGATAAATTGCTGTATGACAATAAGAAAATAAAAGGCGTTTGCTCAAACGGACAAACTTTTTATGCCGAAAATGTTATTCTTGCCACCGGCGGGAAATCTTACCCCGCCACAGGCTCGAACGGCGAAGGCTACGCGCTTGCAAAAAAAATGGGACATACGATAGAAAAACTGCGTCCGGCACTTGTTCCGATTGAAACACAAGGAGATATACCAAAAAAACTGCAAGGATTAACCCTAAAAAACGTAAAAGCCGTAGTTTGGGCAAACGGCAAGAAATTAGGCGACGCTTTCGGGGAAATGCTTTTTACGCATTTCGGCTTGTCGGGTCCGATAATACTGAGCCTTAGCCGAATTGTTGTTGATGAGTTGCTGAAAGGAAACAAGCTTGAAATAACAATAGACCTGAAACCTGCTCTTGACGAACAAAAACTTGACAAACGCTTGCTTCGCGATTTGAACGAACACGGCAAAATGAAGCTCGCCAATATTTTTCGCCAATGGCTGCCCGCGTCAATGATTCCTGTATTTATTGAAATTTTAAACCTGAATGCGGAAAAAGAGTGCCATCAGGTTTCGGCAAAAGAACGCAAACAAATAAGAAACCTGATGAAAAATATGCGTTTTAAAGTTACAAACCATCGTCCTTTTAAAGAGGCAATAATCACCGCAGGCGGCATATCTACAAAAGAAATATATCCTAAAACAATGGAATCGAAAATTGTTTCCGGATTGTATTTCGCAGGCGAAATAATCGACGTAGACGCAGAAACCGGAGGATATAATCTCCAAATAGCGTATTCAACAGCTTGGCTCGCAGGAAATTCATGTAAAATAACTAAAAAAATTTAGATACACAACAGAATGATTATAAGGACGAAATTTGAGCGGCAACCTTTGGCGGGAAAAAAATCACCCATCACTAATCACCCATCATTCATAAAAATATAAAACACATGAAACGTATAATTTTAATATTATCAATTGTAGCTTTGGCAATCTCGTGCAGAAATAAAGAACGAATCATTTACGAATCTGCGGAATATAGGCTAACAAACGAGGCAGTTTATCAAGGAAAATATTCGGCAAAAGCTCTTTCTGCCGATTTCTTGACATCAGACTATCAAAGCCCGGCGAATAACAATATCTCTGCGCTTGTTGAATTTAAGTTCAGTATAAACGGCAAAGACAATGAATTTTTGCCCGGAATCAATCATAAATTTGTCGTTTCTTCAGAACCAAAGGCTAAAAATGAAATAAATGTTGTTTTCGGAAGTCGAAACGGCGAAGAAGATACCGGAAACGTGGGCGAAACCTTAAAACCAAACACAAAATTGAGCATCAAACTTGATTTTAACAAGGTGTTGCAAGCATTTGAAAAAGAAGGATTTTATACTTGTGTCAGCGGGGAAAAGATATATAAAAATGATTTTAAGGCATTGTTTGTTGCCGGAAATCGTGCGCCATTGAGCTGGGATTTTGAAAATTTGGGAAACAAAGGTCTTGAGCTGAAAGACGAGAACCATGACGGCATCTACGAACTGGAGTTGTTGATGAATCCATACGATCCGAATAATTTCACGGCAAAAGAATGGAAACTCTCGAACAATATTTCAAAATATCCGCAACTAAGTTCAAAACTTGTTTTGCTTGATGCTTTGTACAACATGGGTTTAGACGAAATGTGCATGAACATTGAAAAGGACGGAACGTTTCGCACCGGAAAAGCGTGGCCCGGAGTTTGGACGCGCGACATAAGTTACAGTGTATTTTTGAGTTTGGCAATTCTCGAACCTGAAATATGCAAAACGAGTTTGATGCGAAAAGTGCAAAACGGGAAAATAATACAGGATACGGGAACCGGAGGAGCATGGCCGATTTCGAGCGATAGAATTGTTTGGGGAATGGCAGCTTTTGAAATTTATAAAGTAACCGGCGACAAAAAATGGCTTCGTGAAATTTATGAAATAATAAAAAAAACGCTTGAGATTGATTTGCTTACGATTGTTGATGCGGAAAGCGGACTTATGCACGGCGAGTCGTCGTTTCTGGATTGGAGGAAACAAAGCTATCCCGACTGGATGAATAGCACGGATATTTATACGTCCTTAAATTTGGGAACAAATGCTGCTCATTTCAAAGCATACGAGGTTTTGGCAGAAATAGCAGGATTGCTTGGCGAAGAAAGTGCTAAATACGAAGAGATTGCACAAAATTTGAAGCAGGCAATCAATCGCGAGTTTTGGATTGCCGAAAAAGGCTATTACGCACAGTTTGCATACGGACGAAACGCGATGAGCATTTCGAGAAAATCGGAAAGTTTGGGCGAGGCTTTTTGTGTTTTGTTTGATATTGCATCGGGAAAAAATCAGGCACGACTTGTGAGCAAAACGCCCTTAGTGCCGTTTGGCATAAGCTGTGTTTTTCCGCAAAAAACGCAAATTTCGCCATACCACAACAATGGAATCTGGCCTTTTGTTCAGGCATTTTGGAACATGGCTGCTGCAAAAACGAAAAACTATGCCGCATTGGAACACGGATTAGCCGCATTTTATAGAGCCGCCGCTTTGTTCTTGACAAATAAAGAGAATTTTGTTGCACAAAATGGCGATTTTCGAGATACTGAGGTAAATTCCGACAGGCAATTGTGGTCTGTTGCCGGAAATATGGCACTTGTCTATCGAATTTTATTTGGCATGGAATTTTTGCCTGATGCTTTGAAATTTGCGCCTGTCGTGCCTGAAAATTACGGAGGAAAAATAAAACTCTCAGGCTTTACATACAGAAAGGCTGTTTTAGACATTGAAATACAAGGATTTGGCGACAAAATAGCAGCAGTTGAGCTTGACGACAAAGAAATAGAAAATGTAGAAATTCCGGCAAGTCTCGAAGGGAAACACGCATTAAAAATTGTGTTAAACAATGAGATACACACGAAAGGAAAAATAAATTTGACGGAAAATGCCTTCACTCCGACAACTCCTTACGTTAAAATGCAAGACCGTATTTTGAGTTGGGATAAGATTGAAAATGCCGCAGAATATATTGTTTACCGAAACGGGAAAGAGTTTGCAAAAACGAGGGAAACCACCTTTAAGATACCGCAAAACACGGGAATGACAGAATGGCAAATTCAGGCACTTGGTAAATTGGGGGTTGTGTCTTTTTTGAGCGAACCCATAGTGTGCGAAGACAAAGAAAACACTTTTTTTATCGAAGCAGAAAAGTTTGCCGCAAAGTCGGCATTGCCGTATCAGGGTTTTTCGGGCGAGGGCTTTGTTGCGATGAGCACTTCAAAAAACACCAGCCTTGATCTTCTTTTTGATTGTGCGCACGAAGGCATGTATGCTGTTGATTTTAAATATTCAAACGGAAGCGGCGCGTACAATACCGACAACAAATGTGCTATCCGCACGATGTTTGTAAACGATTTGAAAACAGGCGTTGTGGTGATGCCGCAAATAGGAAAAGACGAATGGTCGAATTTTGGCTATTCAAACATGCTAAAGGTAAAACTGAAAAAAGGCAGAAACAAAATCAGCCTGAGACTAATGGATTACAACGAGAATATGAATGTCGAAATCAATACCGCAATGTTGGACGGAGCGAGGATTCGGAAAATCTGATAGCATTGCCTATTTGCAATGCAAGAATACGCAAAAAAAACCTAAGTTTTTCTTGAGAAAGCATAAAACTTAGGTTTTTTTATTCGTTTTCGCCTGATTTTTTACCAAGCTTGATTTATACGCGGCTTATTTTTCAATATTTGGCAACTCCAAGCCGTAGCCTTTTCTTTTATCTTCGGCTTTTAGCAAGAATGCAAATACCAACGACAATAAAGTAAGTGCTATGAATATCATCCACGTTTGAGAATAATCCCAAGGTAAAATTTCGCCTGATGCTCTTAGTTTGTCAATTTTTTCGGCTATTTCATTGTTGCTCAATCCAAGAGCTTCAAATTCGGCTCGTTTAGAAGCCAATTGCTGAACTATTTCGGGGTTTGTCCAGTCCAGTGTTTTACCAAGTAACCAAGGTATTCCCATTAAGCCCCAGTTTTGTACCCAGAAGATTAAAGCATAAGCCGTTCCAAGTTGTCTTTCGGGAATGATTTTTGGCACAGACGGCCACATTGCCGAAGGGACTAAAGAAAATGCAACGCCTAAAACAATTACTGCTATTACAGCAACAACAACACTGTTTAGCGACGGCAACCATAGGGTGAAGTGTACAAAAATTAAAAGAATTGCTCCCAAAAACATAATTGAAGCACCTTTTCCTTTTCTGTCGTATAAATTTCCAAAAAACGGGGTTAAAAGTATAGTTCCAAAAGGAAGCAGACTCGGCACGATACCTGCGAAATCATTACTTACACCAAATTTGTTTACCATCAAATCAGGTCCGTATTTGTAGAACGGGAACACTGCGGAATAAAATAATACGCAAAGTATGGCAATATACCAAAATCCTCTGTTGTTGATGATTTCAAAAATATCGGAAACTTTAAATTCTTCTGAATTATCATCTTCTGTTTCGTCGGCACTGATTTCTGCATCAAGTTTTTTGTCCATTCCGTAATAAAAGAAGAAGAAGACAAGCCCGATTATCAACATGACAACACCCATTGCTATGGGTGCGGTTATACTCATGCTTTTTGCAATAAATGGTGCGGCTGCCAAAGAAACAAACGAGCCCAGACGTGCTGTTGCCATTTCCAAACCCATTGCCAAAGCCATTTCCTTGCCTTTGAACCATTTTACAATAATCTTCGAGACGGTAATCCCGGCGTATTCAACCCCGACACCGAAAATCCCGAAGCCTAATCCTGCAAGAATAACCTGTACTTTAATGTTTCCGAACAAAACCAAATCAACCATCTCTGACGAATCGACGTATTTAAGCGAATAGTATTTGATACTTGCTCCAATGAGCATTATCAGGGCTGATGATATGGCAGAAATCCGCACACCGACTTTGTCGAGGATTATTCCTACAATGACAAGCATAAATAAAAATACATTAAACCAGCCGTAAGCACTGGTTACGGTGCCGAAATCAGAACCAGTCCAACCGTATTCGCTTTCCAACATGGGTTTTAAAGGCGAAATTATCTCTTGAAATAAATACCCTGTAAGCATCGTGAAGGCGACAATCGACAATGCGCCCCAGCGTGCAAATTTCGAATCTCTTAAACTTTTTTTAATCTGAGTCATTCTAAATCTGTTTTAATTTTGTGTTAAATTAATTAATTTATGCAATTTGCTCAAAAGTAGGCTAATTTGATAGTTTTTCAAACAGATTTTTTGTGTTTCTACGACATAAAATAATTTTTTTTGTAAAATACGAACCTCTTTGCCTGAATATCAGGAAAGATTCAAAAAAAGTTAAGCGATGATTAATGCTGCGAATGCTGAAATTGTCAGTTTTTTTCTTTAAAAATATTTTGAAGTAAAATGAGAGAAGTCGAAAAAAAAGCAGCTAAGATTTATCAAAATAAGAATAAAAAAACTATCTTTGTCCGAGATTCACGAAGAGTTTTATAATCAAAAATTGCAAATACATGCTAAAAATAACTATCATTTTATTTGCGAAATTCATAAAGCAATGTTAAATTTGTACTAAGAAAAAATTAAATGTATATAGAGCATCAGAAAATAATTGATACATTTAAAGCAAGAATAAATTTACTGATTTCGCTTTATGAAGAGACGAAAAAAGAAAAAGAACTTTTCATTCAGGAAAAAAACGAATTGTTAAACCTAATAAACGAAAAAAATAACAAAATAAGCGAATTAGAAGAACAGATAAATACACTAAAGCTGGCAAACTCTTTGGTGTCCGGAGAAAATGGTCATGATGCAAAAATAAAGATAAACAGAATAGTACGGGAAATTGATAAGTGTATTGCACTACTAAATAAATAGTATTTTGCCGATAAGCACAGAAAAGAGAAAAAAGGTTTATGGACAGAGACGGAAAGCTTTCAATTAATGTAAAAATCTACGATAGATTTTATCCTCTGAAAATTGAGATAGCTGACGAGGAGAAAATTCGGAAAGCGGCAAAAATTATAAACGAAAAAGTTGTACAATACAAACAAAGATATACATCGAAAGATATTCAAGACTTCTTGTCAATGGTGGCACTTCAGTTTGTTACAAAAGTAATCGAATGCGAAGAAAAACAAGATGTGGAAACAATAATACAAAAAGTGAAGGAGATAGATCAAGAAGTTGCAGAATACATAAAAAAAGAAAAAAGTACACGTTCTTAAAATATTACGCATCAGTTTGCTGATGTAAAGATTTGCTCGCATTGTTTTAATAGTCGTTAGGAACCTCAACACTTAACGAATAAGGACTTAAACTTGGTGTATGTAGAACATGCCTTAATCCTGATAGATCAGGACTTTTCATTGCGATGGTTGGACGTTCAAAGTAGATCAGTAGTCTTACCCATGTTTTAATGGGGTTTTTCATAATCATTTTTAATTCAATGCGAGCTTTTTTTGGATTTTTTTCACACAGAAACGAAAAAAACATGGTCAGCATTAAACTGAAAAAGTGTAAATTAAAAGTGTACATACCTGTCAATACCCCTCAAACCGTTTCTTTCATACGAATGCAGTCCTCATGACTGATTTGCTGTCGGACACGCCACGAGCGCGATGAGAATAAATCGGAGAAAAAAAGGACTTTTCGCAATTTAAAACAAACGGAAGAAAAAAAAATTTCTGATTTTCTTAGGCTTATAAATTTTTAGTGTTTGTTTTTTCGTCTCGGCTTAATGCAGCAAGGACGATAATAATTTTTTTGCAAAAACATATTATTAAACATAAATCACAGTAAAGCAGATTATGACAAATCGGTTTGTTTTACATTCAATTATTAATTATTAAAAAAATAAAATTATATGGAGATTCTATCATTTATAATAATTGCAATAATCTCGCTTTTTGTAGGAGGAAGTGCAGCTTACTTTCTTAAAATAAAAGCATTTACTCAGCGAAGCGATAAGATTTTGAAAGATGCAGAGGTGGAAGCCGAAGTAATAAAAAAGGATAAAATACTTCAGGCAAAAGAGAAGTTTTTACAGTTGAAAGCAGAACACGAAAAAGTAATAAATGAAAGAAACAGTAAAATTTTAGCCGGCGAAAATCGCATAAAACAGAAAGAGGCTTCTATTGCTCAAAAGAAAGAAGAGTTCAGAAAAAAGCAGCAGGCACACGAACAAAAAGTAAAGGAAGTAGAATCCATCAGAGCCAACCTTTCAGAGCAAATGAAAATTGTAGAAAAACGCAACAAAGACCTTGAAAGACTTCACAAACAACAAGTAGAACAACTTGAAGCCGTTGCGCAACTTTCGGCAGAAGCAGCAAAGGCACAGCTGGTTCAGTCGCTCAAGGAAGAGGCTAAAACCGAAGCAATGTCATACATCAACGAAATGATGGACGAAGCAAAGCTTACAGCATCGAAAGAGGCGAAAAAAATTGTCGTACAAACCATACAGCGCGTTGCTACGGAAGCCGCAGTAGAAAATTCCGTGACGGTTTTTCATATTGAAAGCGACGAAATCAAAGGACGAATAATCGGGCGAGAAGGGCGAAATATTCGCGCCATCGAAGCAGCAACCGGCATAGAAATAATCGTTGATGACACGCCCGAAGCAATCATTCTTTCGGGTTTTGACCCTGTGCGTCGCGAAATTGCTCGTCTTGCGCTGCATCAGTTGGTAACCGACGGGCGAATTCATCCGGCAAGAATCGAGGAGGTTGTAAACAAAACAAAAAAACAAATAGAGGAGGAAATCGTTGAAGTTGGAAAACGCACGACCATAGATCTTGGCATTCATGGTTTACACCCGGAATTGATTCGTTTGTTGGGGAAAATGAAATATCGTTCGTCGTATGGACAAAATCTGTTGCAACACTCGCGAGAGGTGGCAAATCTTTGCGCCATTATGGCATCAGAACTGGGACTCAATGCCAAACTCGCCAAAAGAGCAGGCTTGCTCCACGATATTGGAAAAGTGCCTGACGATGAGCCGGAATTGCCGCATGCAATCATCGGAATGAAACTTGCTGAAAAATATAAAGAAAAAACAGATGTGTGCAATGCAATAGGTGCGCACCACGATGAGATTGAAATGCAAACACTTATCTCGCCGATTGTGCAGGTTTGCGATGCCATTTCAGGAGCGCGTCCGGGAGCCAGAAGAGAAGTTGCCGAATCGTATATCAAACGATTGAAAGATTTAGAGCAGCTTGCATTGTCGCATCCGGGAGTTTTGAAAACATACGCCATACAAGCAGGACGCGAATTGCGCGTGATTGTCGGAAGCGAAAAAGTGTCTGACAAAGATGCCGAAAGCCTTTCGTATAGCATTGCGCAAAAAATTCAGGACGAAATGACATATCCGGGACAAATAAAAGTTACGGTTATCCGCGAAACAAGAGCCGTGAATTATGCAAAATAGAACTTGATGTGTTTTTTCACACACACCCCAAAAAAAGCGTTGCGGATTCTTTTTCATAACGCTTTTTTTTCTAAAATAGGAATTGTTTCGTTAAACTGTTAATAAACAGAACAAAAAAATCGCGTTACATTCCTATTTTTTTTATCTTCGTAGTCTGATTTTTAATGAAAAATAGGAAAATAATGGAAATATTGAAAAATCTACAACCGCAGGCAGTTTGGAATTACTTTGAAGAAATCTGTCAAGTTCCGCGCCCATCGAAAAAAGAAGAAAAAATAATTGCCTATCTTCTTGAGTTCGGCAAAAAAAACGGATTGAACACAAAACGCGACGAAATAGGCAATGTTCTCATTTCAAAACCCGCAACAAAAGGAAAAGAAAAGCTGAAAACCGTTGTTTTTCAAAGCCATGTTGATATGGTTTGCGAAAAAAATGCCGACGTTGAACACGATTTCGACAAAGACCCGATTCAACCTTATATTGAAGATGGTTGGGTAAAAGCAAAAGGAACAACGCTTGGCGCAGACGACGGAATCGGAGTGGCAGCACAACTTGCAATGCTGACATCAAAAGACCTTGAACATGGTCCGATAGAATGCCTTTTTACGGTTGATGAAGAAACCGGCTTGTCGGGCGCATTTGCCTTACAAGCGAATTTTATTACCGGAAAAATATTGATAAATTTAGACTCGGAAGACGAAGGCGAAATTTTTATCGGCTGTGCCGGCGGAAAAGACACAGTAGCCGAAATGACGCTGAAAAAGAAAAAAGCCGATAAAAAATCCATGTTTTATAAAATATCCGTTTCCGGACTTAAAGGCGGACATTCGGGCGACGATATTAACAAAGGATTGGGAAATTCTGTAAAAATCCTTAGTCGCCTTTTATGGAACGCGGATAAAAAAATGAAACTATCGCTTGTGAAATTTGAAGGCGGAAACCTCAGAAATGCAATACCACGCGAAGCAGAAGCAATTGTTTGTATTCCACCTAAAAAACAGGCAAAATTTGAAAAATTGGTAAAAAATTACATTGCAGAAGCCAAAAAAGCTTACGCAAGCATAGAATCCGGACTTGAAATAAAACTCCAAACAACAGAAGCTGTTGCAAAAGTCATGAAACGAAGCACACAAAAACGACTGTTAAACACGCTTTACGCTTGTCCGCACGGGGTGTATGCAATGAGCCAAAAAATGCCGGGCATGGTTGAAACATCAACCAATCTGGCAGCCGTGAAACACATCGCAGAAGATAAAATAGAAATAACCACAAGCCAACGCAGCGACAGCGAGTGGGGAAAAGAAGAGATTGTCAATACGGTAGGAAATATTTTTCGCCTTGCGGGCATCAAATTTGAACACAATTCAGGCTATCCGGGTTGGTCGCCGAATCCGCAATCGGAAATCCTTGCCATTGCCAATGCGGCTTATAAAAAATTGTTTGATAATGCAGCAGTAGTACGCTCAATCCATGCAGGCTTGGAATGCGGATTGTTTTTAGAAAAATATCCCGATCTCGACATGATTTCAATAGGTCCTACGCTTCGCAATGTGCATTCGCCTGATGAAAAAATAGAGATTGAAACAGTAGAAAAATTCTGGAAGTTTGTTGTTGAAATTCTACAAAACATTCCGGAAGCATAGTTTATTGAAGTATAAAGCTGATAAAAAGTGCCGGAACGACAATGTTGCGGCACTTTTGGGCTCGTGGCTAACTCAACGAAACCTTGCCCATTGAGGCGCATTCAGAAAACGCATAAGTGTTTGTAAATCATAGAAATGATTTGTGTTTTTGTCAAAAAAGGCATATTTTCTAAATACGCCGGGCTAAATTATTTTTTAGAAAAGCAAAAATGTGTTATAAAATGCTTTTTAAAATTAGCAAGAAGCTGACATTGGCAAGATCGAGGAGTTGTTGTTGAGGTTTGTATATTTTTATGCGGGCGAGAAAATTTCGCCATACAAATCATAATCGTTTGCATTGGTAATGTTTACCTTATAAAATTGTCCCGGACGGATAGTTTTGTCTTTTTTTGAAATTAAAACTTCGCCATCAACTTCGGGCGAATCGTATTGTGTCCGTCCGATAAAAAAGTCCTTTTCTTCGCGATCCACAATTACCTTTTGTACTGTTCCTATTCGCTGTATATTATTTTCATAAGAAATTTTTTGTTGAATATTCATGATTGCGTCTTTGCGCTCTTCTTTGGTTTCTTCCGAAACATCATCGGTATAGTTTTTGTATGCAAAGGTTTCTTCTTCGTGCGAATACGTAAAAACGCCCAATCTTTCAAAGCGTATATCTTGCACAAATTTCATCAATTCTTTGAAGTCCTGCTTCGTTTCGCCCGGATGTCCGACAAGAAGCGAGGTTCTGAGAGCAATGTCGGGTATTTGTGTCCGAATGTTTTTTATTAAATCGTAAGTGGCTTGTTTGCTGATATTGCGTCGCATTTTCGTGAGCATATTGTCTGAAATATGTTGAAGTGCAATATCAAGGTACGAACAAATTTTCTTTGACGATGCGATGAGCGGCAAAATGTCATGCGGAAATTTCGCAGGATAGGCATAATGCAGTTTTATCCATTGGATTTTATCAATTTTTTCAAGTTCTTGTAAAAGAAAAGCCAGTTTGTTGGTTTTTTTGTCCAAGTCGAGACCGTAATACGACAAATCTTGCGCGATTATCAATAATTCTTTTGCTCCTTTGCTTGTTAGATAATTTGCTTCGGCAATAAGATCTTCAACCGGTTTTGAAACATGTTTTCCTGTCATTTGGGGAATTGCACAAAAAGAGCATGTTCGATTACAGCCTTCAGAGATTTTCAAGTATGCGTAGTGTTTCGGTGTTGTCGTTGTTCTTTCGTTTCTGATTTTTGTATTGTAATCGGCTTTTAAGTATTGGACAACCTCTTTTTGTTGAAATTTTCCGAAAACACCATCAATCTCCGGAATCTCTTTTTGCAATTCTTCTTTATATCGTTCAGACAAACAGCCGATAACCAGTATTTTCTCAATTAAACCTTGTTTTTTAGCCTCCGAAAAGCGCAAAATCGTATCAATAGATTCTTCTTTTGCATCTAAAATAAATCCGCAGGTATTTATTACGGCAATTTTCGCCTCAAACGAGTTTGAGTTGTGTCGAACCTCTATTCCGGAGGCTTCGAGTTGTCGGATCAAGAATTCTGTATCTACCAGATTTTTAGAGCAACCCAGAGTTACAATATTTACTTTTTTGGTTTTCAAATGCGTGTATTTTGGAATTTTTGGTGTTGGGTTTTGGGGTTTTAGGGCGAAAAATTTTTCGCCCTCCTACGGACTTTGGTCTTCCGTCGTGGAATGTTTTGTTTAGCTAAAAAGGGAATCGACAAATTCGTATTTGTTGAACACCTGAATATCTTCCATTCCTTCGCCAATTCCAATGTATTTCACCGGAATTTGCAGTTGGTCAGATATTCCGATGACCACGCCGCCTTTTGCCGTTCCGTCTAATTTTGTCAGTGCCAAGGCGTTTACTTCTGTTGCTTTGGTAAACTGTTTTGCTTGTTCAAACGCATTTTGTCCGGTTGAGCCGTCGAGGACAAGCAAAATTTCATGCGGAGCATCAGGAAGTACTTTTTTCATTACTTTTTTTATCTTCGAGAGTTCGTCCATCAAATAAATTTTGTTGTGCAATCTTCCCGCAGTATCAATTATTACGACATCAGCCTGATTTGCTACGGCAGAATTTAGGGTGTCGAAAGCAACCGATGCGGGGTCTGAACCCATTTTTTGTTTTACTATCGGAACGCCAACTCTTTCCGACCAAATGGTAAGCTGATCAACAGCGGCAGCTCTGAAGGTGTCGGCAGCTCCGAGATAAACGCTTTTTCCCTCTTTTTTAAACTGATAGGCAAGTTTCCCGATAGTTGTTGTTTTGCCGACCCCATTTACTCCAACAACCATTATTACGTAGGGCTTTTTGTTTTCAGGCAAAGACCAGTTGTCGGGCTTGTCGTTGTCGTATTCGGCAAGCAAGCCTGCAATTTCTTCTTTTAGCTTCACGTTCAATTCTTGTGTGCCGAAATATTTGTCTTTTGCAACGCGTGCTTCGAGCCTTTCGATGATTTTCAAGGTCGTATTTACGCCAACATCTGACGTAATCAGCACCTCTTCAAGATTATCAAGCACCTCGTCATCAACTTTTGATTTTCCTGCGACGGCACGCGTTATCTTCTTGAGGACACTTTCTTTGGTTTTTGCCAATCCTCTGTTCAGATCTTTCTTCTTCTCTTTATTAAAAATGCCAAATAGAGCCATAATTGTAAAGTTTGATTTATTTCAGTCAAGTAAATTAATAAATCAAAACCGTAGATTTATTATTTTTCCAAAGATAAAGGAAAGGAAGTTAATTATACAATAATTTGAAAATAAAATTGATATAAAATTGCTTTTTTTTATTTTAAAGTCGGAAGCAAGGCGTTTTGCATTGCAATTACCAAAAAAAGCTCCCTTTCAGAATCAGAAAGAGAGCTTTGGGGGATTTGCTTATACGAGGCAAATCCGCGATTTCGTATCGTATAACTATTTTTTTGCTAAAACTTCTTTTACTTTATCGCTGGCAACCATTTCTTCTTTGAAGATGTACGCGCCTGTTTTCGGCGATTTTACCATTTTGATAACTTTAGCAAGGTTTTTCGATTCCCCTTTTTGTAGTGTTGCAACAACTTTCTTTGCCATAATTCAAATTATTTTATTTCTCTGTGTAATGTTTTCTTTTTTAAAATCGGATTGTATTTTTTCAATTCAAGCCTTGCAGGTGTATTTTTCCGGTTTTTTGTAGTAATGTATCTTGAAGTTCCCGGCAATCCGCTGTCTTTGTGTTCTGTACATTCTAAAATCACCTGTATTCTGTTGCCTTTTCCTTTCTTAGCCATTTTTTACTGTTTTTTTTTGTTAATAACTTTTTATAAAGCCTTTGCTTTTTGCACTTTCTAAAGCCTTTTTTAATCCTTTGGCATTGATTACTTTAATGCCTTTTGCTGATACTTTTAGGCTTACCCATCTTTTTTCTTCAGGAAGGAAGAATTTTTTTACGAATAAGTTTGGAAGAAATGTTCTTTTTGTTCTTCTTTTTGAGTGTGAAACATTATTTCCAACCATTACTTTCTTTCCGGTTATTTGACAAATTCTAGACATATCATGAATATTTTCAATACTATTTTCAAAACAGAGCGCAAAATACGGTATTTTTATTGAAAAAATCAAATTTTTTTGCCTAAAATTTTTAAGAAATATTGAATTTTTTTTCAATCGGAATCATTCGTAGATTGTTGATGTTTCTGTATAAGGCAATCTCTGAAGATACAAGATTTTGATGAGTGTAAGAAAAATAGCTTTACCCTCTTTACAAATAATAAACGCAGGCTTTAAGTTTTTCGCGCCTTAAATTTCACTATTTTTGGAGGTTGCGATAAGTAATATACGGATTCTGTTCTTCTTTTGTATAACATAGAATGAAAAAAATAATAATTTTTCCAAACATCAATTGTTTTACCGTGCTTTTTTTGTACATTGCCTGAATCTGTATTGCTGTTGAGTAATCAAGCACAGCACTGATTATAAACTTATTGAAGCTTAGAGCTTATGAAACAAATCAAATTATTGGTCGTTGAAGACTCGGATTTTAGCCAATTAATGATTGAGCGACTTGCCACATTGTGTGGTTACGAACACAAAATTGTCAATTCGGGACAAAAAGCCATTGACGAACTTGCCCAAAATGCGAATTTTGATTTGATTTTAATGAATTTGGAAATGCCCGAAATAGACGGTTTTGAAACAACTCGAAAAATTTACGAACGATACGACAAGGTAGGCATTCCGATTGTAGCAATGATTGGACATTCGGAAAACGATTATGCCGAAAAAATAAAAAAAGCAGCTTTTGCCGACTCTATCTATAAGCCACTCTCGAAAATGATGTTGCAAAATTTAGTAGAAAAACACATCACAGGAAAAAACAATGACGACGCGAAACAGAAGCAAGACAACACAAAACTCTACAACCTCAGCTCTGTCGAAGAATTTGCAGAAGACGACAATGAATTTACAAAAAAAGTCCTTCTCATTTTTGTAAACGATACGCCACAAACGATTCAGAACATGGAAAATGCGTTCAGCGCTAAAGATTGGGACAAACTTCGTGAAATAAGCCATAAATATATTTCGCATGTTTCGTTTTTGCAGATTGAAAAGGCAACAAAAATTACCAAAGAAATTGAAAAATTGGCTGAACAAAAATCAGAAGAACAGCAAATCGAGAAGCTTATAAAAGAACTAAAGCATGAGTGTAGCAAAGTAATCGCACAGCTCAAGAACGATTTTGAGCTTTAATGCAAAATATAATCCACTCCTGTTTTTATGCTTGATGATAATTAATATCTTTGTTATATGCGAATGTTTTATTCAGAGTTTCCGAATTTTGACGCAGTGCGTCAAGAAGAACTGTGGTAAAAACCAAATTTTTTCCTATAAATTTTTATCATTGCACAGAGTGCGAAAAAAGAAGCCTTTAAAATTATAGTATTGTAACCATTTTATACCCAATCATACGATGAATTGTATTATTATCGACGACGATGAACTTTCAAGAACAGTACTCGAAAAGTTCATCAAACGGACAGGTTTTCTGAATTTAATGAATTCTTTCAAAAATGCTCCGGATTCTATCCCGTATATAAATCGGCGCGGCGACATTGATTTGATATTTTTAGACGTTGAAATGCCGGAAATGACAGGCATAGATTTTATGAAAAGCCTCAAAAACTTACCGCAAGTTATTATCATTTCAGCAAAACAAAAATATGCTCTCGAAGCCTTTGAATACGATGTTACAGACTACCTCCTCAAGCCGATAAGCTATCCGCGACTTTACAAAGCCGTTGATAAGGCGTACAACAGATACAAGGAAAACAACAACACAAAAGACAAAAAAGACGGCTTTTTTATTAAAAACAACTCTACGCTTGTACGCATAAAATATACGGATATTTATTGGGTCGAAGCCTTAGAAAACTATGTCGGAATCAATACAAAAGACAGCAAATATACCATTCATTTTACAATGAAAGCCATTGAAAATGAACTTCCTTCAAGTATTTTTACGCGCGTTCATCGTTCGTTTATCGTCAATATCAATAAAATAGATATTATTGAAGAGAATACCATTGTGCTGAAAGTTACCAAAGGCATAAAAACAATTCCTATCGGGAAATCATACCGAGATAAACTGATGGACGATATTAACTTGGTTGCGAAATAAATTTGCCTGAAAATTTCTCAAGTATGTTCTTTTCGAGGCAAATATTTTCGTTTTTTATACCATGTTTATCCTCAAAAAAGAAGCATCAGAAAAGGAAACATAAAACAAAATAGAGCAAGTCAAAGTTCCGATTTTACACCTAAATTCGGAAATATCTGTTTTTTAACATCAGTTGTTGGTTTTTAAAAGAAGAGCAATTAGTAGATATTCAAAGGTTTATAAAAAATATTTTTTTGAACATAAATATTTTCAAATGTACTTAAATTTCTATTTTTGTAGGAAAATCTGTAAAATGTATGTTGTATCATATTTTACATGCTTAATTTAAATTTATTTGTTATGACTCAGGCTAAAATATCCAAACGAAGCTATTTGATATTAATCGGAGGCGCAGAAGATAAAAAACGCGATAAGAAGATTCTACGGCTTGTAGTGGATAAATCACAAGCCAAGAATGTAATCGTTATTTCATCAGCCTCGTCCTATCCGTATGAAGTAGCACGCGATTATGATTATGCATTTCGCGATATTGGAGTCGAAAAAGTTACAGCCTTTGACATTCGCTACCCCGACGAGGCAGACAAGGAGGAATATTTTGAGCAATTGGCAGAAGCACAACTGATATTTTTTAGCGGAGGCGATCAGGTAAAACAGGTTAAGGCGCTACAAGGCTCGCAATTGATAGAAAAAATACGAGAACGCTTCTTCGCAGGGACGCTCACAATTGCCGGCACAAGTGCCGGAGCAGCATCTGCCGCCAATCCCATGATTTACGACGGAGATTATCGCGGATTTCAGAAAGATACTGTAAATTATAGCGAAGGTTTCGGCTGGCTTGAGGGAATAACGATTGATACTCACTTTCTGAACAGACAACGCATTGCAAGGCTTGCGCAGTTTTTGTCGTCAGGGAAGAGCAAACGCGGAATAGGCATCGACGAAGATACAGCCATTGTTATTTCACCGGATATGAAATTTGAAGTTGTCGGTTCGGGAATGGTTACATTGATGAGCCGCGATAGAACGACAAATACAAATTATCAAGGTCTTGAAAATAACGATTATTTTAGTGTAAATAATCTGAAAATCGGGTTTCTTGCTCCGGGTTCATCGTTCAGTTTGCAGAAATGGATGATGCTGAAAAAACGTAAAATTTTGAAGAAAATACCGGTTTAAAGACAAAGATAAGTTTACGGATTTTGAGAATCAGGGAATTATAGAGACATATTGAATTGTTGTTAATCAAAAATAAGATAAAAATATTTTAACAAATTTGTGTACTAAAATAAATCAGGAGGTTTTATGGAAGATTTTAACAAAAAAAACTCAGCCTTGGAAGAAAAAAGGGAAGACTTTTACGTTCATAAGTTTTATTCCTATTCGGGACCTAACTACTATTTGGGAAAACCCGCAATGGTTTTTAATTTGTATGTTGAAGCCAATGGTCCGAAAGTAGAATTTTACAAAGAAAAAATTTTAGCGAAATTTCCGGCATTAAAAGACGATTTTCCCGGAAGTGTTATCGACTTGTTTGCCAAAGTTTTGGTAGAAGTAAATAAAATGGATTTGAATCTGTTTACAAAGGCTTACTCCATTATTGAAGACGGCGACGAATGGACAATTGCGTTCCATTGTTTAGATGACTATTTGGCGAAAGATGTTGTTTATCTTACAGCCGATTGGTTTAATGCAATGAACGAAAACGACGAATCGTTTGATTTTGACAAAGGCTTTGAAGAGTTACAGCAAGAATTTGATAAAACTTTATACGGCGGACCGACAATTTATTCTTTGGTTGAAAGTGGCGTTAAGAAAAAAATTGCCGTTCATTATCTTTACGAAGAAAACCAATTCATGTGGGGATACGGAAAAAAGAATGTGAGAGGACGTTCCACCATTTTTCATATTGACGGAATAAAAGACACTGAATTTACGACCTACAAAGATATGTGTGGCGAATTTTTGGAAATGTGCGGTTTCCCAACTCCGAAAGGCAATGCGTGCTACTCGCTCGAAGAGGCACAAGAACAGGCATCTGTCTTGGGTTTTCCTGTTGTAATCAAGCCGGTTGATGGACACAAAGGACAAGGAGTAACCACAGGAATAGAATCACCGGAAGAGGTTGAAAAAGCCTTCAATGCTATTTTAGCACTGAATGATGAACACAAAGTTCCGCCGGCAGGAATCCTCGTACAACAACAAATTTATGGTTACGACCACCGAATTTTAACCGTTGGCGGAAAATTTGCAGCTTGTTTAAAACGTGTGCCTGCCTATGTTGTCGGCGATGGAAAAAATACGATAAAAGAACTTATCCGAATTGAAAACGACAAAGAAATTCGCTTGGACAATGCCCGCTCGCCTTTGGCAAAAATTCATATCGACAGCGACCTGAAAGACTATCTTGCATTGCAGAAAAAATCTTTGGAAGATATTCCGGCAGAAGGAGAGGAGATAGTATTACGTCGTGTAGCAAATATCTCGGCTGGAGGTGTTTCCATTAATGTATCAAACGAAATTCACCCGGAAAACATCAGAATGGTCGAAAATATTGCCAAATTCTTTAAGGTTACCGCAATGGGAATCGATGTGTTGGCAAAAGACATAAGCAAACCATGGCAAGAGGGAAATTTTGGAATTATTGAAATAAATGCAGGTCCGGGAGTCTTCATGCACCTTGCTCCTGCCTACGGCGGAAGTATCGACGTTCCGGCAAAAATAATGGAGCATTTATTCGGCTCAATTGAACATTTCGACAGAATCCCGATAATATGCGGAAATAATATCTCGCATAAACTTGTTGAAATGATTTATAATAAACTCAAAGAATATAAACCAAACATTGAATTCGGAAGCCTTGAAAAAGATGGAATATATTTGAACAATCATTTCTTTACAAAGAATGAACATCATGACAAAAATGTAGCAATCTTGCTTAGAAACCCGAAACTTGATTTTGCAATAATAAACCACACACGCGACGATATTCATGACTATGGAATCTGGCATCAAGGATGCGACATGGCAATTTTGAATCATGCAAACTATGCCGAAGATTACACAATGAGCCGCGAATTGTTGCCCGGAGGTCTGGCGGTTGATATTAACGAAAAAGAAAAAAAGGGAAACGATGAAATATCAAAACTAAAACACGAAATCTATGAACTGAAAAAGTTGATCAAAAGAGAAATTGATTCAGAACAGCTTAAATTGAGTACAGACGGTTCAGATATTTATCCGAAAGAACTTATTATCAGCCAAGATAAAAACGATCTTACCAAAGTTGAAATCAAGGAAGAGGATGATGCCGATGAAATTATTTTTAGAGCAATAGAACCTTATTTGAAAGAATTACTTTACAAATACGATTATTACGCAAAAATGGAAAATAAGCCCGCACATCTTGACGTTGATAGCAAATATGCAAATTAAACGCAGGCATTTTTGATATGACCCTGTCAGGGTTTCAAACCCTGACAGGGTCATCGAAACGCACTCCGTTTGAACACAGAATAAATTTTTATGCTTTAAAGAGGCTGACGTAAAAAATCAGCCTTTTTTCGTATATTCGTTTACTTTTGTACAACAAAAACGCAAAAAAATGCCTCCCGAAAAAGTCAGAAAAGACAGAAACGCAAAAAATCCATGGCTTTGGATTCCGAGCCTTTACTTTGCCGAAGGTTTGCCCTATATGGTTGTGATGATTGTTTCGGTTGTGATGTACAAACGGCTTGGCGTGTCAAATACCGACATTGCATTGTACACAAGTTGGCTGTATCTTCCTTGGGTTATAAAACCTCTCTGGAGTCCTATTGTCGATTTGCTCAAGACCAAAAGATACTGGATTTTGCTCATGCAATTCACTATTGGTCTTTGTTTTGCCCTGATTGGCTTACACATTCCCGCGCCGGACTTTTTCAAATGGACGCTCTTATTTTTCTGGCTGCTTGCCTTCAACTCTGCCACCCACGACATTGCAATCGACGGATTCTACATGATTGCCTTGCCCGAAAAAGACCAAGCCTTTTTTATCGGAATCCGAAGTACATTTTATCGCTTGGCAATGATTGCAGGACAAGGTTTTTTGGTAATTCTTGCCGGATATTTTGAAATAGAAAGCGGACTGCCCGATGCCAAATTTCGCATAAATGCGAAAAATGACATACAAATAAATACAGACTTTAATCCTCAAAAACGGCAACTCAAAACCAAAAATACATTAGAACTTATTTGCGAGCCAATTCATGAAAACATCTCTACACAAAACATCTCAGAAGCCCGTTTAGCAAAACTTATTGAAGCAATTGGCAAAGAAAACACCCAAAACGGACATTTTCCCAAAGAGAAAACAACAACAACGAACAAAACAAACAAGAAAAAACGCAATACCTTTTCTGACAAATTGTCAAGATGGTTAAAAAAACACTTTAACAAACAAAAGAAAACGAACAAAAAAACAACAGGAAATGTGGCAATTGTTTCCTTGCATCTTAGTTCAAAACCGAAAAATAACGAAAAAATTCATGCAGACATTCGCTTCCATTCGGGCGACAAAAGCATAAAAATCCTGAAATACAAAGGACAAAATTTTTATGATAAATTTGAATTTAACGAAAAAAACTGGAACAAACCCGCATTTACACTGATTCAGCTCGACCCGCGACTGACAAAAAACGCTTCCGCCGTTTTTCGGGTTTACACCGGAGATATTCCCTTTGCATGGAGTTTATCGTTTTATATTCTATCAATCATGTTTGGGATTTTCTTCATTTATCACATGTTTATCATTCCGAAACCCGAAAAAATCGGAAAGACAAAAGCAAAAGCCATGTTTCGTGAGTTTTTCGCAACCTTTTTAGCTTTTTTCAAGAAAAAAAACATCTTCGTAGCCATACTATTTTTCTTGACCTACCGACTTGCAGAAGCACAACTTGCCAAAATTGCAATACCTTTTCTGATAGACACACAAAACGCCGGCGGACTCGGACTCACAACCGGAGAAATCGGTTGGTATTATGGCACAATTGGCATTATCTGTTTGATGCTCGGCGGCATTTTCGGCGGCATACTTGTCTCGCGAAAAGGACTTAAATTTTGCTTATGGTGGATGTTTTTGGCAATGAATTTGCCCAATGCAACATACGTATATTTGTCTTTTTTCATGCCCGTATCGCGCCTGTTGATTGGAGCAGCAATTGCCGTTGAGCAATTCGGTTATGGTTTCGGCTTCACAGCCTACATGCTATACATGATTTATATTTCCAAAGGCGAATATAAAACCAGCCATTTTGCCATCACAACAGGGTTTATGGCGCTCGGAATGATGATTCCCGGCATGTGGAGCGGTTGGTTGCAAGAAGCCGTGTCGTATCAGAGCTTTTTTATTTGGGTACTCATTTGCATGATTCCGATAGCTCTTCCCGTAGGCTTATTAAAAATTGACAGCGAATTTGGGAAAAAAACAGAATAATGCAATTCCATAGCCTTGTAAGGTGCTGCGAGGGGCTTCTCCCTGCCTCTTAGTTGGCAGGGCGGGCTACCCTCAATTGGCGGTAGTTAATATTCATACTTATAAATGAAATTTCCACAGCAAGGAGCAAAGCAGGGGTCAATTCCAAAGTCGTATTTTCTTTTTTCAATCAGCCTTTCACCAACGTAATCGTTCTCCTCAATAATATTATTATCACCATCTCGGATTTTAGTCAATCTATTCTTCGAGTCATACTCATAAGTCTTTAAATAAATCAATCCGCCAACTCTACTTTTCTTCTTTTCTTCAATCAATAATTTTCCCGAATATTTATAATACGTAAAGTGATGTTTCTCTCCTGTTTTGGTGTGCTCAATTTTACTTACAAGTTTTCCATTGCTGTATTTATATGTATTGAATCCTCCCCAATATTTCCACTTTTTAACCAATTGATTATTTTCATATTCTCTCGGAGCTTCCCTTTCTTTCTCATTAGTTATTTGTCCGTCTTCGTCATAATAGGTGAATTTGTATAAAATATTAATTAGCTGATTTTCTTCGTTATACACATAAGTTATTTCTGTTTTTTGTTTTTGCCAATTAGTTTTATATGTTTCTGATATTATCTGATTGTTTAAGTTATACTCATAGCTTGTCTCGCTTTGTACTTCTCCGTTCCAAATGGATATTTTCTTTATCAAATTATCATTCTTATAAATATATTCCTCCATTTTCAAAGTATCATTTGGTGAATCTTGGCAAAATATAATCATAGCACTTGGTTTATCAAGCTCTGTTGGCTTGTCAAGTGCGCTTGGTTTATCAAGCTCTGTTGGTGTTGAATTGTCTTTTGAACAAGCTGCAAGCATCAATACGAAAACTGTTAATCTTATGATATTTTTCATGTCAATCTAATTTTATTCATAATTTTAAGGTTGCTTTACTATCTCTTCTAATTACTGCGCGTGTGCGCCCTGCATGAGCAGCAGCACACAGACTGTAAATTTAGACAACAAATCTAAAAAATGCAAATAAAAACTCAAACAAAACAAAAGTTTATGCAACACTTTTCCGTAGCCTTGTAAGGTGCTGCGAGAACTTCTCCCTGGGAAGGGCTATTTGATTACAGCTTTTTTTAAACAAATCCATTTACATTGTCTTCAATCGTCTGCTTTACTATTTCCCAATCTGTTCCGTTTAAGATTATTGGGTCAAATTCTATTTCTGCATCTTCAAAATATGTCAAACTTTTTAAAATATGAAAATGTGCAACATTCGGATATTTTTTTGAAAAAAGTTTAAACATATCTGACAATGAAAAGGTCTTCATTAATTCATAAATATCGAAGAAATCTTTTTTTGCTCCCCTATTTGCTATTGCTGATAATTTCATTGGAATTATATCTTCAACTGACAAGAAACGTATCCCGGATTCATGTTTCACGTTTTGCAATAATGGGTAGGGATATTTAACAAAATCAATTTTTACGAACTCATTATTTGTGTTTTTTAATCTTGCATTAAGGATTAGTGAGTTTTTCTCTTTTTGCATGATTACTTGCAATTCTAAGTTTTTGCGTAATTCTGTCAAAATATCATTAGTATCGAAATCTGTTTCCGAAAATAAATCAATATCCACCGAAATGCGATGTCCTAATTGCAATGCCAATGCTGTTCCGCCAACTAAAAATGTTTTTCTTAAACTTTCATATTGCATGAGTTTTTTCAATAATTCCAGAGTTGTTGGATAGACTGCTCCGTATTGTAACATTTGAATTGTTCTTTGGGTAGTTTAAAATATTTGCTGCAAAAATTTAAAGTTACTTTATCTAAATAGCGTATTTTCAAAACCTCGGTTTTTATTCGTTCAAGACCATAATAACGCTTTATTTCAAACCAATCTTTTAACGTTCCACGCATTAAAACGCGTTCTATAATGTGTCTTGCATGTTTTTCATAATCAAGTTTAGCAATATCTGTATCCCAAAATATGGTTTGAGATAATTCTAACATATTCTTTTCTAAAATTATAGATGTTTTTATCATATTTGTGAGTTGTATATTTACTATCCTAAATATTTGATACAACGATTAGTATGCGCTCTGTGTCATAATTGAAAGCATCACGTTCAAAATTCGCACGTTTGCAGCCATAGCATATGTGGCGTGTGCGCCCTGCATGAGCAGCAACGCACAGACTGCAAGTTGGAGAATACAAATATTTATCAACTCTAACTTAGCGCGCACAGTTTGCGTAACTTTCTTCCGTCCTTGTAAGGCGGTGCGAGAGCTTCTCCCTGCCTCTTAGTTGGCAGGGCGGGCTACTCAATTTGTGGTAGTTTTTCTATTCCAATATCTTTACAGTTACAGGATACATATCGGGCAAAACTTTAATATTACAATCAACAAAGTCTTTTCCATGAAATAATTTTATAGCTGTTGGAGGGTACCACATAAAATTATTTTGAGGGTCGACTCCCAACCAGCCATAATTTTCAATATAACATTCTGCCCATGCATGACTTCCTTGAAAATTTTGTTTTGGCATATAAATCCATCCCACTGCCATTCGGCAAGGAATGCCAATTCTACGCATTAAAGCAAGAAATAAATTTGTATACTCACTACAAGTTCCTTTTCCTCGTTCCAATATTGTCGCTACTGCAAGAGTGTTAGAATTACCTTTATCTAATTCCTGTGCTAAACTATTATCAAATTGTATTCTTTTAGAACAATATTCTAAAGCCTTAGCTATTACTTGAACTGTAAGAGTATCTCCCAAATTTAGAATAGAATCTGAAATGTTTTTCAATTCGTAATGATTGTAATCTATTAATGCAGTTGCTTCAAGGTACTTCTTGATATGTTGAGGGTAAACTTTATTTATAGCAAACCTATCATTGCTAACTATTAACAGGTTCGTTGAATCTTTATTAGCAGCAAAAGTACTGACTACAGCTCTACATAATGAATCATCATTAGTATAACTGATAAGTTTTTGAGGATAAGTATCTATCGCTTCTTTTGATATATTTCTTGCAGTAATTTCATATTTAATTGTCTGAATCTGAGCCTGAGAAAAAATAGGCTGAACTATTGCGAATAAAAGCAATAAAATTTTAAAGTGTCTAACTATATTCAAGAACGTAGGCACATACTGCGGATACTGTTCCATCGACTCTTTGGCTTTGTTTACAAACAATTTGTTTTGCTCAGCAATACTACCGTACTGTTGGCGTTCTTCTGATGAGAGTTTAGACATTTTACCATTGAATACAGCTTCCAAATCAATAAGTGCTTGATCTATTCTGTTTAATTCCTCTTCTGTAAACCTTACTTGTGCTAAATTTTCAAAACTCATAATATCTATTTTTTAAGATTAATACTGTCCATAAAGATACATTTTTTTAGAGAATTGCAAAAGAAAACAGGTGATTATTTTGTTCCAAACTACTATAAAGGAGGAGTATTCAGAAAATATAATTTCATGTCTTGGAGAGTAAAGTGTAAAAAAAATCACGTCTCTTGCCCTTGGGGTTTATTAAAAAATGCAAATACTAATTGAACTTAGCTTTACATGTTCTAAAACCTAAAATTCACTCAGAGTGCAAATAAAAAATAAAAATTTGCATAATTTTTGTATTTTTGGAAAGTAATTTGGCTGTTTTTTCAAATTTAAAGTTTATCTTTATCCAAATGAAAGTCTTTTTTTATTTGATGCGTAAATTTGTCCATACCTTGTAAACTATTAAAAATATGAAAACAAACTACTTTTTAATCCTTTTTTTGTTCAGTTTCGTTGTTTTAGCCCAACAAAATATGTATGCCCAAAAATTAAAATTTGAATTAAAATGGCCTGAATCGACCATTTTGTGCCACAATGTGAAAGGGCTGGAAACACATCTTGCACCTGTTTTAAACAAAAATGCCGAAGCATATACCCTTGCATCTGCGTCATCAAAAGGAATGTATAAAGAAATAACCATTGAAAGAATTGAATTTCAGAATTCGACAGATTTAGAAAACTGGAAAAAATCAATAAAAACAGCAAGCGGAATAAGAAGAAATAGCGTTATCATACACGTCAAAAATAAAAAGGACAAGGAGCTGATAGCCTTAAAACTCAAAAATGCGTGGGTCAGAGAATGGAAAGAGGCAGAAAACAATGTGGCAGAAAATGTAATCCTGCTGACCGACGAAATTGCAGAACTCGAATAAAGCTTAGGCAAACAACACGCAGAAAAAATCAAGAGTTCAGTAAAATTTTTTGCAGACAAGGACTTTTAATCCTTAATTTCAAAACTGTCGGCATCAAGCCCGACGGGGAATGATTTTCTGAACTCATTCAGCTCGGCGAGCGAAACAGTATGCGAAATTATCTCTGTTTCGTTTGGCTTTGCGCTTGCCAAGGCAATGCCTTTGGGCGAAATAAGCACAGAATCGCCTGAAAAATCTGTGCCGTAACCATCTGTTCCTATTCGGTTTACGCCTGCAACATAAACTTGGTTTTCCAACGCGCGAGCAATCAACAGATTTTTCCAAACATGCCGCCTGCTTTTCGGCCAGTTGGCAACGTACAGCAAAAAATCGTAATCATTGTCATTGCGACTCCACACCGGAAACCTTAAATCATAACAGATCAACGGACAAATACGCCAATCTTTTAGCTCGACGATTAATTTTTTGTTCCCGCCGGTAAAATATTTATGCTCGTCAGACATTCTGAAAAGATGTCGTTTGTCGTAGGTTTGAAATTTCCCGTCAGCCTGCATCCAGATGAGGCGGTTGTAAAATTTGTCGTTTTCTCGAATTATCAAACTTGTAGTAATCACGCTTTGCAAAACTGCCGCTTTTTCTGCTAACCACTGCATGGCTTTTCCGTCAATAGTTTCGCTAAAATCTTTCGTATTCATGGAAAAACCCGTAGTAAACATTTCCGGCAAAATTATCAAGTCTGTTTTGTGTTCAATTTTCCTTAGCAAACTGCCGAAAAATTTCAGGTTGGCGGAAATATCTTCCCAAATAAGCGGCGCTTGAATCAGTGTAATGTTTAATTCTTTTGACATAGAAAAAATAATTTTTCGTGATATATGATTGCTAAATCAGAAAGTTTTGTCCATTTTGGATATTAAAATACAGGAAAAAACGTTAATGCTTTATTATCAGACACACGCAAGTATGATTAAAATAAATCGGGAAACAAAAAACTTTTTCGCAATGTAAAACATTATGAAACATCCATGACTAAAAGATTTTAGACACACAACAGAATGATTATAAGGACGAAATTTGAGCGGCAACCTTTGGCGGGAGAAAAATCACCTATCACCCATCACTAATCATTCATAAAAATATTAAACATTATGAAAAAAGCGTAATAATCCCTTTATTTGCGTCGGAAAAATGCTTTTGTTTGCTTTCCTCACGCGAGTACGAATTTAAAGCAAAAAGTTTCATTTTTTGAAAAAAATTTTATTAATTGTATAAATTTGCTGAAAAACATGAAAAAAATTATACCCATTCTGTTAGCAGGAATTATAGGCAGTGTTCTTACATTGTCTGTTTATAAGATTTTTGAATCAAACGACACTGTTTCTGCCAACAAAACTGACAACAATCAGGTTGAAAATTTTCAGTCGCAGATGCGTGTTGGGAAAACTTCGGCATCTGCTGCGGCAATTGACTTTTCTTTTGCAGCAGAAAAAACCGTTACCGGAGTTGTTCATATAAAATCAAAAATAAAAGTTCGTTCGAGAAACTCGGACAGGTTGCAAGATTTGTTCAGGGAATTTTTGGGCGAAGATTTTTTGCCGAAAGAAGATCGGATAAGTCAAGGTTCGGGTTCCGGCGTAATTTTAAGCTCCGACGGTTATATTGTTACCAACTTTCATGTTGTCCACGAAGCGGAAACCATTGAGGTGGTGCTGAACGATAAGCGTTCGTTTGAGGCAAAATTGGTTGGAATGGATTCTTCAACAGATTTAGCATTGTTGAAGATTGATGCGAAAGATTTATCCTTTGTTTCGTTTGCAAGTTCTGCGGAAGTAAGGATTGGCGATTGGGTTTTGGCAGTGGGCAATCCTTTTAATTTGGCATCGACCGTAACTGCCGGCATTGTAAGTGCCAAAGCACGAAGCATCAATATTTTGCAAGATCGCTACGCCATTGAATCGTTTATACAGACCGACGCGGCTGTGAATCCCGGAAATAGCGGAGGCGCGTTGGTAAATCTGAAAGGCGAACTGATTGGAATCAACACCGCCATTGCCAGCCCGACAGGAAGTTATGCCGGTTATTCTTTTGCTATTCCGAGCAGTATTGTCCGGAAAATTGTGAAAGACATAAAAGAATACGGCGAAGTACAACGCGCTTATCTTGGAGTGTCGATTGTTGAAATGGACGCGCAAATGGCTGAAAAACTAAACACTAAAGCAACAGAAGGCGTTTTGGTGCAGGGAATTGTGAAAAATAGCGTCGCTGCCGAAGCGGGAATAGAAATAAACGATATTATTCTTGAGATAGAAGGCTTTGCAACAAAAACCATTCCTCAACTATTGGAAGTGATGAGCCGACATCGACCCGGAGATCGCGTAAACATCAAAATTCTGCGCAACAACAGAGAACAAAATTTTGAAGTCGTGCTTAAAAATCGAGAGGGAAAAACAGAACTCAAGCATCGCGATGCTCCTAAAGAATCGCTGCATTTGCTTGGCGCAGAAGTTGTAAACTATACGAACAATACGATTCTCTTGCAACACAACGCTACCGCAGGCGTGCAAATAAAAAGCCTGTCGGAAGGAAAACTCCAAAACCAAACCGAGATTAAGGAAGGGTTTGTTGTATTAAAAATAAACAGACAAGATGTGGCGAATATTGAAGAGTTCAAAAAAATATTGCAAAACGAAAAAGGAGGTATAATGCTCGAAGGTTTTTATCCGGACAAAAACGGCACTTTTTACTATGCTTTCGGATTGTAAGCCATACATTTTATCTGAAATTCTTCTGATTCTTTTTGTTCGACTTATGGAAAACAACGAAGACAGTTCATGAAGAATTTAGAGTTAAAAGTTAAGAGTTATATTTCTAATAATCAGAAATTTTTAATTCTCAATTCTCAGACACACAACAGAATGATTATTTGGCATTAACAAGGAAGCATGCTCCCTTGCCAAAATCAAGAACTTACAAAACTTAAATACATGAAAAAATTACTAATGCCTCTCTTTCTGATGCTGTTTGTTGGCGTTCAGGCGCAGAATATAAAAAAAGCATTCCGATATGTTGATGAGAAAGAATACCAAAAAGCAATAACTATTTTTAAGGAACTCAATTCCAAGAAAAAAGATGTTATTGCGCTGAAATACGGTCTTGCGCAGGTTTATTTTTCCGAAGATTTTAAAAACTACAACCTGAAAAAATCTTATTCATACATAAAAATAGCAAAGCGAAAGTTGGAAAGAGCCGACGATAACGAAAAAAAAAAGTTGGAGAAAAATTTTCATATTACGAAAAAAACACTTGACGAATTGCAAGATAAAATTCTGAACAAAGCCTTAGAAGCAAGCAAGAAAGAGAATACGGAGAAAGCCTTTCGGAAGTTTCTGTACGATTTTAAGGGAACAAAACAAGCCCAAAACTTGGTGCAGGAAATGATAGACACTTTGACAAAGTCGAACAAAATCAGGGCATATGAAAAATTTTTTGACAGGTATTCTGATTTTTCGATTCCTGAACAATTTTGGTACGACTTTTTTCAACTCTATACGTTTGACGGAGAGTACAAAAGCTATGAATATTTTTTGCTGCGATATCCGTCCTTTCCCTTGCGCGACACTCTTGAAAAGGCATTCGCTCTTGCGCGACAGGCTGAAAAATTGCAGCTTCACATAGGTGTCAAAGAAACAAATAAAGAGGATTACAAGAAATTTATCAAAGAAGCAGCACCGAAAGAAACGGCATTTGTGGCTTTGCAAAGGCTGCTGAAAGAGGATTTAATGGCGAAAAACTATTCCAAAGCCTTGAAAACTATCGCTGAATTTAAACCTTTCTTCCCGAAAAACGATGAGCGAATTTTGTCGCTGATAAACATTCTGAAAGCACCGACAAGACAAATTCAAATAAAAAAACTCGAAGGAGGAATAAACAGTAAGGGTGAAGAGTTTGCTCCTTTTATTTCTGCCAATGGCTTGGAAATTTATTTTTGCGGCTACAAAAGAGAAAATAATCTTGGAGGCGAAGATATTTTTGTTTCACAATTTGTAAACAATAAATGGACAAAGGCAGAATTGTTGCCCGGACTAAATACTCCAAAGGGAAACGAAGCTCCGGACGCGATTACAACAGATGGAAACATGCTCGTTTTATTTTCCAACGGAGATTTGTTTTTCAGCAAAAAAGAGAAAGACAAATGGACAGTTCCCCAAGCATTTGAAGGGATTAATACGCGCTATTGGGAAGGCGATGCAATGATTACGAGCGACGGCAAAAGCTTGATATTTTGTTCGGATCGTCCCGGCGGAATTGGAAATTTTCATAAAAAGGACAGACCTTTTCACGGAGGCAAAAGCGGAAATATCGATATTTATATCTCTCACAAAACCGATTCCGGCTGGGGGACACCAATCAATTTAGGCAAAACAATAAACACGCCCTACGCCGAGCGTTCGGCTTTTATTCATGCAGACATGAAAAACTTGTATTTCAGTTCCGGCGGACACGGCTCGCTCGGACTTATGGACGTTTACAAAGCAACGCGACTTTCGGACACCTCGTGGACACATTGGAGCAAACCCGTAAATTTGGGAAAAGAAATAAATACGCCGGAAGAAGATTGGGGATACAGAATTTCAACAGACGGAAAATTGGGCTATTTTGCCGGAAGAAATGGCAATAATTTCGATATTTTCAACTTTGTTCTTCCGCCCGAAATGCGCCCCGAAATTGTCGCTACCATATCAGGGAAACTTCTGGATACGAAGGGAAAACCTCTTGAAGTTACTATCCGTTGGGAAAACCTTGAAACAGGCATTACTATCGGAGAGTCAAAAAGCAACCCGATTGACGGAAGTTATTTCATTGTCTTGCCACTGAATAAGTTGTACGGTTATTATATTGAAGACAAAGCGTTTTTTCCGGTTTCCGGAAATATTGATTTGCGAAACGAAACCCGCATTGTGAACAAAAAACAAGATATTACGCTTGTGAAGATGAGCGAGCTTGAAAGTGGCGGCGTAGAAATTCCCTTGAAAAATATCTTTTTTGACCACGATAAATCAAACCTGAAATCAGAATCTTTTTCGGAACTAAACAGGGTGGTGAAAACGCTGAAGGAAAATCCTCATTTGAAAGTTGAAATCGCCGGACATACAGACAATACAGGCTCGGAAAAATACAATCTGAAACTTTCCGACCAAAGAGCAAAAGCCGTTATGGAATATTTACTGGACAATGGTTGCCGTGTTGATAATTTGAGTTTTAATGGATATGGACAAACAAAACCCGTAGATACGAATAAAACCAATGCCGGACGTGCAAACAACCGACGGGTTGAACTGCGTTTTTACAAAATAAACCCTAAGGACAAAAGCAAAAAAAGATAAACACATGAACAAAAATATTGACATTCCTGTGGTTTTTCAAGACGAAGCTATCTTGATCGTAAACAAACCGCCGAATCTTCCGGTACATAAAAACGATTTTCTTGCCCGCGATGCAGCCTATTTGACCAAGCTGCTTGGCAACAGCACCGGAAAATGGATTTATAATGTCCACAGACTCGATGCGAAAACTTCGGGCTTGATTATTCTTGCCTTTTCTTCGCAAACAGCCAATATGCTTGCAAAAAAATTTGAGAATAGAGAGGTGAAAAAAACATATTTTGCCATCGTAAAAGGCAATCCGGGCGCAACAGGTGTTTTTACGGATAAGGTCTTGATAAAAAAACGCGGGAGGAAAGTCAAGGCAACAACAGCGTACAAAACATTGCAAACCATTACAAGCTCAATCTCGTACAAGGAATTTGAGAACGTAGCGTTGAGTTTGGTAGAAATAAACCCGCAAACAGGTCGCTGGCATCAGATTCGCCAACACTTTGCCGGAAAACGTTTTGACATCATCGGCGATACGCATCACGGCGATTGGACACTCAACAAGATAATTACAGCAAAAACAGGAAGCGAAAGGCTGCTGCTTCATGCCGGAAAACTTGAGTTTTCACACCCCTTGACAAACGAAGCTTTGAATATCTCATGTGCATTGCCTGCCGAATTTTCAGCAGTAATGAATCTCTGAAAATGCTCTAAAAAAATAATAAAACTATGTCGAAATCATACATTCTTAAAGTCTGTTTGTTTGCCACAGGCTTGTCGGGCATTGTTGCTGAATACATTTTAGCCACTTTGGCATCGTATTTTATTGGAGATTCTGTATTTCAGTGGGCTATGATTGTTTCCATTATGCTTTTTGCCATGGGTTTAGGAAGCAGGTTTAGTAAATTTTTTGAAAGCGGACTGTTGCAGAAATTTATTTATATAGAATTTGCCCTTTCTTTGCTTGTTGCATTTTCTTCCTTACTTGCTTATTCTGCCACTTCTTATACAATTTATTCGGGTTTTATCATCTACTTTTTAAGTATTGTCATCGGCTTGCTTATTGGCATGGAAATACCTCTTGTTGTGCGTATTAATGACGAATTTGAATCATTGCGCATAAACGTAGCATCGGTAATGGAAAAGGACTATTACGGCAGCCTCGTCGGAGGACTTTTCTTTGCATTTGTCGGTTTGCCGTATTTAGGACTTACTTACACTCCTTTTGTGCTGGGATTTATCAACTTTATTGTTGCTTTTCTTTTGTTTGGAATTTTGTACAAACATATTGCCGCAAATCTTCAAAAACAGATTGCTGTTATTGCTTTTGTCATATTTGTTTCTTTATCTGCCGGAATATTCATTGCAAAACCTGTAATTTTACATGGCGAACAAAAAAAGTATAAAGACAAAGTAATTTTTTCGCAACAAAGTAAATACCAGAAAATTGTAATTACCCAATGGAAAAACGATTATTGGTTGTTTCTGAACGGAAACCAACAATTGAGTTCTTTAGACGAGGTCATGTATCACGAACCGTTGGTACATCCGGCTGTGAAGCTGTCTAAAAAAGCCGAAAAAGTGCTTATTCTTGGCGGAGGCGACGGTTGTGCTGCGCGAGAATTATTAAAATATCCCGATATTAAATCAATAAAATTGGTTGATTTAGATCCTGAAATGACAAAACTTAGCGCAAAGCATCAGGTGCTGAAAAAGTTAAACAAAAATTCAATGAACAATGAAAAAGTAAAGATTACAAATGCAGACGGTTATGCTTTTATTGAAAAAGATACAAATTTTTATGACGTGATAATCATAGATTTGCCCGACCCGAAAACCGTTGAGCTTGGGCGACTTTATTCCCATGAATTTTATTCTTTGTGTTACAAACGATTGCGCCAAAACGGCGTTATCATCACACAAGCCGGAAGTCCGTATTATGCGACAAAGGCATTTCTATGTATTGACAAAACCATGCAATCTGCCGGTTTTACAACAGCATTGCTTCACAATCAGATTGTTACACTTGGCGAATGGGGCTGGGTTATTGGGCTGAAAACAAATTTTGATATTAACCTGAAAAACGTATTGCGCACTTTTACTTACGAAAATGTCGCAACCGAATGGCTCAATAACGAAGCAATGCAACTAATGACCTCTTTTGGCAAAGAGATTTATCCTTTTCCGGCGATGAAAGACTCTGTTCAGATAAATTTTATTCACGATCCTGTTTTGTATCATTACTATCTGAAAGGAAATTGGGAGTTGTACAATTAAAAAAAACCTCCCGAAATCAGGAGGTCTTTTTTTTCATCGTTCTAAATCGTTCGCAATTTTTCAGCAGAACTTTATTTTATCTCAGGTTTGCTTGTGCAGCTGCCAATCTTGCAATTGGAACGCGGAATGGCGAACAAGAAACGTAGTTCATGCCGGTTCTGTGGCAAAATTCAACAGATGCCGGTTCGCCGCCATGCTCGCCACAAACGCCTACTTTAAGTTTCGGATTTGTGCTTCTTCCTTTTTTCGTTCCCATTTCCACCAATTGTCCGATACCTTCTTGATCCAATACTTCAAACGGATCGTTTTTGAGGATTCCTTTTTCAATGTAAACGGGCAAGAATTTTCCTGCATCGTCGCGCGAATATCCGAAGCCCATTTGTGTAAGGTCGTTTGTTCCGAACGAGAAAAATTCGGCAACCTCAGCTATTTTGTCGGCAGTAAGCGCTGCACGCGGAATTTCAATCATCGTACCAACGAGATATTCAATCTTGTCTTTTCGTTCTTCAAATACTTTTTCTATGGTCGAACGTACAATTTCTTCCTGCATTTTAAGTTCCTTGACCGTTCCGATAAGAGGAATCATAATTTCAGGGAATGTTTCAATGCCTTTTGCTTTAAGGTCTAAAGCTGCTTCGATGATGGCTCTTGCCTGCATTTCTGTAATTTCGGGATAGGTGTTTCCTAATCGGCAACCACGATGTCCTAACATTGGGTTAAATTCGTGAAGATCTTTAACCTTCTGTTTGATTTTTTCAACCGAAACGCCCATTTCGTCTGCCATATCTTTTTGGTTTGCTGCTTCTTTGGGAACAAACTCATGCAAAGGCGGATCGAGCAAGCGCACCGTTACAGGCAATCCTTCCATTACGGCGAAAACGTCCGTGAAATCTTGACGCTGAATGGGCAATAGTTTCGCAAGGGCGTTGCGTCGTCCTGTTTCGTCGTCGGCAAGAATCATCTCACGCATACGAACAAGGCGTTCGCCTTCGAAAAACATATGCTCTGTGCGACAAAGACCTATTCCTTCTGCTCCAAAATCACGAGCTACTTTGGAATCTTTTGCTGTGTCGGCGTTTGTTCTTACGTTCATTTTTCTGTACTTATCAGCAAGTTGCATGATTGCTCTAAAGTCATCGCTCAATTCGGCATCAATTGTGTCGATTTTGCCTTTATAAACTTCACCGGTAGAGCCGTTTAGTGAAATCCAATCGCCTTCGTTAAACGTGATTCCTCCGGCAGTGAGAGTTCTTGCTTTGGCATCAATTATACAATCGTCAGCACCTGAGACACAACATTTTCCCATACCGCGTGCCACAACCGCCGCGTGCGATGTCATTCCTCCGCGAGCTGTCAAAATTCCTTTTGCAATGTCCATTCCTTCGAGGTCTTCAGGGGAAGTTTCTATGCGTACAAGAATTGAAATAGGAAATTTTCCTGCTTCGTCGGCGTGGAAAATGACTTGCCCGGTAGCAGCACCCGGCGAAGCGGGTAACCCTTTTGCTACGACAGTTGCTTTTTGTATTGCTTCTTTGTCGAATACTGGGTGTAACAGTTCGTCTAATTTGTCCGGTTCTTGACGAAGAAGGGCTGTTTTTTCGTCAATCATTCCTTCTTTCAGCATATCCATCGCAATTTTAACCATTGCTGCTCCTGTGCGTTTTCCGTTGCGTGTTTGAAGCATCCAAAGTTTGCCGTCTTGTATCGTAAACTCAAGATCTTGCATATCTTTAAAATAGTCTTCAAGTTTTTCTTGTGTTTCAAAAAGTTCTTTGTATGCTTGCGGCATTGTTTCTTCTAATGACGGAAATTTCGACGCACGTTCTTCTTCCGAGATTCCTGCTAATTTAGCCCATTGCAGCGATCCTGTTTTGGTAATTTGTTGTGGAGTACGCACTCCGGCAACAACATCTTCGCCTTGCGCATTGATCAAGTACTCACCGTTAAAAACATTTTCGCCGGTTGCTGCGTTGCGGGTAAAGGCAACGCCTGTACCTGAGTTCGAACCCATGTTTCCATAAACCATAGCCTGAACGTTTACTGCAGTTCCCCATTCTGCGGGAATATTGTTCATTGTGCGATAATACTCTGCGCGAGGGTTGTTCCAGCTGTCAAATACGGCACAAATAGCGCCCCAAAGTTGTTCCCAAGGATTGGTAGGAAAGTCTTGTCCGGTTACTTTTTTAACGGCTGCTTTCGATTTAACTACAAGTTCTTTAAGATCGTTTACATCAAGTTCTGTATCGTTTTTAACGCCTTTTGCTTTTTTTACTTGTTCCATGATTTCCTCGAAAGGATCGATGTCTTCTTTCGATTCGGGTTTCATGCCCAAAACCACATCGCCATACATCTGCACAAAACGGCGATACGAATCCCATGCAAAACGTTCGTTGCCTGATTTTTTGGCAATTGCTTCAACAGCTTCGTCGTTCATTCCAAGGTTTAAAACCGTATCCATCATGCCGGGCATGGAAACTCTTGCTCCGGAACGCACAGAAACCAACAGCGGGTTTTCTTTATCGCCAAATTTGGCTTTCATTATATCTTCTACAACACTTACCGCTTTCTCAACTTCTTCTTTCATAAGTTTTACGGTTTCATCTTTCCCCAATTTATTGTATTCTGTACAAACTTCTGTGGTTATTGTAAAACCGGCAGGAACAGGAACGCCTATAAGGTTCATTTCTGCAAGGTTAGCTCCTTTTCCGCCGAGAAGATTTCTCATGTCTGAGCGTCCTTCTGCTTTTCCGTTACCAAAAGTATAAACTCTTTTTTTACTCATATAAAATTTATTTTGTATAATTTTTAGGTTCTAAAACATGTAAAAGTATAAAATTATATTCAACTTCTAAAAATTAAATTTCAAAAACAGTATAATTTTTCAAAAAAAATGTTTTAATTAGTTTGATATTTCTGAATTGTATCATCAATCAATACATGAATCGTTTTTTTGTAAAAATTTAAATAAAAATATTGAAAATGGGCAAAACCTTTGTTGAAAAAATTTTTGATGCAGAACAAGGAAGCATCGTTTTTAAAAAGCCGAATATTGTTCTTACGCACGATAACACGGCGAGTATAAAAAAAACATTTGAAAAAATGGGAGGCGAAAAAGTTGCAAATCCGGATCAATTGCTGATTGTTTTAGACCACAATGCACCGCCTACGAATGCGAAATTAGCAACTCAGTATCAAGAGATTCGCAATATTGTAGAATCGCAAAAAATCAAGAAGTTTTATGATGTTGGTCGGGGAATCTGCCACCAGATCATGTCGTACCATGCCAAACCCCAAATGATAATTGTCGGGAGCGATAGCCACACGTGTACGGCAGGAGCTTTCAATGCTATGGCAGCAGGAATTGACAGAACCGAAGCCGCCGGAATATGGCGACGCGGCGAGACATGGTTCTTGGTTCCTGATTCTATAAAAATCACCTTGAAAGGCAAGCTGAATCCGGGCGTTTATGCAAAAGATATTTCATTGTGGATAATCGGCATGATTGGTTCTGCCGGAGCAAATTACATGTCGATAGAATATCACGGCGAAGGAGTAAAGAGCTTGTCGATGTCAGACAGAATGACCTTGGCAAACCTTGCTTCTGAAATGGGCGCAAAAAATGCTGTTTTTCCCGCAGATGAGGTTCTTGCCGAATTTTATGGCGAGGAAAAAATGGAAGGCATCTGGGCTGATGCCGATGCAAAATATGCGAAAGAAATAGAAATTGATCTTGCTGAAATTTTCCCGCTCGTAGCTGCGCCTCATCATGTGGATAATGTAAAAGCCGTCGCCGAAGTTGCCGGAAAGAAAATAAATCAAGGATTGATTGGCACATGTACGAACGGACGATTTGAAGACCTGAAAATTGCGGCAGAAATCCTTGAGGGGAAAAAAGTTGCCGAAGGTTTTCAGTTGCTTGTCATTCCTGCCTCGAAAGAAATTTATATGCAATGTATGAAAACAGGCATAATCGAGAAATTCCTCAATGCAGGAGCAAGCGTTTTGAGCACATCTTGCGGTCCCTGTTTGGGAACAGGGCAAGGAATACCTGCCGACGGATACGCCGTGATTTCTACGGCAAACAGAAATTTCCTCGGACGAATGGGGAATAAAAAGGCAGAGATTTATCTTGCGTCTCCGGCATGTGTTGCTCATACTGCTATGAATGGCAAGATTACAGACCCGCGCGAGAAAACCGAAAACAATGTTTTTCCTTATCGGAAAGCACAAAGCTCAACAGTCGAGATTCAAGAAAATGAAAATCGGAGGATCAACAATGTTTGGAACTATGCAGATGTTGATAACCTGAATACCGATCAAATGTTTGCAGGAAATCTGACGTATAATATTTTAAGCTCAGACGCTCAAGCCATTGCTCCGCATTTGTTCAAAGGATTTGACGATTCTTTCTCGGAAAATGTGCAGCAGGCAGATATAATTGTTGCGGGCGATAACTTCGGGTGTGGAAGTTCAAGAGAACATCCGGCAGTAGGTTTGGCACATGCCGGAGTGAAAGCCGTGATTGCAAAATCGGTAAACCGCATTTTTTATCGCTCGTCGATCAATCAAGGATTGTTGCTTATTGTGAACAAAGAAATTGTTGAGAATTATAAATCAGGCGATACGATAGATGTTGATTTTGAAAAAGGAATAATAAAACTAAATGAAAAGGTTTTCAACATACCGCCATTGCCCGAAAAACTAATGCAGATAATCGAGAAAAAAGGCTTGGTAAAATGGATGCTGTCGCAGTAAAAAAAATACGTGGAAAAATAAAATTTGTGGAAAGGAAAATTTAAAAATTTTCTCTCAGAATATTTGGAATATTAAAATAAAGATTTTATTTTTGCATCCGCAATAAAGGACGGTTCCATAGCTCAACTGGATAGAGCAACAGCCTTCTAAGCTGTAGGTTCCAGGTTCGAATCCTGGTGGAATCACCGGTTTTTCAACAAAAATACCTTCAAAAGCCTTGTATTCATTTGATACAGGGCTTTCTGCTTTGTAAACATTTTCTAAATACACAACACACCGCAAAACAAACTCTATGTTGTTGTGAGGAAACTAAAATTATCGTGTTTTTTTGCACGCAACTTTATCGTACAAGGCTAAAAATTGAGGTATTACAACTTCTTCCGAAAATTTGCTTTTAAAATGCTTTATGCTGTTTTTCGTAAAATCAATATTATTTTTATTCCTCAATATAAATTCAATTCCTGCTCTTAAATCATTGGTGTCAAACGGTTGGGATAAATAGCCGTTGTGCTTGTGAACTATCATGTCCGGCAGTCCGCCAATATTGAAGCCTACGACAGGCGTTCCGCAACATATTGACTCCAACACCGTGTTAGGCAAATTATCTTGCCTCGACGGCACAACAAAAACATCGGCAGCATTGTACAAGTCGTTTAATTTGCCTTCATCTCTGATATAACCCATATATTTTGTGGGAATATTGTATTTTTCATCTGAACTACTTGCTCCGAAAATCACTAATTCCGTATTTTCTAATTTTACATTTTTAAGAGCTTCGTACAACAAATCACCGCCTTTGTTGTGATTCTTTGCATTGAATGCGCCAAACAATATGTAATTTTTATCCGCAGCAAGCATTAAATTTTTGCGCGCATCTGCTTTTTTTTTGTTATAAAACTTATCTTCTGCAATTACATTCGGAATGTTAAAGATATTAGCATCTTTAAACAAATAACTATTTTCTGTACATTTTTTCAGCCACTTACTTGGCGTAACGATATTGAATTTTACATCTTTCCAATGCTTTTTCTTCGCCTTCCATGCTATTTTGTTAATGTCAATGCCTTTTACGTTTTTATTCTTTTTGTTGTATCCTTCAATGTATCTTTCAGGGCTGTTAAGATTATCGAGGTGTTCGCAGCCCATAAATGCCCACATGTCGTGAAATGTCCAAATCATGGGCTTTTTAATTTTCTTGATGGTTTTAATGCCAAGCATAGAATAATTAACCCAATGCAAATGGACAATATCAGCATCAGAGTTATTAATAAAATCAGGGGATATTATATTACCGAAGTCAAAAGTGTGAAGCTCTTGATTATCGGTTTTTTGAAAAATCATAACCGTCAGTAAATTTATGATTTTTTTTGTTTTTCTGATTATTTGACTGATGTCCGATTTGCAATAACTTTCAACCTTTTCTCCCTTTGTTTTTGGACGTAAAGCTGTGATAATTTGTGAATTTACATTGTTTTTTAACAATGCTCTATGCAATCTCAAACAGGCTTTGGCAGCTCCGCCTCTATCTTTAGAATAACTTATATGCAATACTTTCATTATAATATATGGAATTAAGAGGTGCGAAAATAAAAAAAAGGAGGACAATAACAGGCATTAATAATTATTTTGCAAAAAGCAAATAAGTTAAACGTTTTTTATTCATCTGTTTGCATGTTTTTTTAGTTTTATTTATGATAATATTTTTTTGATTATCAGCGATATAATTTTTGCTCCTTCATTTAAGAAAATGCCAATAAAGAAGTCGCCTGTATTTTTTCTGGCGACTTCTTTAGGGCGTAAATCTAAGCTTATAGCTTCATTTTTAGAGCCTGTTTATACGCTTTGTCGTAATAAGTTCTGAGTTTATCCCAGTCGAAGTCCAACGACGAGGCTTCTGTTGTGTTTCTGCCGGATATTCGTTCTCTGCGTTTTTGGTTTACAAAGTCGAACAAGATATTTGCAAGTTGTTCGGCACTTTCATCAAAACTTTTGTCTTTACGATTGACAACAAAAATACCTTTTTCTGCCGGATTTTCGATATGACGCAAGACGTAATCTCCAAAACCTGCCAAATCGCTCGTAACTGCCGGTATTCCGCTTGCAATACATTCCAAAGGAGTGTATCCCCACGGTTCGTAATAACTTGGGAATATTCCCAAATGGCAACCTCTTACAAAGTCTCCGTATTCCATTCTAAACAAAGGATTTGTTGGCGAAATGAAATCAGGATGATAGATTATTTTCACTTTGTCGTCCGGGCGGTTGATGAGCTGTGCTGTGCGGACAAAGTTCAGAATTTCGTCTTTGCTGTCGTCCACAAGGTTGTGTGTTACAACACTTGGCAGCGTTCCTGATTTCCATTGTTGAATGGTTCTTCTGAGGCGAAGTCGCCAATAATCTTCAAGTTCTTTATTCAAATCGGGGAATTTATAAATTTGGTTGCTTGTGATAGATCTGAACAATCTTTCGCCAATTTGTTTTTCAATATTTTTACAAATTCGCCCAATCTCTTCCATCATTGCCCGCGACTCCATCACGCGCGGATTGATGTTGTGGTACGGCTGCCGTGTAACAAAGAAAGTAATCACCGTGTGGTCGTGGTTTGCCTCTTTCATTTTCCAGTTCAGGCGTGCAAGTGCCTCAAGCGTAATATCAAAACCTTTGTTCTGATATTCGTATCTTCCGGAAGTGAAAAAATAAAGCGTTTTGTCCAAATCAAAGGAATAGCAAGGAAAGAAATGCGACATGGAAAATTCGTGAATCTTCGCCTTATTTGTCACATGTAAATTCTGAAATTCATGGACAGCCTCGTATCGATGTGTATTCAGTCCGTTTGGTAGAATTGTGTCCGGATTTCTGCCCAGCAAATATTTACACTCCAATGCCGTAACGTCGCTCACTGTCGTGAAAATATGTGAGCCGTGCGCTGCTGCCCGCTCAATAAATACTTGAGGATAGATATTGAAATGGTTTGCTTCTTTTTCCCAATCAAAATACGGAAGATGCGAATAAAAATTATTGGCATTCATTGCCAAATACCTGCCAAGCAGCGTGGCATGTGTTGTGAATACGACTTTCACCGGCATTTTTTCTCTTCTGATTTCCGGAATCGGTGTGGCAGCCATCCATTCATGGAAATGCGCAATGATTTCGCGCGTGCAAATATCGTGCGATGTCAGAAATTTAAAAAACTCTTTTACCTGATAACCAAATGCAACGATTTTGTTCATCATATCATCATCGCCGGGAGTGCTGATGCCGTGATGTTCCCACAACTCGTATTTTATTTCATTAAGTTTATTAAAAACCGTAAAAGGATTAAACAAAACCGTGCGCGGACGACCCGAAACCAACCAACGCCCGTAATGCACATCATTAAAACCATTATCACTCATGAGTTTGACTGCCTGAGCAATAGGATCTGACGAGTCTGTTATCGGCTCAAAAACGGCTGCCGCCTGCTCGTAAATATACGGACCCAAAAGGCAATAATTATCATCTCCCCAAGTTTTCTTCACCGACGGTAATTTGGAACGAATGACTGTATAAATACCTCCAACTTGGTTGCATACTTCCCATGCAATTTCAAAAAGCATTGTTTTTGAAACCTGTTTCGCCGAAAGGACTTTCTTTTGCGATTGTTTTTCTTTTTCCATTGCTTTAATTTTTATTTTTATTATGTATATTTTTCGTTGTAAAAAAGTTTGTTTTATTCGCACAAAATTCAGAGTATAAATTTATAAAAATTGTTTTTAAAATCGAACGTTTTTTTCATAATTGTTAGCAAAATTTAACAAATACAAAAGCCCCAAAATATAAGCTATTCCCCACAAGCACGAAAACATCTTTTGATTATTTGCATTTTGGAGCAATGAATTTTCAGATTTTAGCAAAAAATTCACAATTTTGGCAGATTATTTAGGTCAAGAAACAAGCTGCACAGATGCCATGAAAAAATATTTACTCCTTTCTTTTATCGTATTTTCTTTTATTTCAACAGGATTTGCGCAAGGAAATGCAAAAATGAAAAAGAAAATATACAGAGAAAACTGTCAAAACAAACTTCCTTACAGACTTTTGAAACCGCAATATGGCGATAAAAACAAAAATTATCCTTTGGTTGTATTTCTTCACGGGGCAGGCGAACGCGGCAGCGACAACGAAGCCCAACTCATACACGGCGTTCGGGTTTTTACACGCGAAGAGGCTTTACGCAAATTTCCTTGTTACCTGATAGCTCCACAATGTCCGAAGGGAAAAAGATGGGTCGAGGTAGATTGGAAACTTGCAAAACACAAACAACCCGAAAAGCCGTCGGAGACTTTATTTTTGTTGAAAAAATTGATCGACGAATTAGAAACAAAATACAAGATCGACACAAACAGAATTTATGTCGTCGGATTATCAATGGGCGGTTTTGGAGTTTGGGATTTGATAACGCGCTATCCTGAAAAGTTTGCTGCGGCTACGCCGGTGTGCGGCGGCGGCGACGAGTCGAAAGCCGAAATGATAAAAACACCCGTTTGGGTGTTTCATGGCGCATTAGACAAACTTGTGCGCCCCGAAAGAGCGAGAAATATGGTGGCTGCATTGAGAAAAGCAGGAAAAGAAGTCAAATATACAGAATATCCGACAGTCGGACACAATGCGTGGGATTTTGCCTTTACTGAAGAAGAATATTTGGAATGGCTATTCTCGAAAACAAAATAAATAAACATATAAATATGTTTTTGAAAAACAATAAAATAGATAAAAATAACAAAACAGAAGCGTTTATATCGGTCTTGAAAAACCCTTTGTGGAGCATAATTTCAATGCTCATCATAAGCTTTTTGTTGCTTTCTTTGTATTCTTTTGCCGACTATCAAATTCGGGTTTTTAATGTGAATATTGAAAAAACAGCCATAAATGAAGTTTTTCAGGATACGCAGAAAGTTATAATTGTTGAAAATAAAATACAACAAAATTGGACAGATAGCTCAAAATCGGAACAAGAAACAAAGCCTGAAATAGACTCATCGGCTCAGAAAATTCTGCTCATCGGCGACTCCATGCTCGAAGGACTTATGTTGCGTTTGAAAAACTACACTGCTTTCAATCATCACCAAATAAAAACCGTCATTTGGTACAGCTCTTCAACAAAATGGTTTGGCTCGTGTGATACTCTATCCTATTTCATTCGGAAACACAAACCCTCGTTTGTGATGTTTGTTGTGGGAGCAAATGAACTTTTTGTCAGAAATATTCTTGAACGCAATCAAAAATATGTTGAGCATATTTTAGAACAATTGGACACGACAAAATATGTGTGGATTGGACCTCCAAACTGGAAAGACGATACAGGAATCAATGAATTAATCAAACGAAACGTTGGCGAAGGACAATATTATCCGTCGAAAAATCTGACGCTTGCCCGAACAAAAGACGGCGCACACCCGACACACAAGGCTTCCGCTGCATGGATGGATTCTGTGGCAAACTGGATTATGACCCAAAGCGCATATCCTATTTTGCTCAACACGCCGGATACAATCATCAAAAATTCGGCAAACGTAACCATATTGCAACCCAAACGATAACAAAAAAATGCAATTGCTCGAACACCTAAATAAAATGCTGGAATACGATCCGAAATCACCAATGATTTTCAACAGCGGTCATTTTTTCATTTTGTTTACATTTTTCCTGATTGCGTACACACTAATCTATAAACGCAAGTTTGTGGTTTCGCTTTTTGTGATTGCTTTCAGCTTCTTTTTTTATTACAAATCAAGCGGATTTTACCTTCTTATTCTCGCATTTACATCAATTAGCGACTATGTTTTCGCTCTACTGATACACAAAGAAGAAAAGCTCCAACGAAAAAAACTTTGGCTGTTTCTGTCTGTTGGTTCAAGTTTGGGAATATTAGGATTTTTCAAATACACAAATTTCTTTCTAAGAAATTTCATCGAGATGCTTCGCATTTTCGGCAATTTCCCGCTTGTCGAAAGCTATCTGAAAAGCCAACCCGCTGTTTTTCAATTCACATTTCAAGAACTCATACAAAGCAATTTTCAGCCTTTAGATATTTTCTTGCCTATCGGCATTTCGTTTTACACATTTCAATCCATCAGTTATGTGCTTGATGTTTATTGGAAAAAGATTGAACCGACCCGAAATTTTCTTGATTATGCTTTCTTTTTATCATTTTTCCCGCAGTTGGTGGCAGGACCAATTGTAAAAGCAAATCATTTTTTGCCACAGCTCAAAAAGCCGATAAACTTAAACAAAACCGAGATTTATTCAGGTTTTTTTCTGCTCATAATCGGTTTGATAAAAAAAGCCGTAATTGCCGATTATATTTCTCAGTACAACGACATTGTTTTCGCTTCGCCGGAAAACTATTCGGGATTTGAAAACCTGATGGCGGTTTACGGCTATACACTTCAAATTTATTGCGATTTTTCGGGCTATTCCGACATGGCAATCGGCTTGGGAAAAATAATGGGTTTCGATCTTGGCGTAAACTTCCGTTTTCCTTACCAAGCCTTTAATATCACCGATTTTTGGCGGCGCTGGCACATTTCGCTGTCGTCGTGGCTCAAAGAATATTTGTATATTCCTTTGGGCGGCAACCGAAAAGGAAAAACAAGAATGTATATTAATCTTTTCATCACCATGTTGTTAGGAGGTTTGTGGCACGGAGCATCGTGGAAATTTGTATTCTGGGGAGCTTTACACGGAATCGCTCTTGCGCTTCATAAAGCAAGCAAACCTTTGTTAGACAAAACATTCCCCGACAAATGGTTTACAAAAGCCGTTTCGTGGTTCGTAACCTTCCATTTTGTAATGTTTCTTTGGATATTTTTCAGAGCAGAAAATTTTGGACTTGCTCTCGAAATCGTAAATAAAATTATTTCAGATGTCGATCTGCGTTTTTTTATTCCTTTCGTACAAGCGCGTTCAACATGGATTGCTTTATTAAGCATTGGTTTTCTGACACATGCAATCTCGTATGAAATGAACAATAAACTGATTGAGAAATTTGTTGTTTCGCCGTATTTCGTGAAAATTCTGATTTTTATGCTTGCCGTACAACTGGTCATTCAATTTCAATCTGAAGATGTTCAACCTTTTATCTATTTTCAGTTTTAGATTTGCAGCGGATTTTCAGAAAAATGCTTCAAGACAATTTTGCATTGAAGCAGCAAACGCCTTCGTCTGACTTCCGAACCGGAACATTCAAACCAAAAATCAGGACAAATTTCTTGCTTTTTAAAAGACTTAACAAAAAATTAATCTGTCGAATATTTTTTGATAATCGACGGTTCTTTTTTTATAAAAAACTATTTTTCAGCAGTTTGTATTTTAAATTTTTCTTAATTAAAAAAATCGTTTTCAATAAAATTCATTTTTTTTGAAGATTCCGTTTGATTTTCGGCATCAATAAAAAAAATACAAAAATAAAAATACAACACAATTTTCTTATATCTTTCTGAACTTTAACGTTTTAGTTGTTTTTTCGGGATTGCGGACTATTGTCTTCTAATTTCTTATTTTTTGCGTCGTAAAAATGTTGTAAAACATTATAATCGAATCATTTTACTTCTACAAGACAAAAAAGATGAAAAAATGACGATTCGGGCTTCAAAATTTCCATTTTTGCGTCTTTCTTTTCTGCGTTTTACTCTTGATTTTTTTCGGTTAAATTTCTGATTTACAGTTTATATTCCTGTTTTTTTTCAAAAAGAACAGCCTGTTTGTCGTTTTTTCCTAAAATTTTACATTTGCCGCTCACAAAAAATGAAATGCGTTTTTTGTAATGCTTATGAAAAGTTCATAAGTCTATTTGTTTAACTAAAATTTAGCATATGAAAAAACTTCTATCACTGTTATTTATTACCGGTTTTAGTAGTACAGTTTCTCAGCAAGCTGAATTTAATCATTCAACAGAAACACAAAATTTAAAAACATTACAAACCACAGAAAACCCGACAACAAGGGTCGAAGATTGGGTTTCCTCGAACCAATATTTGAGCTTTAAATTGGTAAAATTTTCAAAATCCGAAAAGACAAGACCGCGTTTTCAATCGGGCGGTTTGCACAAAACATGGACGCAAAAATATCCGTTTGCAGACAAAAATTATCGCTTTTTGTTTGACGAATTTGCCAAGAGAGATTCGCTCAATGCGCTTCGGAAAAAAATTGTTGAACTGGCAAGGCTTTATCTCGGCACGCCTTACGAGTGGGGCGGTGCAACAAGTGAAGGCTTTGATTGTTCGGGATTTACGCAGTATTTGTACAATGCAATCGGCATTCAGATGCCGCGAACCGCACAGATGCAATCGAACCTTGGCGAAACAATCCGCCTTGAAGATGCCATTACCGGCGATTTGATTTTCTTCGGAAAACGAAAAGGCAAAAGCTACAAAACAAAGCATCTTGCAATTGTTGTTTGTAGCGAAAATGGACGTTTCAAAATGATACACAGCTCGAAACGAGGCGTTGTAATTGATGAAAATGATTCAAAAACATGGCAAAACTACTACAAAAAACATATACTTTTTGTCAAAAGAATCATTGATGTAAGCACCTAAAGCACCTCCGCCGACAGAAAAAAGAAAATCTTTTGTTTATTTTTTGAAATATTATTAGCAGGTGCAGTGTATGGATAGTGCAGGATTTGAAAGCGATAAGTTTTCAAATCAGGACACTATCCCCAAAAGTGCGGACAAATTGAAGAATTTTTTCAAAGTTTAATTGGTGATATTATTTATGTTATATTTTTTTATGCAAATATAATTATTTTGCAAAGTTAAGAAGTATTGAATTAGGCAACATTAATAAAAAATCAATGCAGTTATCATAATTCAATTCATCATATTCCAATCCAATCTTTTTTATGTTATTGTAATAATTTTTCAGATTACTGTAATAGTACTTCTCGGACGGAATATTGATTGCTTCGCGTCCCAGTTTTTCAATTAAAAACCATTTTTCTATCAATCTTGCAGTTCTTCCGTTTCCGTCTTGAAAAGGGTGTATTTTAACAAAAACAAGGTGTATCAGTGATGCAAAATAAAATATCTCATAACTATCTAATTGTTTGTTTGTTAGGTATTCAATGTCCTCAAATAATTTATCTAATTCAGATTTTACGATTGCCGGTTCTGAGGCAACGTATTCAATTTCATCGTTATTATTAAGAACAAACATTGGATTATTTCTAATAAATCCTTGTTGGTCTTTTGGTAAAAGATTGTTGCTAATAATTTTATGAACATTTATAATATTTTGCCCCGAGAGTTTATTTTTTAAAATAAATTCATAAGCAGAATATAAATCGTCTGCCTTTTTTGTGTAATCAGGTTTGAATTTAATATTCATAAATTTATGTTTAAAAAAACTATCAAAATCTATGTCTTCGCCTTCAATTTTAGAAGAATAAACAGAAGAAACAGAATTATAAAATTGAAAATAATCAACTTGGATTTTTTTCTTTTCCATATTACGCAATAAGTTATCAGGTGTATCTGACAACTTTTTTTTGTATTTTTCAAGATAATTTGTCGGCAGTATTTTTATATTCTTATTCATATTTATAAATTATCTATTCCTAATTGTTTAAAGAATACTTTATGTTGTTTTTCAGCATTTTCCAATATTTGATGATAAGTATATATGCCATTTTCTTGTTCGTAAAAATCTTTTTCTTTCTCGTAGGTTTTTTGATTTTTTAAATCGCCACGCAAGGCAAATATTTATTCTTTTTCCACAAGTTCTCCTTTTGCATTGATATATACCCAAGTGCCATTTTGTTTTACTTTTGCTTTTCCTTCTTTAAAAAAGCCTGCGCCGTCAAAAATCGGAGGTATCACTTCTTCGCCTTTTTTGTTCATGTATCCCCATTTTCCGCCTTTTACGGAGTAATGCTCAAGTCGTCGAACAATTTCACAATCAACACAAAAGGCTGACAAACCTTCGTGAAAACTTGTGGCAAACGTGTATTTAGGTTGGATTACAATTTCTCCCTTTCGATTAAAAAAACCGATTTTGTCGTCTTCAATACAGCGGGCAACATCTTCTTCAAAATAATCAGGGCCATTGTCAAAAGTGAAAGGAGTGAGCAGATTTTTGCCTTTTTTGTTGATGAATTTCCAACCCGAAGAGTCGATAACTGCCGCAATTCCATCGGGGCTGAAATCAAATGCCATGCGGTATTTTGCTTCTATGACTATCTTGCCCGACGAATTTTTGAATCCCCAAAATGCGCTGTCTTGAAATACAATAAGATCCGACTTGTTTCTGCTCTCTTGCGCCTGCACCACGATAAGCGAAAAAAGAAACAAGATAAAAAAACTCAATATTCTCATAATAAATCAATTTTGGCTGAAAAAAAACTGCGATTTTACATGTGTTCAATATTTCAAAAATACGGTTATTTGAGTAACTTTCTAATTTTTTCAAAATCAGGATTTTTTATTCCTGCTTTTTCAAGCGTATTCAAGTCTGCAAGAAATTCTTTTCTAAAGAATTTTCTTTGTTGCGAAAACGGATCAATATAACTGAACTCTTTCAGGCTTTCGTAAATTTGTTTTGCCTGCTCAAATTTGTTTTCAAGCAACAAAGCCAAGGCAAGGTTTTTATTTATCCAAATTTGGCTTCTGTCGTAAGACAGGCCGATGTTTGCTTTGAATGCGGCATTGGCATATTCGTTTACAAAAAGCAAATACCAAGCGTATAGTCCGTAATTTTTTGCTTGTTCGGAGCGTTCTATTCCCGTAAGGTTAAGGAATTTCTGCAAACTTTCAAATGCAATAATCGTTCCTTTGTAGTCTCCCGAATTGAATCGCTTTTTCACAATAAGCTTGTATTCGCGAATTATGTTATACTGTGTTAATACTCCAATTTGTTTGAAAATTAATTCGTTCTGAAGCATCAATTGTTCTTTTTGTTCTTGAATTTCTTTGTGTTTATCCAACAAATCTTCAATACAGAGGTTGGCTTCTGCTATTTCTTTTAGGGTGTTTTTTGTTTTGATTTCTGATATGGCAAGTTTTTTGCTGATTTCCAAGTTTTTGTCAAAAAATATAAACGTTGAGGTAAATAATATTATGATTGGAAAAACGATTACATATGAAATATTTTTGTATAATTTTAATTTTTTCTTTTGCTCTTCGGCTTTTTTTTGTTCTTTTCTTATTGCCTGAAGTTTTTTTTCTTCCTCTTTTCTCAGTTTTTTGGCTTCGAGAATGGGCGCAATGAGTGTATCGTGGCTTATTTCGTAATAATTATCGCCTGAAGTGTGTGGTTCAATTCGAATCAGATGTGTATTTACCAACTTTTGCAGCAATTCTTTGCTGACATTGTAGTCGCGGTAAATTTGCCCTTCGTATAAGCTCACTCGCCGTTCCTCTTCCTCGAAAATCAAACCTTCTTCAATAAACAATCGGGCAGCCTGACGTTCCTCTTTTCCGGTTAGTTTTGCCAACAAATCGAAATAATAGTTTTTATAAATGCTTTCAAAGTCGCCTAAATCACGAACTTCTACCAGCGTTTTCTTCTTTTCGTTCACAACATTATTTTCGATGTTCTGACACAAAATCTGCAATTGAAAGGTTTCAATCCGCTTGCTTTTTTTCGCTGATAGATAGTTTAGAATTTTAAAAATAGCTTCTTCCGAGTAGTGAAACGGTCTTGTTTTAAACTCAATATCCGGTTTTGCATATGATGCAGGAATCATAATTGCGTCTTCCGCCTGTTCCCAATTCAGCGCATCGAGTTCGTAACAATTTTGCAAAACATCGGGAATGTATTTTTGCACTTTGTTGAGCAAGCTCATCTTATCCGAGCGGATTGAAAAAACAAGCTTGATGTTGAAAGGCGTAAAAAGTTGAATTTGTTGTTCCGAAGAGAGGAAATGTTTGTCTTTTTTTAGTTTATTTTCCAATTCGCGCCTGAAATCTTGCGGGATAACTGTTTGCAGGAGTTCTGCCAGATGTTTGCTCAGCTTCTTGATGTTTTCGTCGGGATAAGTGAAAATTTCTTCAAATTGATCAAGAATAATTAAAAAGGTATTTTTTTTATGATTTAATTGTAATTTTTTGAAATGAAACCATAAAGAATTATCGTTGTAGAGGATTTTGTCCAAAAAAGAAGCCTGTCGTGTGTCTATCCGATGAAGGAATGTATCAATAAGGTCAGGGGCTTCGTCGGAAATATAATTCCGAAACCTGACGGGAAAGATGTAGAAGTTTTCCTCTTTTTGAAACCACGGTATAATTGCTGCATTCAACAACGAACTTTTACCAAATCCGGATTTGCTGTGCAGCACAACCTGATTTTTTATGCTAATAAGTTCTACCAGCGCATCGCAATCTTCATCGCGTCCGAAAAAGATATTTCTGTCCTCAAAGGTAAATGGTTGTAATCCGGGATATCTATTTTTCATCTGTTTATATTCTATGAGTGATAAGTGATTAGTGATAAGTGATTAGTGATGGGTGATTTTGCTTACGCCAAAGCTTGCCGCTCAAATTTCGCCCTTATAATCATTCTGTTTTTAACTCATAACTCTCAATTCTCAACTCTTAGCTTTTGTCTTCAAGCTGTTTTGCCAATTGAATCAAGACATCTTTTATTTTGTTTATTTCCACTTCGACGTGGTTTGCGTCAATCACACCTTTGTTCAGTTTTCTTTTCAACCTGTTGTATCGGCTTGTTTGCATCATGATCATATCTTCATCGTCCGTATCCATAAAATAATCTTTCAATCCTGCGAGGGCATTTGGCAAGTCGTCATTTTCAATAAATTGTTCTATTTTAGCTCTGCGCGAAACGGGCATGTCTGTTGCTTTTCTCAAGATGTTGTTGTTTTTGCACATGCGGAACAAGGTGTCGATAAAATCCGTGCTTTCTGATTCTATAAATTTTATCCTAAACTGTTCAATGTAAAACGATTTTACATAGGAATCAATTTGTGTATTCAGCGCATAGCGGATAAATGTGTATTTTTCCTCCGGCGGATTCAGCAGGCGAATGAGCAATTGCATGTACCATCTTTCAAAATTGAATCCAAGAAAAATGAAATTGTCGGCTTCGCGCAGGGCTTTTTGCAATTTTGCCGGCAAACTGTGGCTTCCGAGTGTTGTCAGCAGGAAGTCAAACAAATCGTCGTGGGTCAGAATCAGTGATTCTTCTTCCTCAATGCTTCCAAACATGTTGTAAACCAAAGGAGCATTCATCGACGGGCTATTGACTTCTTTGGGCTTTTGTTTCTTTTTGTAGAATTCAAATTCATGCGGAATGTTCAGCTTTTTCATGGCTTCGGAAAGCAGTAAATCCGGATTCAGCGAAATGATCAGATGAAATGGAATTTGTGCAATTTTTTCGTATATTTTTTCTTCAAATTTTTGGCTGTAAAAGTCTTTTATTTCGTAATAAACAAAGGTTTTTGCCATTCCGTTCGGAAACAGGAAAAAGCCGTCTTTTTCGTAATACGAACTTATGTTTTCGTTATCATCAACACTTAAAAAATCGCACATTGCATCAGTAATCGAACTCTTGTTTGTTGCCACAGGAAGTTCAGGACCGAGAAGCAAAATGCACTTTTCTGATTTTATGGTATTTAAAATAAATTTCCAATTAATCTTTTCCGCCATTTTACGTTTTTTTTGTTTAGACAAAACTAAATTATAAAAAAAAATACTCTACACGACATTTTTTGCAAATTTCTTTCGTTTGCGGTTTTTTCCCGCGACCCTGTCAGGGTTTCAAACCCTGACAGGGTCGCGGGAAAATTTGCCTCTAACTTATTTTAAGCGCAAATATCAACACAATTATAAAAAATGTCGTGTAGAGTAAAAAAAATTGTGTTTACCTAATTTGCTGTTTAAGGAATTCGTAGGCTGTATTTTTGTCTGCATTTTGTAATAATTTTTCTTCTGCGTCCATAGTACAATATGTTAAAAACTCAAATAGTATTATGTTTTCCATCAGTTGTGAAAAGTTTATCAGGAATGATACTTCTGAATCATTGTTTTTTTGCTATTTGTATAAGGATAAAAAGCATCGTACAAACGTTTTTTTATAAGGAGGAATCCAAAATGCAAGATAAGCGTTTTTATTCTTCGACTTTGCTTTTGTGCTTGCTTGAATATTTTTTTCGTAGAACTTTATTTTCCACAAATCGCATTGTACGGACACAACTGACAATAAGCTAAATTTTTTGTTTGGGAAAAAGGAATATTTTTGTTGAAAATTTCCATTAATACGTCCTCAAAATTACTGAGAAATTCTTGTAAAAACATAGCATTATCAGCAGGCTTACATCTTGTCAGCTCTCTGTTTGCTTTAAAATAAATGTAAGGATCAAAATTTTCGGAAAAGATATTTTTTATATCGTAAATTCCTAAGTTGGTTTGAATATTCGGATTTTTAGATTGTGCAAAATAAAGATAAACAAACAATTGCATGATTGATTTCTTCCGATCATTAAGTTCTCTGTTGAAAAGTTCGTCAATGCTTGAGAATATTTTTTCTGCTTTTCCCGTTTTATAGTCGATAATCCGATACTGATTATCAACAAAATCGATCCTGTCAATAAAGCCTTTCAATCTGATGTTTACTTTCTTTTTATCAATACTGAGCGGAAAATAAACTTCGTATTTTTTCTCAAGACTAAGCACCCGAAAGGGCGTTATTGATTTGTCGTACTTCAGAATATAGCCGACATACTTGCGAATAACCTGCCGAATTATATTCTGATAGCCTACGAAAATATATTCTTTTGCTTGGTTTTTTTCTGCAAAATTTTGCTTAAAAACGAGTTCAATGAATTCATCTATTTTTTTTTCATAAATCTCTATGTCTTTTTTTTCAATAATCTTGCTGTTTTTTTGGGCAAGCAAATCTTTATACAGCTTATCCAGAACATTGTGAAACAAAGAGCCGAACAAAGCCGGATTTATTTCTTCATCAATTTTTTCAGGCTCTGTTATTTCTGCAATATACTGAAAATAAAAACGCAATGTACAATCGAGGTAAATGTTTATAGCCGAAGCAGAAAGGCTTCTTTTCTTCTTTGCTGTGTTTTGCTCTGTAAAAGAATGCAAAATTTCTACGATATCCGGCGTTTTTTTGATAACAATAGTTTCACTTTGCTTTAGCGCGAAATGTTCGTGAAGAAACCTTCGTTTGATCTCGTGTTTTGACTCAGAGGCGATTTGCTGAACAAAGCGACTGATTTCTCCCGAATTTGCACCTTCGATTATTGTGTTGTACAACATGGTTAAATTCTCTGTGCGCTGCAACAAACTGAAAAACACATAGGCAAAAACCGCATCTTGTTGCTGAATCTGCGGCAAAGCAAAAACAAAGCGAAGACTCTGCGGTATCATGCTTGGAGTATTTGAACTTTTGGGCACAAAACCTTCGTTTACGCTCAAAAGTATGACATTTTCAAAATCAAGATTGCGACTTTCCATCAATCCCATGATTTGAATGCTCGCTTCTCCTGAACTCTCAAACGGAATCCTCAATTCTTTCAAAATGCTAATAATCAAATTGATTCCTACATCAACATTTATTGTAAACTGTTTCTGAAAAAAGGAAACCAATTCATTGATTTTTTTAACGGAAACATAAACATGAAATAAAAATTCTTTCTCGATATTTTGATTTTCGGCATCATATTTTTGAAACATTGCAAACAATATATTCATCAGATTGGCACTGAGGTGAAAAAAGTCGCTTGCTTTCTCAAAAACCAAGTTGAAGAAAACGTCTGTGCTATGCAAATCGGCATAATCAATATATATTGAATTGCTTTTTAGAATCTCATTTTCAATGCTTTTTACCGAATCGGGCGAATGTTTTTGCAATTCGGAATGTTTGAGCAATCCCAAAACGACACGCGCATGAATCTGACTTTTTGTCTGAATACTCTTCTGGTAATCGAAATATCGAAAAATAAACTGAAAAAGTTGCGAATCTTTCAAGGGATACCCCATTGTGATGTTTATATTTTCTACATTTTCGGGCAAAGAATACAAAAGCGGGAAAAGCAAATTTTCGTCGCAAAGCACAATGGCAAGCTCACTTGAAGCGTTTTTATATTCGTCTTTGCGCAATATTTCCCGAATGAGTTTGGCTTGCGCTATCTGCTGCGGCACTCCGATAAGTTCGATATTTTTTGGTTTTTCAAAATTCGCAAGCAAAGCCTCGTCCAGCTCGTTTCCAAAAGTTTTAACATGCTCGCGAAGAAATGTGCCGCTTTCCTGTTGCGTATTGTTCATATAATACGCATCTGTATTCCAATAGAACAATGCTTTTTGTGCTTGTTTCAAATACTTAAAAAGGCGAAGTTGCGCTGGATTTATTGCATTAAAACCGACAAAAACAATGTGTTTGTACTTGTTGAATTGGCTTGTGAAATCATCAATATTTTCGGCAAGATGCCTGAATATCATTCCATCGTAAGCAATTCGGGAGTCAAACAAATTTTTCTTTAAACTCTCATACAATTCGGGCAAAATATTCCATAGATTCACAAATTTGTCTTTCTCGCGACTTTCGTTGTCGGTAAAAACTGAAGACCAAAAGTTTCTTATAATCTCTTTTTGTTCAGCAGTGTAAACGTCAAAAATTTGTTCAATCTCTTTCAGGTCTTTTACTGTTTGGAAAACATCTTTGGCATCAGCCAAATAGTTGTCTATGTCGTTAAAATCATTCAATAAAGTTTGCGCTATTGAGAAAAACGCATCTATCTTTTCAAGATGTGCCAGTTCGGTCTTTTTTTGTTTTGCTATTTTCCTGAAACAGGCATAAAGTAAAAAAGTCAATCGGGTTTGATCTGCCAAATGCAATCCCGTAACTTTTTGGCAAAATGTGTTTATGGTAAACAAATCGGGCGACCAAATATTCGATTTTGCAATGCTTGCCAAATGTTTTCGGAAATAAACAATCGAGCGTTTATTTGGAAATACAATACACAAACGCGACAAATGTGTTCCGTAATTTTCGTATATGTCTTTGGCAATCAATTCAAGAAATGCTTTCATCTGTATCTTGACTTTTATTAAAAAAACCGAAGATAAGACTTTCCGACTTAAAACCTTGCATTTCTACGCTTAAATTAGGTCAAATGCACGGAATTTAAAAAGTGAAACACCTTGAAATTTTTGTTCTTGCTTCGTTTTGGGAATTTTTCATCGACCCTGTCAGGGTTTCAAACCCTGACAGGGTCGATGAAAAAAAAGCTACAACAAATCGCTTGCCAACTCTGCCAAATAGCTTCTTTCGCCCTTTACAAGATTTACATGAGCAAAGATTTCCTGTCCTTGCATTTTGTCAGAAAGGTACGACAAGCCGTTTGATTTAGCATCAAGATATGGAGAATCAATTTGTTGAATATCGCCGGTAAAAACCATTTTCGTATTTTCCCCTGCGCGTGTGATAATCGTTTTGATTTCGTGCGGAGTAAGATTTTGCGCCTCGTCCACAATAAAAAACGAATTTGACAAACTTCGTCCGCGAATATACGCCAATGGAGTGATATTCAATTTCTCGGTTTTCAGCATATCTTCAATTTTCACATACTCTTTACTTGTTACGCTAAACTGATGTTTTATCACAGAAAGATTATCGAAAAGCGGTTGCATGTATGGTCCGATTTTATCTTTCACATCGCCGGGCAAAAATCCCAAGTCGCGATTTGAAAGAGGCACAATCGGGCGGGCAAGATAAATTTTCTCAAAGTCGTTTTTCTGTTCAAGTGCAGCAGCAAGAGCCATGAGGGTTTTTCCCGTTCCGGCTTTTCCTGTAAGAGAAATCAAGCAAATATCTTTATTCATCAGCGCATCGATAGAAAAAGTCTGCTCGGCATTTCGCGGAGTGATGCCGTAGGTTCTACGTTTTTCAACACGCAAAAGCACATCACGTTCTTTGTTGTAGCGCGCCAAAACACTTGCATTTCCCGAACGAAGGATAAAATAATCATTCGCTATCGGATTTTCAGGCAAGTTACAATCTTTGTACGGAATCCCCTCGCGAGTATCATAAAGTCGTTTGATACACCCTGCGTCTATATCTTGATAGACTTTCATTTTCCTGTCAAACTTTGACACATCTACCTTTCCCGTTTCGTAGTCCTGTGCTTTCAGTCCGAGGGATTTTGCTTTCATACGAAGATTTATATCCTGCGTTACCAAAACCGCTTCGCGGTATTCAAACTTGTTGGCAACATGCTCGGCAATAGCGAGTATTCTGTGATCCGGTGTGCGTTCCGAGAACGATTGTTTCATCTTCTCGGAAAAAGGCTTGCCTGTTTCGATAAAAAGCAGACCTTTGTCAGCACCCAAAGAAATTCCTTCGGTAAACAGCTTCCTGCCCGATATCTTATCAAGCTCACGCATAAATTCACGCGCCTGAAAATTAATCAAACTGCTTCCTTTTTTGAACTGGTCAAGTTCCTCAAGCACAACTATCGGGACAACAATATCATTTTCCTCGAAACTGTAAATCGACCTGAAATCATGAAGAATTACATTTGTATCTAATACGAATATTTTTTTTTCTTTTTTCATATATTTATATTTTTATGAATGATGGGTGATAAGTGATAGGTGATTAGTGATTAATGATACATTTTCAATAGTTCGTTGTTTTTTATAACTAACTGATAATCAAAAAAATAAATCCTCATTGACGCAAACCCGCAACCAGCAGATTATCAGCTTGTTAAATCCTCAATTCTTAACTCTTACATTCAACTTTTTTCTGCCTAAAATATTCTCTAAAGTTTGCAGTTGCTCTTGCAGGCGCTTTTTATTTTCCGCGTCAGATTCATTTGCCACTGCAGCTTTCACATCGTTTATGGCATCGGTTCTTTCCAAAAAAACCGTAAGTTTCGCTGCCAATAGCCTCACATCAAAATCTTTGTCGCGAACCATTGGCGGAATCCATTTTTTGGCTGACCACGCACACATATCAACAATATCCTGCATGGCTTTCATCTTTTTTTCTTTAGATTCCACAAGATCGTAATATGCTGTCCGCTGCATTTTACTGCGTTTTTCCGTAAATAAAATCTCTTTTGTATATATTTCCGGACGCACAACCTTCTTGCTGTACGGAATAAGTTCTTTGTTGGCAACAACTCTTACCAAACGCGGCACAATCCAACGCATGCCCGGCGTATTTTCAGGGTGTCCGACAATTGATGCCGTTTTGCCCTTTTCAACATCTGTAACAATAATAAACGGGCGATTATTGGTCATATTTGCCGGCGTACCTTCTATCGTATGCACATCGCTCAACATTGTCGCCAACTCTTGGTATTTATATTTTGAATTTTCAGCAGGAATCAATACCGGACCTTCGTAATATTGCGAGTAACAGATTTCACGATTGGCAAGTTCCGGGAAAATCTTTTTTCCGGCTTCGGTAAGCGAAAACTTGACCAATCCGTGTCCGCGATGATCGTGTTCAAGATCTATTGCTTTAGCTCCGCTCAATGCCAACGACGGATAGTTGGGCGTTGCCGTAAGAATATACGCGCCGGCACAAATTCCCACAACACCTTTGCCTTGCTTTTTAACAAAATCAATGATTTTTTCTTGTCCCTGTTCGCCCAAACTTCCGGTTTCGCTTCTGCCGCCACCGCCGGGAAACAAAAATACATCTATATCATCGGCATTTCCGAGCATAATATCCGCCGCCGAGACAATACGCACTTCCATATCTTTATCAATACGCAATGCTTCAACAGCATCAGTTATGCAATACGGGCTGTCGCCGTTTTTATCAAAAACACCGACTTTGATACAATCGCTCGTATTCGTTTGCTTTATCTTGCTTTCCTGCTTATTTTCACAAGCCGTAAAAGCAATTACAAAAAACAAAAACAGTAAAAATATATGTTTCATTTCAGTCCATGAAGAAAGTTAGCATTGATTGTACAACACTTCGTCGTTAATTTTTTTTCATAAATCCTTAATAATCAAAGCCTTAAAAAAACACATCTTCGTTTTATAATAGCCAGATTATCAGCATTGTAACTCTTGATTTTTCATTCTTGATTTAATGAAGTGTTGATTGTAAAGATAGGGAATTAACTTCAATAAAAAAAGGGTGTACGACAAATTTACACATACAATCCAAGAAAGAAGCATGTTTGGCAAGGGAGCATTCACCCTTGCCAAAAATTTTTTTTAATTCAACCATAGAAAAAGGAAATTTGTCGTACACCCTTAAAAAAACAAATTTTTTGCCGTTTTTCCCTCGACCCTGTCAGGGTTTCAAACCCTGACAGGGTCATCGGTACTACGTGTTTTTTGTTTTAAAAAATGCGATGAGGCGATTTAAGTCTTCGGCTTGTTTTTTTATTCGGCTTGCGCTGTTTGCCAGCTCTTCTGCCGAGCCTGAATTTTGCTGAGACGTATTCGTAAGTTCCTGTATAGCAGAGTTTATCTGTTTTGCTCCCGCATTTAGCTCACGACTTGCTAAAGTTATTTCCGAAATCAATTTAGACGAATTCAGTATTTTGGGAATAATTTCTTCGATTTGTTGCCTTGAATTTGCCGATTTCTCTATATTTTTTTCCGAAATTGCATTAATTTCTTCGGCTGCGATTAGGCTGTCTTCTGCCAGTTTC
>PDWI01000298.1_pt1 | contig 79823 bp, 79 predicted proteins | sample 1430891 | NCBI WGS metagenome assembly PDWI01 (sample SAMN01162508, study PRJNA174530) | Oral metagenome, whole genome shotgun sequencing project. | biome: Marine environment; feature: Marine mammal; material: Swab sample of the gingival sulcus; isolation source: swab sample of gingival sulcus... | reverse complement strand
GCACGCTTCCATACTCTTTTACTACCTCTAAAAACCTAAGAACATCTGTATCCACGTCGATACTAAGCAATTCTATGGCATCTAGTACTAACTGCTCCATAGGCTTTGAAAAATTGCTTATCTTAGTTTGCAAGCTATCTTCAAAACTATTTCCAAGAAGCACAAGGGCATTTTTTTCACTCAACCTAAACCCAAAATAGCTAAATTTTAAAAACTCAATAATCGCTTTTACTTTAGGGGTATTTTTTAAAGGTTTCGTACTTTCTATGGAGACTTTTAGTTTATCGTTTTGCTCAAGTAAATACTCCTTTAACTCCAAAGCGTCAGCGTTGATTTGGGTCAATAAAGCTATATCATCCCCAGCCACTCCTTTGCTTAAAAGATACTCAACGCTCTCATAAGCACTCTTTAATAGCTCATCGCTAAACATAACCTTTATATAGCCTTGGTTTTCATTTCTTTCTTTTACATCTTGAGGCTCAAAATCGCTGTATATATCTTTAAAAACAACCCCAACAAAACCCACTAAATTTCTCTTGCTTCGATAGTTTGTATCCAAAGAGTCAATCTTTATGCCATACCGTTTAGCAACAGAGTTAAAAAGCTCTTTACTTCCACCTCTAAAGCGATATATGGACTGTTTCACATCACCCACATAGAAAAAACTTTTATCCTCTTTTGAACCTATACCAGAGCTTATCTCTTCAATGATAGGAGATAATATATCAAACTGCACTACATTTGTATCTTGAAACTCATCGATAAGCAAATGTTCGATTTGACTATCTAGTCTAAAATACAAAAATTCACTGCTTATGTTTTTTGTAAGAAGCTGATGGGTTAAAAAGGAAATATCGCTAAAACTTAGCTCATTTGTTTGGGTGATAAGATTAAATTTTACCTCTTCGTAGCGTTTGAAAAGATTAAAAATCTTACCCAAGATATAAGCCTCTTTTTGCTTACAATACTTCCCATAGGTTTTCTTAAGCTCCAAATAAAGCCTATCTAACTCGCTGCTGTGATAGTTTGCATAAGTGCGATTGTTTAAATACTCATACTGCCAAAAGGTCTTTTTTAAAAGAGCTTCTAGGCTATCTGTATTGAAAATATTATACACCTTAGCAGGTGCACCAATATCGCGTAAATACTCATAAATCTCCCTAGCCTTTACTAAAACCTCATCTTTACTCAAGTAAGTATTTACACTAGGTGCTTTAAACTCAAACTCTTTACTCTTTTCGTATAAGGAGACAAAATACTCAAAAACACTTTGTGCATTTTTTCTCTCTTGCACCATAAAATCGACCATAGCCTTAAACTCTTCGCCATCTAAGCTCTTTACAAATAACTCTTCTAGTCTTCCATCAAAGCTTATATCTGTGGGCGTAAAATCAGGCATAATCCCCAAATGCAAAGAAAATTTTCTCAAAATCTTGGCAAAAAATGCATCGATTGTCTGTATATGTAAACTTGAAGACATAAAAGAGTTTATAACTCGGTGTTTTTGCTTTAGTATTTCATCTTTGCTCTTTTTAGTAAGTTTGCATATTTCTTCAAGCTCATCACTGCCTTCAAGATTTTGCAAGGTTGAAAAGATACGCTCTTGCATCTCATTTGCTGCTTTTTTTGTAAACGTTAAAGCTATGATGGAGTTTGGATTTGCTCCTAAAAATAACAAAGATATATATCTAACGCTTAATGCAAAAGTTTTTCCGCTTCCAGCACTTGCTCTAAGAGCTAAAAGTTTATCCATCGTCTTCTCCTAAAAGGGTAAGATATGGGCTATACTTAAACTTTTTTCCATCCGCAAACTCTATGGGTTGCTCTTTTTTTATCTCGTTTATTATGTGCTCTAATAAGACAAGCTTTTGCTCCATATTTTGCTCATATATTATCTGCCCTGAGTGTAAATCATAATACCCCGAGCTTACAACTTTTCCATATTTTTGAGCTAAAAGGTAGTAAAATTGCAACTGAAAATCTTTTGTATCTTCAAGTTTTTTCTCTTCAGGTACCTTTCCTGTTTTATAATCAAGCACACAAATATCGCCATTTGCATTTATATCTATACGGTCTATTTTACCGTTAAATTTAACACCAAAAAACTCTCCATCTACTATCTGCTCTAACCTATGAACTCTCCAGCCTTGCTCATATCTTTTTATCTCATTTTCACAAAAGGCATAAAGTCGTTTTTTCCACGCCTCTTTTTCAAGTCGCCATAAAGATTTTTTGTGCACTTTTATATCAAGTATATCGCACAATACGCTGTGTAAAGTGTCTACGTTAGAAAATACATCTTTTAAGCCATACAGCTCTTCTAAGCTTTCGTGGATAAAATTTCCCACATGACTTGCTTTTAAATCATAGCTAAGCATATCTTCTTCGCCTAAACCCAAAATATACTCAAAATAATAGTCCATTCTTGAAGTTAAAAATTTTCTTAATCTGCTAGCCGACAAGGGGCGTGCAAATACATTGTGTTCTTGCTTTAAAGTTTCTATTTTATAGGGGCTCTTACTCTCTTTTTTATCGAACAACAATGACATATATGAAGCCTCATCAAACTCTCCATCTACTCGCGAGTTAATAGAGCTTAAAAATCTAGAAGGAACTGAGCTTTCATTTTCCACATAAGCAATGGCTACCTTTTTTGCATTGTTTATAATGCTATGATAAAAATATCGTTGCAAATCTTCTCTATCTTTTGTGCTAGGCAGGGAGGCAAACTCTCTAACTTTTGAGTTTATAAACATATCTTTGTTTACAAATTTTGGCACAAATTCGTCATTGAAATCCAAAATAATAAGACCCTCATAACTAAGCCCTCTTGTCTCAAGCACCCCTAAAACAGTAATCTTCCCACCCCTTACATCATCTATACTCTTTTTAGACAATTTTTGCATAAATATCTTAAAAGCTTGAGATAGGCTAAGTTTAGTTTGCTTTAATATCACTTCCATATCGTATATAGCATTTTGAAAAACTTTTTTTGCATTAGCGTCAAGCTCAAAGTTTTCTAAAAAAGCTTTAAATTCCTCTATATTAACACCCTTGCCCCAACCCTCTTTAAATCTCATCAAAACCTCACTAAGCTCATAGTATCTCACAAGCTCAGCGCTAAGCTCATCATCCTCTTTTAAAGCCCTATCTAGTGTGTCAAGTTTTTTAAATACATCATTTTGCTTAAAAGAAAAGCCCATGGCAAAATTTAGATTGTATCCAAAATCTAAAGCTTTAAGCATGGGAGCAAAACTCTCATCTGGCAAAACTACAGCAATATTTTCTGGCTTTATTCCCGCTTGTATAAACTCTCTTATCTTTTCAAAAGCATAGGGTATTTGTAAACTTCTTAGGCTAAATGATTTTTGTGTGATATCTTGACAAATACTTACATCTTCTAAAACTTCAAAAGAGTTTTTGTTTAGATTGATTTTGATTTTTTTATTTTGGGGCAAATCAAGACCAAAGAGTTTTTGCATTTTTGCGTTATAAACATTTGTATTTAAAACCACAAAAACATTTAGCCTATCGGCTATTTCTTTTAAAACATTAAACTCAAAAGTGCTTAAAAACCCATCTGTATATAAACAAATACTATCAAATCTTTCTAAATAATCATAATTTATCTCATAAAGAGCAGGCAAGGTAATAGCATCATAATACCCTCTTTTTTCAAGTAGCGATGTGTAGTTTTTCAAAAGAGTTTGTAAAATATCTAAATGCTCACTAAACTCAGCATAAACATCTGCATCTATCAAATCTTTTATACTCTTTTGCTCTACTGCTAGTTCTTGAAAAAAACGAAAAAGATATGAACTGTTGGATAAAAAAGCTAAAAACTCTTGAGGGATATGAAGCTTTTTAAAATTATCAAATCTACAAGCCTCAAGCATAATCAAAGAGCTTATGTCAGTCGAAGCTTTAGTTAGCTTAGGCACAAAAAGGATTTTCTCTTCAAACTCCCCCACGCTCATGGCATAAGGAAGCAAGGAGTCTTGCTCACAAGAAGCATAAAACTCTCTTACCAAACGGGAGCTTGAAAAGACATGAAGCATCACATAGCTTTTAAAGTAAAGTTTTTAAATATATCCTTAGAGTCATACTCAACCCTAACTCTAAGCTTCCAATCCCCTTTAAATCGCAAAGTTTTTGTGTTATGTACATAGCTTTTGCCATCAAACTTTGCTTTAAATATTTTATTAAACTTCTTACCGTCAGGATGAGAAAGTTGTATAAAAATCTTTGCATTCCTTAGAGGTTTTTTACTTAATTTATCTAACAAGTTTAATTTTATACTATTTTTTGCACCATATTTTATCTCGCTAGAGACTAAATTTAGGCTGTATTTGTCAAAATACTCCTTTTGAGCCTTAGCGTCATATACTTCATATTCATACTCTTTAAAGCCCTCATTTGAGCCTATGGTTGCCTTAACCTTCAGTTGCCATCTGCCTAGCTTTTTAAGCTCAACATCCTTAGCAATATATTCTCCATCTACTAAAGAAGCAACAATGGTCTTATCAAGCTTTGTGGTTTCAGGTCTTGTTAGGTGAAATATTACCTTAGCATTTTCTATCTTTTTGCTACTATTTTTATCAATAAGAGAACAGACTATATTGTTTTTCTTATTCAAATCAAACTTTTGAGTTTTATTTACTATGTTATATTTTGTAAAAAAATCCTTTTGTTTTTTTATGATAAGGTTGATATTTTTATCCACATCTTGATATTTTTGAAGATAAAAGTCATCCATCTCAACAGGGTTATCTAAGGCTATGATAATAGTCCAAACACAAGCACCGATTATTAAAAATATAGAAATAACAATGGCATGAGGCCAATAATTTCTCTCATACTTCTTCTTTTCCAACTCTTCTCTTCCTTTTAAAGTAAAATATAAGTCCTATCGTGATAACAGCAAAGGAGTAAAATATAACTTTTATAATATTTATCACAGTTTTGTTTGCACTTCCTATGCTAGTTACTAGCTCAATACCATAGCTTTGTGCCACTTGGTCAACGATATCAGCATAACCATTTAATATAGCAGCAGAGTACTTATCTTCTCCCTTTTTGTCTGCTAATATGGGCAATATTGTACCATTTAGTGGGTATGGACTTAAAACGCCTTCTCTATCAAAGCGTTTAAGCATATCATCACTTGCCTTAATATCTACTTGTTTGTCATCACGAGCAATAGATAAAAGTATATAAGGAGATTTAAAATCCTTAGTTAAATTTTCTTCATACTTAACCAAAGGAATTTTACCTAAAGATTTTATGGCTACGATATGGGTATTTATACCTGTTTTTTGCTTAAGTTCAGCACCCATAAGCTCGATTTGTTTTACCGCTCTTTTATCTATGATGTTTTCATTTTTTAAAAAGACACTGCCATAAAGATTTGAAGCTAAAAGCATAGCCCCAACAAGGAGGCTATGCAGTCTATTAAACCTTTTCATTAACCGATAAAAAGGTGATTTGGTGTAAGTACAGCCCAAGCTGTAACAGCAGCCATGACAACTAATAATACAGTAATAAGTTTATCCATTAGTTACCCTTTACTATTTGCTTATGACTAGCATTTTCAACGCTATTCATCTTAATTTCCGTTGGCTTAACTAGTTTGTATGGCTTATCCATAACCTCTTGCTGAGCTAAGATACCCCACCAAGTAAGTCCGCCTAAGATACTTAGAAGCAAAACTGTCGCTATTAACATACCTGTTATTCCACTTAGTGAAAATATGTGTCTAAATTTATTTTCTTCCATCATATCTCCTTACTTTGATAAAGATGTTACATAGGTACCAACAGCTCTTTTTTGAACTTCTGTCAGTAAGCCATTGTTAAATGAAGGCATGGAACCTATGAAACCATTTTTGCCGTGATTTAAAACTTGAACAACAAAGCCATTACTACCATAAGTACTCAAGTCTGGAGAGTTTCCACTCATTCCCTTACCATCTTCCCCATGACAAGCCGCACAAGTTGCCCATAAAGCTTCACCTTGAGCAACAAGCTCAGGATGCTTTGTATTTTTAATAGCACTTATATTTTTAGCCATATAAGCTGCCACTGCTTTTGCACTATCTTTATCCAAAAGTCCAGCTGGCATCTCCCCTAACGGATAGCTCATACCTTTTGAACCTTTTAAGATAACATCAACGATAGCCTCCTCAGTACCCCAAGTACTTAAATCAGCTGCTTTTCCATTGATACCATCCCCTGTTAAACCATGACAAGGTGCACACTGAACCGTAAAAACACCCTCACCCATATTTAACAAAGTCTCTTCACTAGGATTTGCCCATTCAGCTTCAAATTTTGCATTATAAGCTACAACTTCTTCATTATACTCACCGATTTGAGAATACCCATTTAATGGATATCCAGCAAGCATATACCAAACCGCCCAAATAATAGTAGCGATAAACATAACCGACCAGCCTATTGGTAGAGGGTTTTTGTATTCTCCAATTCCATCCCAATTATCATCTGCTAGTTCACCTTTAGCTACATCGTCACGCATTTGCTTAATATACTTACCGGCAACAAAAGCAGTTACTAAAATAATAGCAGCTGCGCCGATAATAGCAAGCATATTGACGTTATCGCTTAAGTTAAAAAAACCTTTTTCCATCTACTGCTCCTCTTTTTTATTAGCATTTTGTTCGTCTGTATCAAAAGATTCGATAGGGCTATCTGTTATATTGTCATCTAATGCAATATTTCCGTATTTTTCATAATCCCTTTCTCCTTTTTTCTCGGAACTGTAAAGATGCCATATATAGCTATATAGTATAATAACCAAAAACATCACGAAAAAAAAGTAACCGTAGGCTTGCAAAGTCCTAATCGTTTCCATATCCACAGACAAATCCTTATTTTAAACTATTTAAGTATGCAATTAAAGCAACTATTTCTTTAATCTCACCATTTTTGAAAGCCGCTTTTACTTCTTCGTCTTTCATGGCGTCAACTATCTTAGCAGCGTCTGCATAAGCTGCTTTTTTAGCCTCTTCCCACTCTCCGAGCTTTGGCATACCTTTTGTGTCATAAGGAACATTAAATACTTTTTTCACAGTAAACGCTTCTGCATAAGCTGTCTCTAAGTCTGCATTTGTGCTAAACATACTCTTGTATGCTGGCATGATAGATGCAGGAACAACAGATTTTGGATTTTTCATATGCTCTTCGTGCCAATCTGTAGTTCTGTAGTTACCAACTCTCATTAAGTCTGGACCTGTTCTCTTTGAACCCCACAAAAACGGTCTATCAAATGCAAATTCACCACTTTTTGAGTAAGCACCATATCTATCAGTTTCTGACTTAAATGGTCTGATTAACTGTGAGTGGCAAGCATTACAAGACTCTTTTATGTAAACATGTCTTCCCGCAAGTTGAAGCACGGTATATGGCTTTCTACCCTCTATCGGTCTTGCACTTTCAGCAAAGTGAGGTAAAATCTCAACGATACCTGCATATGCAATAACGATAAACACACCTACTGCGAAAAAGAACGGATTTCTTTCTAACCAATGAAACATTTTACCTTCCTCCTTTTACGCTGCCATAGGCGAAGCACTTTGTGGCTCATGATCGAGCGGCTTAGCCGACATTGTTTTTATGATATTATAAACAAATATAAAGAAACCTACTAGATATAGTAGTCCGCCTGTAGCTCTTATGATGTAGTAAGGTATAAGAACTGTAACTGTATCGATAAATGAATAAGCTAGGTTACCGAATTGGTCAGTAGCTCTCCACATCATACCCTGTGTGATACCAGCTATCCACATGGATGAAAAATAAAGTACGATGCCCGTAGTTTGCACCCAAAACTGAGCTTCGATAAGTTTTTTGCTATAAATTTCTCTTTTAAACATTCTTGGTGCCATGTGATACATCGCTGCAACAGTCATGAAACCAACCCAGCCCAAAGTACCGTCATGAACGTGACCAGGGATCCAGTCAGTAAAGTGCGCAAGTGCGTTTACTGATTTGATTGATTGAATAGGACCTTCGATAGTAGAGAACATATAGAAAGTTGAAGCCAAAATCATAAATTTGATTAGTGGATTTTCCCTTAACTGTCCCCACTCGCCTTTCATTGTTAAAAGCATGTTTATAGCACTACCCCAGGAAGGAAGTATCAAAACTACAGAGAAAACTGAACCCATAGTTTGCATCCAATCAGGAACAGTAGAGTAGATCAAGTGGTGACCACCTGCCCAAAGATAAACAAACATCAATCCCCAAAATGAAAGAAGTGATAGCTTATATGAATACACTGGCTGACCTGCTTCTTTTGGTAAAAAGTAATAAATTTGTGCAATGATACCAACAGTAAATACAAATGCAACAGCATTGTGTCCATACCACCACTGTACAAGTGCGTCGTTTGTTCCTGCATACATAGAAACAGAGTGATACCATTTACCCATACCAGAAATAAAATAAGTTGGTACTTCCATGTTGTTAAACAGGTAAAGCATAGCAATTCCTAAGAAAGTTGCAATGTAATACCAAAGTGAGATATAAAGAGATTTTTCTCTTCTTATACCAATAAGACCAAAAATACTCATACCCCATAAAACCCACACAACAACAACACCAATGTCAAGTGGCCACTCAAGTTCAGCATACTCTTTTGAAGTTGAAACACCTGCAAAAAGGCTAACAACTGCAACAAGCATAACCACCATATAAAGAAACCATTGAAGATATCCGATAAACATCAATGTTGGTGACTCTGCCATTGAAACTTTCAATACACGCTGACCAACATAGTAAAATGTTGCGAAAATTCCACTAAGCATAAAGCCAAAGATTACTCCAGCAGTATGAAGCGGTCTAAGCCTACTAAACGTACCATACTCACCAGCAAGGTAGTTTAGCTCTGGAAACGCCATTTGATAGGCGATGAGTACACCGATTGCCATACCTATGATTCCAAATATAATAGATGAAAGCATAAACAATTTAGCAACAGTGTAGTCGTAGTTCAATGCATTGTTTGGCTGCATTAAAATCCTCCTACTAAGATTTTTATGTTACACATAGTTCACATAATCTTGTGATTATAAAACATTTCTTCTACAAACTAGCTTAATAGGATTAATTTTGTATTAATTAAAAGTTAGCAAAGTGTTTATATTTTATTTACTTTTAATTATCTAAATATGAGAAAATTAAACTCTTAAAACACCTTACAATAGGCATTTTAAGAAAAAAGTAAATTTTATTTTATTTTATTTACAAATAAAATATTAACAAGATTTAGTATATATTTTTTTTATTACCTCAAAAATGATAAAATCCAAAAGTATATATGAATGCATATTTTTTTCGTCATTTTTATCAAAAAAGAAATTAATTTTGATAAATTATAAACAATTCTTACAATATATCAATAAATTTTTCAAAAACATCACTGCTCTCATGAGGTCCTGGGCTTGCCTCAGGATGATGTTGAACAGAAAATACAGGATAGTCTTTGTATTCTACGCCCTCTATTGTTTTATCAAAAAGATTATAATGGGTAATTTTAGCTATTTGTTTTATAGACTCGGGAACATTATAATTATGGTTTTGTGATGTTATTTGAACCTTTTTGTTTTTCGTGTCAAAAACTGGATGATTTCCGCCGTGTTGTCCAAATTTTAACTTATATACTTCATGTCCAAAAGCAGAACATATAAGCTGATGTCCTAGGCAAATACCAAACATAGGTATCTTTGCATCGATTAGATTTTTTATCTTTTTAGCTATATTTTTTAGGCTTCTTGGGTCGCCAGGACCATTTGATAAAAATACTCCATCTACTTGCTTGCTTTTATATTGCTCTATAAGCCTATTGTCATCAAAATCCCAAGAGACTACTTCAACATCTAGCCCACTTTGACAAAGACTATTTAGTATATTTTTTTTGATGCCAAAATCAACAACAACTACCTTTTTATTGTTTTGATTATTTGGTTTATTGTAGCTTTGTCTTTCATGATTCCACGTTCCTGTATTGTGAGTATAGATTTTTTTTGTACTAACATTTTGAACGTGATTTATGTCTTCTATCCTAGGGGAAGCTTCAAGTAAAGATTTCAACTGCTCTTTGTCTCTTATCTCAACAGAAGCTATCATCATCATAGAGCCTTCATCTCTTAACATCTTAGTTAAATATCTAGTATCTACCCCACAAATACCCAAGCCCTCATAATCTTTCATAAACTGAACTAAAGAGCTTTTTGCTCTATGGTTAGAATAGGCTAAACTAAGATTTCTAAGTATTATGCCACTAGCATGAAGTTTAGAGCTTTCCATATCGTCATCATTTACCCCAACGATACCAATCTCAGGCATAGTAAAAACGATAAACTGCCCAGCATAACTAGGGTCAGTCATAATTTCTTGATAACCGGTTAAAGAAGTGTTAAAAACCGCTTCGCCAACTTTTGTCGAAGCATTTCCAAAAGCCTTAGCTTCTAAAAAAACTCCATTTTCAAAATATAGCCAAACAGGTTTTAACTCTTTCACGTCATCATGCCTTTTTTTCTTAGCTCTTCTTCATACAGTCTTTCAAAGATAAGTTCGTACTCTTCGCTTCCTGGTATTAGTTTTCGCTTATAGTGTGATATTTTCTCAAGCACTACATCTTCTATCTTTTCAAAACTTTCAAGATATTCCTCTATGGCATTAAAGATAACATTTTTAACTCTATTTTCAGAAACACTGTATTCTATTAGACCATTCTTCCAAGCTTGCTCAAGTATTTTATGAGAAATATCACTAAATCTGTCCTCGTAAGATAAGGTTACATCAAACTCTGAGGCTAGCTTTTTCTTGATAAGCCAAAACATATTTCTTCTATCGACTTGCATAAACTCTATATCGTCTTCATTTTCGTCTAAAAGTTCGCTAACTCTTTCTTCAAGAGCCGCCTCTTTTTGTATATCTAAAGCTATATTTTCTTGAGCTATTTTAGCAACAGGCTCAAGCCCAGAGGTTAAGGTCACAAAGCCACAGTTTAAAAGGTCTATTGATATTTTATTTGCTATATATGGTGCATGGGGCATTCTTATTTTCATGGTTTTACCTTAACATAAAATTATTTTGTGTGACATTTTAGCCAAAAAAAGGTAAAAAGGAGTTTATATGTTATTTTTTGCTTATTTGCTTTTCTTGTTTATTTTCTTAAATGGAGGTCCTTTTTGTAAAAGTAAAGTTATATCTGAAGCAATGCTAGATTCCATTTTTGCCATTATCTTTGAGACTTTTTTAGGTGGAAGCAAAAAAAGTATATTAGCAGCCTCATCTCTATCCATTTTTTCTAGTATTCCTGCTGCTGCGCCCTCTTTCATCTTATTGTAAGTTTCTGCAAGTTTGCTGTTTTTAATATCTTCTATGGAGCTTACTAGCTCTTTGTATTGAGCATTTAATTTATCTAATTTTTTATTTTCTTTTTTTATCTGAGCTAGTAAATCTTCATTTTTAGCTTGTTCTTTTCTTAAGGTTTTCATCTTTCGTTCATACAAAGCATCATTTGCCGCCTTTACAGCCTCAGCAGCCTGTCTTGCTTCATCAATCTTTTCTATTTGTTTAACAAGCTCCGCCTTTCTTTGCTCAAACACAGCCGTACAATCAGTGGTATTTTTTGCAACAACAAAACTAGCGATAAAGGATAAGAGCAACAACACTCTCATGACAAAGCCTTTTGAGAATAAAGTTGTAAGGATATCTCGTCAAGTTCTAAGCTTTCTTGTTTTTTTAGTTTTTTTATATACTCTTTTGTCTCTTCTTCTTTAAGATAGAGCATTTTTTCATATTCAATATTTGCAAATTCATACATTCTTTCAAAAGCCATACTCTGCTCTTTTGCTGTGGCTAATTCGCTATCTAAAAGCTCTTTTTGACGCCTTTGCATAGCTAAGATTTCCCTTTGCTGAGCTAACTGACTAACACTTCCTTTACTTAAAACTTCGATATCTAACATTTGCTTTACTAGCAACTGTATTTTGTTTTCTATATTTTGCTCTTTTTTTCTAGCATTAAGTAGTCTCATTTGAGCTTCATTTAGCTCTTGTTTTTTTACTTTTACGATGCCATCATAATGAGTTTTCAAACCATTACCTTAGTATTGTATCTTCTCGCTCTGGACTAGTAGATACGATAGATACCTTAGTTTGAGTTAGCTCTTCAATGCGTTTTATGTATTGTTTTGCATTTTGAGGTAACTTATCAAACTCTCTTATGCCTTCTGCTTTTTCCCACCCTTCTAACTCTTCATAAACCGGTTTTATCTCTTCTAAACTTGATGGCATATAATCTATCACATTTCCTTCATACTCGTATCCAATACATATTTTAACCTTATCAAAGCCATCTAGCACATCAAGTTTCATCAAAGCAAGACCATCACAGCCATTGAGCCTTGAAGCATATTTTACAGCCACAGCGTCAAACCATCCGCAACGTCTTTTTCTTCCTGTGGTTGTGCCAAACTCATGCCCAACCTCTGCCATTTTATCTCCATCTACTCCAAAGTCTTCACTAGGAAATGCTCCGTTACCAACTCTTGTGCAGTATGCTTTTGTTATACCTATGGTTTTACCTATACTCTTTGGATTTAGCCCTAAGCCAACACAAGAGCCTGCTGTTATGGTATTTGAGCTAGTTACATAAGGGTAAGTTCCATGGTCAATATCAAGCATGGTTCCCTGAGCACCTTCTATGAGTATTTTTTTACCTTCATCTTGTGCTTTCCAAACCATCTGTGTTGTATCAGCTACGAAAGGTAAAAGTACTTCTTTGTATCCCTTTATCTCTTTTAGTATTTCATCTTTACTTGGCATTTGTATATTTAAATATTCAAACATTGGTGCATGGATTTTTAAAGCTTCATATATTCTCTCGCAGAGCATATTTTCATCTTTTAGCTCGCCAACTCTACAGCCAATACGCCCTATTTTATCTCCATAACATGGTCCTATACCTTTGCCTGTAGTTCCTATAGCCTTATCGCCTCTTAGTTTCTCTCTTGCTTGGTCTATCAATGCATGATATGGTAGATTTAGATGAGCTTTATCGCTTACAAAAAGTCTTCCGTTTAGATTTTCAAATTGACTCATCTCTTTTATAAGAGCTTCTGGGCTTACAACAACCCCATTGCCAATAATATTTACAGCCTTTGGGTTTAACACTCCTGAAGGTATAAGGTGAAGGGCATATTTTACTCCATCTACCCAGATGGTATGCCCCGCATTGTGTCCACCTGCAGCTCTACAAACCATATCATATTTTTGGGCTAGGTTATCTACCATTTTTCCTTTACCCTCATCTCCCCATTGTATCCCTACTATTACGTCTATTTTATTCATCCATCTACTCTCTTTGTCAAATAATTTATCATATTGTCTGTATACAAGGCAAAACCACTAGAATGGGTGCCTTCAAATTCATAACATCCACCGGCACTTATAGTAAAATTTTTATGAAAAAATCTAAAAAATAGTTCATCATAATAACGCATTTTTGCATAAAAAAGTGGCGCCAAGACAACATCTGAGCTATCATAAGCTAAAGCTAGCTTTTTCATCTGCTCCAAAGGTGTTTTTAGCTCATTTGGAACAACTGATATAACCGAATCTATCTCCTTTACCTCTTGAAGAGTTATAAGAGCATTTAACCATGGTTGTTTTTGGGCTAAAAGCGTTTCAAGGTTTCCAGAAGCAAATACATCTAAAGATACGCCAAGCATAGAAGATAAAATTTTGGGTATTTGTATGTGACTTATTTGAAGCGTACTTTTAATATCTAGTTTTTTTAGTATTTTTCCAACTAGCACAAGAGCATTTTTAAGTTCACTTTGCCCTATCATTTCCCCGCCAATTTGATATATTTCTTTGCCCGGATACCTAAAAACAGGTTGGATATAAAACCACTTTTTTTGTTCAGTGCTTCTGCCTAATCTTTTTGTAACTATTCTAACTGCATCTAAAGTGCTATCTGCTCTTAGGGCTAGTATATTATTGTCTATATCGGAGATTCTTAGGAGCTCTTTTTCGTCTATGAAACTATGTTGGTGATATGACAGATAAGGTGTTACTATCTCTTCAAAATCATTAGCATAAAGCACTTGGCTTGAAACAGACTCTATCTCGCGTTTTAATCTAGCAAGTGAAGCAAAATACAGCTTACTGCCATTTGGAATATCGTGTTCGTATATCATGTGCTTCTATACTTAAGGTCTCTGTATGGTTCTTCTAAAATATCTTATAGGCTCAGTTGATATATCTGCTGAAGTTGTCACGGTTGTATCTATTTGAACCAAATAGTGTGATTGAAGAGTAGCAACATCTTCCGCAAAAGTATTACAAGGAACAATCGTTGCATCTGCAGTATTGTCTCTAAAATATCTAAATTCAATGTCTATATTAAACCAATCTTCACCATTGACTCTATGTGATGCATGTATCTCATTAAGACATCCGTTTGTTGCATTTCTTTCATGGGCTGTTATAGCCATGATAGCATATTCTGTTGCACTTTTTGCCAACAATTCTGCTTGTGCCTTAAGATATACATCATTAGTTTCTTTAACACTTTGCGTTGACATAGATAAAGCTAAAGCTGCTAAAGTAGCAAGTACTACAACAAAAATAATAGCCGTTAATAAACTAAATCCTCTTTTCATTTAAAATACCACCATCTCTTTACAAGCACTAAACTCAAAGTTTGTACTTTTTGTATCTGCTATACATAACTTTATACGTATAGAGTTAGATCCGTTTTCTTTTCTAAATCTAAATGTACTAACATGCTCTGCTAGCAAACTTCTAGCTCCAACACCAGGAACTGCACCTATGGAAGCTGCTATATTATCTCCATCCCAAGGTCTAAAGTTATATCTTAACCACAATTGAAAATCTTTAGTACTTCCGCTTGCAGGTATTACTCTTTCTATAGCATAAGCTGTATGGGCTAAAATATACTGCTCATATATATCTTGAGTTCCCCCCTCGCTTGGGTTTATATCTGCCAAAGTATCTCCATGGGTAACTCTTAGTTGATTTCTAAATCCTCCTGTTCCAGCCTCTTGAATTACTCTAACTATATAGCTATTTAGATTGGCTCCTCCCGTAGGTATATTCCAATATCTAGCTGTCTGAAGTATGCTTCCTCTTGACTTAGGTATAAACCCTACAGAGTCAGCACCTGCTACATTAAAATTTACCTCTCCTCCGGCCACTCCCTTACTAAGGCGTGATACAATACTACTTGTATAATTTAAGTCACTACCAGGTGTTATCACAGTTCTAGCTGTTCCATTTACCGTATCAAGATCTAAAACCCCACTCCATCCAGCTCTATCACTTGCTTGCAATCTGCTCTCTGCACTTGAACTTATCCAAATTAGATTTTTATCTGAATTTTGAGCTTCTTCTAAGGGTAAAACATTTCCAGCCCTCACAAAACCAACACTTGGTCTTACTCTGTTTTGTAACTTTTTACTTAATTGCTCTAACACAAGCTCGGTTTTACTCTCTAAGCTACCTAAAGAGCGAGACCGTATATAGTTTTCATACATACTAGATATAACTTCTGCCCCTATAAATGCAACAAATCCCATTATCACTATTACTGCAATGAGCTCAATCAAAGTAAAAGCTTTTGATATTTTTATTTTCATTAGTCAAAACTCCTTGGTGCTATCGAACTAGCCTCGCCTATATTTGCCGAATATGCATTTAGTGCTACATTTCCTTTGCCTATACCAGAAACAGTTATGGATATACGTTTTATATTACTAACAGTTGTTCCATTTTTATCACTAAATACAAAATTTGGTATATTGTTTGCATTATAGTCTATAACAGGATTGGAGCGCTCCAAATAACTCACAGTAGTAGCTATGCTAGCACTTTTTCTGTATATATTATTTAAATTTCCAGCTTTTTCGCTCATGCTATCGGTTGGGCTTGTTGTAGCGAAGCTGGTAGCTCTTACTCCAATAACATTACCATCAAAATCATCTATATCATCATAAGTGCTAACATCTCCATTTGCTTCAGGTGTTGCATTCCAAGAAGGGGTGCCAACAGGTACGGCCGTATCTGGCTTCAAATTAGCAACTGCAGTTGGATTCATAAATGCTCCAGCAACAGAAGGGATGGCAGTTATTAATGTACGGTATTGCACAGCAGAAAGCATAGAACCATTTCTATCATTAAGTTGAGGATTGTTTGAAGCATTTGCCAAGATAACAAGCCTATTTGCTTCATCTCTATAGGAATGCTCATCCCAATCATAGCGAAGAATCCTTGCCATCTCGGACTTAGCCAACATAATACCTTCTTGTTTTAAACTAGTCTCTTGACTTTCTGTTACTTGAGCCAAAATAGTAGGAACGCTTGCCACGGCTATACCTATAATCACTATAGCCAAAATAAGTTCTATCATAGAAACAGCTTTTCTCATACTACCACTCCATCTTATTTCTTCTACGTTTTGTGCTAGAGTTTGTATCGGCTATAACACTTCCTAAAGCACCTTCACCTGCCCAGTTTCCATTACCATCAGATAAAAACCTAACCCTAAAACGAGTAACATCGGCATTTGGATCTGCACGGTCATATATAAGCCATGAAGAAGCATTTATATCCAGCACATCCTCATAAGCCTCATTGCCATCAGCAGTAAATGTTATATCTGACTCAATCCCATCTGCAACATTTGGAGTAGCTGCACGGGTTACACCTGTATCCTTGTCAAGTCTTCCCAATATTGGATCATTTACTATACCATCATTAACAGTTGGCTGCTCTGTAATATTTCCATCAATTTTCACATGAGCTGTATTTAAAAACCAATCTGTATTTATATTGTTTACAGTCCCCAATCTTGGCATGCCCGGCAAAGGAGGCACTGCTGGAGAATAGTTTGCATTTAAACAACCAGGAGCCTGACAAAATACCTCAAACCTTACATTGGCATTTTGTATAGGTGAAGCCCCTTCCCAATCTTGAGTCCAAACTCTACCATATATAAAAGTCAAGTTATTATCATAAACAGTATTTGCTCGCGGTATATGGTCGCTTTTAAAGTTTGCTTGCATAGTACACTCAGTCTCATCCTTGCAAGTAGCATTTAAATCTTTAAAATGCATCCTAATAGGATTGGTTGGAGTATCTACTGCTCTTTTAAAGTTAAAATTTATTCCGCCTATTGCTGTACCATTTAGGTCCTTATAAAAGAAATGTTTTTTAAGGTCTAGGTCGATGATATTTTCATCTTGAGAAGCAGATTTAACCGATATGTCCTTATATACAGGTGTTACTTTATTGTTTTCAAATACAACCTGATAAACCCTATCTGGAGCCCCTACTCCAAAGCTATGATTTGACTCTAATGTTAGATTTAGGTCTGTAGCATAGCAGTTTGCCACAAAATTTGAAAGACTTGAACCATCGGCCCCTAAAGGAGTAATATCGCCTCTAAAATGCACAGATTCATTTCTTTCCTCTGTTGTACTATTTATATCGGCTGTATATATCCAACCATCGTGTGCTTGTGCAGCATACATTGCCTTTTGTGCATCATTTCCATTTTTATCAGCCTTGGTTACAAAAGTTGTCCTATTATCTACCCAAAATGACTGAATAAAATTTGCATCAAATTTATAAGGATGCACCAGATAAGGATTTGCTTTATATATAATGTGGCTATCTTTATCTCTATGATTAACATTGCTTATAACACATCCGTTTAGATTATTGATTTTATTGCCCACTAAATTAAAATTAGCATTTGTTTCTGGGACATCACTACTACCTACCTCGCAATCTGGTACAGGGGTTCTGGATTCTCCAGTAAAAAAGTAATGCACTGGTTGTTTCCCGTTTTTACCTGCTATTATGGCTAACTTATGATGCTCCATACTATCTGCATCAAAATCAAACTTAGCCCAAGTTCTATCTATAAGTGAAAGCTTATACTCACCCACATTATCTATCTTAGTTAAACCAGAAGCTGTACCTTCACTGAAATACAAGTTATCATCAATAAACTTTTTCCCATTTTTATCATATCCATCACTTTCTAAATCATTACATACTGCTGTATCATTTTTATCGGAAGGGAAATTTTGCCTAAAAATAGCTTCATTATAAGTAGGTGAAAAATACTCTTTATAAAAATCATTACTATAACCTGAAACTGCTTTATATCCGAAGTCATCTTCATGATCCACTCCGTGTGCCACTGCTTTTATATCATATTGATAATTATATCCAGCTGCTATAGAAACAGGAGTTGAAATTGGACTTTTTTTACCAGTTCTACCGTAGTCAAATTTTCTACTATTTGTAGTATCAAGCTTATGAGATTGAACTGCTGTTTGATTTGTGTCTATCAAGGTTGCAAAATAAGACTCAGGTCTTATAACAAAGTTATCCCTTGAGCATACATTCATACTACTGTATCCCACTAGACACTCATTACATTTTGAAATATCCTTAAGAGTCATAAAGCCATTGCTATCCATTCTATCTCCGCATGCTTCTTTTACAAGTTCTAATTTAACATTCTTACTGCCAACTTTTTTGTAAACGCTACTCTTGCAAGGCAAATCATCTGAAGATTGATACAGATCGTTAGTCATTGGGTCTTTTGCTACTGTCAACAACCATTTTAAGTAAGCGTCATAATTTTTTATCTTATACTTACCCAATCCATCTGCCTCTATATTCATAAAGTTTCTATCATCGTCTACCAAGTTTGATATAACCCTAAAGGCAGCACCCTTACTTGCCCTTTTCATATAATCTTTAAGTTTATAGTCTCTTATTTCTTCAACCTCTTTCATATAGGTTTTCAGAGCTTCTCCAAAATTTTTCTGTGATACATTTGTAGTACCATCAAACATTGGTACCCAAAATCTTTGTGTTATTCTTTGAGATATTTGGTCACAATTTGCCTTAGTGTCGTGGAAACCAGAAGCATCTAACACTTCAACTCCAACTATAGTAGGAACTTCTGTTTCTCTTATAAATGGTATCCCTCTTACTTCAGGTAGCTCAGAATGAGAGGTTATAAGAAAGTTTTTATCCTCATTCATCTTACCAACCACTTGAGTCGGAATATTAAACTTAGGATGATTATCGCTACTTTTATATACCCCTTCGGTCACCACATTGAAGTCAGCCCAAATAGGGTCATAAACAACATTATCTTCTTTACATATCTGCACATCTTTACCATCCAGCTGTTTTACATAAACCTTTGGCTTTGCCTGATCTTCATCTTGAAGTTTTATCTTATATCTTACTCGAGCTTTTATGGGCATATCTATCTTTGAAAACTGTTCTGTGGAGTTTACATCTAGTGAATAGTAAGCATAAGCATTGTCTCCGTTGTCAATTGAACCTAGTTTTATATTGTTTAAATAATTTGGAACTTTACTTATGTTTAAATGTTCATCTTCTATATGAGTAAGCTTTCCTTCTCTTTTTCTTGTAACCCAAGTTGAATTGCTCTCATAATATGCTTGAGTATGATTTATGTCATATATATCAAGCCTAATATCACTCATAAATACATCTGCTTCGTTTATATTTCTTACATATAAAGAAACTTTGATAGGCACATCTTTATTTACCAATCCTTTTATAAATGGAGCCTTATTGCCAATATTTGGTTCAGTAAAAAAGATTCCATTTTGAGAGTAAGCATAGTCATAGCACAAGGTTGGGTCATAAAGCTCAACCGTAAATGCCACCATACTAGGAGTAAAGTCATATGCATAACTATCCATGCCTATTGTTTTTCCAGTTCCGCCTAATTTGATAGTGGTTTCCGTTTGTCCAGTACTCATATAATCAGATGCATCAAACACATTTAAATTTAGTCCTGTATGTATAATTCTTTTAGGATTTATATGATCACCTCTATAGGTAAATGTTCCATTAACCGGATTATCCTTAGGATTAATGGAGTTTGCATCTCCATTTCCATCATACACCTCATGAAAATTACCCTCTTTGTCTCGTAGCTTAAAGTACCCTTTTGCTGGGTGGGTTTTACCCTTAGCACGACCCGCAAAGAAAGTCAAAGATGCATCAATCTTTTTGCCTTCTGGCAAACTCAATGGAGTTAAAAATCCACCAACTTTTATCTCTATCTCATCTGTTGCTCCATTCTGTAACTTAGGATTAACCAATGTATATCCATCATATAGGGCAAAATTTTTATATTTTATATTATCAGGGTTTGGAACTGGCTTTTTTTTCATATCATAAACAACTACCAAACTCCAACCACCATAGTGACCTATTCTGGCACGGCTAAATCCATTGGCCAATTTGCTCCAATAACCCGCACCTGCACCACATTTTCTTTTTTCTACACACTCACTACCCTCAGTTGTAGCCAGTATATCCCCTGCTGAAAATTTAAGATATTTTTTATTGCCTAAAGCCTTATAACTACTTGAGTTTATATATTTTTTAAGCTCATTTGTTACTTCCACACTAGCTTGATACATAAACCTTCCAGTTGTACCCCATGTTGCATCCCAAAAAACATCATCTTTTTTTGCCTGAAGCTCATGAACTTGTCCGTCTGGAGTCTTAAACTTAATCTTAGTCCAGCCTTTTATATCGCTTTTAAGCTGCTCTAGTGTTTCCTTGTCGACATAACCTCCATATCTTTTATGCATACTTGAATACTTCACATACATACCTTGCCAATATAGCCTTGCATAGACAATATTGGAACCATTCTCTAAGGCTGGCATTTTCAACTTCGCACTAGAAGAATTTTTACTAAAGCCTTCTCCTCCTTCATTGAGCGCCTTTACATAAGCATCTTCCACACTTTTAGAAGAATTCCAATTACAACTGCCATCACGTTTCTTTTCACAAAGTATACTCTCTCCTGTAGCTGTTAAATCCCCATACACAGACCATCCTGCACCGCCCTTTCTTAGTATAAAATCTCTTCTATATCTTTGGCTAGAATGAAAGCCGTAGGTACTATCATCATGTTTTTCCACATCTGGCGAACTATCTTCTATAGCCTCACCATCTTCTTCTCCCCATGTATCACCACTATTTGCATTATTTCCATCATTATCTCTTATAAACACCTCTGTTCTAGTCGTACTTTCAAACTCAGCATTTACCGGTTTGGAAAAATCAACAAAAAACTTTTCAGTAGGCTCTTCTTGGCTATCATCAAAAGTATGTATAGTAATAGTATAATCAGCAGAACCAGCAGGAATAATAACAGTTTCTCCCTTTGCTGTAAAATCCTCTGGAGACTTAGCACTATCTTGCTTAGTTCTGTAGCTAACCCTTATCTCTTCATCTGTTTTGTTACTAAACATTAATTGTATTTGAACTTCTTTTCCTTCTGTAACGGTAATTTTTTTAGGAACAGTTATTTTTGGAGCAGGAGCTTTTGTATATAAATTTACTTGTGGCACTGTCATCCATTTACTTCCATGCCAACTCCATTCATAATGTATTTCAGGATTATAGCTGATCCATCCAGTTGATTTTTGATAATTACAAACAAGTTTTATGGGGATATAACTACCTATTTTGTATTTAATTGTATTTCCTGGTCTAACAAGTTTGCCATTTAAGTAATGCTCGCACGTTGCCCCATATTTTAAATTTGGTCTTAGTGTATAACCTTCTCGATGAAGATATATATATCCTTCCCATTTAACACTACCACTTTCACCTTTGTTTATGTTAAATGTTTTATCTACAGTAGAGTCTTTTTGTGTATAGCAATATCCACCTAAATTTTTTTCATTACAATATGTGGCCTTCAAACCATCTCCATCTGGTTTAGGAATATCATCAGCATAAGCAAAAGTACCCAACATCAAAAATAATAACCCGATTTTAATAATATTTTTCATAACAATCCTCCGTTGCAAAATATATAATACAACCAATCTAAGCATTTTAGTATATTTTATGTTAAGACAATATAAAAATATCGACAAAATAACATTTTGCTGAAATAAATATCAAAAAATGCAAATATATACTATAGAATAAAGAAGATAAAGGGAATATATGCTTAAGGAGCTAGTCTGCAAATGCTCCATCTACTCTCTTGTTTTGAGTACAATATGCGGTCATGAAGTCTGCTTTCTCTACCTTGCCAAAACTCGATACGACTTGGCTTTAAACGGTACCCTCCCCAAAAGTCAGGCAGAGGGATTTGTTTGTTTTTAAACTTTTCACTCATCTTTGCGACCTGCAAACGCAAAGCCTGAGCAGATTCTAAAAGCTTACTTTGTTCACTTACCCAAGCGCCCAACTGACTACCCCTACTGCGTGTAGCAAAATAGGCTAAAGATTGGGCTTTTGATATCTTTTCTATCTCCCCACTTATGCGTATCTGCCTTTCAAGCTCAAGCCAAGAAAAGTTTATGCAAGCTTTTTTATTCTGCTTCATATCCCTTGCCTTTTTGCTCTCATAGTTTGTAAAAAATACAAAACCATCTTTGTCATACTCTTTTAGCAAAACTATCCTAGCGTCAGGAAGCATATCGTTGCCACAAGTTGCTAAAGTGCAGGCATTTGCATCTTTTAGTTTGGAGTTTACAGCCTCATCAAACCATACTTTAAACTGCTCAATAGGACAAGGGTTTACCTCATTTTCGCTAAGGGTTTTTTGCATATACTCGCTACGCATATTGTGTAAGTTTATCATTGTCTACAGGTCATGTTTATCTAATTTTTTCATGTTTTTCATAACACGATTATAATAGGGACGATTTACATTGCCTCCATTATATCTGCTAACAGCAGTGAAATGATTTTTTGTTCTATTGCTTAACCACACTAGATACTGTATGGCTATACGTGCGTTAAACTCATCATCTCCTAAAAGTTTATTCATAAGCTCCACATCGTTTAGTTTTTGCACATCTTTAAGCTTTAGTTTTTTTGCTATAAACCTAGCTGTTTGCATTCTTACTTGCATGATACCAAGAGAAGATTTTAGTATATTTGGGTTTTTTCTTTTTATATCTCCTATCTTAATAAGTCCAGCACTTGTCTCTGTTAGACATATAGACATGGCCGTTTTTTCAAGGGTTTTGCCTTTTTTATTTGGATATTTTAAAGCGACATTTTTTACTAATTTTAATTTTTTGATTTGACCCGGCTTTAGAGTTGATGCATGGATACTGCTTATGCTTAAAACAAAAATCAATACACTCAAAAAAGCTCTCATCTTAAGTCCTCCTTTAAAATTTGCACGGAGTATAACAAAAAAACTTAAAATTAGCATAAAAAGCAAATATTAATCTTTATATATTATCTGTTTTCTAAGGCTTTAATCTCGTTTAACCTAGTTCTAGTCTGATACGGCAACAGTTCTATAAAGAAAATATGAGTAAAATATATCACAAAAAATAGCTGTAAAAATATACCAGCTACCGGTATAAGCGAAAGCAAGAAAAAGCATATACTAAGAGTTAAAAGCTTTGTAAATATACGTCTCTTAATATCTTCGAACCTCTCTTCGCTCATCATATTTGAAGCCACATCGTGTATCATAAGCTTATAAAAAAGATAAAAAAACGGCAGATTTATAACAAAGGGTATCCAAGAAAAAAGAATACAAACAAACAAAAGTCCTAAAAATTTTAAGATATTAAGAGCCAAAATCTTATATGCCTTTGCATTGTCCATAGGTTTTAGCTCAATAGTGTCGTAGTAGTATTTTTTATGTATAGTTTTAACCACCATAGGAGTTAGAAAACCAAGTATTACCATGGCTGAAAAAAGCGAAAACAATACCACAAAAAAAGCACCAAAAGAATAAAGCAAAATTCCCACTAGCCACTTTACAACAGCGAGTTTTAAAAAGCCCGCCCAAAAAGGGTGTTCTTCTTGGTTTAAAAACGAAAAATCTCCCGTATCAGCACCAACAACTAACATGTCTAGCACTTCGCCTACTCCAAGCATAAGTAATATGCCAAACAAAACCAATGGAACTAAAAATATAAGAAAACTAAATCCTAAAAATTTTCCACTAAAATAGTCATTGATACTTTTATTTAATACACTCATCTATAGCTCCTTATAGATGGATTCTAGCTTAGCATATATCTCATCAACACTCTTTGCTCCCGAGCTTAGTATCTCAACCATTACTTCATTGTCTTCTTTGCCATTCCAAGTTTTTTTATAAGTTCCCTCTTTGTAGCCATGATTTTGCCTAAATCTATTTAAAACATTTTTTGCCACATAGTAAAAATAAAGCTCATCTAGGTTAACTCCACATTTTAAAGCTAAGTAAAAATAATTTGTTAAAAGCTCATTGAAAATATCTGTTTTAAAACTAGTTACTATGTGTATAATGCCCTCTATATCGTTTATAATCTCATAAAAGTTTTCATCCTTATCATGTTTTTGCTCCCCAAAAGGTCTAAAACCTTTAGCGTCCACGATGTCTTTGGCAATTTTTTCTATGCTTTTTGGGTTGTTATTTTTATACTCTTCGAGTATCAAACTCATAATAAAGTGCCAAATATCTACTATCTCAACCTTAACATTTTCCCAGTCTGCCTCTTTATCTATGGCTTTCCAGTGTTTCCATGCGAAACTATCTATGAGTTCAGCACACTCCATATAAATGCAACGTTTCCAATTTATAAGTTTATTGTTTTTTGTATAGCCATTTTCCCAGCCTATACCATTGGTTTCATTATTTAATTCTTGTTGTAAACTCAACATTTGCATTATTATATCTTTTTGGGTCATTAATATCCTTTTTTGGTTATATTGAAGCGGTATTATATCATAAAATTTTGAGCTTAGGCGTAGAGCAAAAAAGAGTTTAACTGCTTATTTAAAGCTTCAAAAAGCTCTTTTACGCCTTTTAATACCTGCTCGTTAGGAAAATGCTTTTGCATTCTCTTATCGAAAAGATTTAAAATAGACTCTTGCAAGGCTTTTTTATGGTTTTCATCTTTGACTTTTGGCAATTCTTGCTTAATTTCAAAGGCTTTATTTAGTATCTCTTTTGGACTAGGGATACCGCTACTTTTAACATTTTCCATAAATTTATCGATTTTAGGCTGAAGTTTTTGCATAGCTAAGGCTATCTCTTTTTTGTCATTTTCATCTATGCCATTACCTTTATAGGAAAACTTATATCCAAAAGAGTGCCTTAGGCTAAATTCTTGCACAGAGACATTTTTGTTTTTATAACTTTTAGTACTTAACTCTTTTTCGTCGTACATCGCTAGGTTTATACTATCTCCCGAGCTAGTTTTAAATGAAAAATTTAAGTCGCTATAAGCACTTTTTGAAAAATTTACGCTATTCATGGTATCTTCTTTTTATGGATTTATTTAAAAGAAGTATCGGCAGATGAGAAAAAAAATAAACCGCCCTTAGGCGGTTTTGCTTAAAGTCTATGAAAAACTTGGCTTTATCTTAGCAACCCAAGCAGAGATTCTATCTTCAGTTTGGTCGTCTTGATTGTCAGCATCTAGGGCTAGTCCTATGAAATTTCCATTATCATTTATAGATTGGCTCTCTTCATACTCATAACCTTCATTTTCCCACTCTCCAACAACATCTGCACCAGCTTTTACAGCTTCGTCATAAAGTAGTTTCATGCCTGAGCAATACTCGTTTGCATAACTCTCTTGATCGCCTAGACCAAAAAATGCTACAGTTTTTCCACTAAAGTCAGCTCCACTCCAATCAAAAGCCTCCCAATCATCTTGCAACTCTCCATCGCCCCATGTTGATGTTCCAAGTATGAGCTTATCGTACCCATTTAAAGCACCTATATCTGTTGAAGCCACATCGATGATATCGATATCTCCACCTAGTTTTTCAGCTATTTTCTCAGCTGCATCTTGTGTGTTTCCTGTGCTACTTCCATAAACTATAGCTACTGACATATATGTTCTCCTTAGTTAAAATATATTTTACTGTTTTAAAAATCCACAAGAGCTTTTTTGGGCAACTGCATAAGGCACTAGAGTCAATCTAGTCTCCTCATCGTTACTGTACTGTTTTACAGCCAAATGCTTTGTGAACTCTTCATTTTTTGGAAAGGCTATAAAAAGCTTTTTGATATCCCTTTTTTGAAGTATCTTAAAAGCTCTATCAATCTCCTCTCCCATCTCTTGAGGCTTACTTACATACTTAAAACTTGGTATAACGCCCAAAAGTTCTTGACCGTCTCTTTTTAAGATTATAAGCCCATCTTCAACGGTTACGCTTTTTGTACCGTGAAGTCTCGATATTTTATCATAAATATAATTAGAAAAAAGCATGGAAGCATCAAAACATAGTCCCACCTCATCTTTTGCGTATATCATATTTATAAGTTTTGCCCCCTTGTTTACGGGCATGATAGGGTAAATTTGCTTTAGAAAATCATAGTTTTTATTTGTATAATTTTTTATAATCATATCTGAAATTTTACAGCTCGAAGTATCACTTTTTAGCAAATACTCTATATGTTCTGTAAATATTTCGTGTAAATTCTTATAACTTTTGACAGATTTAATCTTAAGTTCTCCATCCACACAAGAGTTAAAAAAGTTTACAAATACCCTTCTTCTTTCTTGCTTAGATAGATAAAGAAGAGTAGATGGAGTAAGCTCTAAAACTTCTCCATCTACTGCTGTATAACCAAACTCCATATCTATGAACACTTAGTACAGTTACCGCAATCAAACTCTCTATCAAGTCCAAATACCTTACAGTACTCACTAAATACACAGCTAACACTTCGCTTTGCGCAAACAAGTGGAATATTTCTTTTTTTAGCTTGTGTTTTTATCTTTTTCATAGTGTTGTGATTTAAAAAGCTAGTAAGCATGACAACACATTTTGTATCGTTTGGAATATTTTTACGATTTACTCTATTTTCATTTCTCGCATCCCAATGAGTTATCTTTTCAGCCCCCAAATCATGCAAAACAGCTTTTATGGGTGTTATTTCATCAGCACCTATTACTAATACTGCCATCATTTTCTCCTTTTTAGTGTTAATGATAATTGTTATTGTAATATAAATAAGCTAAAATACAGCTTATGTTCTTGCAAATAGCCTAAAACAGACTACTTGGATAAGTATCCGCTTAGAAAGCCTGACAATTTATTTAGAAAACTAGTACTAGAATTTGTAAAATTTCAAACAAACAACACACACTGAATAAAAATGCTTTTTTCTGCTATTTTAAATCGTCAAAAATATTATTTAATTCACATTAATGTTACAATTTATCCCACCTTATTTAAAATGACGATTTTTTTATTTTTCTATTTTTTCTATATTAAAGCTCAAATATAGGTCTTTTATAGGTTTTTACTCAAATATTTCAAATTGACACATTTTAATTAATTAGATAAGATATTTAAAATACATCTATAAGGAGCTTTTTATGAAAAAACGTAAGAGCAAAATAGGCATTCACGAGGCATATAGCCTTGATTCGACAAAGGCAGACCTAGACCTTTACGGCAGAGAGGTAAACCCAGTTACTAGAAGAGGGTTTTTACAAAAAAGTTCAATGCTAGCCATGGCGGCAGTGGTTGGCTCAAACATACCATTTGCAGATAAAATGCCAGGTGGTTTAATACCTGCTCTTTTAGCTGACGAAAAAAAGCCTTTTAATGTGCCAGGCAAAAGTGGTCTTATTTACTTAAACGATAGACCCATCAATGCTGAAACCCCTCCCCATCTACTAAATGATTTATACACCCCTGATAAATACTTTTTCATAAGAAACAATGGCGTTCCTCCTGAGAAAAAAAGTATAGATTTGAGCAAGTGGACTTTGGAGATAGCAGGTGAGAGCTGTAAAAAGCCTATGAAATTTACCATCGATGAACTCAAGAAAAAATTCAAACATTATACTTATGCCCTCACTTTAGAGTGTGGAGGAAATGGAAGAAGTGAATTTAATCCTCCTGCAAAGGGTAATCAGTGGAGTACGGGTGCTGTAGGATGTGGTAGATGGACAGGGGTTAGACTAAAAGATGTACTAAATCACTGTGGCATCAAAAAAGACGCTGTTTATATAGGCTACCATGGAAGCGATTCTCACCTCTCAGGTGACCCTAGCAAACATACCATATCTCGCGGAGTTCCTATAGACAAAGCTCTTGAAGATGAAACGCTTATAGCTTGGTCATACGAAGGGGCTGATATTCCTCACCAAAACGGATACCCACTAAGACTAGTTTGCGGTGGATGGCCAGCTTCAACTAGTGGAAAATGGCTAAATAAGATTGTGATTAGAAATAAAGTTCACGATGGCAAAAAGATGACAGGTCAAAGCTATAGAGTTCCTTGCAATCCTGTAGCTCCTGGCACAAAAGTTGCCGACAAAGATATGTGTATTATAGAAAGTATGCCTGTAAAATCTCTTATAACCTACCCAAAATCAGGGGTAAGCCATGCTTTAAAAGATAAGTTTAAGTTTAACGGAAAAGCTTGGGCAGGAGATTTGAAAGTTGAAAAAATGCAAGTCTCCATCGACTTTGGAGCCACTTGGCATGATGCTACAATCAAAAAACCGGTAAATCGCCTAGCTTGGCAAGAGTGGGAAGCTGAAGTTAAGTTTCCAAAAACAGGATATTATGAAGTTTGGGCAAAAGCCACAGACACAAACGGTGTGTCTCAGCCTGTAATACTTCCAGGTTGGAACCCGCGAGGCTATCTAAACAATGCATGCCACCGTATAGCTGTTCAAGTTGTGTAAGGAAAGGTCATGAGAGCTTTTTTTATAATCTTACTAGCTAGTTTTCTTAGCCTGCACGCAGCTGAGACAAAAAATGTTAAGGCTAGTACAAAGAAAACTAAGGTACAATACGACAAAGATACGGGATTAATAATCGACAAAGGTGTTGATATAGTAAAAGGCAACTGTACTGCTTGTCACTCAGCTAAGTTCATCATACTTCAAAAAGGAGACAGAGATACTTGGTTGGCCATGATACGCTGGATGCAAAGAACCCAAGGATTGTGGGAGTTTGACAAAGATACAGAAAATACCATACTTACCTACCTTGCAAAAAACTATCCTCCCGGAAAAGCTTCAAGGCGACCGAATCTAAAACCATCGGAGTTGCCTAAGCTAAAATAAATCATAAGCCCCCAGTCTGGGGGCATACATAAGGAAAAATATGCAAAAACTCCAAAATCTACCAAAGATAGACAAACTTCTATCAAACCCCATTTTCAAAGGCCTAAATACCAAAATCTTAACCAAGATAGCAAGAGATGAGATAGCAGAACTTAGAGCCAAACTACTAAACGAACAAGATGTCAGCCTAGATATTAACCTAATTGCTACAAAGATAAAAAATATCTACGAAAGCAAGACTAGCTATTCTCTTGAACCTCTTGTAAATGCAACCGGAGTCATACTCCATACAAATCTAGGAAGGTCATGCATAAATGAAGAGATATTCGATAGAGCAAAAAGCTTGGCAACTGGCTTTTCAAACCTAGAATTTGATTTAAAAAATGGCAAGAGAGGGGAGCGTTATACCCACATAGTAAAGCTTATGAAAACATTTTTAGATGTAGAAGATGTACTAGTGGTAAACAACAACGCCTCAGCTGTCTTTTTAGTACTAAATACCTTTGCTAAAAAACGAGAAGTAGTGGTTTCAAGGGGCGAGCTAGTAGAGATTGGTGGTAGTTTTAGAGTTCCTGATGTTATGAGAGAAAGTGGAGCTAAACTCAAAGAAATAGGAACAACCAATAAAACCAAACTAAAAGACTACGAAAACGCCATAAATAAAAAAACCTCCATGCTTATGAAAGTTCACAAGTCAAACTTTGCCATAAAAGGCTTTAGTGAAGAAGTAGAACTAAAAGATATTGTAGAGCTTGCAAAAAAACATAAAATCCTAGACTACTATGATGCTGGTGGAAGCTATATAGGAGAATTTGGCGTTCAAGATGCTCATCTTGACATAGAGCAGATACTCTCCCTTAAGCCATCGCTATTTAGCTTCAGTGGAGACAAGCTTTTTGGAAGCGTACAAGCAGGTATCATAGTTGGAAAAAAAGAGCTTATATCAAAACTAAAACAAAATCAACTACTAAGAATGCTAAGAGTTGATAAAATAACCCTAGCCCTACTAGAAGCAACCATAAAAGCTTACATAGACAAAGAAACAAACAAAATACCTACCATCTCCTTGATGAGACGAGATATGGAAGAATTAAAAAGATTAACCCTAAGGGTTAGTGAAAATCTACCTAAAAAAAGTTTTGAGTTAGTAAAAACAACAACTTATGTAGGTGGCGGAACCATGCCTGACAAGACATACCCTAGTTTGGCTCTAGCAGTAGATGGAGATGCTAAAAAACTACAAAAAATCTTTAGAGATAAAAAAATCATAGGTCGCATAGAAAATGAAAAATTTTTACTTGATTTTAAAAGTATCTTAGAAAAAGACCTACCAATTGTTAAAAATGTTTTAGAGGAGCTTTTATGCGTTACATCATCATAGGAACAGCAGGACATATAGACCATGGAAAAAGCTCTATAGTAAAAGAGCTTACCGGTTTTTGGGGAGATGAAAGTAAAGAAGAGAAAAGACGAGGCATAACCATAGACCTTAGTTTTTCGTATTTAAAAAACAACGACACCACCCTAGCTTTCATTGACGTCCCGGGTCACGAAAAACTAATCTCAACCATGATAAGTGGTGCCTTTGGCTTTGATATGAGCTTGGTTGTCATAGATGCAAATGAGGGCATAATGCCCCAGACAAAAGAACATCTATCGGTTTTATCTTACGCGGGAGTTAGTGAGTGCATTGTAGCTCTTAGCAAATGTGATTTAGCAAGCAAAGAGCAGATACAAACCCAAATGAAAGCAGTTCAAGAAGAGCTAAAAAACTACAACATAAAACCAAAAGCCATACTTCCCACTAGTATACATGATAAAAATTCCATAGAAAAACTAAAAGAGGTACTATTTAGCCTAGAGCCAAGCAAAGCCCATGAAGATGGTGTTTTTAGGTGCTACATAGACAGAGCATTTAACATAAAAGGTGCCGGACTTGTCATAACAGGAAGCATAGCTGAGGGTAAAGTAAATATAGGAGATAGACTTTGGGTAAATGAAAAGCAAAAATTTTGTGAAGTAAGAAATATCCAAGTCCACGAACAAAACACACAAAGTGCCATCAAGGGTCAAAGGGTGGCTTTAAACCTAACTGGCATATCTGACATACAAAAAGGTATGCAACTTAGCAAAAAAGGCTACTTAAGAGGGTTTAAAACCATAGATATAGTGTTAGATAAACCACTAAAACACAATCTAAAAGTAAGCTTTTGCGTTGGAAGTAAAAAAGTAAATGGCAAAGTCTTACATCTTGAAGATAGATACGCTAGTTTTGTAAGCGAAGAGGAGCTATTTTGCAAATTTGAAGATAGGTTTGTCTTGCTTCAAAATGGTTCAGTTATAGGCGGAGGTAAGATACTAAATCCCATAACCGACCCCATAAAAAAAGCAAAAAAACTCCCCATACTAAAAGCCTTAGAACAAAGGGAGTTTAAAACAGCCTTTACTCTGCTTACAAAAGCCCACAAAAAAGGCTTTGGCATGATAAGTTCGTACCAAAGATTTGGACTAGCCCATGAGCAGATATTAGACATAGTAAAAGAGCTAGATGGAGTGTTTTTAGACGAAGAGAGCTTAGTGGTGTATCCAAAAACAGCTGTGGAGTTTGCCAAAGAACTTATAGTTAAAATCTTTGAGAAAAACCCCCATGCTCTCATATCTCCAAATAGTATAAAACACAAATGGATAAGTAAAAATCTAGCCTTAAAAGCACTTGAGCATTTAAAAGAACAAGATAAAGTAACCACAGTCAATGGACTATGGGCAAAACAAGGTGTTGACGCTAAAAATCTAAAGCAAAATATAGAAAATAAAATATACTCCATCATAACCGAAGGCGGAGTCTCTCCTTTAGCACCATATAACATATATGACGAACTTGATGTGGATAGAAAAGTAGGTGATGACGCTCTAAAAAAACTAACAAAGGCAAAAAAAGTAGTAAGGCTTGAGCATAATTTTTTCATCTCAAGTGAAGTGTTGTCTAAGGTTATGAGCATGTGTAGGCAGATTATCACAACAAACGGCTATATAGATATAAAAATCTTAAAAGAAAAGCTATCTCTTTCAAGAAAATATCTCATAGCCTATCTTGAATACTTAGATAAGTATGAAGATGTAGTAAAAGTCGATACCAAACGTGTCTTTAAGTAGTTTATAATCGGTTAAAACTTTTAAAGTATAATCTCGAACCAAATTTTATAAAAGGAATTAAATGAAAAAACTAATCTTAACAGGAGCAATCCTTGGCACATCGCTATTTGCAGCAAATACAGCACAGATAGTTGATTTTTTCAAGCCAATGGTACCAAAAAATGTAAAAGTCGAAGTTGTAAAAGCTGAAAAACTAAAAGAGCTACCAAATTTTGAACTAGTTACTATAAAGATGAGTGATGGAGCAAATGACCAGATTGTAAGAATGTTTCATCAAGACGGAGTCTTACTTCCAGAAATCATCAACCTAAAAACAAAAAAGATGATGTTAAAAGAGATAGAGAAAAAAGAGAGTCTAGGTGTTCTTAAAAAACTTTATAAAGATGAAAAAAAGAGCAATATCATCTCCATAGGTAACGACCCTAAAAAAGAGACTATGGTTGTATTTACAGACCCTGAATGCCCATTTTGTAGAAAAGAGCTTGGAAACATAGAAAACAGACTAAAAGAAGTAAATGTAAAGATGATACTTACCCCAGTTCACGGCAGAAGTGCTTTTGTAAAATCTTATCTAATGTACAAAGAGACAAAAAAAGCAAAAAACGACTCTCAAAAAATCGCTATCATGAAAAAATACTACGACCCAAAAGTAGATATTTCAAAAGCTAAAGTTGACGATAAAGAAATACAAAAACTACTAAAATTAAAAGACAAATATATGTCTTCAGGTGCATTCAAAGGCGTACCTGCTATATTTAAAGAAAAAGATATAAAATAATTTAAAACAGGGGGGGGGAATTTCTCATTGGTTTTTAAACCACAACAGCTTCAACATTTCAAAACATCATAAGAAAAACATATAATAATTCCCAAGTAGATGGAGGAATTATCTGCCCCATCCCCAACCAATTAGTAAATCCTTTGTCAAGCGAAGGTAAAGTTGTGAAAAAGAGACTTTCTCACAGAGATTGCAAGCACAAGAGCCCGTTGGGTGAGAGCCGTTAAAAAAACGTAAACTGCTTTACGTTTTTAGGCTCGGAACCGATGCGATGTGCATAAGCACCGCAAAGGCTGAAAAACAAGATGTTCTCCGCAGATGATGCTAACGCATATCATCTTTGGTTCCAAAGCTACGTAAGATAAGCAGTTATATTACGCTTAACGCTTTTCATGTCTCGCAAGAGCAAGCTTTATGTAGCTTGTAGGAGATAAAATTAATTATTTACTCAGTGCCTCTACTCTTATAAAGCTTAGTTTAATAACTTTTAGCTACAATGGGTACGTTGTTTTCGATTTTATACTTAAAATCGAAATTTAAAAGAGTTTAAAAAATGCAATACAACAAGAGAAAGAAATCTCAAATATCTCCTTTACAAACAGCTTTGATGCGGATTTGTACTTATGTAAATTTAGCTTAAATGATAAAAATTTACCATTGATATAGCCCAAAAGCTAGATAGCTTTTTTATTGCATATTTATAAACCCACACAAAGGTTATCTTATGGCTTAAGCTATAAGATTTTATACATAATTAGCACCATTTGTGCTAGCATATTTAAAGGAAATATATGAACGATTTTTTATCTTTTGACTTAGACGAAGATATACTAAAGGCTGTAAAAAATGCAGGCTTTAAAGAGCCAAGCCCCATACAACAAAGAGCCATACCGCTTATACTACAAGGTCATGATTTAGTAGCACAAGCCCAAACAGGCACAGGAAAAACCGCTGCGTTTTCACTGCCAAGTCTTAGTAAGATAAGCACAAAAAGCAAAAAAACTGAGATTTTAGTTATCACCCCAACAAGAGAGTTAGCCTCACAAGTAAGTGACGAGATGTATATGTTTGGCAAAAATAGAGGCATTCACACTGTTACGGTATATGGAGGAAGCTCTTATAAAAGACAAATCGACCTCATAAATAGAGGTGCAAATGTTGTAGTAGCAACACCGGGACGAATGTTAGACTTACTCAAAAACGACAAACTTAAAGATTTTAGCCCTTCTATTGTCATCATCGATGAAGCTGATGAGATGCTAGATATGGGATTTTTAGAAGATATAAAAGCAATTTTTAAATTTTTACCAAAAAACAGCCAGCGAATGCTTTTTTCTGCAACCATGCCTGAACCCATCAAAAAACTAGCTTCAACCATACTAAAAGAGCCACAATTCATCAGCGTAACTCCAAGTAAAGAGACAACAAATGAAGATATAGAGCAGTGCTACTATGTGGTAAATGAGTACGAAAGACAGTCTGCTATCATAAGACTTCTTGACAGCATGGAGCCACACAAGGCAGTGATATTTTGTAGAACAAAAAAAGAAGTTGATGCACTAGCCACTAAACTTGTAGCTCTAGGCTATAGTGCAAAAGGACTTCATGGAGATATGGACCAATCCCAAAGAGAAGAAGTTATAAAATCTTTCAAAGGCGAAGACATAGAGCTTTTAGTAGCAACTGACGTGGCAGCTAGAGGCATACACGTAAATGGCATAAGTCATGTTTTTAACTTTCACATGCCTTTTGACCCAGATAGCTATGTGCATAGAATAGGACGAACAGGAAGAGCAGGGCAAAAGGGATTAGCTATAACTTTATGTACTCCATCAGAATACCACAGCATGCAAAAAATTGCTAAAAAAGTAGGTACTGCCATATCGCGAAAAACCATACCAACCCTTAAAGAACTAAATGCAAGTAAGCTTGATAAAATGGCAAAAAATATCAAAGATGCAACACTACTAGAAGAAGCAACTTTGGTTCTTGATGCCCTTGAAGAAGATATGAGCTTAGCTGACATTGCCCTAAAAGCAATATCACAACTGCTTGAAAGAAAAGGAAATGCAGGACCAGAAAATATAGGTCTAAACAAAAATGCTCTTGAAAAACTTTTAAAATCTTCACCTCAAAATGATAAAAAACGCTCCTCAAATCGTCGCAGAAGAGGTGGCGGAAGAAGAGATGACAACCGTTCAAGAGGCGATAGAAACAAAAGAAGAAAAAGATACTAAAATTAAGGGCTTAAATTGCCCTTAATTTCTTCTCTCATACTCGTCAAATCCAAACTCTTTTATGACTTTAAACTCTCCATCTACTCCTATCTTTGCAAGACTTGGTAGTTTTACTCCGTTAAATGTAGTATTTTTTACTATAGTATAGTGTATTTGGTCTTTAAAAATGAGTTTATCGCCCACTTTTAAAGCTTTGTTAAAACTATAATCACCCATGATGTCTCCAGCTAAACAAGTATTTCCCGCCAAGCGGTAACTATGGGCTTTTTTACCTGCTTCACTGGCTCCATCTACTAAAGCCCTATATGGCATGGCAAGAGTATCGGGCATGTGAGCTTCTGCTGAGACATCAAGTATAGCAATATTCATCTCATTTTTTACAATATCAAGCACAGAGGCTACTAAATCTCCACTTTGCCAACCTACAGCCTCGCTAGGTTCTAAAAAGACTTCCAAGTGTGAGTATTTTGCCTTAAAATCTTTTAGAAGTTTTATGAGCAAATTTACATCATAATCAGCCCTTGTGATGTGATGACCTCCTCCAAAATTTACCCATTTTAAGCGTGGCAAAAACTCTCCAAAACTCTCTTCAAATTTTTTCATAACCTCTTGCAAAGCGTCTGCATTTTGCTCACACAAAGCATGAACGTGAAATCCATCTACTCCATCTAGCAAATCACTTCTAAACTCTTTTTTACTTACTCCTAAACGGCTAAATTTTCCGCATGGGTTGTAAAGTTCCACAGGACTAAAAGATGTTTGGGGATTTACTCTTATGCCACAACTTGCTTTTTTACTAGCTTTTGTTTTAAACTTTTGCCACTGAGAAAATGAGTTAAAAACCACATGGGAGCTTATATCTAAAACCTCATCTATGTCTTCATCGCAAAAAGCAGGGCTATAGGTGTGGACTTCTTTGCCGATTTTATTTGCCATCTTTGCTTCCCAAAGCCCACTAGAACTTGCTCCACTTAGATACTTTTTTATCAAAGGAAAACTATCTTGCAGGGCAAAACCCTTTAGGGCAAGTAGTATCTTAGCGCCACTTTGCCTCTCCACACTTTGTAAAAGTTCTAGGTTTTTGATTAGCTTTTTTTCTTCAAGTACATAGCATGGGGTTTTGATTTGGTCTAGGTAGTTTTTTATCATTTTTCACTTTTTTATTTTAATTGTAGCATATTTAGTTAAAAATTATAAGTCATTAAGGGTTTTTTATGTAAAATTAAGTTAAAAAATTAGTAGGCAAATATGGCAAAATCTTCAACAAATTCAAATCTACATCGTGCAAAAAACGCTAAAAAAGATGAGTTTTATACTCAACTTGGAGATATTGAAAACGAATTAAAACACTACAAAGAGCATTTTAGAGATAAAGTAGTCTATTGCAACTGCGATGACCCTTATGAGAGTAACTTTTTTAAGTATTTTGTGTTAAATTTTAACCACTTAGGACTTAAAAAGCTTATCACAACTTGTTATGATGGCTCATCTATCGCATATAAAGAGTGTGATTTATTTAACTTTAAGAATGCAAATCGAGAGAGAGAGAGAGAGTAAAACAGCCCATAAGGTTGAGATAAATGAGGTTAAAGATTTTAACCATGACGGCAAAATCGACCAAGAAGATATAAAATACCTCCTAGAACACGACCGCAACGCATCGGCTTTACTAAATGAACACGGCGATTTTAGAAGTCGTGAAAGCATTGAGCTTCTAAAGTCAGCTGATATAGTCGTTACAAATCCCCCATTTTCACTTTTTCGTGAATATGTCGCTCAGTTAATCGAATATGATAAAAAGTTTTTGATAATCGGAAGTCAAAACGCTATAACATACAAGGAAATTTTTCCTTTAATCGCACAAAATAAAATGTGGCTAGGCAACAAAAATGGAGACATGGCATTTCAAGTTCCAGATACATACGAGCCACGAAGTACAAGATTTTGGATAGATGAAAATGGTCAAAAATGGCGAAGCATGGGAAATATTGCGTGGTTCACCAACCTCGACCACAAAAAGCGTCATGAAGAGTTAATTTTATATAAAAAATACACCCCTGAAGAATATCCAAAATATGACAACTACGACGCTATAAATGTAGATAAAGTAAAAGAAATTCCATATGATTATGACGGAGTTATGGGAGTACCTATCACATTTTTAGATAAATTTAACCCTGAACAGTTTGAGATAGTGGGTTGTTCGTATGAGTATGGCAGACCTAAAGAGTTTCCAAAAGACACTAATATGAACCCAACAATTACGAGAGAGAGAGAGAGAGACGAAATGTCTTCAAACGCCTCTTCATCAAACGCCGTTAATATCATGGGGGCTAATGAACAATCCAAAAGATACAAAAGTGCTAGGCAAATCACGCTATGCACGAGTGCTTATAAGGGGCAAATCGAATGGAAGTGCATAAGCGATGTAGTAAATGGTAGGCGAACTTATAGAAGAATTTTAATACAAAGGAAAACACATGGAAATTAAACTTAAAGAAATCACAATTCGAGAACTTGTAGATGCTTACGAAAATAGCGACGAGCAAGGTGTAAAAGCCTATGGTGGACTTTTAGATGTGCGTCCAGCGTATCAAAGAGAATTTGTTTATAAAGACAAACAAAGAGACGCAGTTATCGAAACTGTTATGAATGGTTTTCCTCTAAATGTAATGTACTGGGCGGTGCGTGATGATGGCACATATGAAATCATAGACGGACAACAAAGAACAATATCACTTTGCGAATATTATGCTTCAAATTTTTCATGCAATAATCTTTTTTTACATAATCTACGAAAAGATAAAAGAGAAAAATTTTTAGATTATAAGCTTATGATTTATGTCTGTGAAGGGGATGCGAGTGAAAAGCTAAAATGGTTTGAGACCATAAACATAGCAGGAGAAAAGCTATATCCACAAGAGTTACGAAACGCAGTTTATAGTGGAAGTTGGGTAAGTGATGCGAAGCGGTATTTTTCAAAGCGAGGCTGTGCGGCTGAGGGCTTGGGGAGTGATTATCTAAGTGGTTCGGCTATAAGGCAAGATTTTTTGCAAACTGCGATTGAATGGATGGCAAAAAAAGAACATAAAAACATAGTGCAATACATGAGTGAGCATCAACACGACGCAAATGCTCTAGCTTTATGGCAATATTTTCAATCTGTCATCACTTGGGTAAAAGCAACATTTCCTAAAAAACGAGTAAAATTTATGCGTGGTGTTGCTTGGGGTGAGCTTTACAACGCTTACGGTGATGAAGTTTTAGACGCAAAAGTTTTAGAAGAACACATAGCAAAACTTATCTTAGATGATGATGTTACAAATAAAAAAGGTATTTATGCTTATGTCTTAAGTGGCGATGAAAAATATCTTAGCATCAGAGCATTTTCTGATGCACAAAAACAAAAAGCCTATGAGAGACAAAAGGGTAAATGCAAAATGTGCAAAGAACAATTTGAGCTAGAACAAATGGAAGGCGATCACATCACACCATGGAGTGAGGGTGGAAAAACGGAGGATATAAATCTACAAATGCTTTGCAAGTCTTGCAATAGAAGAAAATCAAACAAATAAGCTTAAGGTCGAAAATTTCTACCTTAAGCTTTTACTTCCCAGCCTTTAGTAAAATCGTATCAAAAGCCCAAGTTGGTAAAATCTTTTTAAGATACCATAGTAAAACTGTGGCGGTTGTGACTTGATATCTTGCTTTTGGGCATTTTGAATGCAAAGCTTTTAAAAGTGCTTTATAAACTGCGTCACTTTTTAGTGTAAAGGGTGCTTCGCCTTTTTGATTTTGCAATCTTTCTAAACTCTCTTTATAGGTATCTTTGTGAAAACTATTTTGCATGTCAATGTTTTCATTTAACTTAGCTAAGGCATTTTGTCTAAACTTACTTACTATTGGACCTGGCTCTATCAAAACTACTTTTATACCACTTCCTTTACACTCTAGTCTCAAAGCGTCTGCAAAACCTTCCATGGCAAATTTGCTAGCATTGTACGCTCCTCTAAAAGCCATACTCGCAAAGCCCAAAACGGAACTGTTGAAGATAACTCGCCCACTGTTTTGTTCTCTAAATATCTTCATCACCATATTTGTAAACTCAATAGCTCCGAAAATATTTGTCTCAAATTGCTCCCTTATCGCCTCACGACTCAAGTCTTCAACAGCTCCTGGTTGCCCATATCCTGAGTTGTTAAAAAGTGCATCAAGCCTACCACCACTTTTGGCTAAGACTTGTTCTAAACACTCTTTTATGCTCTCACTTTTGGTTGTGTCAAGATAAAACACCTCATAACCTTGACTTTTAAGGCGGTTTAAATCTTTAGTTTTTCTGCAAGTGCCATAGACTTTATAATCTTGATTGTTGTGCAAGTGCTGTAAACAATATTCGCCTATGCCACTTGAACATCCTGTTATCAATATGTGTTTTTTACTACTCATTGCTATCCTTTTTAAAAACAATTATAGCAGATTAAATATCTTTTGTGTTAAAATATTTGTATTGCAAAATAGTTGTGTTATACAATAATATGTGAAAAAACAAAACAGATGAACACGAACAAGTTAGATAAAAGCAAGTATGATGATTATGAAATGCTAGATGAGTACGACTTTTCTGATGACACAAGAGGCAGATTTTATAAGCCCAAAAAAGTTCCAACTTCACTCAGACTAGATAACGACATTCTTATCATGCTAAAAAAAGAGGCTAGTGAGAAAAAAATTCCATATCAAACCCTGATAAACTCTTTACTAAGAGAACACTGTAGCACTTCTTAGTTATTTTTTATTTTAAAGCATTTTCGTTAAATTTGTAACTTTTATGCCCTGCTTTTACTAGTATATTTTTATCCGCAAGCTCCTTGAAAAGCTTTATAAGCGTGGGTTTAGATATAGGATAAAGCTCCATAATCTCCGAGTAAGAACCTGTAAAATACCCCTCTTCATCTAACTCATTCATGATGTGTTTTATGATGGAGACTTGCTTACTATCTGTGACAGCGGAGATAACCTTTATAGTGTTTTCATGCTTTTTTAACTCACCCTCCTGTGCCAAAGGAAGTAGTATCTCTCTTAGAGTATTTAAAAGCTCATTTATATCTATTGGTTTTATTATATAGTTTTCAACCTTTAACTTAATAGCCTCTAGTAAATACTTTGTATCTGTGTGGGCAGTTGTTAGTATAGTTGGTATGTTTATATTTCTTTGTTTTAGCTCTTTTAAAAAATCTATTCCATTTTCATTTTGCAATAAAATATCGCATATAAATACATCTATTTTTTCATTTTGCAACACCTCTAAGGCTTCACTTGAATTTTGCACTGCATATATATGTTTTACAAAATCTTCAAGCACATCTTTAGTATGCCCCAACAAATGTTTATCATCTTCCAAGTAAAGTACATTATAGTTTTTCAATATTTCAAATTTCATCTTTATCCTTTAATGGTATGCTTATGCTAAATTGCGAACACTTCTCACCCTCTTTTACCACACTTTCGTACTCAATTCGCCCTCTCATGTGTTTTTCCACAATCTGCTTTGACATATAAAGCCCTATGCCAGTTCCTGCACTTTTGTATTTTGTAGTAAAATAAGGTTCAAATATCTTTAAAGCTATCTCTTGTGGTATTCCTCCGCCATTATCTATAGCCCTTATAAAAGCGTATCCCTCTTCTTTACTCAGCAAAAAATGTATATATTTTTTTTCTTTTTTGCGTGAGATTAAAGCGTCTTTTGAGTTTGTTATAAGATTTAAAAAAACATGGGAAAGCTCGTTGTAGTAGGTATTTAGCTCCATATTTTTTTCTCCATCTACTCTAACGTCAATATTCTCTTTTTCAAGCATATATTTAGAAAGTTCTATACTATGCTCTATGCAATCACAGACTAAAAATCTGTTTTTTTCCTTATTTGGAGAGAAGAAATTTTTAAAATCTTCTAAGGTTTGTGACATGTTATTTGCTAAAAGCAAAGCATCTTTTACTTTTTTATCCACAAATTCGTCAGTTAATTTTCCTAAAGCCATCTTTGTTTGAAAGGATTGTATTATCATGGTGATAGAACCAAGAGGTTGTCTCCATTGGTGGGCAATATTGTTTAACATCTCTCCAAGACTTGCTAGCTTTGCTTGTTGAGTCATTATGGCATCTTTTTTTCTATTTTGTTCCACTTCTTTTTGAATTTTAAATCTTAGATACTCGTTTATCTCTTCAAGTTCTTTTGTTTTTTGCTCAAGTTCTAGCTCTAGAGAATTACGTCTGTTGTTACAACTTCTTAAAATAAGCACAGCCAATGTCAAACACATTACAAAAATAAAAGGGGAGTAGATGGAGGGCAAATTCACAACCAAAAACATCGATATAGCAATAACAAACAAAAGAATAAAAGCTTTTTGTTTAAAAGTTAATTTATAAAATACCAACATACTGCTCTCTTATTTTTTACCAAATTGTACTAAAAATACTCTTTATATGCAATACGATAGTTACAAATATCAAATTAAAGTTAAAATTATTTTATTCTTTCAGCATGCTCTAAGCTAAAAACATTTAAAATTAGGTAAAATATTTTTTACTTAAAGGTTTGTTATGCAAGAATTTGTCTACTACAATGAAAAGGGTTTGAGCTTTCCTCTACATGAACAAATACATATCAGTACAGACTTTCACAGTATAGATAACTGCGAATTTTTAGTATCAAACTCACCTTTAGCAAAAGCCCATGTAACCTCTCCTATCATTGATTTTTACATACAAAACTCAAAAGATGAGATAAATGATAAAATAAAAAACATTTCAAAGCTTTACGAGATAGCTGCTACAAAATACGATTATTCCCAAGATATCAGCTTTACTCAAGAGGTGGGAAAAGAGCTTTTACTCATAACAAACCAAGAGGCTCAAAAAGAGGCTTTTTTAAGTAAAATCGATAAAAATAAATTCTCCATCTACTCCATAAATGAAGAGATGTTAAAAAGCATAAATGGACACATAGGAAAACTCGCTGTTACCGTTGATGACGAGGGAAAAAAAGTACTCTTAAATGTCTCTCAAATAGCTTGGTTTAGTATGAAAGATGAGGGCAAAAAACAAAGTGGCTGTTTTGACCCTATCGAACTAGGCTTAGAAGAATGTTTAAAAGTGCTAGAAAATAATATTAAATCCTATGAATACAAAAAAATCACAAGCTACGATAAAACCATCTGTCAGTACCATGAACGCCGTGAGGAAGTATGTTCTAAGTGCGAAGAAGTTTGTCCTACAAATGCCATACTAAAAGATGATGGTAAAAAACTTTTGACCTTTTCGCAGATTGATTGTCATGGATGCGGAGGTTGTATCTCTGTTTGCCCCAGTGGTGCTTTAGAATATGCTCCACTAAATAGAGAGAGTTTTTTTGAATTATCTAAGTTTTATGAAAATACCCATCCGCTTATCATACCTCAAAAAATGGATACAACAAACCTAAATATTGAACTAAAAAAAGAGGTTTTACCTTTCGGAGTAGATGGAGAAAAATTTTTAGACGAAAGCCACTTCTTAACACTAGGGCAAATATCAGGCTCGCAGATACTTTTTTACACAGACTTTTTATCAAAAGGTGCAAATGATGCCATAAGAATAACAAACGAAATATATCAAAAAAAATACGGCAAACAACTAGTCATCGTTTGCAAAGATGAAAAAGAGTTAAAAAAAGGACTAAAAGAGCTTAGTTTTATAGAAAACTCTAAGTTTAACTTCGAACAAGCTAGTCTAAAAAAACGCGAAATCGTCTCCCAAAGACTAAATTTCATCGTTGGCAATGAAGATTTAGGTGAGGTTAAAACAGGAGAACACATCCACTACGGGCAAGTAAAAGTCAATGAGTCAAACTGCACCTTATGTCTAGCCTGTGTTGGCGCTTGCAATGTAGGTGCCTTGCAAGCTGACGGCAAAGATAATAGCTTAAGACTAAACCCAAGTGTTTGTACGGCCTGTGGATACTGCGAACTATCATGTGCTGAGAGCGATTGTTTAAGTATAGAACAAGATGTCATCAAGCTAACTCCTACTTGGTTTAAAGAGAGTATTTTAGCTCGCGATGAGCTTTTTAAATGTGTAGAGTGCGGAGTAGAATTTGCAACTGCAAAATCTGTAGAAAAGATAGCAAATATGATGAAACCCATGTTTAAAGGTGATGAAGCGAAGATAAAAAGTTTATATTGTTGTGCAGATTGTAAGCCAAAAGTCATGATGCAAAGTATGTACGATACAAAAAGAGGAGCATAATATGCAAGATAAATCTATCCACAAAGCAAGAGCACTTCACTATCATTTATTTGCAAACTTTTTTGTAGTTCCTAGTGATATCAAAAGATATAGTGAGCTTGTAAGCCTTTTAAAACTGCTTATGCAAAATCCACTAGATGAAAATTCAAAAAAAGCATATGAGCAGATTTTGACATATCTTGATGAAAGTTCAAATGTGGCGTTGATGCAAGAGTTTGATGATATTTTTAACTCCCCTATTACAAAAAACGTGCCCCAAAGTGCTTCATTTTATGATGAAGGCTATGAAAGTGGCAAAAAACGTGTGGAGATGATAAATTTTGTCGCGAAAACAAAGATAAGAAGAGATGAAACAAAATTTTATGACTATGAAGATAGTGTAGGATTTATCTTTTCATTTTTGGCTAAACTTTGTGATTTGGTAGTAGATGGACACAGTGAATATGAAAATACAATCCACTGTGTATTTAAAGAGATTTTAAATGAGTTTGTAGATGAATTTGCTTCGGCTTTATTTGAGCATGAAAGTTCTAAAATCTACAAACAACTCATGGTATCGCTTCATTCTTTTGTGGAGTTTGAAAGATTGTTTTTAGGGGTTAGCAAGCCTAGCAAAAAAAAGAAAATCGAGAAAAAAGAGAAGGTTGAAGAGATTAGCGAGGAAGAGAGAGCTAGAAGAGCTAGAAATAAGGAGCTAAGAAAACAAGGTCCTAAAAAAGAGGTTCAAGAAGAAGAGATGTGTTCACTTGATGTACATTTTGATGTGGAGACTGACATTGATGTTTAGAGATTTTTCAAGGCTATGGTTGTAGCTTTTAAAAAGTTTCTAAAAGAGACTAAAAGATAAAGGAGACGGCATGCAAAAAAGCAGAAGAGATTTTGTAAAAAAATCAGCTCTAATTACAGCTAGTGTTGCCACTGTTGCAACTACTAGTGTTATGGCATCTTCGTCAAAAAAAGAAGATGATAGCGATTTAGTAAAGGGAAGCTCTAGGAAAAAAGAGGTTCTTTATCATAAAACCCCAGACTGGGAAGAGTACTATAAACAAGCAAAGTAGGAGGTTAAAGTGTTAAGCAGTTATGAAAAACTAAATGCAAAAGTTGGTAGACGTTCTTTTTTGAAAATGACCGCTCTTGCCAGTGCATTTGGTGTTACAAATAGCTTTGCTAGTACAGATGCTACTAGAAAAGCAACAGACGAGGAAGTGAAAAACCCATTTCCTGGTTCAAAAAAGGTAAAATCAGTATGTACCGCCTGTTCAGTGGGCTGTGGCGTGATAGGCGAGGTTCAAAATGGTGTTTGGGTTAGACAAGAGGTTGCTCAAGACCATCCAATCTCACTAGGCGGACACTGCTGTAAGGGTGCTGATATGATTGACATGGTAAGAAGTGAAGTACGTGTTAAGCACCCGATGGTAAAAAGAGGCGGAAAATGGCAAAGAATTTCTTGGAAAGATGCACTTGATAATATAGCAAACAAGTTAGAGGATTTAAGAAAAAAAGATGGCCCTGATAGCACGATGTTTTTAGGTTCGGCAAAGTTTAATACAGAGCAATCGTATTATTTTAGAAAATTTGCCGCTATGTTTGGAACAAATAACATAGACCACCAAGCTAGAATTTGACATAGCTCTACAGTCGCCGGTGTGGCGAATACATGGGGTTATGGTGCTATGACAAATACACTAGGAGACATCCAAAATTCAAAAGCTATCATAGTTTTTGGTGCAAATCCAGCGGTAAATCACCCTGTTGGTTTTCAGCACTTTTTAAAAGCTAAAGAGAGAAATGGTGCAAAACTCATCGTGGTTGACCCTCGTATGACAAAAACGGCTGCAAAGGCGGATTATTATGCACAAATAAGACCTGCAACCGACATACCATTTATGTATGGAATGCTAAATATCATCTTTGAAAATGGCTGGGAAGATAAAAACTTTATCGAGGATAGAGTTTATGGTATGGATAAAATCCGAGAAGAAGCCAAAAAATGGACAATCGATAGAGTTGTAGATGTAACAGGAGTCGACAAAGAGACATTTTTAGAGATTACCAAAGTATACGCAAACACAAGACCTGGAACTTTAGTTTGGGCTATGGGCTTAACCCAGCATAACAACGGTTCATCAAATACCAGAATGGCTCCAATCTTACAGCTTGCCTTAGGAAATATGGGAGTTGAAGGCGGTGGAACAAATATATTAAGAGGACACGATAATGTTCAAGGTGCAACTGATATGTGCTGTCTTTCTCATACATTGCCAGGATATTATGGACTAAGTGATGGCTCATGGAAATATTTTGCCAAGTCTTGGGGAGTAGATTATGAGTGGCTTAAAGGTCGTTTTAAAAGTAAAGAGTGGATGAATAAAAAAGGCTTTACCCTTGCAAGATGGTGGGCTGGAGTTCTTGATGGTAAAGATGGAAACGATAAAATACACAATGCTGGAACAAGGCTAAAAGCACTTTTTGTTATGGCAAATGGTATCACATCAATCGCTCAGCAAAAAAAAGTAAAAGAGGGACTTGATAATCTTGAACTTTTAGTTTTGGTTGATCCTTTTGTAAATGAGGCGGCGATTTTAACTGATAAGCAAGATGATGTTTATATCTTGCCTGCTGCGACACAGTTTGAAACATCTGGTTCTGTTACAAATACAAACCGCTCAGCCCAGTGGAGAGATAAGATAGTTGACCCACTTTACGAGAGTAAAACTGACCATGAGATTATGTTTGAGCTCGCTAAAAGACTTGGATTTTACGATGAGCTAACACGTGGTATGCTAATTCGTGAAAACAAAAAAGAGTTTAAATGGCCTGAAGATGCCACTGATGAAATAGCAAGAATTATAAAAACCATAGGACTAACCGGCTGGACAGCAAAGAGGCTAAAAGAGCATCAGCAAAACTGGCACATGTTCGATGAAGTTTCTATGAGAGGCTATGGAAAGATGAAAGGTCAGTACTATGGACTACCTTGGCCATGTTGGACAGAAGAGCATTGTGGAAGCCCTATACTTTATAACATCAATAGAAAAGTAACCGATGGCGGAATGGGTTTTAGAAACCGCTTTGGCTTAGAGCATGATGGAGTCTCACAATTAGCAGGCGAAGGTTCAGCTCCAAAAGATAGTGCAAATCCAAATGGCTACCCTGAAATCACTCGCGATAATATCGAAGAGGTTTTAGGTATCAAGCTAACTGATGAAGAAAAAGCAAAAATAGGTAAAAACTGGAAAGTAGATACTTCAAATATCATAGCTACAAAATGTATGGAGCGTGGAATTGCACCTTACGGAAATGCAAAAGCAAGAGCTGTTGTTTGGACATTTTTTGATAAAATTCCACTCCACCGTGAGCCACTTCATTCGCCAAGATATGAGCTTACAAAAGATTATCCAACCTTCCCTGATAAAAAAGATCACTACAGAGTTGATACGCAGTATATCTCAAGACAGACTAAACAAGACTGGTCAAAAGATTTTCCTATCAACCTTGTAACTGGCCGTCTTGTAAATATGAATGGTGCAGGTATGGAAAATAGAGCTAGTAAATATCTTGCCAAGCTAACTCCTGAGATGTTTTGTGATATTCACCCAGAGCTTGCAGGACAATATGGTGTAAGGGATGGAGCTTATATATGGATACACTCTCCTGAGGGAACAAAGATAAAAGTAAAAGCAAAATACTCATATAGCGTAAGTCCTGATAGGGTATTTTTACCATTTCACTTTGCAGGAATGCTAGAGGGTAAAAGTTTACTACATAAGTATCCAAAGGGAACTTCGCCTTATGCCATAGGCGAGAGTGCAAATACGGTAACCAACTATGGTTACGACATTGTTACACAGATACCTGAGACAAAGGGTGGTTTGTGTAGGATAGAATTAGCATAGGAGAGAGTGATGAGTGAAAATTTTAATACTTCAAGAATGAAATTTTATTGTGATGACAATAGGTGTATTCACTGTGATGGTTGCTCCGTTGCTTGTGCAGAAGCACATGAGTTGCCTGTTGAAATTTCAAGAAGAAAGGTTATAACCCTAAATGAGGGGAAAAGAGGAGAAGAGTTTTCTTTATCAATCGCTTGTATGCACTGTACTGATGCACCTTGTCAGCAAGTTTGCCCTACAGATTGTTTTTATATAAGAAAAGATGGCATAGTGCTTCACGATAAAGATAAATGTATAGGTTGTGCGTATTGTTTATATGCTTGTCCTTTTGGTGCTCCTCAGTTTCCAAAAGATGGGGCATTTGGAGTAAAAGGTGTGATGGATAAATGCACCATGTGTGCAGGTGGTCCTGATGAGACAAATAGCGAACACGAAAGAGAGCTTTACGGGCAAAATAGAATTGCTGAGGGCAAGGTTCCTATGTGTGCTGCTATGTGCTCAACTAAGGCACTTTTAGTAGGAGATAGTCTCTCTATTTCAAATATAGTAAGAGAACGTGCTTTATCGCAAGGAAGTTTAAATTCTAAGCCAAATGGATATGGCTGGAGTGTGGCATACGGAAATAGTATTTCGCAAAATATAAAATAAAGGCTATATTATGGTAAGAAAAATAGTATTTTTATTGGCTCTTTTTTCAGTGACTGCTTTTGCAGACCATCTACTAAAAGACCAAAATAGTGCCATATTTGGTAAAGATTTGCTCATAAATATAGCAGGATATGGCAAAGAGGGCTCTTTAAATCTAGGAGTCTTATTTACCTATCTTCAAAGCAAGGTTTTTGGCTTAGTCTTTTTAGGTATCGCCTTTGGAGTTCCTGCTGCATTTGCTTTGCATTATTTTGTTGTTGGGCCTATGATTTTTTCTCACGATAGAAAAAAAATCTTTGTGTTCAATGTTTTTCATAGAACCATACACTGGCTGGCTGGTTTTTCATTTATAGCCTTGGTTCCAACTGGATTTATCATGATTTTTGCCTCTAGTTTCGGAGGAGGAGATTTTGTGATAGCTTGTAAGCAAATACACGCCATGGCTACAGTTGTTTTTGCCATAGCAGTACTTCCTATGTTTTTTATGTGGGTGAAAGATATGCTTCCTATAAAAGCTGATTTAAAATGGCTTATGATTATGGGCGGATACTTAAACAAAAGAAAAGAACCAATTCCTGCACACAAATTTAACGCAGGTCAAAAAATGTGGTTTTGGGTATGTACTCTTGGTGGAATTTTGATGATACTAACTGGCGCAATAATGTATTTTCAAGATTTTCACCTACCATTCAATCTAGGTATGAGTCAAATTGACCTACTAAGACTTAGTGCCATAATGCACAATGTGATGGGCATGGCGGTTGTAGCTCTGTTTTTTACGCATATCTATATGTCAGTATTTGCCATAAAAGGCGCTATTCACAGTATGATAAGCGGATACAAAGAAGAAGAAGAGGTAGAAATACTTCACAGTCTTTTTTATAAAGAGTTAAAAGAAAAAAAGGTAATATAGTCTTCATGAGTAATAAAAAATATCTAAAGAGTATCATTATCGATAAAATTTCAGGAGATGATGTAGTAGAAGTTGACGACTTAACCATAGAAGAAGCAAGATTAAATGTCTTTTTAAATGGCTCTAAAGCCATCTCCATGATGACTATACCTGTAGATCAAGAAGCCCATGCGGTGGGTTTCTTGATGAGTGAAAATGTCATAAGTAAAATTGAAGATATATCATCTCTTGACTTAAGCGAAGATGGACTAAATGTACATGTAAAAGCAAGCATAAACGAAGATAGCTTACAAAATCTCTATAAAGAAAAAACTCTCACAAGCGGTTGTGGAGGTGGCATAACAGGAACTGCCGCAGGGGAATTAAGAATTCCCTTTAACAAAACTGCTTTTAAGGTTACACCAAAACTTATATTAGATGAGATAAAAGAGTTTTATGCCCAAAGTGAGCTTTATAAGCTAACAGGTTGTGTTCATAAAGCCATGATGTATCTACTAGATGGAACAACAGTTGAAGCTGAAGACATAGGAAGGCACAATGCTATCGATAAGGCAATAGGAAAATGCAAGCTAAAAGGGCTTGATACCACAAAATCAATACTCTTCGTAAGCGGAAGGTTAAGCTCTGAAATGGTTACAAAAGCAGTCATGCACAAAGTTCCCATCATAGTCTCTCGTACAGCTCCTACATTTTTAGGGGTGCAAACAGCCCATAAGCACGGACTTACTCTTATAGGGTTTGCTAGAGGGCGAAAAATGAATGTTTATACTCACCAAGGTAGAATAAAGGTTTAACATGAAAGTAAAAGTAAAAGTTTGGATAGAAAATAACAATGAAGATTTGATATTTGGTAGCGGAAAAACTGAGGTTTTAAAATTTATCGACCAAACAGGCTCCATAGCAAAAGCAGCTGAAAAGGTTGGTATGAACTATAAAAAAGCTTGGACACATATACAAATACTTCAAAAACACATAGAAGACGATTTAGTTTATACCCAAAAAGGAAGAGGCGAAAACAGCGGAAGTACCCTAACTCCAAAAGCTAGAGAAATCATACAAACGTACGAGATTTTAGAATACGATATAAAAAAATATGCCCAAAAACGCTTTGAAGAGCTTTTCATAAATGATAACAAAACCATCATGGAACCAAAGGCTAAATAGTTTGAAAAAGCTAAATTTTATCCAAGAAAATGTGCTAAAAAATCATATATTTTCCCATCTATCGCTAGATAGTTTAAATGAAAATGAAGAGTATGAGACTTTAAAAGATGGGCTACTAAATCGTTTTGGGTTTAGTGATTTAAACACCTTTGGCTTTGACAAATACGGCTTTTTAGGGCTATTTTTAGAGCTTGGCAAAAAAGGAAAAATCGCCATAAGCCTTGGAGAAAGCAAGGCAGTTTGTGATGCAGGAAAACTCTACGAAGAGCTTGGTTTTGAGCTAGTGTGGCTTGAAGTAGATGGAGAAGGAAAAATAAAGCTAGATAAGCTAAAAAAAACTAAAATTGAGTTTTTATTTTTATCATCATATACTATGGATACCTTTGTCAAAACGCCTTTAAATGAGGTTAAAAGCCTAACAAACGCTCTTATAATCTCAAATGCAAGTGCCAATTTTTCAAACCACAGCGATGGGGTATATTTTGATTTGTTTAAGCTAAGCGGTTTTGCCCTTAGCTGTGTACTGCTTCACAATGAACTTATCGAACAAAATCCCATAGGTTTTACAGATACAATTGCGGTTAGTTTGCTAGATGAGGCCTTAAAAAATTTTCGCCCCAACAGCGAAGCAAAAGAGATATTTTTAAAAGAGCTAAAAGAGCTTTTCAAAGATGACATTTACTTTTTTGTTGAACCAAATTTAACACTAGATTTTACCCTTCATTTTGGACTAAAAGATATAAAAGCAAGAGAATTTATACGCTCACTAGCCTTAGATGAAGTCTTTATCACAAATGGCGAAGGGTGCGCCCTAGGGCTTTCACAGCCATCGCAGATCATAAAACACATGGATGACAAACTTAACAACTCAAATGCCATCTCGCTCTCTTTTAACAAAAATTATAAGGAAGAAGAGATAAAAAATATAGTAAAATTACTTCACAAAAAATATAGACGCATAAGGGCATTAAATGGCTAAACAATTAACATATCTTGATTTTACAGAGGCTTCAAAAAAAAGTCTTGATTTAGCAAAGGCAACAAACAAAACTCAGTTTATAAGCATAGAAAATGCACTTGGAAAAATCTTAGCAAAAGATATAGTATGCAAAAAAAGCCTACCCGCCTTTAACAATTCAGCCATGGACGGTTTTGCCTATGCTAGCAAAGATGCTCAAAAACCCCTAAAAATAGTCTCCACCATCTACGCAGGAGATAAAAATATAAAACCATGCCTAAGAGAAAATGAATGTTATAAGATTATGACAGGAGCAAAGGTTCCAAATGATGCTGACACTATAGCTCCCATAGAAAAATGTAGAGTAGATGGAGAAAAAATAAACCCGCCTTTAGAGCTTAAAAAGGGCGCAAATCTGAGGCTCAAAGGCGAAGAAGCCATGGAAGGAAATATTCTTTTAAGAAAAGGTGAAGTTTTAAATTCTTCAGCCATAGCACTTTTAGCCACCCAAGGTATAGTCAAAGTTGAAGTCTACTGCCCTCTTAAAATCGCCGTTCTCTCCACAGGCAATGAACTCAAAGAGCCTTGGGAGCAAAGCGACGAAGAAGAGATATACAACTGCAACTCCTATGCCATAATAAGCCTCTTAAAAGAACATGGCTTTGAGGCTGAATATTGCGGAGTTGTGCCTGATAATTTACCAAAAAGCGTAGAGCTTATAAAAAACTATAAAAACTATGATGTTATCATCACAAGTGGGGGTATATCATTTGGCGATGCTGACTTTATGCACGAAGCTTTTTTACAAAATGGTTTAGAAGTTGCGTTTCACGGAGTAAATATAAAACCCGGTCGACCTATCATGATGGGCAAGATGAAAGAGACTTTTGTTATATGTTTACCGGGAAATCCACTAACAGCAGTTGTAAATATGAGGCTTTTTGGTATAAATATTTTGACCAAAATGCAAGGTGCAAAGAGCTACTATCATGACGTTTTATTGGCAAAAAATGCAAAAGAATTCAAAGTTAAAAACGGACGAGTTAATGTAGTTCTTGGCAAATTGGAAAATGGTTTTTTCAAAGCAACAAAAGATAATAAATATGGCTCAGGCATGGTAAGTCTGCTTTGCGAAGCCAATACTTTGCTTGTTACAGATGAAAACACTTCTCAAATCAAAGAAAACCAAGAGGTATTTCTCATAGGCTTCAATAGCGAATTAAGAGACGAAAAAATAAATATTTTTAATAGATAACTTAAAATAAAATATAAAATTTTTTAGAGCAATTTTTTTTTATTTTAGTTGACATTTGTTTCTTTTTAAAGTACAATCTTAGCATATTTATAAAAAGGATAAAATATGAAAAAAGTCATATTTGGTTTAAGTGTAGTTTTGGCGTCTAGCTTGATGGCAAAGAATAAGGTTATCGTTTTCCATGCAGGAAGTTTATCAGTGCCTTTTGCACAGATTGAAAAAGAGTTTGAGGCTAAATATCCACAATTTGATGTACAAAGAGAGGCTTCTGGCTCAAGAGCAGCGGCTAGAAAAATATCTGAGATTGGAAAACCAGCTGATGTTATGGCTAGTGCTGATTATAAAGTTATAGACAATCTTTTGGTTCCAAAAAATGCAAAATTTAATGCTCAATTTGCAACAAATGAGATGGCGATTGCATATACGCCCCATTCAAAATTTGCAGATGAAATAAATGCAAAAAATTGGCCTGAGATTTTTTTAAGAAAGGGTGTAAAAATAGGACACTCAAATCCAAATATGGATCCATGTGGCTATAGATCGGTTTTAGTTACAAAGTTAGCCCAAAAGTACTACAAGATACCAGATTTTTACAAAAAACTGCTAGGCTATGGAGAGTCATATAAGGTAGGAGAAGAAAATAAAGACAAAGTTGTAGTTAGACCAAAAGAGACTGATCTTTTAGGGCTTATAGAGGCTAAGGCGTATGATTATTTATTTATCTACAAATCAGTTGCTGAGCAACATGGGTTAAAATATGTTACCCTACCAAAAGAGGTTAGCTTAAAAGACAATGAGTTTAAAGATTTTTACGCCAGTGTTAGCTTTAAGATAGATGGTAAAAAACCGGGAGAGTTTATCACTAAAAAAGGAGCTCCTATGGTTTATGGCATCACAGTAGCACAAAATAAAAAATCTCCTACAACAAAAGATGGTGCAGTTAAGTTTGTAAATTTTGTACTTTCTAAAGAAGGGCAAGAGATAATGAGCAAAAATGGACAAGGGGTTATCTCGCCTGCTACTATCACAGGTGACGCTTCGATACTTGGCAAATAATGTCATATCTTAGCATACAAAAACTATCGAGCAGGATTGATGAATTTTTGCTCGATAGTATAAATTTAGATATTGAAAAAAATGAGTATTTTGTTCTTTTAGGGCAAAGCGGAAGTGGTAAAACCAAGCTTTTAGAGGCTATTGCTGGACTAAATAGCTCTAAAGGAAAGATAGTATTCAACTCTCAAGATATAAATAAACTAAGCCCAGAAAAAAGAAACATCGGTTTTGTGTATCAAGATTTTGCTCTTTTTCCTAACTTAGATGTAGAGCAAAACATACGATTTTCTTCAAAATATAAAAAAATAAAAGCTCAAAAAGAAACTTTTGGAGATATCGTAGATTTTTTAAAACTAAATCATCTTTTAAAAAGAGGTGTAAATGAACTTAGTGGCGGTGAAAAACAAAGAGTTGCCATAGCAAGAGCTTTATTTTCACAGCCTAAAATTTTACTTCTTGATGAGCCTCTTAGTGCCATTGACCCAACTTTTAGAAACTCCATCATGTCAAATCTAAAAAATATACATAAGCATTATGACCTTACAACCATACATGTAACTCACAACTTTAGAGAAGCATCTTACTTAGCGGACAAAATAGCTGTCATAAAAGATGGACGCATTTTGCAAGTTGGCAAAAGCGATGAAGTGTTAAATAAGCCAAATAGCATAGAAGTAGCTAAGTTTTTGGGCTTTAAAAATATTTTTTCAACTAAGCTTTTAGGCGAGTATGAGCAAGAGTTTTTTAGTATAGACCCAAATATGGTGCTTTTAAATAAAAAATGTGAATATAATTTTAAAGGTAGAGTTGAAGAGTTTATGAAATTAATAGACCACTATAAACTATTTGTTAGGGTAAATAGGAATGAATTTTTTATAAAATTACCAAAAAGAGAGTATGAAAATCTAAAGTTTAACAACAAAGAAGAGATACAGATAGGATTTAACAAAAAGGATATATGTCTCATATGAAAAATCGTTCATTTGTCTTAACACTTATTGCCCTTGGGTTTATCATAGTTTTTTTCTTAAGTGCCCCTATCTTAAAAATGTTCATAGGAGTTGGTAGCGATAAGTTGCTTCAAACCATCAAAGATGGTGAGGTTTTAAGTTCCATCTACCTAACCATGAAAGTTTCCGCTTGGGCTATGGTTTTTGTGCTTTTTACTGGTCTTCCTTTGGCTTATCTTATCGCAAGATTTGAGTTTTATGGAAGAAGTTTTATAGAAGCTTTGGTGGATATTCCCATAATGATACCTCATACTGCAGCAGGTATTGCATTGCTTACTACTTTTAATGACACTTTTTTGGGCGATTTTTTTGCTATTTTTGGCATAGAATTTGTAGGAACAGAATATGGCATCATGATAGCCATGATGTTTTTATCGGCTCCATTTTTGATAAATTCTGCAAAAGATGGGTTTAGAAAGGTAGATGTAAAACTTGAAAATATAGCAAGAACCCTAGGAGCAAATCCTATATCTGTATTTTTTCGAGTAACTATCCCAAATGCAAAAAAAGATATCATAAATGGTGCTTTAATGATGTGGAGTAGAGGTTTAGGAGAGTTTGGGGCTGTTGTAATACTTGTTTATCACCCTATGACAACTCCTGTTTTGATTTTTGATAGATTTAACTCATATGGACTTAGTTTTTCTGCACCTGTTGCCACTGTAATCATCGGTTTTTCTGTGGTAATATTTTTAATCGTTCGTTTTATCACAGGTAAGTTAAAATAGTTTTAAAATTATGCTATAATTATCCAAAAAAGGAGCAAGCATGAAAAAAAATATTTTATTTTTTGTTGGTATTACAGCCTTAGTTTTTCAAGGTTGTAGCGTCTCAAACGAACAGGTGGTAAAACCTCAGCAAAAGCTAGAGCAAAAAGCCAAAACCAAACAAGCCTATATGGGACTTAAAAGAAAGGTTGCCATAGCTAGATTTAGCAACGAATCAGGATACGGAAAAAGTGCTGTGTTTGGACTAGATGGATACAATCTATCAAAACAAGCCACAGACATTCTCTCAACCGAGTTAGCAAAAAGTGGTCAATTTATCTTGCTTGAGCGCCCTGATACAGAGGCTATAAACAAAGAGTTAAAAGATTTCAACATCAAGTCCTTAAAGATAGGTGCTGATTATCTAATAGTCGGCTCAGTTACTGAGTTTGGACGAAATGCAGTCTCTGATGTGGGTGTATTTTCACGTAAAAAGACTCAAAAAGCAAGAGCTAAGGTCAATGTTCGCATTATCGATGTAAGAAGCGGAGAGGTTATATTTGCCCAAGACGGAATCGGCGAATCTGTCAGTGAAGCAGGAACAAGCTTTGGGCTAGGAAAACATGTAAACTACGACTCCACTCTCAATGACAAAGCCATCAGCGCAGCTATTGGCAGTATGATAGAAGGCATGATGGACAACCTAACAGCGAAGCCATGGAGAAGCTATGTGATATCAAGAAAAAAAGGAGCTTTGCTTATAGCTGGAGGAAAAGAACAAGGGGTAAAGATAGGCGACGTTTTTAGAGTATTTAAAAAGGGCAAAACAGTTAAAAACCCACAAACTGGTATGCCTTTAGAGTTACCAGGCGACCAAATAGCTAAGATTAAAGTTTTAGCATTATTTGGCTCAAACTACACAAACGAAGGAAGCTTAGCAAGCGTGATAGAAGGAAGCGTAAAAGGAGTAGCAGATGAAAAACTTTATATTCAAAAGTAGTTTAATCTTTTTGTTCATCTTTTCAGGATGTGGATACAAACAGCAAAATATACAAAAAGCTGATGTGGCTTATTTGAAATTTCAAGCTCCATCTACTAAGGGCTACAAAGTTATGGTAAATGACAATATAGCCTTTAGCTTAACAGATGAGGAAAAAGACAAAAGCTACAAGATACAAAGTGGTAAAAATCATCTAAGAGTGTATAAAAACGACACTTTGGTGCTAGATAAAAAGATATATCTAAGCAATGAAAGCACAAAGCTTATAAACTTACCATAGGGGAAATGCAGTGAAATACATAGTGTTATTTTTAACCGCTTTGGTATTGGTTGGGTGCGGAACAAACGCCCCAAAACCTCTTTATAAGTGGGAAAACTATCAAAGTGCGCAAATATCTTACTCAAAACACACAGATGACCCAAATGCCCTAAAAGCTTACGAAAAAGAGCTAAAAAAAGTCATAAAAACCAAAAAGGTTCCACCTAGTGTATATAGCGAATACGCACTAGTTTTGACCAAACTTGGCAGAAAACAAGAGGCAAGAGAGTACTTTGAAAAAGAGATACAAACCTACCCTGAGTCAGAAGTATTTATTAAAAATGTTATGAAAAAGATATATGGAGGTGAAAAATGAAAAAGTACTTATTGCTTTTGATTGCCTTATTTGCCTTTATAGGTTGCGGTGGCACAACAGCAAAACCCCTTTACCAAGGAACTGTTAGCAATGAAGAGCTCTTTAAGAGAATGTACGATGAAAAAACAACCTCCATACTAGTTTTACCTGCTGTGGACAATACCACTTCAGCTGAAACAAGTGAGCTTTTTAGCTATACTATAGTTCCATTTTTAGCCGATAAGGGGTATTATGTATTTTCTCCTAGCTTAGTGGATAGTTTTTTGAAGTCTGAAAACATAACAGAGCCTAAAATGGTTAGAAAAATTCCCATAAAAAAACTAAGAGAAGTATTTAACCCTGACGCAATCTTATATACAAACATAACCAAATGGGATACAAACTACAAAGTTTTAAGTAGTGGTGTTGCAGTTAGTCTAAGTTATGAACTAGTTAGTGCAAAAAGTGGAAAACTTCTTTGGTCAAATAGTGGACATGCTAGTTCTATATCAGAGGGAAGACTGGAAGGAGGAAGTGTTGAAGCCCTTGTTTTATCAGCAGTTGTTAGTGCTGTGTCTGCTGCTGTAAATGCTGGTACAGACTACCAAACTCTAGCCCTAAGAGCCAATAAAAAAGCTTACTATTGGCTACCTCTTGGCAAGTATCATTATGACTATGCAAAACAAAAAAGTCAACCATTTGGCACATTTAAAATATTTCAATCAAACATAGACAGCTATCATAAAAACTTACAAAAAGACCCAAATGCTAAGCTAAAAGCAGGAGTGGTATCAAACATGCCTTTTGAAGACTCAAAAGTGTATGGCTATGAGCTTGCAGATGTACAAACTGATGAAAATCACAATATAGTAGTAAAAAACGGCAGACCTATCTTTTCTTCACGCTATGAAGACAAAAAACCTAGTATGATAAACTCTGATAGTGAACAATAAAAATAAGGGGGGAGTAGATGGAGGGGAAATTAGCCCTGCAAAAACCGCAGGGCTAAGCGTTTTATAGTATATCGAATGGAGTAGGAACTACTTTTTTTCTATCTACTATATAAGGTATAAAAGCAGCGTGTCTTGCTCTTTTGATTGACTTCTCAACCATCTCCTGATGTTTTTTGCAGTTGCCTGTTAAACGTCTTGGCATGATTTTAAATCTCTCAGACAAAGACTCTTTTAAAAGCTTTGTATCTTTATAGTCTATAAACTCTACTTTCATTTCGCAATATTTGCAGTATTTTCTTGAATATTTTCTCTTTTCTGCCATTGTTTTTTCCTTGTTAATTTCTAAAATGGTATCTCATCGTCTATATCGACTTCAGGGATACTTGGGGTTGAGGGTTGAGGAGCTGGAGCTTGTTGTTGTGGCGCTGGCTGATAAGATGCTTGAGCGTAGCTATCGTTTTGAGGCTGAGGATTAAACCCTCCTCCGCTATCTCCACCTTTACTATCTAACATCTGCATACTATCGACTGTCACAGAGTGTTTGCTTCTTTTGCCACCATTTTGGTCAGTCCACTGTTCTAGTTTTAATCTTCCCTCTACTAATACCTTAGAACCTTTTTTTAAGTATTGATTGGCTATTTCGCCTGTGCGTCCAAAAAAAGCAATATCGATGAAGCAGACCTCTTCACTTGGAGAACCATCATTTTTCTTAAACTTTCTGCTTGTAGCGATAGCTGTATTGCAAACTGAACTTCCACTAGGAAGATACCTTAATTCTGGGTCTCTTGTCAGGTTTCCTACCAATACTACTCTATTGTACATATCAATCCTTTAAGCTTCTTCTTCTGGTTTCTTTTCCTCTTTTTTAGGCTCTTCTTTTGTTTGCTTAGAAAGCTTTTCAAACTGAGCTATCTCTTTTTTGTTTTCAAATTTAACAGTTAAAAACTTGATGATATCTTCGTTTATACGGATAACCCTTTGGATTTCTAATATTGAAGATGCTGGTGCAGTAAAATAGAAAACAACATAAAAACCTCTTTCAAACTTCTTTACTTCGTAAGCGAGTTTTCTTGTTCCCATTTCATTAATGCTAGCTATAACGCCACCATTTTTTTCAAGCACTTCTTTCATAAGTGCAACTTTTGCTTTAAGCTCTTCTTCTGTAAGAGTAGGCTTAAAAACGAGCAATAGTTCGTAATGTTTCATCTTTTCTCCTTTTGGATTTTAGCCCCTTAGGGCCAAGGATATCTTTAAAATTAGTTTAAAGAACTTGTGATGATACCTAAAAAGTCCTTAAAAGGTGCTGATTTTATAAATGCCCAAAAGCCCCTCTTATTTATTTTTATTATCTAAAAGTACTTTGCCAAGTCTTATCACAAATGAATCATTTTTATATCTTTTAGGGCTACAATCTCCAAATTGACAATAATACTCCCCAGCCAATTTATAGCCACAATATGCTTCAAATATATATTTCATGCTTGCTGATACTAAACCATCTTTAACATACCTATGAGCTAAATTTTTAACGAGTGTAGAGTTAGTATTTTGCGCCATCTCAGTCAAGTCTTTTCTAAGCTTTATATAATGCAAAGTGTATGGATGAGTACAAGATAGGGTTTTATCATCAAATTTTCCATACAAAACTCCTCTTTCTAGCATAGATAACATCGCAGCTTTTCTGTTAGCCTCCATAGTTTTATGTTTTTTAAGTTGCTCTTTCATAAAGTCTGATTTTTCCCATTTATCTTTTAAGGCTTTTAAACTCTCATAAGCAATAGTTGTCATATAATGTGTTTTTTGTACGCTAAGCCACCTTTTATCTAATTTTTTTTTGTATTTTTCAATATATTCTTCTATATTACTCGATCCACTATGTTTACCTATATAAAGCTATACGGGGTCGTTATTTTTCTTTTGCCTTTCATTCATTTCATATAGTTGTTTAAATCGCTCTTGCTCTTCTTCATCATAAGCTATAGGTTTATTTAATATTTCTTCTTCTATGCCTTTTTCCGTATAAACATAAGCCATTGAATTATGATTTGATATATAATCAAAATACAAAGCAGCTAGAGGCAGATCTCTTAGCATATGCTTTTCTCTTATGTTTTTATCTTTAAAATTATCCTTATAGGATGCTTTTAAAAATTCCCAATCATAAGTTGGTATTTCTTCAGCAATGCCTAAAAGATTTTCATACACAGCATGTAGATGCGAGAAATTCCTAGCAAATGGATATACAAACCAACGATAACCATATATAGCAAGTTCTCCATCATTTTTAGGTATTTGATAGCTAACAAGATGGTAAAGAATTTTTTGAGGATATACAAACCAATATACAAGAGGATTATTTGGCGACAGTGGTCGTCTATAAATATTTAAAACATTTCCTGCACAATAATAAGCTTTAGCATTTATATTTGCACTTGTTTTTGGACTCATCCATTCATAGCATTGTTGAATGTAAATACTTGTATTAAATGCTAAGATAAAGAGTATAATTTTTTTATTTTTTTGAGTTTTTAAGATTAGATTAGGAGTGTTTACTTTTGTTAGTTTTTTAAAAACTTTAAAGAAAAACTTTAAAAGATAAAAACCATAAAGAAAAAGTACAATAGTAAAAAGAGCTAAAACTAGCCAAGCTAGCAAGAGGTGGAAAATTATCATCAATATTCCTTATAAGTAAATATAAATTTTTTGTTTTATTGTATCAAAAAATGTATAATTTTAACAAATTAAACTTATGGGATAATTGACTATATTTTGAAGATATTTATTGATTCATCTTCCAATCAACCTTATGGCTATAAATTTTAAAAACAAATATAGTAAAACTATGACTATAGCAAAAGGCAAAAACACTTGAAAAGCTATAGCAAAACCCATTTCTCCATTTTGAAGTAAAAAATAACTAGGTATAGAGATGATTGTAAAAAAAATACAATCTTGCAAATTCACACAATTTGCCATTTGAGTTGAAAAATTTTTTATAAATCGTATATCTAGCTATGGCAAATAACATCATCAAAACCGCAACTAACAAAACACCCAATAAACTCAAACTGACATTTATATATAACAAACCCAAAGAAAAAACAATGATAACTGATAAGGAAAAATAAGGAAAAATAAAAAGGATGTCCAAAACAAAAAATAGCAACCAATAGCCAATTGATAATCTTAAAATTACACTTATAAAAATACAATACAATATCTAAAACAATAACAACCAAACCAACAATAACAAAAAAAAGATAAGTATGCATTTTAGCAAACAACCATTTTATTTAACTTTTGCACTATTTTCCCTCTAAAGTTTTTATAAAATAAAACATCTTTATTGTTTTGTCTCTAATTATACTATTGTATTTGGTTTTTGTCCATCTACTCCCATATATCCATAAACCTATAGCACTTCTTGTAAAATCTCTATCATTTTTTCTTTACGACAACTAGTCCATAAATTATTAAACTATGCTTTAAAATGTATAATTTTAACATCCCCCCCTATTTAGTTACAAACAAAGTCTTTAGACCGCTTGCGTTTGTCTTAACAAGCCTAATTAAAAGCCTTGGCTACATCTTTTGCATACTGAAGTTCAGTTGTTATGCCAACGCAAGAGCAGTTTACCTCACTTAAGATATAAGTATCATTTCCGTTTGTATCATAATCTAGTATATAGTCCAAAGTCCACAACAAAGGATAATCTTGACCACAAAGATATGGCTTAAGTGCTTCTATGCCCTCATTTGATATCTTCATGACATCTGCCCATTTTGGGTCATCTGGTTTATCGTATTGGTACTTAGCACCTGAGAAAAGTGTAGCTGAAAATTCACCCTCTTTTGGTTTTTTATGCACTATGGAGACGGCTTTATCTTTTACTAAAAGCACTCTTATCTCCCCTTCGCTTATTCTTTTTAAGTATCTGCAACTTACAAAACCTTTTTTACCTTTAAAGTAAACAGCTCCTTCATCCTCTTCTTCAAACTTATTTTTAAAATCATCCATAAAATCTTCAAGAAAGGCAAAATTTTCTTTTTCATTATTTACAGCTTCTGTGCATGTTACTGAGCCATTTTCATTTAAAGCTACTAGATAAACTCCTTCACCAGTTGAGCCGTAGTTTGTTTTTAAAACTCTTATCTTTTCAGCTTTTACAACGCTAGGAAAATCTGCTTTAAATTCATCGTATTTTTGATAAAACTTTGTACTTTTTTCGCCTAAAACAGTGGACTTTAACTTTGCTAATATATCTTTAAAATCAAGATTTTGCATAACACTTGGATGAGTATGGATACCTATGCCTTCTTTACTCAATTTTGCCAAAAATTGAAAATACTCATCAACCTCTTTTAGGTTTCCTGGGTTTATCCTGCTTATTATCTGGCAAGCATTTTGTTTTAAATACTCATATAGCTTCTCTTTTTTGCTAGGCACATAAAAAACAATCTCATTTTTTATGCCTGTCAACTCAGTTATGGCATTTAAAATAGGCTTAGTATCTGGTCTAAATCCATCAAAACCCTTATCCGTACCCTTAGCATATTCGATAACAAAAACTTTCTTCTCCATAAACTCTCCTTTTTGTGTAGATTTTTCATTATATCAAAATAGACATAAACAAAACTTTATACTTAAAAAGATACCATTTTACAGTATTTTAAAGGAGGCTTTGAAGTTTTAATACAAGAGATAAAAGATAGGTTTTCTTATCATTAATATTTGTTTTTTTTATGGTATATTCTGCATTTAGCAAGGCATGCAAAAGTGCATTAAAAGTCTCAAAATTTAGCTTCATGCTTTGATTTGCTTTTTTTTGGGCTATATGCATGGGAAGTGGATAGCCTAGTATTGCTTTTGGATCAAAACTGCCGTGTATTTTGATATATGAGTGAAACATAAAAAGGGTGGTGATGTAGTTTTCTATAGCATTTATGATATAAGTCTCTTCATGCTGACCACTTTCAATGAGACTTAAAAAATCATTTTTTATATCTTTTTTTTCTATGATTTTTATGATAAAATCCTCTAAGTTCACCTCTCCTAGCCCAAAAACAAGCTCATCTATATCTTGTTTTGTAATCTGCGTATCTTTTATGCTAAGTTTTTCTAACTCATTTTTGGCTAGTGACACATCTTCGTTATGTAAGGCAAGAAGATGTCCTAATGCGTAAGGCTGTATATCTAAACCTATATTTTTTGCTTCCATGCTTAACATGCCTATAGCTTCACTTGTATTTAGTTTAAAAAATCTAGCAAAATCTGCTAAGTTTTTTTTACTAAATGAGCTTGACATGCTTTTAGCTTTTTTATCGTCATCAAAATATTGTACAAGTAGATATGAACTATCATTTTTTTTGCAAATACCCACTAAGGTATCTAACTCTTTTTTGGGTATGGTTTTATCGTGTTTTATAATAAGTATATTTTTATCACAAAAAAGTGAACTTTGGCTAAGATGGGCTCTTGCTTTTTCAAAATCATAAGCATCAAAATAAAAAGTTAAGCTATTTTCGCCATCACTCCCCCAAGTCTTTAAAACCTCATCTCCAAAATGATTTACTTGGTAGCTACAAACTCCATAGAGCATTAGAGATTTTGGAAGGGCATTTTGCCCTATGAGATTTACTAAATCTCGCTTATACATTTAAACGCCTTGTGATTTTGCCTATTATAGTAGCTTGTAATAAATTGACCTCTAAAATCTTAACCATAACCCTATCTAAAAGCTCCACATCGGTATCTATGAGCATAATCCTAGCACCCTTTATCTTGTCATCTAATTTTGCTATAGGATTTTGCTCAGCATCTGTGACTATTGCTTGAAACTCTTTATCTATATGTTTAGCTGCCCATCTAGCAAATTTTCTATCGGAAAAATCTCTAGCAACCAAATCACTTTCTCGCTCCAAAAAGCTTATTTTTTCGCAAAGATTGTCTATGTCACTTAGCTGATATGCCAGGTATTTTTCATCTCCATCTACCTTAGCTTTTAAAATGCGGTGTAAAATCAAATCGCTATATCTTCTTATGGGAGAAGTAAAGTGGGTATATCGCTCAAATCCTAAGCCAAAATGCCCTTTATTTTCACTTTGATACATAGCTTTTTTTTGACTTTTTATGATTAGTTTATCCACATCTTCTCTTAAACCTATCTCATCGGCTCTTGTTTGAATATCTTTGATAAGGGCGTTTAGGTCTGCTTTAAAATTTACCTCTATGCCTATCATCTCAAGGTCGATTAAAAGCTCTTCTATGCGTTCATACGAGGGACTTTCATGGTTTCTAAATATACCACTATCTATGCGTTTTGCAGCAGCTTTGTTTGCTAAAAGCATACAATCTTCTATGAGTTCGTGAGAAGGAGTTTGGTCCTCTTTTTTAACTGAGACTAGACTTTGATTTTCATCTAAACATAGACTAAACTCTTCACTTCTAAAATCATAACCTTTACTTAACCTTTGTTTTTTTAATCTTTTTGTTATTTCGCTTAGGGGTTTTAGCCAAGAAAACACCTCTTTATCTGCTCCATCTACTCTAGTATAATTTCCTTGTAAAAATAGGTCGATTTGGTCATAATTGTAGCGTTTTTTGGAGTTTATAACTACATTTAAAAGTTCCTCTTTTTTAACCTTAAGGCTATCTTTATCTAGGTGTATCTTAAAACAAAAGGCAAGTCTGTCTTCATTTGGCTTAAGTGAGCAGATATTTTCACTTAGATTTCTAGGCAACATGGGTATGGATTTATGTGGAAAGTAGATAGAAAATCCCCTTTGTTTTGCATCTTTATCTATGAAACTAAAACTACTCACATAAGTACTTACATCAGCTATGGCTACGTATAAGATATGATTTTTAACATCAAAATATATGGCATCATCAAAATCTTTTGCACTTACTGGGTCTATGGTACAAAAGGGTAGATGGACTAAATCTTCATAGTCTGGATACATGCTTTTATCTACTGCTTTTCCATAGCTTATGGCTTCATTTTCACTCTCTTTGCTAAACTCATCGACCTTGTTAAACATGGCTAGAGATATTTTTTCATCTATTTTTTCATCGCTTAAAACCCCTAATACTTCTAAAACCATACCTGTTTCATTGTCGATTTTTAGTATGGTTTCATCGGGGAGTAGATGGAGAGATTTTTTAGAAGCAGTTATGCTCGTATTTAGTAGGGTTTTGATATTTACAGCAAAGACTTTTTTGCCCTCTTTTTTTAAGCAAACCAAACTCGCAGTACTTTCACGTTTTAAAACAAGTACTACCTTTGCTTTTGGTCTTGAGCCTTTTGAAAATATCTTTTTAGCAAGAATTATGTCACCCTTTCCTGCTGTATTTAAATCTTTTGGGTCTATGAGTAAATCTTTTTTATACTTTACATCTCCAAAAGTCTCGAGATATCCTGTGCCATTTTTAGATATATCAAGCCGACCAAGTCGGTATTTTTCATCTAGTTTAAAGGTATTATTTTTTTGTTTTATAGCCTTTGCTTTTATAAGTTTATCTAAAAGCTCTTTAAAAGATGGCTCAACTTCTTGCACTCCATTATGCAAGGAGCGCAAGAAAGTAATCATTGTTTCACTCTTTTTATAGCGTCTAAAAATTTATCCGTATCTAGCCCATTAAGCTCAACAAGGTGCAAAGCATTTTGCGTAGAATCTTCACTAAGTCTCTCAAATATATTTACAGCTGTTTTTACCACTTGCAAAGCAGCTGCATACTCTTTTATATGCTCGGGTGCTAAACTTGGGTTGTTCGAGTGCCTAATGGCTTCAACTAGTTCAAGTTCCAAATTCCACTGCTCAAAAATTTTTGCTGCGATTTGCTCATTTGTACATTCTAAATACTCTTGTTCTATCTGTGAGAGTTCTTGCAGACTAGTTGTCTCTTTTATCTTACTTGCGAACTTCTCATCTGTGCTATTTTCTATAAGCTCATGGGCAAATATTATCTTTCCAACTTCCATCAAAAATGAAGCTGGTATCAAGATATCAAGCATTGCTCTGTTTACTTTTGAGTACCAATTTAACATAAGAGCACTTTGTAAAACACTTATATTTAAAAATTCATTATTATCCATATTATACGGAGAAAAATCTATTTTTATATTTTGCTTTATAGCACTTGATAGAGCAAAACCTCGTATGGTTGCCATGCCAAACAAAGAGACAGCATGATTGATATTTTTAACCTCTCTACTAAAACCATATAGGGGCGAATTTGCAGCTTTTAAGATATTTGCCGTTAGCATGGGATCATGTTCTATTATCTTAGAAAGATCCGCAAGAGAGCTATCTTTATCTAAGCACACTTTTTGAATTTGAACTATAGTATTATCCAAAGGTGGCAGAGCCTTTACCTTAGCTAGAATTGAGTCATTCATGCCTGTCCTTTAATTGTTTCATTTTGAATAGTATAGCTTATTTTTACTTAAGGAAGCAGAAAAAAAACTAAATTCAGTATATTTTGAGCAGTTTTTTTGTAAAATATTCTTTTATAATTTTAACCCAAAGGAAAGCTTATGGCAGTATCTGTGTATTATGATAAAGATTGCGACCTTAGTATAATCAAAAGTAAAAAGGTTGCTGTTATCGGTTTTGGCTCTCAAGGACACGCTCACGCTGAAAATCTAAGAGATAGCGGAGTGGAAGTTATTGTGGGACTAAGAAAAGGTGGCTCTTCATGGGCAAAGGCAGAAGAAAAAGGCTTTAAAGTACTAAGCGTAGCAGAAGCTAGCAAAGAAGCCGATGTTATCATGATACTTTTACCAGATGAACTGCAAAGCGAAATCTACTATAAAGAGATAGAGCCAAACCTGAACAAAGGTGATGCTATAGCATTTGGTCACGGTTTTAACATTCACTACGGACAAATAAAAGCTCCAAAAGGCGTAGATGTCATCATGGTAGCTCCAAAAGCGCCGGGTCATACAGTAAGAAGCGAGTTTGTAGCAGGTGGTGGAATACCTGACCTAATCGCAGTAGAGCAAGATGCTAGTGGAAATGCAAAAAATCTAGCCCTATCTTATGCAAGTGGCATAGGAGGAGGACGAACAGGTATCATCGAGACAACTTTTAAAGATGAGACTGAAACTGACCTTTTTGGAGAGCAAGCAGTTTTATGCGGTGGAGTAACTTCACTTGTGCAAGCAGGCTTTGAGACTCTAACTGAGGCAGGCTATGAGCCAGAGATGGCATATTTTGAGTGTTTACATGAGCTAAAGCTTATCGTTGACTTGATGTATCAAGGCGGTATTGCTGATATGAGATATTCTATCTCAAATACAGCTGAATATGGCGACTATGTTAGTGGGTCAAGGGTTATAACCGAACAGAGCAAAAAAGCAATGAAAGAGATACTAAGAGATATCCAAGATGGAACCTTTGCTAAAAATTTCATCCTTGAAAAGCAAGCAAACTATGTGAAGATGAATAGTGAGAGAAAAATCAGCGAAAACTCTCTTTTAGAAAAAACTGGACGCAAACTAAGAGCTATGATGCCTTGGATAAGTCAAAACAAAATCATCGACAAAGATAAAAACTAATCAACTTAGCGAGTTTCTCGCTAAGTTTTTTAAGAAAAGATATGCCAAAAAAAAGACGAACTAAAAAATCATCCAAAAAGAAAATATCACTACTAGACATAAAAGTACTTTTTTCTATACTTATGGTGCTATTTATTACCCTACTGTCGCTTCTTTATCTGCTATATGACAAAGGAATTATAGTATTTGACAAAAAGCCCGTAAAGCAGATGGAAAAGAGTATCAACAAAACCCAAAAAAAACTTATAAACGATGTAAAAGAACTCTTAGAAGAAGAGAAGAAAAATATTGAAAAAAAGCTAACCAAACTAGAAGAAGAGCCTAAAAAAAACCATACAAAAACAGTATATATATCTAAAAAAATGGACAGCGAAAAAGAGGAAAAAACAAAAATAGAAGAAAAGCCAAAAATAGAAGAAAAAAAGACTTTTCCTGCCATAGATGATGCCATATCAAAGAAAAACAAAGCATCTAAATCTTCGCAAAAATCAGTTAAAAAAACAACAAAGCCAAAAAATAAAAAATCTAAAAAACCTGCTTTAGAGGACAAAAAACCCAAGCTTGCTATCATAGTAGATGATGTAGCTTTTCAGCATCAAATTCAAAAGATAAAGCAAATACCATACAAAGTTACCCCATCGTTCATGCCAAGAGCTTCCAACCACCCTAAAACACCAAGCTACACAAAAGGTTTTAAAGTTTACATGCTCCATCTACCCCTTGAAGCATTAAACCACAATCACGCTGAAAAATTAACCCTAAAAAGCAATTGGAGCTATAAAAGGCTCAAAAAAGAGATAAAAAGCATAAAGGCAGATTTTCCAAAAGCAGCTTACTATAACAACCACACAGGAAGTAAATTTACAGCCGATTTGGGTGCGATGAAAAGATTGTTTAAAATCCTAAAAGAAGAAAATATAAAATTTTTAGACTCAAAAACCACTCCAAAATCAAAAGGCAATATAGTAGCAAAAGAGTATGGCATGCACATACTAAGTAGAGATATATTTTTAGATAATTCTACAAATGAAAAATACATAAAAAACCAACTAAGAAAAGCAGTAAAAATAGCAAAAAAAAGAGGATATGCTATAGTCATAGGACACCCTTACGATAGCACCTTAAGAGTATTAAAAAATGCAAAACCCATGCTAAGTGGCTTAGAGTTAGTTTACATAAACGAACTATGAAAGTTTTAAATTATCTTCCAAAAAGCTTACAAGCCATACAAAAACCGCCTAAAAAGTTGTTTTTAAAAGGCGATGAAAGGCTTTTAGACAAAAGAATAGTTAGCATAGTGGGCTCAAGAAGACCAAATGCTTATACAAAAACTTTAACCTATTCTCTTGCCTCTGCTCTTGCTAAAAGAGGGGTTGTGGTAGTAAGTGGAGGAGCTATGGGAGTAGATGCCATAGCCCATGAGGGAGCTTATCCATCTACTATTGGAGTGATGGCAAATTCACTAGATTTCATATATCCAAAAGTCAATGAAAAGCTCATCAAAAAACTAGAGCATAAAGCTCTAGTTTTAAGCGAATACGAGCCAAACACAAAGGCAACTCCTTGGAGTTTTGTGGAGAGAAACCGCATAGTAGTTGGACTAAGCGAGGTTGTGATTATAGCCCAAGCAGATGAAAACAGTGGTTCTATGAGAAGTGCCGAGATTGCTCTAAAAGAGAAAAAACCTATCTATGTTTTGCCCCAAAGACTTCAAGAAAGCAAGGGCACAAACAAGCTTTTAAGCGAAAATAAAGCTAAGCTTATAGCCGACATAGAGGAGTTTGCTAATCTTTTTGCTAGAGTAGATGGAGAAGATGATGAGGTGTTAAAATATATCAAAAATGAGCCAAGACTAGATAAATGTTTAGAGAAATTTGGCGATTTGATATATGAGTATGAACTAGATGGAAAGCTAGATATAGATGGACTTTTAGTAAGGGCTAATTCATGATAGCTTGCATCGATGTTGGACTAAAACGCATAGGCTTAGCTTTTAGTTTTAATGGTATAGTTAGCCCGCAAAATGCCATCTTAAGAAAAAACCGCAATCAAGCCGCTAAAGAGGTGAGCGAGTCTTTAAAAGAGTATAATACTACAATCTTAGTAGTCGGACTTCCCATGAGCGGAGCTAGCAGTGAAGAGATGCAAAGACGCATAAAACATTTTGTATCCTTGCTAGAGTATGATGGCAAGATAGAGTATGAAGATGAGTATGGCTCAAGCATGGAGGCAAAAGAGCAGTTAAAAGGCATAGTTAGACAAAAAAAAGATGGAAAGATAGATTCTATGGCAGCTAGCATCATACTGCAAAGATATTTAGATAAAAAAGGTAAAAAATGAAATATGATATTATAGTAGTTGGCGGAGGACACGCGGGAATTGAAGCGAGTTTAGCAAGTGCTAGAATGGGCAAAAAAACCCTTCTTATAAGCATACTAGCTGAGCAAATAGGAGCAGCAAGCTGTAACCCTGCCATAGGCGGACTTGCAAAAGGACACCTAGTAAAAGAGATAGACGCCCTTGGCGGACAGATGGGACTTGCAACCGATAGCGCAGGCATTCAGTTTAGGATATTAAACGAATCAAAAGGCCCTGCCGTTAGGGGAAGTAGAGCTCAAATCGACATGGACAGATACCGCATATATATGCGAAATATCATACTAAACACAGACAATCTTTGCGTAGTTCAAGAGATGGCAGATGAACTCTTAGTGGAAAATGGCGAAGCTGTGGGCATAAAAACAAATATGTCAAATGAATACTTTGCAAAAAAAATCATCATAACCACAGGAACTTTTCTAAATGGACTTATTCACATAGGCGAGTTTAAACAAAAGGCAGGAAGAGCCGGAGAGTTTGCCTCCACAGCCCTAGCTAGCTCTTTAAAAAGCCATGGGCTAAAGTTTGGCAGACTAAAGACTGGAACCTGTGCGAGAATAGATGCAAAAAGCATAGATTTTTCCGTTATGGAAGAGCAAGGCGGAGATGAAGAGCCTATACCTTTTAGCTTTAAAACAAAGGATTTTAACCCCACTCAACTTCCTTGCTTTGTAACTTACACCAACGAAGATACTCACGGCATTATCAAAGGAAACTTTCACAGAGCCCCACTTTTCACCGGACAAATCGAGGGTGTAGGTCCAAGATATTGCCCTAGCATTGAAGATAAGATAAACCGCTTTAGCGACAAGCCAAGACATCATCTTTTTGTGGAGCCTCAAACTAAAGAGGCAACGGAGTATTATATAAACGGACTTTCAACCTCCCTTCCTCCTGATGTGCAAAAAGACTTAATCCATAGCATAAAAGGACTTGAAAATGCAAAGATAGTGCGTCTTGGTTATGCCATAGAATACGACTATCACGAGCCAACAGAACTTTTTCACACCCTTGAGACAAAAAAGATAAAAAATCTCTATCTAGCAGGTCAAATAAATGCAACCACAGGCTACGAAGAAGCAGCAGCTCAAGGACTGATGGCAGGGATTAATGCTGTATTATCCATAGATGAAAAAGAGGCTTTAATTTTTAGAAGAGATGAGGCATATATAGGCGTTATGATAGATGATTTGGTCACAAAGGGAACTAGCGAGCCATATAGAATGTTTACCTCAAGAGCTGAGTATAGACTACTTTTAAGAGAGGATAACGCCACTTTAAGACTTAGTAAATACGGTCATGAATTAGGGCTTATTAGTGATGAAGAAATCTCCTCCATCTACTCTGTTCAAAAACAGATAAAAGAAGCTTTAAAATACCTACAAAACGAGACTCTAACTCCAAATAAAGAAACCTTAAAGTTTTTAGAAAATATGGGCGAGGAGAGCATAAAAGAGAGGGTAAGTTTACAAAAGATAGTAGCAAGGGCAAGTTTTGATGAGAAAAAACTAGACTTGCTAGCTCCAAGCTTAGCAAACATCGACAAAAAAGCTAAAGAGCAAATACTCATAGAGTGCAAATATCACAGTTATATCCAAAAACAACTCTCCCAAATAGAGCATATGAGGAGTCAATTGAGCGTAAAAATACCTGAAGATTTTGACTTTAATATATCAGGACTTAGCAATGAAGTCATAGAAAAACTTCAAAAACACAAACCAAAAACCCTACACGCTGCTAGCAATATAAGTGGCATTACGCCAGCTGCTATAGATATATTGCACGTGTATATAAAGTTTAAAAACAACTCTTAAAAGCCCAAAAGGGCTCTTTTGAGCTTAGCTTTCATTTGCTTTTAGCATGATGCTTATTTCGTTGATTGCTTGACTTGTTCTTTCAGCTAGTTTTCTAACTTCATCAGCAACTACAGCAAAACCGCGTCCATGTTCTCCCGCTCTTGCTGCTTCTATGGCTGCATTAAGGGCAAGTAGATTAGTTTGGTCAGATATTTCATCTATGGTTGAGACTATACCTCTTATGTCTTCGAGATTTTTTTGTACTCTTTGGGTTTGGATTTGCTCAAGCTCTCTTACTTTATCTGCATTTTTTTCTGCATCTATGTCGCTTAGAACACCGACTAGTCTTACAGGAATACCGCTACTGTTTTTTTCCATGGAGATTAATCCCTTAAACCAAATGTATTCACTAGAGCCTTTTGGCTTAAGTCTAAAATCTTGAGTAAAAATCTCATTTTTTCTTGACATAGAAATATATTCACCTAATTTTTTCAAAGAGCCATCTTTATCGTCTTTATGCATAATGTTTAAAAAAACACTCATAGAATTAGGAAGAGTGGCATCTTCTTTTTCTCCCAACAGTAGCTTTGTTTGGTTTGAGAACCAAAATTTATTTTTAGGAGAATTTAAATCTCCATCAGCTATTTTAACCTCCCATATACCATCACTTATCATGGTTTGGCTCATGGAAAATCTAGCTTCCATATCATCAAGAGCTTCTTTGCCTATCACTTCTTCGTGAATATCAGTTAAAGAACCAGCTATGACCAAAGGAGCTCCCTTGCTGTCCCTTTGCACTACGCCATCGGCTTTAAACCATCTGTATGAGCCATCTTTTAGCTTAAGTCTATAGGTTGGATTGTACTTTGTCATGCCTGACCTATCCTGCAAAGAAGCTCCAAACATATCAAAAGTCTTTTTCACATCATCAGCATGAAGTCTGCTTGCCCATGAACTTAGTATATTTGGAAAATCTTTCTCATCATTAAATCCTAGCATATGTCTAAACTTGTCGCTCCAAATAAATGGAGTATCATCCCCTAGATTTCCATCTTCAGGATAATGCATATACCAAAGGCCATCTTGACTAGAATCAGTCATGAGCTTGTATTCGTTTAGCTTAACATCATACTTTCTTTCTTGGTCTTTTACTTCAAACATCAACTGTTCTAGCTTTTCATTGTTATCATAGTTTAGCTTTTTATTTTTTTCTAAAAGCTCCTTTAGACTAGATATAAATCTTTGCGAGCCATCTAACTTTTCTAAGCTTTCAAGCTTATTTATATCTCCACTTTGAATAACATCATTTAATCCGTTTAAGAACTTAGCTACTTTTTGCTTTGACTCTCCAAACATATCTATCCTTTTTATAATATTACATACATTGTAGCCAAATGAGATAAAGATTTAGTTAATTTAACAAAATTATAAATACACTTTATAGAGGTTTTACAAATAGTATCAATCTTGGAAGTAAAAATAAAGCTCCCATAAGCACCAAAGCCATAACAAATATGGTCAATAAAGCAAAATAAATAATAGGTATAAAATTTGAAACAACTAGTACACTAAAACCTAAAATAATAGCAAAAGAGGTATAAAACATAGCATGCCCTATGCCCTTATGGGCATTCTTTAACGCTTTTTTATACTCTTTTTCGTGGCTGTATTCGTGGATAAATCTATGTATATAGTGAATGGTGTCATCAACGCCTATGCCCACACATATAGCAGCTATGGTTATACTCATCATATCTAAAGGCATACCAATTATCCCCATTAATCCAAAAACCAAACTCATAGGAACTATATTTGAAACAATAGCTATAAGCGACAGCTTAAAAGAGCGAAAAATAACCCAAAACATCAACATCAAAAGAGCAACAACAAAACCTAGTGTTACGATTTGAGACCTATACAAACTTTGAAGCATGTTATTGTACAGTACCATAAAGCTTGAAAGTCTCACAGTCGCCATATCTTTTGGCACAATTGAGTCAAGGTCTTTTTGGAGACTTTTTATAAATTCATCTCTTTTTAAATCCGGATTTGAATCGATAATTCGAGTGGAAAATCTAAGTTGATTGTTTTCTATGTTTACAAAGGGTTCTATGATATTTTTTCTATGCTCCTTTGGCATTTTATCGTATAAAACAGCTATCAAAAAGCTATTTAGCTCTTCGCCACCATTTAAAGTTTTACCAATCCTTAAAAGAGTATTAAAACTTTGAGTATTGCCTATCTCTTTTCTTGAGTCAAGATAGTTGCCAATCTTACTTATAAGCTCCACTTTTGGCCTAGTAAACCAGTATTTTGACTCACTACTTTTAGAGCTAAATTCATCTTCAAAGTCATCAAATTCATCTCCTCCATCTACTCCATCTACTTCTTTAGGTTTATCTTTAAATGTAACTATAATATCAAGAGGGGTAGTGCCTCCTAATTTTTGATCAATAACTTTCATACTTTTGTAAATCTCAGTGCTACTTTTAAAATAATTTATAAAACTATTTTCCACCTCAAGCTTGCTCGCTCCATATATGCCTAGAGCTAAAACCAAAAGAGAAGTGGCGATTATGGCATTTTTATCCCTTGAAACAAAGTCAGCACACACATCTATAAAAGTATGATTTTTACCAATCTTTTTTACAACCTTTGTTCTTTTTAACAAAGAGTTCAATGAAGCAAACACAACAAAACTAACTATCAAAGAAACGCCTATGCCAAAACTCATCATAAAACCAAGCGCCATGATGGGTTTGATATTTGAAAGTATGAGGGAAGCAAAACCAGCTATGGTTGTGATAACAGCTAAAAATGATGGCTTTGCTTTAGCCAATATGGTGGCAAAAACAAGCTTTTTTTGACTAGCTTTACTAAATCGTTTTGCGTATTCTTCATAGCCTACTATAAGGTGTAAGGCTATGGATAGAGTGATGATAAGCTGAAGGGAGATAAAATTTGAGCTTATTACTGTTATTTCAAAATCAAAAAGCCCTAAAATGCCTGTGCTTATGCCTATGCTAAGGGTGCATATAAAAAGAGGAATCAACACCCAGCGTATATTTCTAAAAAAAGCAAAAAGTGCTATGGTAAGCAAGATAAAAAGTGATGAGCCATAAAGAAGTATGTCATTTTTTACAAAACTTATCATGTCATCAGCTATCATATTTACCCCGCCTAAAAACACCTTAGCTTCGGAGTTAAAATCTTTTAAAATAGCCCTTATGTCCTCTATGTTTTTATGCTCAATCTCCCTTTGTTTGTCTCGATGGGCTTTGAGTTGAAGCTGATTTTGCTTAATTGCCTCTTTGTTTTGCTTGTTAAGATTTTTAAGATTAGAAAAACTATCTCTTTTTTCTATTAGCTCTAAGTACTTTTTATCTTCTTTTAGGCTTAGCACTATGGCTGTGGTTTTAAAGTCGCTACTTACGAGATTATCTTTATATAAAGGGCTTGTTAAAAACTCCTTTTTTGCCAACTCCAAATCCACACCCTTGGTTTTTATCGTAGGCAAACCTTTAACAAGCTCTTCTATCGGTTTTACAGGACTTTGAAGCAAAGGCACATTTAATATACTTATAGTCGAATCTACCCTTTTAAGCTTTAACAATCTGTCATTTAGTTTTTGCAGGTTTTGTAAACTTTTCTTTGAAAATAGTGGAGCATTTGGAGTGTAAGTAACCACTAAAAACTCAGGAGTTTTATAGCGTTTTGCCATCTGTCTTGCGTAAACTAAATCTTTATCATGGTTTAACATCAAGGTTTCACTTGAAGCGTCCACTTTGAGATTTTTACAAAAGGGTACGAGTAAGGCAAATAGAGCCAAAACCAAAAAAAGATTTAACTTTGGCCTATTTACAAAAAAGCTAAAAAGTTTTAAAAGCATCTATTTTTTTATATCTGCCTTTTTTAACAGCTCTAAAAGCTTGTCAAAATCTGCGTCTATAAGCACTCTATCAAACTGATTTCTGTAAGTTTTAATAGTACTAACTCCCACAATATCTACATCATATATAAGCCACCCTTTCTCGCCATTGTTGTAAAATTTATAATCAACCTCATAAACCTTATCAGGTTTTACAATTTGAGTATATAAAATCTTTCTTTTTTTAACATCTTTTACATCCAAAATTTTTATCTTTTCGTTATTGTAGGACTTTAGATTTTCAAAAAATATATCTTTCAATCTTTGCTCAAATTTAGTAGCAAACTCCTTTTTTTGAGCATCTGTTAGTTTATTGTGCTGAGTTTTTCCAAGGGACAATTTTGCCATAAAAGGATAGTCAAACACCTCATCAAAAATATTTTCTATCTTACTTTGAAGCTGTGGTTCTTTGTTTTGTATGATTTGCAAAGCCTTATTTATCTTTTCACTCATAACAGGCTTTATCTCTTCTTTGCTTAGTTTTGCATAGGCAAAAGTTTGTAACAGTATTAAACTTATAAATAGTATTTTTTTCATATTTTTCCTTATTTTTTTATATCTGCTTGACGTTTTTGTTCATAAATATCTTGTAAGTATGGGTATAAATCTAGGGCATTTTTCTTTATCCTCTCATACTCTCCTGTATGAAAAGAGGTTGTATTTAGCTTATTAAAGGCATTTATAGACATGGAAGCCTTACTTGAGTCTAGGTAATTTACAGGATTTGTAAAATAATCTCCCACCAAGCCCACGCTATCTCTCATATTTGAAGGTCCAAAAAGAGGTAAAACTATAGGATAGCCTGCCCCAACTCCCCAATAACCCAAGGTTTGACCAAAATCTTCATCATGTTTAGACACACCAAAAAGTTCTTTTCCGGCATCTCCAAAACCACCAACCCCTACGGTAGTATTTACCACAAATCTAAACAACTCATCTCCGCTATTTTTTATTTTTCCTTGTAAAAGATTATTTACAAATCTCATAGGAGCTGCAAGATTATCGAAAAAATTACCTATACTAAATCGCACCTCGTCAGCCACAACATTTTTATACCCTCTAGCCACCGGACTTAGGGCATTTACATAAACAAAGTCATTAACACTTGTCATAATTCTATTGTAACCACTTAAAGGATCTGCTCTTTTGGTACTGTTTTCGTATTCGTCTTCTAAAAAGTCGCCATTGTCTGCAAAAGAAAAAGTTACAGCTAGCAACAATAAAGCAATTTTTTTCATACACACTAACCTTAATAAAATCTTTTATATAGTTAGATTTTACCATTTAGTAACATAAATTTTTATTAATCTCACTTTATACCTAGTTTGCAACCTATCCATTCACCATGGTTTGACTTGATTGAAACTATTTTTCCTATTTCTATATTTTTCTCACTTATACCCTTTTTAATAAGCTCCATTTTTATATTTTCCGCCCTTTTTGACGCCAATGCTTTTAAGTCTTCTTCCTTTGTCTGCTTTGAGTCAAGTTCCTTATCGTAAGCTCCTTGTATAACAAGCTTTAGCTTTGGCTTTTTGTCTATAAGTTTTTTTAGATAATCCATCTTCTCAAGCTCAGAGACGACTAACTCATCACTAGATGGTTGAAAATCAATATTTTTAAGTTTATTTGCATCAATCCCAAGCATATCTCCTAGCAAACCAAATGGAGCTGTGACAACTCCTGTGAAAAATTTCATAATAGCACTTAACACTATGCCCCCATAACTAAAGTCAGGGCTATTCATATCTCCTGACATGGGTATATTTAACCTCACATCTCCGTTTGAATCACTCAAAAGCATCAATCCTGTCTCAAGAGGTACTGAAATGGCGTCTTTGCTCTTCACGGTGCTACCTAACTTGAACCCCTCTATCAAAGTATCACTACTTCCTTTTAGTTTTCCTTTTTTAATATCTTGAATCACACTTGTGCTTATGGTTCCTTTTTTAGTATTATATCCTAGATATTTTTGAGTATATGAGTTTATGGTTTTTATATCAAGATTTTTTATATTTGTGTTTATATTTGTATTTATTTTTATATCTTTTGGCACAAAACTTCCACTTGCACTTAGGTAGCCAGTTTTATTTAAATTTGCATTTAATTTTAGCTTAGCAGACTTTTTCTTATTAAGATAAAAATAATCTAGCTGAGCATTTATCGCACTAATTTCAAGAGTAGATGGAGTTAAAAGGTCATTGTTTTTCATTAAAAATTCACCATCTTTTACAACTAACTTTTTGAGATAAAAATTAAGCCTAGACTTGCCTTTCTTTTTTGCATTGTTTATCATAATATTGTCTAAATTTGTACTTTTATCGTCTTTTATAAGTAAATTAAACCTAGGTTTTGTAACGCTTATGCTATTTATTGCTATATTATCTCCATTTAGACTAAGAGAGTTTACCATCAAAGCTTTTAGTTCAAAAAACTTCTTTTTACTTTTATCAAGCAAGCTTAGCTCGTGAAGAGAGATATTTGATTTTAGCTTTAGCTTATCATCACTATATGTTATCTTTCCTTTTGATGAAACCTTGCCTTTAGACAGCTTTAAAGCGCTAAACTCTTTTAAATATCCATCTAATTTACCAAGGGAAGTATAAGATAAGGTATAATCTCCACTAATCTTTAAAGGACTAGGTTTTGCATCTCCATCTACTTTTAGAGCCAATTCAGAACCATTTTTAGCATCAAGACTAAACTTTATGGATTTAGTGCTGTCATTTGTTATATCGCTTGCCCTTAAAGATATACTAGATACTTTTTGCTGAAATTTTTTCTCATGTGTAAAGTCAAGCTTTGTATTTGATAGTTCAAAATCTTTTATAATAAAGGCGAAATTTGAGTCTTTTTTAGCACTTTGCTGTGGGTTTTGCTCACTTCTAGGGGTGTCTTTTAAAGTATATTTTATATCTCCTCCATCTACTCCTACTTTATCTATAAGCAAACTCTTTTTATCTAGCTTTAGGTTTTGCATTTGCGCCTTACTAAAAGATATTTTATCTACTTTGTCACTTGTTACCGTAGGTTTTAGTAGTTGCGCTTTTTTAAGTGTAAATTCAAAGTCTTTTTTATAAAGTCCAAACTCAAGAGAGCTAAATTTGGCACTATTAAAATCTACTCTATTTTTATCCACAGATAGCTTTGAGCCACTCAAAGACACAGCCGGAACTTTTGCTTTTAATCTGCCATCAAAATCATACCTCACATTCACTCCATCTACTCCTATGCTTTTTAGCTCACCTAAGAGTGGAAAAAACGAATTTTTAGTAAGCTTTATATCTGATGATTTAAGCTTGCCTTTTTCAATTTTAAAGACACTTTTATTGGTATCAAGGCCACATTTAAAATCTTTAAACTCAAGCTTTTTAAGCTCCGCTAGTTTGTCTTTGTTGTTAAAAATTTTTAAGCCCAAAAACTCCATATTGATATCATCAAACCCAAGTTTAATGTGTTGTTTACTTGCAAAAAGGGCATATTTAAACGACAGATTTACCTTTGCGTCTTTTGGGTAAATATCTTTAAAACCAAGTCCATAGCCCACAAATGAGTCAATATCAAGGTCGCTAACTTTTAACTCTCCTTGCATACTAAAAGGGTTTAAACTCATAGTGCCTTTATAGTCCACATTTTTAGACTTTGAACTTTGAGTATCCATGTTTTGCGAACTCTTTACTCCTCTTTTTGTACTTAGGTTATCTGCTTTAAAGTTTAAAGGTTTTAAACTTATATCAATGGGCTTTTGTAGGTTTTGACCCTTGAAGTTTATATCAGCATTTTTTATATCAATACTTCCTAGTTCAAAATCCCAATCCAAAGTAGTTTCATCGTCACTTTTAGTACTATTTTGCTCCCCTAAAAGTAAATTTAACCTACCTTTTTTGTCAATAACCGCAAAAAGACTCGGCGTATCAAGGTTTAAGCTCTTAAGAGATATGGTTTTAGAAAACAGAGTAAAAAAGTTAAGCTTAGTATCTATATGTTTTGCTTTAAAAAGTGTCTTATTTTCCTTATCAGTAAAGTTAATATCATTTAACTCCAGATAAAAACTAAAGGGGTTAAAATATACTTTTTCAACCTTCATTTTAAGATGAGAATTTTGCATTATTTTATTGGGCAATATATTTTTTATCCCATAAGGAATACCAAAAAAACCAAAAATAATATAGATTAAAAATAAACTCATTATCCCTATAAACCAATATGACTTTAAAATTTTCACAGCAAAATCCTTTAAAAATAATCAAATTCAATTATAACAAATTTTGGTTAATGAAATTGATGATATAATACGCCTAAAAATGAAGGTTTCTTACAATGTTAGTTCATATATGTTGCTCAGTGGATAGCCACTTTTTTTTACAAGAATTAAAAAAAATATATCCAAATG
>PDWI01000296.1_pt1 | contig 79914 bp, 53 predicted proteins | sample 1430891 | NCBI WGS metagenome assembly PDWI01 (sample SAMN01162508, study PRJNA174530) | Oral metagenome, whole genome shotgun sequencing project. | biome: Marine environment; feature: Marine mammal; material: Swab sample of the gingival sulcus; isolation source: swab sample of gingival sulcus... | reverse complement strand
CAATAATGGTAAAAACACACTTAAATAAAAAAATATTAACCAACCATATTTTTTTTCTCTGTGCAAAACAAGTATAATATAAGGAGTCAATATAATAGCTACAGTCGTCAGTAAAATAATCATTACTTTTAAAAATATTGATGAACGTAAAGATATGAGAAATAACAATATTATAGCGTAAAATATAATGGATGAAAATTTATAGTTAAGAATTGTTTGAAGTTTTTTTAGATCTATTGTAAACGTGTTAAATGCTTTCATATATTTTTAAGCTTTAATTTAATAATTTAAAATTATCGAAAAAAGTACGAGTAATTTTATTGGTAGCAAAGATAAAATTTTTTTACTACCTACGAACCTATATTCGGATACTTAAAAAAGATAATAGGCTTGATAGAAATATGCTTAAAGGTAAATATGGTGATCGCATAAATGCTGTTTTGGCTGCTTGTGGGTTGAACTTAAAAAAACTTTACAATGTTTTCTTATGGCAGCTTTTCAATACCCTCAAATTTCTTCTTTACAGAATTTTTTATTGCCGAATTTACTTTTTCAGTAACGACCATATATGAACTTAAAAGAGCATTTTTAAGCTGGTCTAATTTTAATATTATAATATTGGGAAAAACATAAAAGCTTGTTTTCTTATCTGTTTTATGTTTTATATGGCATTGTGCAATAGTTACCAATGTTGTAGATAGTTATTTTTTTACTTCTGTTCCTTCAAACTCTATCCTTGAATCATTAACTTTTACTAATTCATCTAATTCATAGATATTTTTATAACCATATCCATATAAATTGATATATGTTGGAATATTTAAAGCAAGCATAACAGGTTTTTTATTAGACAATATTTGAGTTTCAATATTTTCTTTTGGAATTGAAACTTTTGATGTAAAATCAATTTGATCTCCATCAAAATTATTGTTACAATAAATTAAAATTTTTGTACCCGTATTTGGGATTAATTCCCATAATTTTTGTTGTGTAAAATCTGAAAAACCTAAATGAATTGCCCCTTTTAAATGTTTTCTTTTATAACGAAAGGTCGAACGAGTATCTAAAATAACCACATTTTTTTCTTGACTCATTTTTAAAAATTCATCTAAACTAATCAGTCGCTTTTCTCTATGAGCTTCCACTTCAAATACTAATTTTTTAAAATCATCGTAACTAGCCAACGATTTAGAATAATTTTTTTTAACTTCCATTTTGCTCATTATCTTGTTTTGACTTTGAGAATATGTAGATATTCCTATAAGACAAGTGATTATAAATATTATATTTTTCATTTTGTATATCCTATTTTTAATTAGCTACAACGTAGCTGTGACTGTTGCACAACGTGTACAAATATATGAAAAAAAAAGAAAGATAATCTAAGCAACTCTCTTTTTAGGAACTGTATTTTTCTTGAACTTTCATTATGCAAGGAAAAATAATACCAAGAAAAATTATTTTCATAATTTTCGTCCTTTAAATTTTTATACGTTATCATTTTCTCAAAATGACACACAACTTCCAATTTATTAGGTTTTACAGGCTCTTCTTAAAATACTATATCTTTATGATTACTTTCTTTCAAAAAATATTTTTTATTTGTTAGATAAAAAAATCTTAAGCTACAGACTACAAAGAATGTCTAAAATTCATTTTTAATGAGGAGATTGCATAAGGATTGTAATCATAATCAAAATTGATATTCCAACTCATTTCAGTATTTAAATTCTTATTATATTTAGCAACAGTTCTCGCTGCCCAAATTGCACTTATTATTCTGTTCAAAATTAAACCACCAACTACAAATCTAACATTATTTTTTGCATTTTCGCTCGAAAGCCAAAGCTCTCTGTATTCTTTTCTTTGCTTTGTACCCAACCATGTCCAATAATGTGTTTCTGTACTATAAACTTCATTAAATTTACGATTTAATTCTTTATCTCGATTATAATCAGCAATATTATTATAAATACTTATATTAGCAAAGTATTCTTCATCTTTTCCATCTAAATTAACAGAACCATAAGATTCTGCAAATGCTCTATAATCGTCTTCTTTATTATTACCATAGATTATCATTCCGGTAAAAGTTGTCCAAAGAACACCATCGGCAATTGTGAAATATTTCCCTGTCGAATAATCTCCGGCATAGAGTTCACCCATTCCAGGCAACAATAAAGAATACAATACTGCCATAAATCCACTTTTTTTATCTTTGGTAGAGTGGTGCAATAGAATCTTATTATGAAGTGATGAATTAATTAACACATTACTTTTGAGTTCTAAAAGTTGAGCATTTTGCGAATATTGTGTTGTAACACAAACAAACAAAAATAAAACAAGATATTTTTTCATAAAGTTATTTTATAATTTTGATTTAAATTTTTAATTTGACAAATATTATCATTAACATCCTTAATGTTAACAATTTTAAAAGTATTTGCCAAGTCAGAATTAAATGGATATTTTATTTTTATATAATTTGAACTAAAACCGTAAATAAAGGAATCTTTATTATTCTCTTCAAAAAGCACCTTTACTTCCTTACCAATCATACTTCGATAAAAATTATTTTTAAGTTTCTCACTTAAGATTCTAAGCATACTGCTTCTTCTTTTCTTTTCGGCTGCATCAACTTTTCCATCAATAAAAAGTGCTTTTGTATCTGGTCTCTCCGAATAAGTGAAAACATGTAAATAAGAAACAGGCAGCTCCTTTATAAAGTTATAAGTTGCCATAAAATCTTCCTCAGTTTCTCCGGGAGAACCGATTATTACATCAACTCCAATTCCCACATCTTTTACCTTTTTTACAGCGTTTTCAATTACATTTCTATAATCGGTTGTTTTGTATCTTCGCTGCATTAGTTTTAGAATTTTATCGCTGCCGCTTTGCAAAGGAATATGAAAATGATTGCATAGTTTAGGATTATCTGCGGTTAATTCAATTATTTCATTAGTTAACAAATTTGGTTCTATTGAACTGATTCTCATTCTAAAATCACCCGGAATTTTAACAAAGCGTTTTAGCAATTCATAAAGGTTAGAATTATTTTTTTTTCCGTAATCACCAACATTAACTCCGGTTAAAATAATTTCTTTATAACCGCTTTTAATTAAGTTCTCAAATTGTTCTACAGCTAAATCCATTTCGATACTTCTACTCTTTCCCCTTGCAAGCGGAATTGTACAAAATGTACATTTATAATCGCACCCATCTTGAATCTTAAAGTAAGCTCTTGTTCTATCATCAGCATCTGTAGAAAATGCAGAATTAAACTCATTGAAGGAATTTTCTTTTACATAGATGCAAGATAGTTCTTCTTTCTCAAAACTATTAATCAAATCAAAAATTTTGAACTTTTCATTACTTCCAAGAACTGCATCAACTCCTTCTATTTTGGCAATTTCCTCTGCACGTAGTTGGGCATAACACCCCGTAACAATTATGTAAGCATTAGGATTAGTTCTTAAAGCTCTTCTTACAATTTGTCGACAATCTTTCTCAGCATTTTCCGTAACAGTACAAGTATTAACCACATAAACATCTGAGTTTTGGTTAAACCGGTTTAGTTTAAATCCATTTTGGGCAAACTCATTTGCTATTGTTGATGTTTCGGAAAAATTAAGTTTACATCCGAGTGTGTAAAATGCAACAGATTTATTCATTTATTTAATTTTTAGAGAGATTTTGTTGAATTAATATAAAAAGGCTGTAATAAAAATAAAGAATTAAATTTATCACAGCCTTAAGTTCAATAAAGATTATTTATTATCTTCTTCTTTTACATCGTCACTTTCTGTTTCTTGCTTTTCATCTTTAGCTTCAGCATCTTCTTTTACTTCAGGAGTTTCATCTTTTTCTTCAGCCTCTACTTTTTCTTCGGGCTTATCTTCTTTCTTTTCACTTTCGGAAGGTGCTTGTTTTGCTTCTTTTGCTGCTGCCTTAGTTCTTTTATCGTCTTCACTTTCATCGAACCCTACAAAAGCGGAAGCATCAAATTTACCGGCATCTGCATTTTTAACATCTTCTACAGTAACTTTTTCTAATTTATGTGCTGTAATATATTCTTCAATTTCTGCATCAGATTTCTCTTTAATTGAAGCAATTGCACTTAAAACTATTTTTTTATTGTCTTTATCAAATTGGACAACCCTAACATTTAATTTTGTATCAACCGGAAAACATAAAGATAAGTTTTTTATTCTTGAAGGTGAAAGCTGAGATGCGGGAATAAATCCATCAACGCCCAAACTTAATTCGGAGATAACACCTTTTTCGATTATGCGTACAACTTTAACTTCTTCTTCTTTTCCTACTTGATAAACCGATTCGAAATTATCCCAAGGATTATCAGTTACTTGTTTATGTCCCAAAGATATTTTTCTTTCATCAGTATCAATGCTAAGAACAACTACTTCTAACTCTTCGCCTTTCTTTACAATTTCTCCGGGATGACGAACTTTTTTTGTCCATGATAAATCTGAAATGTGAACAAGACCATCAATACCCGGTTCTAGTTCAATAAAGACACCAAAATTTGTTAGGTTTCTTGTAGTTCCTTTGTGCTTTGAGCCAACAGGATATTTCTCTAATAATTCCTGCCAAGGATCCGGAGTAAGTTGTTTCATTCCAAGAGAAATTTTCTTTTCGCTCTTATCTAAACTGATAATAACCGCTTCTACATTTTGTCCCATAGAAACATGTTGAGATGGATGGCTGATGTGCTGAGTCCAACTCATTTCCGAAATATGAATTAAACCTTCAATTCCTTTTTCAATTTCGATAAATGCACCATAATCAGTTAAGGAAACAACTCTACCTGCAACCTTATCACCAATTTTGTAATTTTCTTCGATATTTTCCCAAGGGTGTGGTTGAAGTTGTTTTAAGCTTAGTGAAATGCGTTTCTTTTCCATGTCGAAATCAGTAACAACAACTTTAATTTTTTCATCAAGTTTAACAATTTCACTCGGATGATTAATTCTTCCCCAGCTTAAATCGGTGATATGAACTAAACCGTCAACACCGCCAAGGTCAACAAAGACACCAAAATCGGTAATAGCTTTTACTATACCTTCGAGTATTTGTCCTTTATCTAATCCTTCAAGTATTTCTTTTCTTTGATCACTAATTGTTTCTTCAATTAATGCTTTGTGAGAAACTACAACATTTTCTGTAGAATTATTTATTTTAACAATTTTGAAATCCATTGTTTGCCCGACAAAGGCATCAAAATCTCTAACCGGACGTATATCAATTTGTGAACCGGGTAGAAAGGATTCAATTCCCATAAGGTCAACAACCATACCGCCTTTAATTCTTTTAAGAATTTTACCGGTTAAGATTGTTTCATTTTCGTAAGCATCTATAATTTTAGCCCAAACTTTAAGGAAATCAGCACGTTTTTTGCTTAAGACTAAATTTCCGTCTTCATCTTCAGTACTTTCAATAACTACATCTACATGCTCACCAAGTTTAATTTCTTCGGTAGGTGCAAATTCATTTTTAGGAATTGTACCATCGGATTTGAAACCGATATCCAATACGACATTATCATCGGAAATACCAACAATTTTTCCTTGTATAATTTCCCCTTCTTTCAAGTCTTGAAATGATTGGCCGTAAAGTTTAGCTAATGTTTGTAATTCTTCTTCTGAATATTCATCTTCATTCAAAAATTTAACATTATCAAGTTTTGTTGAATTGGTTGTTTGTTCTTCTTGGTTTTGTTCTAAGTTTTCTGACATTTATTCTCCCAAATAAAAGCTGTATATTATTTTCTCACCATCATAGAATTATAAAATACAGTGGGGTTTTAGTTTAACATATTATTGGTGATGGTTTTTATTTCTTTTACTTTATCAATTATTTTATTTATTACTTCTTCTATACTTAAATCTGTTGTATCAAGTTCAAAGGCATCATCTGCTTTTTTAAGCGGACTTACTTTTCTTTCGCTATCAATTTTGTCTCTATTCAATAAACTTTTTTCAACATCTTCAACGGAAATTTCAATTTCCTTTTCAGTATATTCTTTGTGTCTTCTTTTTGCACGTTCTTTAGCTTCAGCAGTTAAGAAAACTTTTAAATCGGCATTAGGAAAAACAACTGTTGTTGTATCTCTTCCTTCAACCACAAGATTATTCTCTTTTCCGAATTGTTGTTGAAGTTTTACTAATTGTTCTCTTACTTCTTTTATTTTACTAATATCACTAACTTTTGCATTAACTCTTGGAGTTCTAATTTTTGAAGTTACATCTTCATTATTAATAAAAACTTGTGTTACTCCGTTCTTATAATCTAATCGCAAAGCAATATTTTTTACGGCTTCAATAACTGCAGGTTCATTTTCTTCAATTTTATTTTCCAAAGCATAATAAGTAATAGCTCTATACATTGCACCGGTATCTACATATAAATAATTTAACCTATCAGCTATGTTTTTTGCTAATGTACTTTTACCGCTTGCAGCAGGTCCGTCAACTGCTATAATCATAAATTTTTGCATAGTTTGTAAATTTAATGAATTATTTTAATTTATTCAAAATTTATTTTTTTGTAATTTATTTTGTAGAAATATTTTAACTCAAAAATAAGGAGCTAGCAAATGAATTTGTTAAGCTGGATTTTAGTAGGCGGTATAGCAGGCTGGCTTTCAACAAAAATTATAAAGCCTCAAAAACCTAAAGGATGTTTTACGGGAATTCTGTTAGGAATTATCGGAGCAGTTGTGGGTGGTCTTATCATTAGCTTTCTCGGTGGAAAAGGTGTAACAGGTTTTAATGTTTACAGTATTTTTGTAGCAACCTTTGGAGCTGTTGTTTTAATTTGGCTTGGCAAAAAGCTAAATCGATAAAATTCTACAAAAATCATTTAATTTTTTAAATCCAATTTTAATTTTTTGCATCAGACTCATATCAATATAAGAGGACTTGACTTATTTTTAGAATATCTATATTTTAGCACTCGCTAATAATGAGTGCTAACAAATTTTAATAAACCAAATAAATATCAAACAAAAAAAGAGGTAATATGTCAGCTAAAATAGTTGAATACAGTTCAGAGGCAAGAGCTGGACTTAAAATAGGCGTTGATAAACTTGCTAATGCTGTAAAAGTTACATTAGGACCAAAAGGAAGAAATGTAGTAATCGATAAAAAATTCGGTGCTCCAACAATTACTAAAGACGGTGTAACCGTTGCTAAAGAGATTGAATTAGAAGACCCAACTGAAAATATGGGTGCTCAAATGGTTAAAGAAGTTGCTTCCAAAACTAGTGATGTTGCAGGCGATGGAACAACAACAGCTACCGTTCTTGCACAAGCGATTTATAGAGAAGGTCTAAAAAACGTTACTGCAGGAGCAAATCCAATGGATTTAAAGAGAGGAATTGACTTAGCAGTAAACAAAGTAATTGAATACTTGAAATCTGTGTCCAAAGAAGTTGAAGGAAAAGATGAAATTGCTCAAGTTGGTGCCATTTCTGCAAACAACGATAAATCTGTTGGTGAATGGATTGCCGAAGCAATGGAAAAAGTAGGTAAAGATGGAGTTATTCAAGTAGAAGAAGCTAAAGGAACTGATGATAGTTTAGATATAGTTGAAGGTATGCAATTCGATCGTGGATATTTATCACCTTATTTCGTTACTGATTCAGAGTCAATGGAAGCTGTTTTAGAAGATCCACAAATATTAATTCACGATAAAAAAATCTCTGCAATGAAAGACTTGCTCCCTATTTTGGAAAAAGTTGCTCAATCAGGCAGACCATTGTTAATAATTGCCGAAGATCTTGAAGGCGAAGCACTTGCAACCTTAGTTGTAAATAAATTAAGAGGTACATTAAAAGTTGCAGCTGTTAAAGCTCCGGGATTTGGTGATAGAAGAAAAGCTATGTTAGAAGATATTGCAATTTTAACAGGCGGAACCGTTATATCTGAAGAAAGAGGATATAAATTAGAAAATGCTACCGTTGAATATCTCGGAACAGCTAAAAAAGTTGTTATCGATAAAGATAATTCAACCATAGTTGAAGGTGCAGGTTCAAGTGAAGATATTAAAAAACGAATTAACGAAATTAAATCACAAATAGAAAATACAAGTTCCGATTATGATAGAGAAAAACTTCAAGAAAGACTTGCTAAACTATCCGGTGGTGTTGCGGTATTAAAAGTTGGTGCTGCTACAGAAGTTGAAATGAAAGAAAAGAAAGCAAGAGTTGAAGATGCTTTACACGCTACAAGAGCAGCAGTTGAAGAAGGCATAGTTGCAGGTGGCGGTGTTGCACTTGTTAGAGCTGCTTCTGTTTTAGATGATTTTAAAGGAAGTAATCCGGATCAAAATACAGGTATAAAACTTGTACAAAAAGCTATGGAAGAACCTTTAAAACAAATAGTTAATAATGCCGGTTTAGAAGGTGCTGTAGTCTTAAATAAAGTAAAAGAAGGAAAAGATGATTTTGGATTTAATGCAGCAAATGATAAATATGTTAATATGATTGGTGAAGGTATTATTGATCCTACTAAAGTTACAAGAACCGCTTTGGAAAATGCGGCTTCAATTTCTTCATTATTGATAACTACTGAAGCTGTAATTTTCGAAAAACCTGAAAAAGAACAACCAATGCCTCCAATGCCAGGCGGCGGTATGGATCCAATGGGTGGTATGGGCGGAATGTATTAATAGATTCTGTTTTCTGAAACTAAAAAACCCGACTTCAAAAAAAGTCGGGTTTTTTATTATTATAACAACCTTTCAAAAATTATTTATTTTTTCGCTATCAAATATTATTTCTTCTAAATCTATAAATGATAATATTATTGCAATAACAATTTATATATAAGGTCTTTATCAATAATTTATTAATTGACTATACAAAACTTTTCTACAAGTAAGAAGCTTTGAACTTTTCAAAGTCAAATATTCTTAAATTGGAACCTTCAAATTCAATTAAACCTTTTTTGGCAAAAGAATGTAATGTACGAGAAATTGTTTCCCGTGAAGTACCTGCCATATTTGCCAAATCTTGTTGAAAAGGTAATTTTTCAATTTCAACTGCACCATGTTTTATCCTACCATGATCATTTGCCAATTGCAAAATTACTGTCGCAACTTTTCCTTCTGCATCTTTTAATGATAATGATTTAATCTGCATATCGGCTGTTCTTAACCGTTTGGATAATTCTTGCATTAAAGCAATAGAAATTTCAGGGTGCTCTTTTAAAAATTCTAAAAATTGATTCCGTTGAATAATAAATAATTCGGTATTTTCCAATGCAGTAACTGTTGCCGACCTTGATAACCCGTCTAACAAAGCCATTTCACCAAAAATATCAGATTCACCAAGTATATTTAAAATAACTTCTCTACCATCGTTACTTGTTCTTGAAACTTTTACTTTTCCGGTAACAATAACAAAAAGTGCTCCACTTTCATCTTCTTCCATAAGAATAATACTATCTTTTTTATGCGATGCTATTATCCCTACTTGCGAAATTTGCTTAATAGTTTCTTCCGGCAAATCAGAAAAAATAGGCACATAATATAAAAAGTCGGATGATGTACTCATCAAAAAACCTCCTTGTAAATCTCAAGAAAACAGATTTTTATATAATAATGATTTTTATTTTCTTAATATATTGAAATTTTGGAAATTATTAATAATTATTTTCGAAAATTTTGATTGTTTTTTTAACTTAGATGAGAAAATTACTTTATAAATTAAAACACTTGCTTGCTTTTTTAAGTAATTTTTGAGGCTTCTACTTAATTATTTTGGTATTGTTCAAAAGTAATTTTACCTATTACTTCACGGTCAATAAATTCAACGGAATTATCATAATTCTTAAGTATTAACCCTTTACCGAAAACTTTAATTGATTTATAGGCTATAGGAAAAATTAAATTTCCAAATTTATCAATTATTCCCCAGTTATTCCCTTTTTGAACTTTAGTTATTCCAAAAATTCCGTAATAAGGATAAATTGTTTTATAATGCTCCGTACTTATTGGGATTCCCCTGCTATTAAAGATATTCCAATTTTCATTATTTTTTGCAGCAATTAAACCATAACCCGTAGATAGAGAAAAAATTTCCTCAAATTTTGGTTGCAGAATTATTTTACCGGATTTATCTTTTACGCCCCAAAAGTTGTTTTTTTTAATTCTAATTCTCTGAGGTGATACACCAAAATATTGATATTTTTTATTACTAGAAAGTTTAGTCATTTTTATTATTTTTTTTTGTAAAGCCAAAATAATAATAAAAAATCTTTTTTTCGTGAGCTATAACACTACAGTAAATATTCACGGATATAAATCAATTATTCTCAAAATATTTATTTCATTCTGATACAAATTGTAAGTATCTCTGAATTTTTTTAGAACTTTTTTATAATAAAACTTCTGAAAAATCAGCTTATACGTTTCTTCGGTTTATCCTATTTATTTTTTATGCTCTTCTTTATACAACTTATAGTTTAATGAATCCGTTAATGCCATTAAACTGGCTTCAATAATATTTTCTGAAACTCCCACAGTTGACCAAGTAATTTCCCCGTCAGAAGATTCTATCAGAACACGCACTTTAGCTTTAGTTCCGTTTTTATCTCCAAGAACACGAACTTTATAATCCACTAATCTGACATCACCAATTATAGGGAAAAATCTTGTTAGTGCTTTTCTTATTGCTCCATCAAGAGCATTAACAGGACCATTCCCATCTGAAGCCGTATGCTCTACATCTCCATTAACTTCAATTTTAACTACTGCTTCGGAATATTCTGTTATATCATCATCTTTAAAGACATGTACTTTGGAATAAACTAAATTAAAATAAGGGAAGAATTCTTTAAGTTCCTTTCTTAAAAGAAGTTCAAATGTAGCTTCTGCACCATCAAATTGATAGCCATCGTATTCCATATTTTTAAGGTAATTAACAAAATTTCTGCTGAACTCTTTCCCTTCGGGTAAATCTATACCAAATTCTTTTGCTTTATATCTTATATTACTCTGACCGGATAAATCAGAAACCACAACTCTTTGCAAGTTTCCGACTAAAGTAGGATTAATGTGTTCATACATTTTACTATCCTTTAGGACAGAACTGACATGGATACCACCTTTATGAGCAAAAGATGATATGCCTACAAAAGGTGCTCTGTTATCAGGTTCAAGATTCATAATTTCCGAGACAAAGTGAGAAATATAAGTAGTTTTAGAAATATCCAATGAACTGCTAAACTTATAATTCAACTTTAAGCCAAGATTAGGAATTATACTACACAAGTCAGCGTTACCAGTTCTTTCGCCAACACCGTTTATTGTTCCCTGTATATGGCGTGCTCCCGATTGAACAGCAGCAAGAGTATTTGCTACCGCCAATGCTCCATCGTTATGCGCATGTATTCCAACAGGTCTTTTGAGCTTGCTTAACACATCTTTTGTAATCTGCGATATTTCTTCATGCAGTGAACCGCCATTGGTATCACACAAAACTATGCTATCAGCACCTCCCTTTTCAGCAGCGAGAATCATTTTTATTGCAAATTCTGGATTATCTTTATAACCGTCAAAAAAATGTTCTGCATCAAAAATAACTTTTCTGCCTGCTTCAGTTAAATATTTAACCGAATTGAAAATTAGCTCTTCATTTTCTTCATCGGTTAGTCCCAAACTTTTTGATGAATGAAATTTCCAAGTTTTACCAAATATGGATATATATTCAGTTTCAGCTTTAAGCAGCATCTGCAAGTTATTATCTTTTAATATTTTATCCGGATACCTTGCAGTTGAACCGAAAGCACATATTTTAGAATTTTTTAATTTTAGTTTTTTAACTTCTTTAAAATATTCTTCATCTTTAGGATTACTTCCAGGCCACCCGCCTTCAATAATATCAATTCCAAAGGAATCCAATTTTTGTGTTATCAGCAATTTATCCTGTATTGAAAGATTAATTCCTTCGCCCTGAGTTCCGTCTCTGAGCGTTGTATCAAATAATTCTATTTTCATTTTTATCTATATTTAGTTTTTATATCATTTTATTTTTACGGGCATATTCAAATATTCCCCCGGCTTCAACAATCGGTAAAACACTACCAAGTTGATTTAATTTATATTCATTATTGCTCGAAATATTTTTTAAAGTATAATTTTCTAAGTCAATTTCTAATTCATCTCCGGTTTTAATTACTTTATTTAGTTTTTCAGGAGATTCTAAAGGAACCAAAAATCCTCCATCAACTGAATTTCTGTAAAATATTCTTGCATATGACTCAGCTACAATAGCTTTAACTCCGGCTTTTTCTAAAGCAAAAGGAGCATGCTCCCGTGATGAGCCACATCCAAAATTGCCTCCACCGATAATAAAGCTAAATTCAGATTTATAATTATCACCATTTATAAATGTTTTTCCACCTTGCGGTAACCCTGCTTTATCAATGGGAACACCCGATAATGCAAATTGTCCGTACTTTTTTGATTCTTCCTCATCTTTTAAGCTGTAAACCAAATGTTCTGCAGGAATGATTTGGTCAGTATCAATATTATCTCCCAAAACAAAAGCTTTTCCTTTTATTATTTTATTCATTTTTCTCCAAAAATTATTTTTCTTGTTTAAGATTTATAAAAAATCACGTGGATCAGTTATCACGCCGGTAACTGCCGATGCTGCAACAGATAAAGGCGATGCCAAATAAACATCTGACTTCTTACTTCCCATTCTACCGGGAAAATTTCTGTTGGTTGTAGATATTACAATATCGTGGTCAATACTTCGTCCTACAGTATCATCGGGTCCGCCTAAACAGGCAGCACAAGACGATTTAGCAATAATACATCCGGCATCATCAAAAATTTTCTTTAGCGAATCTCCATTGTACATTTCAGTCTCTAAATCTTTTGCAACTTCTGTTGTAGCAGGAACAACAAACGTAGGAACTTGAACTTTATTTCCATACAATATTTTTGCTGCAAACTGAAAATCCGAAAGTTTTCCTCCTGTGCAGGAACCAATATATGCTTTTGTAAGTTTAGTTCCTTGTACATTTCTGACGGTATCCCGGTTATCGGGACTGTGAGGTTTGGCAACAACGGGTTCTAGTGCTTTTGTGTTATACTCATATTTACTGTGATATTTTGCATCATTATCGCTATTAAAAATTTCGTATTCTAAAATTCCTTTGGATTTAACATATTCTTCAGTTGCAAAATCGGCAGCAATTATTCCATTCATTCCGCCTGCCTCAATCGCCATATTGGTTAGTGTCATTCTTTCTAACATATTTAATGAAAAAACTCCTTCACCGTCAAATTCCATTGCACGATAAGTCGCTCCGTCTGTTGTAATATCGCCAAGAATTGTTAATATCAAATCTTTTGCGGTTAAATATTCCGGCAATTCGCCATGAAAGGTAAACTTCATTGATTCAGGAACTTTTTCCCAAATTTTACCTGTTCCCAAAATGAAAGCGGCATCTGTATTCCCTACACCTGTAGAAAACATTCCAAAAGCACCCGAAGTACAACTGTGAGAATCTGTTCCAATTAATACTTTTCCGGGAATATTGTAACCTTCTTCAGCAAGTGCCATATGACAGACACCTTTATATCTTTCAGTACCAACATCATAGTAATTTTGCACATTATATTCTTTTGCAAAATCTCTTAAGATTTCTATATTTCTGTTTGCGTGTTTATTCTCTGTAAATATGTAATGATCTGGAAAAATGACCAGCTTGTCTTTATTCCATATTTTAGCTTTATTACCAAATTCTTCTTTCCAAATTCCAATGGTAGGTGGTCCACAGACATCGTGTGTCATTAGCACATCTACATTGAGCCAAACACTTTCTCCCGGAGTTACTGTTTTATTTCCCGAAGATTTGGCAAGAATTTTTTCTGTTATTGTCATACTCATAAATTTATCCTAACTTGCTTTTTTTTTGATTTTTGTTTGTTTTCTTTTTTTATTTAGTGCACTTAAATATGCCAGTGCACTGGCTTCAATTACATCTGTTGAAACTCCTCTTCCTGTATAAGATTTTCCATCTTTGCTTCTTAAGCGGAGGAGAACTTCCCCAAGAGCTTGACGACCTGAAGTTACTGATCTTACATTATAAGATTCAACTTCCGGATTAATTTTCAAAGCGCGTTCAATAGAATTAAAAACAGCATCTATTGGTCCATCACCTATTGATGATTCTTGAATAATTTCTCCAGCAACTTTTAATTGTATAACAGCACTTGGAATTGATTTAGAACCTGAGGTTATTTGAAGATGTTCCAATGTATAATAATAATTTTTCTTATCTGCCGAATCTCCCATGAGTATTCTTAAATCATCATCAAAAACTTCTTTTTTCTTATCAGCTAAATCTGTAAACTTCAGATAAAGTTTTGCTAATCTTTCTTCACTTAATTCATAACCAAGTTGCTCTAATCTGGATTTTAACCCATGTTTACCGGAATGCCTTCCGAGCACAATTTTTGTATTCGGATAACCAACTAATTCGGGTGTCATTATTTCGTAAGTATCTCTGTTTTTAAGCATTCCGTCCTGATGAATACCCGACTCATGAGCAAAAGCATTTTCACCAACAATTGCTTTATTTCTTTGAACCAAAATGCCTGTAAATCCCGAAACTTTTTTACTGGTATTATATATTTCTTTTGTGTTAATGTTGGTATCGTATTTAACCAGATCATTTCTGACTTTTAACGCCATAACAACTTCTTCGAGAGAAGCATTTCCCGCTCTTTCGCCGATTCCGTTGATTGTACATTCAATTTGCCTTGCCCCGTTTTCTAATGATGAGATTGAATTAGCTACTGCTAATCCCAAGTCATTATGGCAATGAACGCTGATAATTGCTCTATCAATATTCTGAACATGTTCTTTAAGATATTTAATTTTTTTGCCATATTCGGTAGGAAAAGTATAACCTGTTGTATCAGGAATATTTACAGTTGTTGCACCTGCTTCTATTGCCACCTCAATAATTTCTGCAAGATAAACCAAATCCGTTCTCCCTGCATCTTCGGCACTATATTCAACATCATTACACAAAGTTTTAGCATAGGCAACCGCATCAATTGTCATTTTGAGAATAGTTTTTCTTTTTTCTTCCAGGGTCTTACCATATTTTTCATGTCCGAATTTACCTAGTATATGAAAATCCGAAGTACTCGTAAATGTGTGAATCCTCTTTTTGGCAGTAGGTTCTAATGCTTTGTAAGCTGCATCAATATCTTTTTTGTTTGCTCTCGATAATGCTGCAATTACAGTATCAACTTCGGAAGCAATAGCATGAACAGCTTCAAATTGAGTAGGAGAAGAAATTGGAAATCCTGCCTCGATTATATCAACATTTAATTTTTTAAGTTGATGGGCAATCTCAAGTTTTTCATAAATGTTTAATGAAGCACCGGGAGATTGTTCTCCGTCCCTTAATGTTGTATCGAAAATTAAAATTTTATCTTTCAAATTTATACCTTATTTTTTGTTATGGAGTCTTCTGAGAATTAAAGGTTGTATTACTTCAAACTCATTTCACTCCAAAAGAGTTCCTGCCTAAGAATTAAGAAAGTAAGCTTTACTTTTATTTTTAGTAAAAAATTTTTTCAGAAGCTTTTTACAGTAAGAAAACTCCTATGGCTTCTTCATTAAAAATCTTTTCCATATTTGAAATAATTATAGAAGTAATTTCTTCAGTTGGAACAACCTTATCGTTTTCAGAAGCTATATCAGCGGTTCTGTAACCTTCATCTAATGTTTGCACAATTCCTCTTTCAATTATTTCAGCAGCTTTAGTCATTTCAAAAGTGTGAGTGAACATCATAGCTGCAGAAGCTATTGCCGCAATAGGATTGGCTTTACCTTGTCCAGCAATATCGGGAGCACTACCGTGCACAGGTTCATAAAGTGTATATTTATTACCTATGCTTGCAGAAGGAAGCATTCCCAGGCTTCCTGTTATTATTCCCGAGATATCGCTGATAATATCGCCAAAAATATTAGAAGTAAGTATCACATCAAATTGTTTAGGATCTCTTACTATTTGCATTGCAGCGTTATCAACATACATATGATTTAGTTTAATACCTGAATAGTCTTTATGTACTCTCTCAACAACATTTCTCCAAAACTGTGAAACTTCCAACACATTTGCCTTATCAACAGAAGTAACTACTTTACTCCTTTTAGCAGCTATTTCAAATGCTTTAACAGCAATACGTTCAACTTCTTCTGTTGTATAAACCATTGTGTTCCAGCCTTTTTTATCTTCAATTCCTCTTGGCTGACCGAAGTAAATTCCTCCTGTAAGTTCTCGCAACACAACAAAATCAGTTCCTTTTAGAACTTCACTTTTCAGTGTTGAATTATTCAGCATAGCCGGATATATTTTTGCCGGACGAATATTTGTAAAGAGACCTAATTTTTCTCTGAGTTTTAAGAGTGCAGCTTCAGGTTTTAAGTGATGAGGCAGTTTTTCCCAATCGGGTCCGCCGACCGCTCCAAGGAAAACTGCATCAGAGTTGTAGCATCCTTCCATTGTTTCTTTTACAAGCGGAGTTCCATTTTTTTCGTAGGAACAACCGCCAATATCAAATGTACTATATTCCATTTTGATATTAAATTTTTCTGCGACAAAATCTATAACTTTAACTGCTGCTTTGGTTACTTCGGGTCCTATTCCATCCCCCGGTAACAATGCTATTTTGTAATTCATATTTTTTTCCTTCCCTTATTTTTTGTTAGTCTTTAAAACCCACGACATCATTTTTCTTAATTCATTACCTACTTTCTCAATAGGGTGTTCTGTATTTTCTTTTCTTAATTCTTTTAATTTCGTTTGTCCATTTTCATTATCATCTATAAACTCTTTGGCAAAACTTCCGTCTTGAACTTCTTTTAATATTTTTCTCATTTCAACCTTCGTGTTTTCAGTAATTAAACGATTCCCTCTTGTCATGCCTCCGTATTCGGCAGTATCGCTTACAGAGTAATTCATTCTGGATAAACCACCTTCATAATAAAGATCAACAATTAATTTCATTTCGTGCATACATTCAAAATAAGCTAACTCAGGTGGGTATCCGGCTTCAACAAGAACTTCAAAACCTGCTTTTATCAACTCTGCCGAACCACCGCATAATACTGATTGCTCACCAAATAAATCGGTTTCCGTTTCGTTTTTGAAATTTGTTTCAATTACTCCCGCACGTGTACCGCCTATTCCCTTTGCCCAAGCAAGTGCAAGTTCTAATGTGTCTCCGGAATAATCATTATCCACAGCAACAAGACAAGGAACACCGTTTCCTTGTTCATAAGTTCTCCTTACCAAATGCCCGGGACCCTTTGGTGCAATCATCATAACATTTACATTTTCAGGTGGAACTATCGATTTATAATGAATATTAAATCCATGTCCGAAAGCAAGGGTATCACCTTCTTGTAAATAAGGCGCTATTTCATTTTCATAAACTGCTTTTTGAGTTTGATCGGGAAGCAGTATCATTATCACATTTGTATTTTTAGCTGCTTCACTTACTGTTGTTACTTTTAATCCTTTATCTTCGGCTTCTTTCCAAGACTTACTTTCTTTTCTTAAACCGATGATTACATCAAAACCACTATCCTTTAAATTTAAAGCGTGTGCATGCCCTTGGCTGCCGTAACCGAGTATAGATATTTTTTTATTTTTTAGTAATTCTAAAGATGCATCTTTTTCGTAATAGACTTTCATTTTTTCTCCATTTATTTTATTTAATTTTTTTCTTTTTTAGAGTAACCGGTTCACCTCGTTTTAAGGCAACTGTTCCTGATCTTGCCATTTCTTTTATTCCAAAAGGCATTAGTACATTAGCAGCAGCTTCAATTTTTTCGGGAGGACCTGTTACCTCAATTGTAACTGTTTTATTATTTATATCTAGAACTTTTCCTCGAAAAATATCACATAGATTTTTTATTTCTTCCAATGAATGACGTTCGTGCTTAACTTTTATTAGTGCTAATTCTCTTATGGTTTTTGCTTCTTTCGTTAAATCAACTACCTTTATTGTATCTATCAATCTATTTAATTGTTTTACTACTTGATCCAAAATTTGATCATCACCTTCAGTTACAATTGTCATTCTCGAAATTTCTTCGAGCTCTGTTTGCCCAATAGATATTGAGTGAATGTTAAATCCTTTACCGCTAAACATTGTTGCAACTCTATCGAAAGCACCAAATTTATTTTCCACAAGTACAGATATTATTCTCTTCATATTTTACACCATCTTTTTAGGATTTAATCTTTTTACAATAATGTCTGCGACAGAACCACCCGATGGAACCATTGGAAACACCATATCTTCTTTTTGCACCTTGAATTCAATTAGTGTTGGTCCATCATTGTAATTGAATGCTTTGTCTAACAATTCGTCAACTTCTTCAACTTTATCTGTTGAAAAAGATTTTATACCGAGTGCCTCACCTAATTTTGTAAAATCAGGATTACTGCTTCCTAAATCGGTAAAGCTGTATTTTTCTGCATGATATAATTCTTGCCACTGCCTTACCATTCCCAAAAAGCTGTTATTAATAATGATAAATTTAACGGGAAGTTTATAATAAACGGCAGTGATCAACTCTTGCAAATTCATTTGGAAACCGCCATCACCACTGATAGAAACAATTGGTCTTTTCTTTTCGGCAAATGCTGCACCTAATGCGGCAGGAACAGAAAAACCCATTGTTCCTAAACCACCGCTTGTTAGATGGGAACGTGGATTATTAAATTTATAATATTGTGTAACCCACATTTGATGCTGACCGACATCAGTTATAATAATAGCATCCCCTTTTGTTTTTTCGGAAATTTTTTCAATAACATATTCTGTTCTTAACTTACCGTCTTCTTTTTCATAAACAAGCGGGCATTCTGTTCTCCATTCTTCAATTTGTTTTAACCATTCTTCTATTTCGGGTTTTTGATTTATTTCTGCAGCTATTTCAGCAATAACATGTTTAACATCACCCACAATCGGTAAATCTACCAATACATTTTTATCAATAGCGGTCGGGTCTATATCTACATGTATCTTGTATGAGTTAGGTGAAAATGTTTCGATATTACCGGTTACTCTGTCATCAAACCTTGCCCCAAGAGCTATCAAACAATCACATTCGTTTATTGCCATATTTGCCCAATAGGTACCGTGCATTCCTAACATTCCCAAGGATTGCTTATCCGTACCAGGGAACGCCCCCAAACCTTGTAAAGTCATTGCAATAGGAATACCCGTTTCTTTAGCAAGAACATATAGTTCTTTGCTACCATTTGACATTATTACTCCACCACCGACATAGAATAAAGGTTTCTTTGCCTTTTGAATTATTTTTGCAGCTTTCTTAATTTGATTTAGGTGACCATTATATTGTGGTTTATAACCTCTAATTTCTATTTCTGAAGGGTATTCAAATATTGTAGAATCAGCAATAACATCTTTTGGTAAATCAACAACAACGGGTCCCGGTCTTCCACTTGTTGCAATATAAAATGCCTTTTTAATTGTAGAAGCAAGGTCTTCTATTGACCGTACTAAAAAACTGTGTTTAGTTATAGGTCTTGTTATTCCCACAATATCCGCTTCTTGAAAAGCATCATTACCAATTAAGTGAGTTGCAACTTGTCCGGTAAAAACAACTAAGGGATTTGAATCCATATAAGCATCAGCAATTCCCGTAACAGTATTAGTGGCTCCCGGTCCGGAAGTTACCAAAACAACTCCCGGCTTTCCTGTTACAATCGAATATCCTTTTGCCATATGTGTTGCACCTTGTTCATGGCGGACAAGAATATGTTTTAGGAAATCAACATCATATAGTTGTTCATATATTTTTAATGTCGCACCACCCGGATAACCGAAAATGTATTCCACTTTTTCTTTTTTAAGAGCTTCAAAAAATATTTCAGCTCCGGTTAATTGTTTATTTGATTCACTCATAATGTAATACCTTATATATTGAATTAATTAAATTTTTAATATTGCTCCGGTATTTGCCGAAGTTACTAATTTAGAATATTTTGCAAGATAGCCTTTTGTAATTTTTGATTTGAACTCAGGCAAATTGTTTAATCTTTTCTCTATTTCTTCATCAGTTAATTTTACTTCTAATTTTTTATTTGGAATATCAATAGAAATAACATCGCCGTTTTTTATTATTGCGATTGTTCCTCTTTCTGCAGCTTCGGGAGAAACATGCCCAATACAAGCTCCTCTTGTTCCACCGGAAAATCTACCGTCTGTTACTAATGCAACTTTACTTCCTAACCCCATACCCATTATTGCACTTGTCGGAGCAAGCATTTCTGGCATTCCGGGTCCCCCTTTAGGTCCTTCGTATCTTATTACAACCACATCACCAGCTTTAACTTTTTTATTTTTTATTCCCTCTAATGCTTCATCTTGACCTTCAAAAATAACAGCAGGTCCTTCATGAACTAACATTCCTTTATCAACTGCAGCAGATTTAACAATCGCTCCGTTCTTTGCAAGATTTCCGAAAAGAACTACCAACCCACCACTTTGGGAAAAGGGTTCTTCCATTTTTCTAATTACATCGTAATCTTTTATTTCGTATCCCTTTACATTTTCTTCAAGAGTTTTGCCTGTAACCGTAAGTGTATTTTTACTTAATAAATTGTCTCTCGTCATCAGTTCATTTAGAATTGCGGAAATTCCCCCCGCTCTATCTACATCTTCGATATGAACATCAGGGCGTGCCGGACTTACTTTGCAAATGTTAGGAGTTTCTTCTGATATTTTATTGATGTCATCTAAATCTATTTCAATACATGCTTCGTTAGCTATTGCAAGTGTATGCAGAATTGTATTTGTGCTTCCGCCCATTGCCACATCTAAAGTTATTGCATTCTTTATTGCTTCTTCTGTTATAATATCGGAGGGCTTAATATTTTTCTCAATTAGACTCATTAGTTTGACAACTGCGTCTTGAGCAAGTTTTTGTCTTTTGGGATCAATTGCAAGAACGGTCCCATTGCCGGGTAAAGCCAAACCTATAGCTTCCATTAAGCAGTTCATTGAATTTGCGGTAAACATTCCTGAACAAGAACCGCAAGTAGGACAACTTAAATCTTCAAGCTCCTTAAGTTTTTCATCATCTATTTCTCCTGATTGATATTTGCCAACTCCTTCAAAAACAGAAACCAAATCAGCTTTTGTTCCATCTTTCAATTTCCCCGACTTCATCGGTCCACCCGAAATAAATACTGTAGGAACATTTACTCTTATTGCCCCCATCAACATTCCCGGAACGATTTTATCACAGTTTGGAATGCAAACCAATCCGTCTAATCTATGAGCCTCGGTAACGGTCTCAACAGAATCTGCAATTAACTCTCTGCTTGCAAGTGAATAACGCATCCCTATATGCCCCATTGCAATTCCGTCATCAACACCAATTGTATTAAACTCGAATGGAACTCCTCCTGCTTTACGAATTGTATCTTTAATTACTTTACCGAATTCTTGTAAATGAACGTGTCCCGGTATCAAATCAATATACGAGTTACAAACTCCGATGAACGGCTTGTTAAAATCATCATCACTTTTAATAACTCCTGTAGCTTTTAATAAACTTCTATGCGGAGCTTTATCGTAACCTTTTTTTATAGTATCAGATCTCAAATCTTCCTCAAAAATTTATACCAATAACATTTTTCTTGATTTAGGTCAGTCCCTAAATCTTAAAAATTATATTATTATTTATTTGATTATGATTTGGAGATTGACCTGGCTTACTCAGCTCACAATAATAAGGAGACTAATAATAAGGCTAATTCCAAGAATGACTGTAATGTCTATTGATAAGTTGTTTAAAATATTCACACTCTTCGCATCTATTGCGAAAGCTTTGTTTCGATTGGTAATATGTTGCTTTAAATATTTCATATTGTCGTTTGCAATATTATTGCATTTTTATTTTTTTGTCAAGTTAAAAAAAATAAAAAATTATTTTATATTGCATTATGCTTTAATAAAACTTCCATTTTCAAGTATAAATATTCAAAAAATAAATAAGGAGTAATATGTTATCCTCAGAGAACAAAGAAAGCTGGAGCTTTCCAAAAGAGTTTTGGTTAGCAAATTTCATGGAGCTTTGCGAAAGAGCGGCATACTATGGATTTTTTATAGTATTAACTTTATATCTAACAAGAATTGTTGGATTTACCGATAAAGAAACCGGATATGTTGCCGGAATCTTTTCTGCATTACTATATTTTTTCCCTCCATTTGTCGGAGCAATAAGTGACAAGATAGGATTTAAGAACGGATTAATTTTAGCGTTTTCATTGTTAACTATCGGTTATTTTTTCCTTGGAGTTTTTCATTATAAAATTTTAGTGATATTTTTTCTTTTTGTTATTTTAATTGGCGGGTCTTTTATAAAACCACTAATTACAGGAACAGTAGCAAAAACGACAAACGATATAAACAAAGCACGAGGGTTTTCCTTATTCTATTGGGTTGTAAACATAGGAGCTTTTGGTGGTAAGACTGTTGTTCCATCAATACGTCAAGGCATTGGATTAGAATATGTGAATTTCTTTTCTGCGGGAATGGCTTTCCTTGCTTTATTATTTGCAATTTTTGTTTTTAAGATAGATAGTAAGAAAGTTGAGAACAGTAAATCTATTTCAGATATTTTAGCAGCTCTTAAAAAAATTTTTACTACACCAAGATTAATTATTCTAACTTTAATTGTAGCTGGCTTTTGGATAATACAACACCAACTTTATGCAACAATGCCAAAGTATGTTATCAGATTACTCGGAGAAGAAGCTAAACCGGAATGGCTTGCGAACGTTAATCCTCTTGTGGTTGTAATATTTGTTGTACTAATTACTCAACTAACTAAAAAATATAAAGCCGTTACGGTAATGTTTATCGGTATGGCAATAATGCCTTTATCTGCACTTGCTATGTCAATGAGTCAATCATTAGAGAGTATCACCGGAGATTCAGTTAATATTTTAAATTTGGTTTCGCTTCATCCTTTAACTATTATGATGATATTAGGAATTGGAATACAAGGATTAGCCGAATGTTTTATCTCACCCAGGTTTCTAGAATATTTTGCTTTACAAGCTCCCGAAGGAGAAGAAGGAGTTTATATGGGCTTCAGTCATTTGCATTCTTTCTTTTCAGCTTTAATCGGATTTATTATGTCAGGTTATTTATTAGATGTTTATTGTCCTGATCCTAAAACATTGCCACAAGGAATTACTGCAGCACAAAAGGCAGCATATTATGCTGATGCTCACATACTTTGGTACTACTTTGTTGCCATAGCAGCAACAGCAGCAATTGCATTGTTTATTTTTAGAATTGTGACAAACAGAATTGACGCAAAAAAAGAAAATTGAAATTGAAAATAGCAAATTACAAATAACAAAATTCAAGCATCATTAGATAGATTGAGATTTGTTATTTGTTTTTTGTTATTTATTCTAGTCGGCTTGGTTCTTGTTTTCACTTTAACGTTTGTCCCATTACTAAGTTACATTCTTAAAGACTAACAGTTTTTACTTACTCGTTCCAACTTCTTCCATATTTTCACGTTTAACTTATAACTCTAAAAACAACTAAATTTTGAGAAGTTTCTAAGATTAAAAAGTTGTAAATTTATAAATTACAATAAAAAAAGAAAAAGGAGTGTAAAATATGACCGCAAACTTTGATATGATTCAGAAAGTTTACGAAGAAATGGAAAACAAACATAATGCTGCCCGTGAAATATTAAACAGACCTTTAACATACGCTGAAAAAATTCTTTACTCACATTTGTGGGAACCTGCAAAAAGACCTTATGAAAGAGGAAAAGATTATGTTGAATTAAGTCCGGATAGAGTTGCAATGCAAGATGCTACAGCCCAAATGGCTTTGCTTCAATTTATGCATTCGGGAAAGAAACAAGCTGCAGTTCCTTCCACAACTCATTGTGATCATTTAATTCAAGCTCAAGTTGGTGCAAAAACTGATTTAAACAGAGCAAAAGATGAAAACAAAGAAGTTTATGATTTTCTGGAAAGTGTATCTAAAAAATACGGTATCGGATTTTGGAAACCCGGAGCCGGAATTATTCATCAAGTTGTTTTAGAAAATTACGCCTTCCCCGGAGGAATGATGATTGGAACAGATTCCCATACTCCAAATGCTGGCGGACTCGGAATGATAGCAATAGGAGTTGGTGGTGCAGATGCAGTTGATGTTATGGCAGGTATGCCTTGGGAACTTAAATGGCCTAAACTTATTGGAATTAAGCTAACAGGTAAACTTTCCGGTTGGACTTCACCCAAAGATGTTATTCTAAAAGTTGCTGGAATTCTTACTGTTAAAGGAGGAACCGGTGCAATTGTAGAATATTTTGGAGAAGGAGCAAATTCAATTTCCTGTACAGGCAAAGGAACCATTTGTAATATGGGTGCTGAAATTGGTGCTACAACTTCAACTTTTGCTTACGATGAAAAAATGAGTGCTTACTTAAAAGCAACCGGTCGTGCAGATGTTGCCGATGCAGCCGATGCTAAGGCTAACTTATTAACTGCCGATAAAGAAGTTTACGAAAATCCCGAAAAATATTTTGATCAAGTAATTGAAATAAATCTGAACGAATTGGAACCACATTTAAATGGTCCTTTTACACCTGATTTAGCTTGGTCTGCTTCAAAGATAAAAGAAGCTGCAAAAGAAAACGATTATCCTGAAAATCTCTCGGTTGCTTTAATCGGAAGCTGCACAAATTCTTCTTACGAAGATATTGATAGGGTTGCAAATATTGCTAAACAAGCAATGTCCAAAGGATTAAAAGCTAAATCGGAGTTTATAATTACACCGGGTTCCGAGCAAGTTAGAGCTACTATTGAACGAGATGGACAGTTAAAAACTCTAACCGATTTTGGTGGTGTTGTACTGGCAAACGCTTGCGGACCTTGTATTGGCATGTGGAACAGAATGGATAACAAAGATGGAGAGAAAAATACTATTGTAACTTCGTTTAACAGAAATTTTGCTAAACGAAATGACGGTAATCCTAAAACTCTGGCATTTGTTGCTTCTCCTGAATTAACTACAGCTTTAGCAATTGCGGGTAAATTAACATTTAATCCTCAAACGGATACAATTGAAAACTCAGCCGGGGAACAAATAAAATTGGACTCTCCTTATGGAGATGAGTTACCCCAAAATGGATTTAAACCTGATTTAGAAGGCTTTATAGCCCCATCATCCAAGTTTGAGAATACACAAGTTATTGTTAATGATAACAGTAAAAGATTACAACTTCTTGATAAATTTGAAGCATGGAACGGTGAAGATTTAATTGACTTACCATTGTTATTAAAAGCAAAAGGCAAGTGCACTACGGATCACATTTCAATGGCAGGACCTTGGTTAAAGTTCAGAGGACATCTCGATAATATTTCAAATAATTTATTTTTAGGTGCAATAAATTACTTTACTGATCAGCCTGGCGAAGTTAAAAATACTTTTACCGGTGAATATAAAAATGTAAGTAAGGTTGCTCGTGAATACAAAGCTGAAAATAAAGGCTGGGTTGTAGTCGGTGATGAAAATTATGGTGAAGGTTCAAGTCGTGAACACGCAGCTATGGAACCGAGACATCTTGGAGGTAAAGCTATAATTGTACGCAGCTTTGCAAGAATCCACGAAACAAACTTAAAGAAACAAGGAATGCTGCCTTTAACTTTTGATAATCCTGCTGATTATGATAAAGTAAAAGAAGATGATAAAATCAGTTTACTCGGTTTAACCGAACTTAAGCCCGGCTCACAAATTAAAATGGCTATTAAACATTCCGATGGAACAACTGATGAAGCAATGCTTAACCACACAATGAATAAAAATCAAATTGAATGGTTTAAAGCAGGTAGTGCATTAAATTTAATTGCAAAACAAAATGCTTGAGTTGTAAAACTTATTGAAAATAACTTAGCCGCTCAGAAATAAGCGGCTTTTCTATTTAGAATAATTGAATTGATTTAAATAACTATAATTGTTTTGATATATTTTTCATAGTTTGCATTTACTTTTTGCGTGATAAAATAAAAAAGTTATTTAATCCAAACAGTTTTAATATTTACAAATTCTTTAATTCCATAATGAGAAAGTTCTCTTCCGTAACCGGAAATTTTAACCCCGCCAAAAGGTAAACGAGGATCAGATTTTACCAATCCGTTTACAAATACAGAACCCGAATTAATTTCTCTTGTAAGTTTTTTAGCTTTCTCTAAATTGTTTGTCCACAAAGAAGCACCCAAACCAAACATTGTATCATTTGCTACAAAAATGGCTTCTTCTTCATCTTTTACTTTTATTACTGTTGCTACCGGACCAAAAAGTTCTTCGCTGTAAGCAGGCATTCCTTGCTTAACATTTGTAATAATTGTAGGTGGATAAAAATATCCTGTCCCTTCAAGTCTTTTTCCTCCGGTTAAAATTTTTGCCCCAAGTTGAACAGATTTTTTAACCTGCTCATCTAATTCCAGGAGCAAATCTTCTCTTGCCATTGGTCCCAATTGAGTGTTTTCATCCATTGGGTTACCAATAACAACTTCTTCCATTTTTTGTTTGAACAACTCCTCAAATTTTTCAGCTATATCTTCAATAACAATAAATCTTTTTGCGGCAATGCAGCTTTGTCCGTTATTCAATAATCTGGCAACAATTGCTGTTTCTATAGCTTTTTCCAAATCAGCATCGGCAAAAACTATGAAGGGATCACTTCCACCAAGTTCCATAACTGTTTTTTTGAGCATCTTGCCACTTTTGCTTGCTACCATTTTGCCTGCATGTTCACTTCCTGTTAAAGTTACAGCTTTTACTTTTGGATTTTCAATAACTGCATCAACTTGTTTAGAGGAAATCAATAAAGTTCTAAATATATTTTTAGGGAACCCTGCCTCATGAAATATCTCTTCAATAGCAAGGGCACTCATTGGAACATTAGAGGCATGTTTCAAGATTCCCGCATTACCTGCCATAAGTGCAGGTGCTGCAAAACGAAAAACCTGCCAATATGGAAAATTCCAAGGCATTACACCAAGTACAATTCCAATCGGGTCAAACTGAACATAACTTTCTGAAGCATCTGTTTCGATGATTTCTTTTTTAAGAATTTCTTCTGTTTTTTCGGCATAGTACTCACAGACCCAAGCACATTTTTCAGCTTCAGCAATTGCTTCTTTAATTGGTTTCCCCATTTCGAGAGTTAGGATTTCCCCATATTTTCTCTTGTCTTTTTTTAGAATTTTTGCAGCGTTTAACATTAAATTCTTTCTTTCACTAAACGACTTTTTTTTCCATAATTCGAATTCATTTTTTACTTCATCAATTATCTTATTAATTTCGTCATTACTGATTGCTTCAAAACTTTTAATTATCTTTTCCGTAGTGGGATTTATAGTTTGAATTGCCATTTTAACTCCTAAAACTGATTTATTATTATCTTAAAATATCTATATCTTCAATTAAAAGAAATAACTTAATTATTTCTTTCATAAAGAAAAGCAAACAACATTTCAATATTCATAAAAATTCAAAGGTAACCAAAAAAAGTAATAATTGTTTTAAGCTATGATTTTCTCAAGTTAATCATGCCTATTAGTTACGCTCAAAACGAACTTTCTTTTCTTATTGAATATTTTACTTTCTTCACTCTTAAACTTGACTGTAGATATGATGTAGATCATAAAAAAATCATAGAAGAATCATTAGTTTTATCTTTTTAATTGAAAAGAAAAATATAAATGAGTAAAATTATATCTGTAATACTTCCCAAAGGTGGAGTAGGCAAAAGTACGAGTACAGTTAATCTTGGATATTATTTTGCCTTACAAAATAAAAAAACTCTACTAATAGATTTAGACCCTACGGCAACTTGTTCATATTCACTTGGATTCAGAAACGAAGACATTAAGGGAGACATTTTTGATGTATTTAGTTTTTCCAAATCGATTAATTCCGTAATTGTTCCTACAAAAATTAAAAATTTAGATTGCATTCCACATACAAAATTAGGTGTAATTGAAGAAGGACGACAATTAAGATTACTTCGCAATGAGTATCTGCTGCGAAATTTTGTTGCCCAAATTGCACACAATTATAATTTCATTATATTTGATTGTCCTCCATATTTATTCGGACCAACAAATTTAGCTCTGCATGCCTCAAATTCAGTATTGATACCAATTAAAACCGATGGATATTCATTAGAGGCTTTAGACGAACTTTTGCAAAGAATTGAATATGTTAAAAAGCGAGGGAACCAAAAATTACATGTGGAAGGAATTTTCATAACTTCTTACGAAAAGGATCTTAAAGCATCATTTAAACTTAAAACAAAACTTTTTAATAAAAATTCAAACTTAATGTTAACAAAATCCATTCCTAAGGATGAAAATCTATTAAGCGCATCTTTTAACAATACTCCTATAGCAATTGAAAGTCCTGAATCAAGTGCAGCCATAGCATATAAGGAACTTGCCAATGAAATTTTAGATAAAAACATTACAACTTTTTAAATAATTTCTAAAAGCAAATTATTTCATCTTTATGATTGCAACAAAGTAATTTAATTTATTTTTGTAATTTTGGATAAAATAGAATTAAGCAATTCTTAAAAAGTTATTTCAATAATTTTTTAAGTCGCTCAATTTCATCCCTTAAAGAAACTGCTCTTTCAAACTCCAAATCCTTTGCAGCATTTAACATTTCTTCCTCCATCTGAGAAATTAAATCTTTCTTCTGAGCATCTGTCATATATTTTATTACTGGTTCTGCAACTTTTGCAAAAGCCGTATCCTGTTCAGGTTCTTTTTTCCTTAACTCAGCTATTGAAGTTGAACTTAAAATATCCTCTCGACTTTTAAAGATAGTTTTTGGCGTAATATTATTTTTTTTGTTGTATTCAAGCTGCAATTTTCTTCTTCTATTTGTTTCATTCATTGTTTTTGCCATGGATTTTGTAACAACATCTGCATACATTATTACCAATCCGTTTGCATTTCTTGCTGTTCTTCCGGCTGTCTGCATTAACGAGCGTTCACTTCTTAAAAATCCTTCTTTATCAGCATCAATAATTGCTACGAGGGAAACTTCAGGTAAATCCAACCCCTCTCTTAAAAGGTTTACGCCTACTAAAACATCGAAATCACCAATTCTCAAATCTCTAATTATTTCTACTCTTTCTAAAGAATCAATATCACTATGAATATAACGAACTTTTATATTTAACTTGTCAAGATAATCCGTTAGATCTTCAGCCATTTTTTTTGTTAAAGTTGTAACTAATACTCGCTCAGCTTTATTAATTCTGATTTTAATTTCACCAATCAAATTATCAATTTGATTTTTTATAGGACGAACTTCAATTTTAGGATCTAATAAACCGGTAGGTCTAATAATTTGTTCAACGTAAGCTCCGCCGGTTTTAGTAAGTTCATAATCTCCGGGAGTTGCACTTATATAAATAACTTGATTTGTTAATTTTTCATATTCACCAAACTTTAACGGACGATTATCTAATGCTGAAGGCAGACGGAAACCATGCTCAACAAGTGTTTCTTTTCTGGAACGATCTCCAAGATACATCCCTCTTATTTGCGGAATTGTAACATGCGATTCATCTATAATAAGCAGATAATCATCTGGAAAATAATCAAACAAACACGAAGGTCGTGAACCCGGTGGTCTTGCATCCATATGTCGAGAATAATTTTCTACACCGGAACAATAGCCTATTTCTCGCATCATCTCAATATCGTAACGTGTTCTTTGTTCAATTCGCTGTGCTTCTAAATATTTTTCTTCGGACCAATAATATTTTAATCTTTCTTTTAATTCTTCTTCTATTGTTCTAATTGCGTTACTAACTTGATTTTTTGTAGTAACAAAATATTTTGCCGGATAAATTGGAGTGGAATCAATTTCTTGAATAAAATCCCCAGTTATTGCATCTATCAAAGAGATTTTTTCAATTTCGTCATCCCAAAATTCTAAACGTATTGCTTCTTCGTATTGGTACGCCGGAATAATTTCCACAATATCTCCTCTTGCTCTGAAAGTTCCTCTTGTAAATTCTACATCATTACGCACGTAGTAAATATCAATTAAAGTTCTAAGAAGCTTTTTGCGTTCTATGATTTGTCCTTTCTTTAAAAAGAAAATTTGTTGAGCATATTGGTCAGGAGATCCAATACCATAAATGCAGCTAACACTTGCAACAATAATTACATCGTTTCGTCCTTCAATTAGAGATGTTGTCGCTTTAAGACGAAGTCTATCTATTTCTTCATTTATAGAAAAATCTTTTTCGATATATAAATCACGTTTTACAACATAAGCTTCCGGTTGATAATAATCATAATAACTGATGAAAAATTCAACAGGATTATTAGGGAAAAAAGATTTAAACTCTGAATACAATTGAGCAGCCAAAGTTTTGTTATGCGAAATAATCAAAGTAGGTTTATTAACATTGGCAATTACATTGGAAATTGTAAACGTTTTACCGCTTCCCGTAACACCAAGCAACACTTGATGTTTTTCACCGCTTGTTATTCCTTTGGTTAATTCCTTTATTGCATTTGGCTGATCACCCGCAGGTTTGTAGTTAGATACGAGTTCGAATTTATTCATAGGTTAAATTTTCTAATTAATTATATCGAATATTAAATTTATAGGTATTTCAAGAGGTTTACAAACTTTTAAATTATAAGAAAAAACAAAAAAGGATTTCTATGTCAATAAATGAAACGACATAACTTTAACCATCAGACACGATTTCAAAACTTCCTTCCTACTCCTCTTTACAAAAAAAGAAATGGTATTTAAGCTTCCCTTCTCCACCCTTGAACCAAACTTACAAAAGAAAGATCAAAATAATTCCTTAAGTTTTTCTACAGGTCTAGCAAGAACCGCTTTATCTTCTTTCTCAACAATTGGTCTTTGCACCAAATCATGATTGGCAATCATAAAGTCCAAAATTTGTGCTTCCGTATATTTATTATTTTTAACGTCCAGTTTTTTATAGGCAGCTTCATTCTTTCGCAAAAGTTCACTGGGCTGCATATTCATTTTTTTTAATAACGTTTTTAATTTATTTTTTGTAAACGGTTTTATGTAGTAATTAACTTTATCAAAATCTACTTCCATTTCATTCAACATTTTTATGGTTTTTCTACAAGTTGTGCATGTTGGTTTTTCATAGACTGTTATTTTTTTCATTTTAATTTCCTTTAATATTTAGTAAAATAATAATTGTAAAACTACATTTTAATTTTTACAATTATAAACAAAAGTTTTAATAAAAATAAGTTGATTTTATATTTACACATATTTAGCTCAACTTATACAAAAAAGATATAATCAGTTTGCCCGCTGCAATTATAAATTAAATACTTGGACTTACTTTTTTTTCATTGCCATTAGAAATTTAAACCGTAAATTTGTTCTTTAAATTATTCATTTTGTTTAACCATTTTTTTAGGAAATTTATGGATATTATAAACCTAATTGCAAAAAAATTAGATATAAAATCGAATCAAATTAACGAAGTTTTAAAACTCTTTGCAGAAGAAGCAACTATCCCTTTTATTGCTCGCTACAGAAAAGAGCGAACAGGCGGATTAGATGAAGAACAACTTAGAGAAATAGAAACATTACATAATTATCTTACTCTACTTCAGGAGAGAAAAGAAACAGTTCTTAAAAGTATAGAAGAACAGGGTAAACTAACCGAAGAATTAAAGGCAAAAATTGAAGCAGCCGATAAACTCCAAGATGTTGAAGATTTGTACCTGCCATACAAACCTAAAAGAAAAACGAGAGGAACAGTTGCAAAAGCTAAAGGCTTGGAACCACTTGCAAATTTTATTATTAACAATCCAAATTTCAATGAAGATTTTGAAGAAATTCTAAAAGAATACATTGATGAGGAAAAGGAAGTTTTAACAACTGAAGATGCCCTGCAAGGTGCAAAAGATATTATTGCCGAGATGATAAGCGACAACGCCGATGTAAGAAAATTGGTGCGAGAATCATTTTTGAATGAATCAAATATTTGTTCAACAAAGACTACGAAAAAGGAAGATGATAAAAATTCCAAGAAAAAAGATGTTTATGAAATTTATCACGATTTCCAAATAGAAATAACAAGAGTTAAACCTTATCAAGTTCTTGCAATCAACCGAGGTGAAAGAGAAGGATTTCTAAAAATCAGTTTTCAGTTTGATAAAGATGATTTGTTGAATAAAGTTTTTTCTGAATATTTTAATTTTAAAAAATCAAATTTTGAAGAAATTTTGCGAGATACAACAACAGATTCCTTCCGAAGATTAATTCAACCTTCGATAGAAAGAGAAATCAGAAATCATCTTACGGAACTAGCGGATGAGCATGCCGTTTCTATTTTCAGTTCAAATTTAAAGCAACTTCTTTTACAACCGCCAATCTTGAACAAAAGAATTATGGGAATTGACCCCGGTTTTGTTTCCGGTTCAAAAGTGGCTGTAATTGATGAAACCGGTAAATACATTGAAGGAAATACTATTTATCCACATCCGCCACAAAAGAAAAAAATTGCAGCAAAGAAAGTTATTTTGGATTTGGTTCAAAAATACGACATTCAACTTATAGCCATCGGAAATGGAACTGCAAGCCGTGAAACTGAATTATTGGTTTCGGAGATTATAAAAGAAAATAATTTAACTTGCCATTACCTAATTGTAAACGAAGCCGGAGCTTCAGTTTATTCGGCATCTCCTGTTGCCAAGCAAGAATTCCCCGATCTTGAAGCAAGTCAAAGAGGAAATATTTCCATTGCCCGTAGAGTTTTGGACCCGCTCGCTGAACTTGTAAAAATTGACCCTAAATCAATTGGTGTCGGTTTGTATCAGCACGATGTTGATCAAAAAATGCTCAATAAAAATCTCGATGATGTTGTTGTTAGCTGCGTAAACTATGTAGGAGTTGATTTGAATACAGCTTCTTCTTCATTACTAAATTACGTTTCCGGATTAAGCAAAAGAATTGCAAAAAACATTGTTAAATTCAGAGATGAAAATGGAAAATTCACTGATAGAAATCAATTAAAAGAAATTTCCGGAGTGGGCGAAAAACTTTTTGAACAGGCTGCTGGATTTCTGAAAATTTCAGATGGAATAAATCCGTTAGATTCAACTTTTATTCATCCCGAATCTTACAAAGCTACTGAAGAATTGTTGAATATGTGTAACATTTCATCAACGGCAATAAACGAACAAGGTATGCTTGTAAAATTTTATGTTGAAAAAAACGGCTTACAAAATATTGCGGAAAAACTAAATATTGGAGTGCCAACACTAGAAGATATAGTTGAAAATATTCTAAAACCCGGAAGAGACCCGCGTGAGGATATGCCCAAACCAATTTTAAGAAGCGATATTCTAAAAATTGAAGATTTGGAGAATGGAATGGCTCTTAAAGGAACAGTAAGAAACGTTGTGGATTTTGGAGCTTTTGTAGATATTGGTGTTAAACAAGACGGATTACTGCATATTTCCGAAATGGCTAATAAATTTGTTAAAAGTCCGTTGGATGTTGTAAACGTTGGCGATGTTATTGATGTAACAATAAAATCCGTTGATATAGAAAAAAATAGAATTGCTCTTAGTATGAAATGATTATTAAAATTACTGTTGTTCAGAACAAAATAAAAAAAGATGCAAAGCTTCTAAATTGAACAAATTTACTAAATCAAGACTGAAAAATATTTTGTGTAAATGGGAAAATAGGGTTAAAGAATATTCTCAAATATGTCATTAAAATAAATAGAAAAATGGGATAAAACAATAGCCCAATTTCTAATAGGCATAGTCCATTTTTTAGATAAATCTCTGTAAGCCAAAAATAACATTTTCTTAAGAGAATCGTCATTGGGAAAGAGAAAACAATTTTTAGTTACTTTTCTGAACTGCTTATGCATAGCTTCAACTGCATTAGCAGTTTAAATAATAGTTCGGTACGAAAAGAAAGTTACATTTGAATTCTCTGACTTATTTTATGTAATTCATTTTTTTATTTGAAATTGGTTTTCTGTTTGATAAAATAACTACGCTTCTTTTTTTATAGCAATATTTCATAATTACCATACCAACAATACCCAAACAGGACTTTATAAAGTAATATGTTTCAGATCTAAACAAGGGTTCTAAGTCCCAAGAATTTGTTATGTAAACTCTACAACTAAAAATTTCTAAGTAATATTGTGACACATAATCTTTTGGCAGATTTTTATTTTATTATGTCTCGAATAATAAAATAAAGAGAACCCCTATGAAAATTATAAGTATATTCAATATTCATATTTATAATCTACCAAGATTACTTTGAAAAACTCATGATTACGCAAATAAAGCAACTCTAACACTCAATATTAAGCACAAGTAATAATTTTTTAATAAATGCAATTATGTTATTCATAACTTTTTCGGGTGAATCGTATTCATTTTTCTCTTCCAATTTCATCACATCATTTTTCTGTACAAATCTTATCTTATCAGAATAATCCGCAATAATCATCTCCATTAGTTTAGAAAATTTGGTTTTATAAAATTCTTCATTCTCGGCTTTGGGTAAAAGTATCGATATTTTTTTTCTGGTAATTACAATTCTTTCAAGCTGTGCAAAAGATGCGTAATATCTTATAATTGCAACTGAAATTAATCGGTTAATTATTACCGGCAATTTACCAAATTTATCAATCATTTCATCCTTTATGTCATTTAACTCTGTAATTTTGTTCATAGAAAAGAGAGCTTGGTAGAAACTAAGTCTATCGGATTGATCAAACATAAATGACTTGGGAATACCTACTTCAAAATAAGTGTCAATTGTTGGTTCTGTTCTCGCATGATGTTTAGGCAAATCCTTGAAAACATCTTTAAATTCGTTAATCTTTAGTTCTTCAACAGCCTCATCCAAAAGTTTAACATACATTTCAAATCCCACAGTATCAATTGAACCTGATTGCTCTGTTCCTAATAAATTTCCGGCACCTCTAATTTCAAGATCCCTCATAGCAAGATTAAATCCGCCGCCCAGCTCAGTTGATTCTTCAATTGCCTGCAACCTCTTTACAGCTTTCTTGGTAATCATATCGAGAGCCGGAACTAAAAAATAACTGTACGCTTGTCGATTGGAACGTCCCACTCTTCCACGAAGTTGATGTAGCTCAGCCAAACCAAATCGATCTGCTCTATTAATAATTATTGTATTTACATTAGGAATATCCAAACCGGATTCAATAATTTTAGTAGATATTAAAACATCGGCATCTTTATTCATAAAACTGTAAATTACTTTTTCCAATTGAGCAGGTTTCATTTGTCCGTGAGCAACAAGAATTTTTATTTGTGGAATATGTCTATGCAAATAAGCCGCAATTTTTTCAATTGATTGAACTCTATCGTGTACAAAATAAACTTGACCGTTTCTCTTAACTTCGTCCAAAATCCATTCTTTAATTTTGCCAATTTCAAATGTTTCAACCTTTGTATAAATGGGTTGTCTGTTTAGCGGCGGCGTTGATATTATTGATAAATCTCTTGCTCCAAGAAGACTTAAATTTAAGGTTCTTGGAATTGGAGTTGCAGTTAAAGTAAGAGTATCTACATTAACTCTTATTCTGCGTAACTTCTCTTTTGCCATAACACCAAAACGATGTTCTTCATCAATAATTAGTAATCCCAAATCTTTGAACTCAATATCTTTCGAAAGCAGGCGGTGTGTACCAATAACAATATCAACCTTGCCCTCAGATAAATCTTTAACAATTTCTTTTTGTTTACTTTGAGTTACAAACCTCGAAAGCACTTCTACTTTTACGGGAAATTGAGATAGCCTTTCTTTAAAAGTATTATAGTGCTGTTCGGCAAGAATTGTTGTGGGAACAAGAACACCAACTTGTTTCCCACCATCTACGGATTTAAATGCAGCTCTTATGGCTACTTCGGTTTTACCAAAACCAACATCGCCACAAACGAGCCTATCCATTGGGAATTCTTGTTCCATATCGGCTTTTACTTCATCTGTAACTTTTGCTTGATCGGGCGTAGGTACATACAAAAATGATGCTTCCAATTCTCTTTGCCAAACTGAATCAGATGAAAAAGCAAATCCGGCAGCGGCTTTTCTTTGGGAATATAATTTTATTAAATCTCTTGCTGCATCTTTTATTTTAGCTTTAACTTTCTTCTTTGTATTTTTCCATTCATTGCTTCCGAGTTTAGTTAGTCTGGGAGGAGCTTTATCACCGGATGAATATTTTTTAATAAGTGATAAATAGTTTATGTTTAAATAAACAATTCCATCATCGGCAAAAAGAATTTTTATTGTTTCTTGTTCAACCATTCCGATTTTGATATTTTCCAGTCCGGCATACTTCCCTATTCCAAAATTTTCGTGTACAATAAAATCACCAACTTTTAACGAGGAGAATTCTTTAACATGAGATTTTTTAATTTTTTGTCTTTTTGATATTTTGGTCCTGTAAGGTTTGTTAAAAACCTGATAATCAGTTAAGATTAAAATATTTTCACTTTTAAGATAAAAACCTTCTTTAACTGGAAGAATTTTTATTTTAACCTTTCCGGTTTCAAGTAATTCGTTTAATTCTTTATTATAATTAACTAACAAATCATAAAGACGTTTTAATTGGATAGAATTTTCTGTTGTAAAAATAATTTTGGTATTCTTTTTTGCAAATTCACTTAATGTGTTAAAAAGAATTTTGAAGTTTGAATTTATTGCAGGAGCTGCTAAAATATCAGCGAAATATTTGTTTTTGCTATTTCCAAGTTGATCTTCAATAATCCAATTTGCATCTTTTGCTATTAGTTCATCATAACTGATTTTTTCTTTAACATCAAAGGATTTTTTAAGAGTTTCTTTTTTCTCATTTTTAGTTTCAAGCAATTCTTCTTTTAGTTCTTCCTCAAGATCGTCCTCTTCAGTTATAATATTTTCTACATGTTCAGTTAAAGTAAGTTTTTTTAATTCATAAGACGAAGCAAAAATTATCGGGGTGCTTAAGTATTCAAAAATATCTGAAGAATAATCATCAACATCATCTTTAATTGAAGAAGCCATACTTACGGATTCCACTCTTCCCGATGAACGCTGACTTTCCGGATCGAAGAATCTAATTGATTCTAGAAAATCTCCATCGAACTCCAATCTACAAGGATGTTCTTCCCCATAAGACCAAAAATCAATTATTGAACCTCTTACAGAAAATGCTCCTTGCTCAACTACAAATTTTTCATTCTCATAATTCAACTCGTGTAAATATTCAATAATATCATCATAAGTTAAATCGGAGCCTACTTCAATCCTTGTTGTATTCTTACTTATTTCTTCATTAGAGGGTAGTTTAACTTTTAACAAATCATAGAATGATAAAATTATTGACTTTTTGTTATTATTTATTTTGGTCAATTTTTCTTGAATAGATTCAATATTTATTTCATCTATCTGGATTAAGTGCTTATCTTGACCTAAAACAGTTAGCTCAACATAAAGTTCATTTACTAACTCCCGTGTAGGAAGCAAAATTAAAATTTGGTTATATTTTTTAAATAGTTTTGCAATTAATGCAGCTTTCGAAGAACCATTGAGCGAAGTTGTAAAAAAAGTATTAGTTTTGGTAATGTTTTTTTCAAATTGTTTAATAAAGTTTTCAAATGATTTATACTTTACTAATTCATCAAAAAATAATTTTTCCATATTTAAAATAAAATTGTATTCATCTTTACGAAATATTATTAAGAAAGATATTCTTAAATTTAAAATAATTCATTAACATAAATTTAATACTTATCGCACAAAAGTTTTAACTATATTTTACAAATAAATAAAAAGAATTATGGCACAAAAAATTTCTCTAATTAAATCTCCGAAACATAAAGAACTGAAACCGGAAGAGTTAAAGTTTACTTGCAACTCCGATAGTCTAAACTTTGAAACCACCGAAAAATTATTGCCAATCGATAATATTGTTGGTCAGCACAGAGCTATAAAAGCTCTTAAATTAGGAATAGATATTGAAAGTGCAGGCTACAATATTTTTATCACCGGTATTTCCGGAACAGGCAAGCAAACTACAATAAAAAAAATGCTTAATGATTTGCTTCCGAATAAAAAAGCAAAATTAAGTGATTATATTTATGCAAATAATTTCAGAAATCCCGATCATCCTGCTCTGCTGGTATTTCCTGCCGGCTCCGGAAGACAATTTAAAAACGATTTAGAGGAAACAATTCTTCTTTTACGCGAAAATATTCCCCTCATTTTAGAAAAAGAACCTTTCGTTACCAAACGAAACAAACTACTCAAAAATTACACAGATACACAACAAAAAATGATGGGGAGTTTTGAAAAAAAACTAAATAAAGATAATTTAACATTAGGACAAGTTAAAATTGAAAATGTAACACGTCCTGAAATTTTTGCTATCATTGAAGATAAAGCGGTTTACATACAAGCTTTAGGCGAATTTATAAAAAAGAAAAAAATTACAAAAGAACAAGCTCAAAAATTTGTAGATAATTATAATAAACATCAAGATGAATTAAAAGAAATATTTAGAGAAAGTATAAAACAACTAAAAGAATCTCAAGCTAAAATAGTAGCTTTGGAAGCTGAAACCGTTAAAAATTTAGTTAATGCCGAGTTTGATGAGTTACGAACCAAGTATAAAAATAAAAGTGTTAAAACTTACTTGGATAGGGCGAGTGAAAGTATTCTGGAAAATTTGGAAGTTTTCAAACCAACAAATAATCTCAATGCAGAAGGAGTTGAAGACTATTTTGCAAATTTCGAAATAAATTTAATATTGGATAATTCAAATATTAAGAATGCCCCTATAATTATTGAAACCTCACCGACATTTTCAAACCTATTTGGAATTATTGAAAAAGTAAATCGTATTGATGGAATGTGGGTTTCTGATTTTAGAAATGTTAAATCAGGTTCACTTCTAAAAGCAAACAACGGTTTCTTAATTATAAATGCACTCGAAGCAATAAACGAACCCGGAGTTTGGAAAACATTAAAAAGAGTTTTGTTCTATGGAAAGTTGGAAATCCAAGATATTGCAAGTTTATATCAAGTTAACTCTTCGGCATTAAAACCGGAACCTATTGAAATAAATTGTAAAGTTATTATGCTGGGCAACAACTATACTTATTCAATGCTCTCTGAGTATGAAGATGACTTTAAAAAAATATTTAAAGTTAAAGCAGAGTTTGATTATGAAATGAGTATTACAGATAAATCCATTGCTGAATATGCAAGAGTGATAAAAAAAATAATTTCAACGGAAAAATTATCGGAGCTTGATAATTCCGCTGTAGCAAAAGTTATTGAATACGGTGCAAGATTCGTAAGCAGCAAAAATAAATTAACTACAAAATTTTCTTACATTGCCGATCTTTTAAGAGAAGCCGATTTTTGGGCTAAGGATGTTGGCAATAAAGTACTAACCAAACATCATATTACTAAAGCCTATAATTCAATGATTGAACGACACAGTCTCCATGAATCAAAACTGAAAGAAATGATTAATGAAGAAATGATTCTCATAAATACAGACGGGACAAAAATCGGACAAATAAACGGACTTGCAGTTTACGGCGGTGATTATTCTTTCGGAAAGCCGACAAAAATTACATCTTCGGTAGGTCTCGGTAATGGCAGCATCATAAATGTTGAAAGAGAAGCCGGATTAAGCGGAAACACTCATAACAAGGGGATATTAATTATCACGGGCTATTTCAGAGAAAAGTTTGGGAAACAATTCCCTCTTTCATTTACCGCAAGCATAGTTTTTGAACAGGGTTACGGAAAGATTGATGGTGATAGTGCTTCGGTTACCGAAATTTGTGCTTTGCTTTCCGGCATTGCAGAAATTCCCATAAATCAATCATTTGCCATAACAGGCTCAATAAATCAAAAAGGAGAAATTCAACCAATCGGCGGAGTAAATGAAAAGATTGAAGGATTTTATGATTTATGCAAAGAAAGAGGATTTACAAAAAAACAAGGTGTCATAATTCCTTATCAAAATGTTAAAGATTTAATGTTAAAAGATGAAATAATTGAGTCTGTTAAAAATAAAGAGTTCCATATTTATTCAATCAAAAATGTGGATGAAGCAATTGAAATTCTAACGGGAATAAAAGCCGGAAAACTTCTAAAGAACAATCGCTACCAAGCAAATACGGTTTTTGGTGAAGTAGAAAAAAAATTAAGAGAAATGAAAAATCGTACCAAACAAAACAAGAAACAATCTAAAGAAAAAAAATATTAAATAAACTAAAACATAAAAACAAAAAAGAAAGATGAATAAAAATATATTAGTAAAATCAAAAATTTTAGCAACTATTGGTCCAGCTACAGATACCGAAGATAAATTATTAGACTTAATTGATGCAGGTGCTAACGGATTCAGACTAAACTTTTCACATGGAACCGAAAAATATTTTGAAAAATTATTTACAACAATTTATAATGTATGCGGAAAAAGAAAACTACCAATTCCTATTATTCAAGATCTGCAAGGACCTAAAATAAGAATAGGCAAACTGGAGAATGAAAGTATTCTGCTAAAAGAAGGTAAAATAATAGAGATTACCACAAAAGATATTTTAGGTAACAGCGAGATTGTTTCATGCTCTTACGAAAGCTTAACTAAAGATGCAGAAATTAACGACATAATTTTAATCGATGACGGACTTATAGAACTCAAAGTAAAAGAAAAGAAAAAAGATTCAATAATCTGTGAAATCGTTACCGGCGGAATACTGAAACCTAAAAAAGGAATGAACTTACCTGGAATGAAATTAAGTACCGAAGCCGTAACACATAAAGATAAAAAAGATATGCTTTTCGCTTTTAAACATCGAGTGGATTATGTTGCTCTTTCATTTGTACGAAGTGCGAAAGATATAATTTCCTTAAGAGAATGGATGAACAATCACGGTTTTAATAAACAAATTATAGCAAAAATTGAAAAACCTGAAGCTGTAGAAAACTTCGAAGAAATATTAAAAGTCTCGGATGCAATAATGGTTGCCCGCGGTGATCTTGGAGTAGAAATTGCTCCTTACCATGTACCTGTTATTCAAAAAAGAATTATACGAAGATGTAACGAGGTAGGAAAACTTGTAATTACTGCTACACAAATGTTGGAATCAATGATTTATAATCCAACTCCGACCAGAGCCGAAGCTTCGGATGTTGCAAATGCAGTAATTGACGGAACCGATGTTGTTATGTTAAGCGGTGAAACTGCAGCAGGCAAATATCCTATTCAAACTGTTAGAATAATGAAAAATATTATTTACACAACGGAATTACAAAACCAGTTTAAACCTAAAATTAATTTTGAAGTACCTGAAGATAAAGAAGAAAATATGTTCGATGCAACAGCCCGAGGCGTTGTTGACGTTGCAAATCAAATTAAAGCAAAAATAATTGTTATATTTACTCATCAAGGAAGACAAGCAAAAATAATATCGAAATATAATCCCAATGCTCATATTTATGCTTTCTCGGATAGCTTTGAAACATTGAATGATTTAAATCTTCATAAAGATATAAAACCAATTTATATGGAGGATATAAATAACGAAGACTATTATATAAATCGTGCAAAAGAAATACTTAAAGAAGAAAATGTTGTTACTGAAGGAGATGTAGTTTTATTTTCTGCAGGTTCACCATCCATTGAAAGTGGCAGAAAAAACTGGATAAAGTTCTATATAGTTTAAGTTTTTCTTGAGTTTAAATTATTCATTTTTTTTCTGATAATAATTTCTATATAATTTTTTTGGAGAAAAGTAAACTTGAAACTTGCAAAATGGTGGAAAACTAAAGATAACGGAAAAATTCTTTGTACACTTTGCCCAAGATATTGTGAAATTGGTGAAGGACAAAAAGGATTTTGCTACATCCGTGAGAATATTGAGGGAAAACTATATTCCACCGGTTACGGCAGACCAACGGGCTTTGCAATTGATCCGATTGAGAAAAAACCTCTATCTCATTTTCTGCCCGGCAGTGATGTTTTGAGTTTTGGAACAGCGGGCTGCAATCTTGGTTGTAGGTTCTGTCAAAATTGGTCAATGAGTAAATCAAAGTTAGATGAATTGAATGCTCTTAAAATTTCACCGGAAAATGTTGTTAACCTCGCCCTTAAATATAAATCTAAATCCATTGCTTATACTTACAACGATCCGACAATTTTTGGTGAATATGTAATTGATGTTTCAGAACTTGCACGAGAAAAAAATATTAAGAATGTTTTAGTAACAGCAGGCTACATAAATAAAGAAGCAAGAAAAGATATTTACAAATATATTGATGCAGCTAATATTGATCTTAAAGCATTTACTGAAACTTTCTATCAAAAAATAACTTACTCTCACTTGAACGATATTCTGGAAACTCTGCTTTGGGTTAAAAATGAAACTGATATTTGGTTAGAAATAACAACTTTATTAATTCCCGATGAAAATGATTCTAATGAAGAGATTAAGCAACTTACAAATTGGATTACTACAAATCTTGGTAAAAATGTTCCGCTCCATTTCACTGCATTTCATCCAGACTTTAAAATGAAAGATAAGTCAAGTACTCCTGCCGAAACTCTCATTAATGCCAGAAAGATTGCCTTAGAAGAAGGAATAAATTATTGCTATCTCGGTAACATTCACAATATCGAATCTCAAACAACTTATTGCCCTACTTGCCAAAACCCAATAATAATCAGAGATTGGCACTCTGTTTTAGATGTCAAAATTCAAAATGGAAAATGCAAATACTGTAACAGCAAAGTTGCAGGTGTTTGGGATTAGGAGTAAAGTACCAATCTTTACTCGCCCATAACCGTAATAACAACTTTACGAGGACCGCCGTTATTTCTGTGTTCACATAAATAAATTCCCTGCCAAGTTCCGAGATTGAATCTGCCGTTTTTAATTGGAACAGTTAAAGATGCACCAAGCATCGATGATTTTATGTGAGCTGGCATATCATCACTACCTTCATAAGTATGCTCAAAATATGGAGTATCTTCCGGTATCATGTGATTAAAATGTTTTTCCATATCGCTTCTTACATCAGAAGAAACATTTTCATTTATAGTCAGAGAAGCCGATGTATGCTTAATAAAAATGTTTGCATAACCGTATTTTAGTTTCGATAATTCAGGAAAAGAAGTTTCAATTTCTTTGGTAATAATATGGAAACCCCGCTTGCGAGATTTAAGAGTTATTTCTTTTTGAATAATCATTTCGTATTCCTTTTCAACTAAATCAAAATTTTTATTTAATTATATTTAAATTAAGTTATAAATTAAAATATTTTTAACATTATTATAGAATTTTTATGAAAACTCTTTTTTACAACCCTTCGCAAATTATAACAGTAAATACAAACGGACAAAATTTTAAAAGAAAAACCGATATGCAAAATATTGGAATTTTAACTGATAAATCTATTCTTGTAGAAAATGGAATTATCAAAGAATTTATCGCAACATCAAAAATTAGTAAATCAGAGTACAATAATATTATTGATTTAACTGATAAAATTATACTGCCGGGTTTAGTTGAATGCCATACACATACGGTTTTTTCAGGTTCAAGATCAGAAGAATTTCTTATGAAATTAAACGGTAAAACTTACGAAGAAATAGCAAAAGCCGGAGGAGGAATAAATTCTACAGTTAAATCCGTAAGAGAATCTGATTTTGAAAATTTACTTGAAGCAGCAAAACCTAAAGTTAAAAAATTTATTGAACAAGGTGTTACAACATTAGAAATTAAAAGCGGTTACGGTTTAAGTTTTTATGATGAAATAAAATTATTGGAAGTTATAAATGAACTAAATAGATTATTTGAAATTGATATAATTCCAACATTCTTAGGTGCTCACACATTTCCGCCCGAATATTTAAATGATAAAGAAAAATATATAGAAATTATTACAAAAGAGATGCTTCCGTTTATTGCCGAAAAAAACTTGGCTTCAGCCTGTGATGGCTTCTGTGAAAAAACAGCTTTTTCCCCTAAACAAATTGCAAGCATTTTCGATGCGGCAAAAAATCTCGGTTTTTCTCTTAAACTTCATACCGACCAATTTAATTCCATCGGTGGATTAGACTTAGCTTTAGATTATAACTCAATGAGTGTAGATCATCTTGAGGTTTTGGGTGAAGAAGATACCAAAAAGTTTAATGACGTTGAAACAGTCGCAGTTTTGCTCCCGGGTGTATCTTTTTCACTAAAATATAATTATGCTCCGGCAAGAGACTTAATAGATAATAACGCAATTGTTGCTCTCGCTACTGATTTTAATCCCGGTTCATCACATATAAATAATATTAGTTTTATTTGGGCACTCGCTGCTTTCCATCTAAAAATGACACTCGAAGAAATTATTTCAGCTTACACTATAAATTCCGCTAAAGCTCTTAAAATTGCAGATAAGGTGGGTAGTATAGAGGTAGGAAAAAATGCCGACTTTTCAGTATATAGTATAAGAAATTACTCAGATTTATTGTATCATTTAAGCAATAATCTTAATACTATGACGATCAAAAAAGGCAAAATTATTCATGAAAATTTGGCTTAATTATTTAATTATATCATTTATTTTAACATTAATTGGTTGCACTTCATCCGAAGTTACAACTCATAAAACAAAAGAAACAGAAGTTCTGAGAGACACGGTTTTTATAACTTCCGAACAAAATATCGAGGAAAAAGAAAAAACCAAATTAGGAATTGATGTTCTTCAAGAAAATAATTTTGATATTCTCGAAAATAAAAGAGTTGGATTAATCACAAATCAAACGGGAGTAAATTCAAACCTAAAGTCTACAATTGATATTTTAAACGAAGCTGAGAATGTTGAACTTACAGCATTATTCAGTCCGGAGCACGGTGTTAGAGGAGATGTAGAAGGAGGAAGTTCCATACGAAGTTATAAAGATGAAAAAACCGGTTTACCTGTTTTTTCACTTTACGGAAAGAATCATAAACCAAGTAAAAAAATGCTAAAAAATATAGATGTTCTGGTTTATGATATTCAAGATATAGGAGTAAGATCTTATACATTTATCAGTACTCTTGGACTTACAATTGAAGCTGCTTCCGAAAATGGAATTGAGTTTGTAGTTTTAGACAGACCTAATCCACTCGGAGGCAATAAAGTGGAAGGGAATATAAGAGAAGAAAAGTTTACATCATTTATAAGTCAATATCCTATTCCTTATGTTTACGGATTGACCTGCGGAGAATTAGCTAAATTTTTAATTGGTGAAAAAATACTAAATGTGAATAAAAACTTTAATTTAACAATTATTCCAATGCAAAACTGGAATAGAAACATGAATTGGAATGCTACTGGTTTAAAGTGGATTCCTACTTCGCCTCATATTCCACATCAATTTTCTCCATATTTTTACCCTATGACTGGCATATTGGGAGAATTAAGAAGTGCAATTTCCATTGGTGTAGGATACACTCTTCCCTTTCAACTTGTTGGTGCCGAATGGATTGATAATAATAAATTAGCAAAATATTTAAATGACTTATCTTTGCCGGGATTACATTTTAGAGCAATAACTTACCGACCTTATTATGCCTTTGGAAAATTAAAAGTTTTAAAAGGTGTACAACTCTATATAACGGATTTTAATAATATTAACTTAACTAATACTCAGTTTTATATTATTGTCGCCTTAAAAAAATTATTTCCTGATAAAAATCTATTTAGTTTAGCAAAACCAAACGAAGTTAGTATGTTTAATAAAGGCATTGGAACAAATAAAATTTTTGAGATAATTAATAAAGAAGGAAAAATAGACCATGTAATAAAATTTTTGAATAAAGATATAGAAAGTTTTAAGAAGAAATCAGCCAAATACTATCTCTACAAATAATTTACCTTTGATTTAGATCACAATAATTTTCCTATTTTTCTTCTATTTGGGTTCAGATTTATAAAACAAAAGGAGAAAACATGAATCTTTATAAATTAACATTTTTAAGTATTATATTCTTTTTTGGTATAGTTTTCGGGCAAACAAAAAAGATTTCTTATAACTTTTTTATTGAAGATTGCGATACAACAATATCTCTGTTCAATGGAAATATTCAAGAAGGTCAAGAAATTGTTATCGAAGAATATGACTTACCTGATGCCAATACAAAAGCACAATTATTCTATAATTTAATAGTAGGAAGCAGAATTGGATTTCCTGAAAATAGTTTTAATGAAGATATTTCATGCGATATTACACTTACCGGTTTATGTGATTTAGATATAACAAATTTAGAACCTGACTCTAATGATCTAATTAAGCTGGTTTATTTAAAGATTAAAGTAACTGGAGTTAATTCAGGTGTCCATGGTGAGTTTGAACCTTATTATTTGGAAAATGGAAATGAATACTATTTTAATATTCCTCTTCAAAATTTAACTACATTCTTAAACACTCTTAATTACGATATTAACAGTTTTACACCTTATTATTTAAACGATAATTTAGAAACAAGTAACGAAGGAATTAGAAGATTTGTAGGTACCGAGTATTTATCAGTATATGCAAAAAGTTTTTCAGCATTTGGAGTTGGATTTAAAGTAAAACAAACTGACATAGCAGAAATTGACGGTACTTTAGTTACCAATACTTACAAATTGGAACAAAACTATCCAAATCCTTTTAATCCATCTACAAATATTAATTATACTTTACCAAGTAACGGTTTTACAAAGTTAGTTGTTTATAATTCAATTGGTGAAATAGTTTCTACATTAGTTAACCAAAATCAAAGTGCAGGTAACTACTCGATAAATTTTGATGCAAGAAATTTATCAGCAGGAATTTATTATTATAGTTTAACGTCAGGAAATTTTGTTCAAACAAATAAAATGATTTTATTGAAATAAATAAAAAATTATCCACAGATAAAAAAACAAAATCCGAATTGAAGAGCTATTCTTTTCTTTTCGGATTTTTTTATTTAAAAAATAAAGTATTTAAAATTTAATTAAAAATAATTTTACCATATCTTTTGGGATCGTAAAGACTTCCGCCCGACCAGCGTGATTCTTTATTCATTTGTTGTTGTCTGTGTCTGCCAATATTAAAGCCCCAAGTATCTCCCTTATTCGGTGGTTTATCAAGAGCTATGTCACTCCAAGGAATTTTCATTTCAATTGCCCAATAGTCATTACTTATTTCTATTTTGCTTTCATACTTGCTTTCAAAATATTTATTTTCAACCCAGCGTTGTAAAGAGTTAAATCTTGTTCCGCCGGCATTTTGGAACAATCGTATATAGTCTTTTTGATTATTCTCCGTATCAAAGAAAAACTCAATATCATCATCATTCCATGTTAAAGGAATATCTCCACCTGTAGTATACTTTAAGCTTGAAGGATTTTGCTCATTCATTTTTACATAGACATAAAGATAATTTTTATCATAAAGAAGTCGAACCTCTGTTGAATCATTCTCATTAGTTCCAAATTTTATTGAGTTACCATTACTCCAACTCTTTTCATTAATTTTTCCATCAATAATAATTTCACTAGATATCCTATTAACAATTACCTTCGGAGGAAGAAATAAAAAGTATTTTTCTTTGTGAATTATTTCATCTTCCAATTTAATTGTTGGCTCATAACCATCAATTTTTATTTTTTGATTTTTATATTTATCTTCTAAATCCCTTGATAAAAAACCTGTACGATATTTTTCTTTTGTAGTAACTTCCAAGTAAGGCATCAATTCCATATTCGGCAAACCTGTTGATTCAATTAGAAATTCTTCAGTAACTTTTTGTTTCGGTTCTAAATTTAACCATTTACTTTCGGGTGTAATTTGAATGTTTGAACCATAAGGAATAAACCAATCAAGCCTATATAGCTGTTCTACATTTAACTTATTATTAAACTCTACAATTACTTTTTCACTAAAAGGTGTACCAACATTCCAATTATCAATCGAAATAGTTTTTGGTTCAATATCTCTTTTCGTAGCTTCTATTCTGTCGTTTGGATTAACTGTATCCAAAGGATAAATTGAACCGGCTTTAATGGCTGCAGCTTTAATATTTTTTTCATCTTTAACTGTTACAAATAGAAAAGAAGAAAATTTTCCACCACGAATGTTTTCCCTCCTAACTCCAGCTGAATTTAAGATAAGATAATCGATTCCATCATTATGTTCCCAAACATGTTCATGTGTATGTCCGCCAATAATAAGCTTGACAGGATAATCTTTAAGAATCTCTTTAACTTTATCCCAATCTTTTTTACCATCATGATTTTCTGGATATTTCCAAAGCGGACTGTGAAGAAAAATAAAAATGGACTTTGACTTTAATTCTTCTTTTAAATATTTTTTCGAGTAATTTTCTAAATCAGTCTTTAACCAATTTCTTTGCCACTCCATAATTCTATCATCTTCTTCTCCCCACCAACTGTTCAAGACAATAAAATGTGCACTCCCTTTAGAAAAAGAGTAGTAAAGTTTTTCTTCGCCCCAAACTTCTTTATAAATTTCTTCCGCTTCATTGGTAAGAACATCATGATTACCGGGTACAGGGTAAAACGGAGCATCTAACAAACTTATTTGTCCTTTGAATCTTTTCCACTCAGCTCTCAACTGTTCTTTATTATCAGTATAACCATGGATTAAATCCCCGACTTGAATTACAAAGTCAGGTGCGAGCAATGAAGCTTCATAAACCATTCGTTCAAATTCAGGCGGATTTCCAAATTGGGAATCACCAAAGACTACAAACCTAACTCCTCCTGAAGCTATAACTTTAATGTTAAATATTATAAAGGCAAATAATAATAATTTTTTCATTTTTATACTTTTTTTATTCTGATACATAATTATTTTCACATTCGTAAAGCCAATCTTGAACACCTTGAATAATTTGATTGACTATTTTTTTTCTAAACTCTTTATCCAAAAGTTTTATTTCATCATTAGGATTACTTAAAAAAGCAGTTTCAACCAACACATTAGGAATTGAAGTAAGAGAATTTAATGCAAAATTGAAATTGCCAATATTACCAAAAGGTTTTAGCTCAAGTTCTAACATTCTCTTATAAATTGCAAGCGATAAAGGGCGGTAACAAATGTGCTTGTAATAAGTACTTGTTCCGCTTACCCTCTTGGGATTAACAGTATAACCAATGGAATTAGTATGAATACTAATTAGAATATCTGCATTTGTTTTGGCAATACGTTCAAATCTATCATCATTTGAAAGATAAACATCACGAGTTCTTGTCTTAAAGACACGTGCCCCTTTTTTTTCAAGAGCTTTTCCCAACCTATTTACTATATCCAGTGTTATATCTTTTTCTAAAGCTCCAGTTGCACCAAGCGAACCATTATTACTGCCCCCATGTCCGGCATCAAGAATAAATTTGAGATTTGAGAACCTTAAATCATTAGGCTGATTCTTTACGGTTATCTCCAAATTTGTCCCTTTATAATTTATATCATAACCCCAAATTTGTTTTTGTTTAGGTTCAATAATTATTCTGAACAAATCAGTTCCTACTTGTTCGTAATACAAATTCTTTATCGTGTTACTTGTTAAATGTTGTGTAATCCAATTGGTGTTTGCTGTTGCTCCGTAAATATCTATAATAATCTTGGTAGGTTCAACTTCTTGACGAGTTGAATATGGCAATTTTCCATTGAGATTAACAACAACTTTATCGTAATTTTTACCTCCGTAAACTGCCCACGATTCAGTTAAAGATTTTGGAAGGAAAGTACCAACCGGTAATAATTTTACTTGCTCTTCAGGAATCCACGCAACTTGATTTTCAGTTAGACGAACTCTGTATTGGTTACCAACTTTTCCGTCAATAATCATTTTAATTCCCTTTTCGAGAAAAGACAGTTTTGCTCCTCCTAATCTATCAGAGCCTAGACCATAATTGAGAAATGGTCTTTTAATAATTGTTTTCGCAACTCTTGGTAGTTCTTTTGGAAGAATTGATATTTTTGCTTTAGATTTTTTTTTATAAGTTTCTCCATCTTTTTCTAATATAAATATTATTTGTTCATCTTTCATTTTAAAGTCATTAGGAATTTTATAAATGCCAGTATAAATTCCTTTAATTCCACCTGTTTCAGTTTCAGAAAGTTCAGTCATTTCAATTCCATCTAAAAATGTTACATTTGCTCCGGGAGTTCCTTTAACTCTAACTTCCAAAACTTCACATGTCCCAAGCCAAATATCACTTTCGGGAAGCATCATCTCATCTTCGATTATTATCTCATCTTCATCTGTAGATTTTAATTGATTATCTTCTCTTATTATTTTTATTTCTTTTTTTATTTTTTTTCCATTTAGGTTTGAAGTAATCTTAAAAAAATTTTCTCCGAGTTTAAGATTTAATAAATCAACGAAAGCACCCGAAGAATAAACTTTTATCTTCTTTCCATTAATTTTTACCTTGCTACCGGGTTTTGTATTTGCCGATAAACGATACCTTGAAAATTTGGTACTAGTCTCTGTTTTTTTAGGAACAATAATATTTATATAATTCTTTTGGGCTAAAACCATGCTGCTCATTAGAATTAAAATAAATAAACCTTTAAGTTTTAGATTAAATAACTCAAATATTTTCTTCATGTGATTGATTTCTTATATAATTATATTAATTTTATACGTTAAGTTTTCTTAAAAATAAATATGGAATTTATAATGGATAAAGCTTTAAAGACTTTTTCAAAAAGTAAAATTAATAAAATATACTCTTATAATGAATACATTAGAGAAGCAGAAAAATTTATTGAAAATAGCAACTCGAGAGATTTATCTGAACAAGATAAAATTTACTATGACTACACAAAAATAAATTTGCAACGAAGCAGCAGAATAGAAAAAACTTTTAAACCAAATAATGAAATAGTTGAATTATTAAAAAAAATAGATACTTCACAAACATGGTTATTTATTACGGAGGCTTGGTGCGGTGATTCTGCACAAAATATTCCTTACTTTTTTGAATATTCAAAATTTAATAATAATATTAAAGTTATTTTAATATTAAGGGATTCTAACATAGAGGCAATTGATAACTACTTTACCGAAGGAAATTCTCGAAGTATTCCTAAAATAGTTTTCTTTGATTCTAATGGAAATGAATTGGCTCGTTGGGGCTCACGCCCTAAGTTTGCTCAAGATTTGGTTCAGCAATTAAAAGCCGAGGGTTACACAAAAGAAGAATTTAATAAAGAATTACACACTTGGTATGCAAAAAATAGGGGCAAAGAATTAGAGAAAGAAATTTTAGAAATATTTAAGAGTTTTTAAACTTTCAAAAATTTAATTATTGCTAAAAGTTAAGTTAATTGTCATACCGAACCAAATACTAAAAGGAATTAAAATATTACTTTGCACTTTGCAGATACTCCCGAAGAAATACTATGCCTCAATTTCTTCGGGATTTTAAAATGAAATAACTTTAGTATAACATAGATTTTTTCTTCTGCACAAATTAATTTTTCAGAGTTTTTTAATCTTGTTTACTTAACTCAAAAGATTTACGATCGTAACCATTCTTTTCAAAAATCTTATAACAATTCTCTAAATCAGCTTCACTCATTTGCGGAGTTCTGCATAAAATCCATCCAAACTCTCTGGAGGGAGTTCCAATAACTACATATTGATAGTTTGATTCTAAACCAAGTATCCAGTAATCACCCCAGAAAGGTCTCCACCCCAAAAAGCTCACAAAACTTACTTCTAATTTTGAGTTGGTTTCTTTATCAACAACTCTCGCCAAACCTTCAGCATCATCTAATTCCCCATCTTCATCAATACACTTATTATGAACAATGATATCTCCATCTTCATCAATTGTATAAGAAGCCGTTGCATTTTTAATACAATGATCTTGAAACCTGTTCGGTATTTTAGCAATTTCGTACCAAGTTCCGGTATATTTTTTTAAATCAACTGAATCAACCGTTGTCATTTTATCTTGGGCAATTAAATTTATATTTACAAGGAGAATTATTAAGACATATAAATAGTTCTTCATTTTTGATTATCCATTTTTATTTTTAGAAATAGTGTTATTAAAATTTAATAAAAAATAAATTTATATAGAACCAACATCAAAATTTTGAAGAGTATCTTTAATGGATTTTAAGAATTTTCCTCCAAGTAATCCATCAACTAATCTGTGATCGTGACTAAGCGATAAATACATCATCGGCTTTATACCCAATGTGTCTTGTCCGTTTACAGAAATAACAACAGGACGCTTTACAACTGCTCCAACTCCGAGTATTGCAACTTCAGGCTGATTTATTATGGGAGTTCCAAACAACGCCCCAAATACTCCGTAATTTGTTATAGAAAAAGTTCCACCCATAATGTCATCGGGAGAAAGACCTTTGGTTCTTGCCTTTCTGCTTAATTCGGAAATCGCCTTTGCCATTCCTCTAATATTTTTTTCATCAGCATTTTTAATATTAGGAACAATAAGTCCGTTTGGTTCAACAGCTACAGCAATGCCAAGGTTAATATCTTTTTTAAGCAAAATTTTATCTTTACTAATTGATGCATTAACAAGTGGAAATTCCTTTAAAGCTTTTACGGCAGCATAAGAAATGAATGCCATATATGTAAGTTTAAGATTTTCATTTTGTAAAAATCTTTCTTTATTTGCTTTAATATAATTATAGATTTTAGTCATATCCACTTCCATTATTTCAGTTACATGTACGGAAGTATCTCTGCTATTAATCATATGTTCCATAATTCTCTTGCGAATGTTATCCATAGGGATTTCTTCGGAAGCCGTTATAGGTCTGGCAACTGAGAGTTCAGGAGCAGGAGTTGATTGTTTAGTTCCTTTTTTATCAATATAATTTAGAATATCTTTTTTAGTTACTCTTCCGCTTATTCCGGTTCCAACAATAGATTCAAGCTCACCCATTGTTATTCCCTCTTTAGAAGCAATGTTTAGCACTAATGGTGAAAAGAATTTATTTGATTGAGAATTTTTTTTATCTCTTATTTTTCTTTCGGTTGCAGCTTGAGTTTTTACTTCCGACTTACTTTCTTTTAATTTCTCTGTTGCAATAATTTCTTCTTTTTCACTTTTTACTTTACGATAGCCCGATTTTGTAGAAATTCTGGCAACAATTTTTCCTACTTCAACTACATCATTTTTTTTGTAAAGAATTTCAACAATAGTTCCATCAACCGGCGAAGGCACTTCCGTATCTACTTTATCTGTACTTATTTCATAGATTATTTCATCTACCTTAACAGTATCACCGACTTTTTTGTGCCACTCAATTATTGTACCTTCAAATATTGATTCACCCATCTTGGGCATCGGGACATCAACAACGGAACCAATTTGGTCAGTTGAAGGCTCATCTTCTTCTTTTGTTTCTTCTATTTTGGCATCAGCGTCTGTTTCAATAATTGCAACAACTTCGTTTACAGGGACTGTTTCATTTTCGTAAGCTTTAATTTCTACCAATTTTCCATCAGCAGGACAAGGTATTTCGGTATCAACTTTATCAGTACTTATTTCATAAATTATTTCGTCTTTTTTAACTTCGTCACCAACTTTTTTGTGCCATTTAATTATTGTTCCCTCATTTATACTTTCACCCATTTTAGGCATAATTATATCAACTTTCATTTAAACTCCAAACTTTTATATTTCAATTTTTAATATTCTAATAAGTTTTTTAATTCACCGTAAATTTTATCTCTTGTCGGTAAAACTGTTCTTTCCAATTTGGGATGAAAAGCAATTGGAGTATCGAGAGCAGCAAATCTTTTAACGGGACCATCAAGATTCTCAAAACACTTCTCTGAAATTTGAGCACTAATCTCTGCTCCAAATCCGCTTGTTAAAGTATCTTCGTGAATAACAATTACTTTCCCTGTTTTCTTAATAGAGTTAAAGATAGTTTCGGTATCGAGCGGTGCTAAAGTTCTTATGTCAATGATTTCTATTGAATAACCTTCTTCTATCAATTTTTTTGCAGCAAATTCAGTTTCGTGAACCATTGCTCCGTAAGTTACAACCGTAATGTCTTCACCTTCTCGAGTAATATTTGCTTTTCCGAAAGGAACGAGATAATCTGCATCAGGTTCAGGACGGGTAGCATAACTTTGTCGGTACAAACCTTTATGTTCTAAGAACAGCACAGGATCATTTAATCTTAAAGCGGTTTTGAGTAATCCTTTTGCATCGGCAGCATTAGATGGATAAGCAATTAACAAGCCGGGCAAGTGCGTAAAGAATGCTTCTATATTTTGACTATGATAAAGTCCGCCGTTTATATAACCACCTACAGCCACTCTTATAATAAGAGGAGCTTCAAATTTATTGTTAGAACGATAACGTAGCATTACCAACTCATCTCTAATTTGCATGAAGGCGGGCCAAATATAATCACCAAATTGAATTTCCACACAAGGTTTCTTTCCGGTAAGAGCCATTCCAATTCCAACACCGAGAATACTAGCTTCAGCAAGAGGTGAGTTAAAAACTCTTACATTTCCAAATTTTGTTGAAAGCCCTTTTGTAGCCGTGAAAACTCCACCCTTTCCATCAGCAACATCTTCACCAAATACATAAATATTTTCGTTACGCTCCATCTCTTCTCTTAGTGCATGATTTATTGCATCAACCATTACAACAGGAACACCTTCGGCTTTGCATTCATTATATTTTAGTTTATTTCTTTTGTTACTTTCATCAAATACAAACTTGGTTACAGTAGATGGATCAGGGTCAGCTTTTGTCAGAGCATTATCAGCAGCGTTATTGATGTGTTCATTAATTTCTTTTTTTAATTCTTCAAAATTAATTTCATTTATTACATCATTTTGGATAAGCGTATTGAGTAGTCTTTCCAAAGGATCTCTCTTTAAATCCTCTTCCAAAGATTCCTTGCTTCTATACTTTCCTTGATCGTCAGAAGATGAATGAGATAATAATCTTACGGTTTTAGCTTCAACAAGAACGGGTCCTTTACCTTCCCGAGCATATTCAAATGCTTCTTCAGCTGTTTTTTTCATTTTGAAGTAGTCGGTTCCATCTACAGAAAATCTTAATAAGTTGTTATATCCGCTCATCATATTTGCAATGGAAGCATCTTTACCTCCTGTTTGCTGCTCAACAGGCACAGATATTGCCCACTTATTATTTTGAATTACAAACACAACCGGAATCTTATCACGGCTAGACCAATTAATGGCTTCGTGAAATTCTCCTTCACTTGTTGTTCCTTCACCACTGCTAACATATGTTACAGATTTTATTCCGGATTTTTTATTAGACATTGCAGTGCCTACAGCTTGCAAAAACTGCGTTCCAGTAGGACTGGATTGTGCAGGAACGTTAAATTCTTTAGAACTCCAATGACAAGGCATTTGCCTTCCACCGGACATCGGGTCATCAGCCTTAGCTAATTGGTGAAGGAAAATATCTTCAATCTTAATGCCCAAAGCAATCATAAAAGCCATATCTCTGTAATAAGGATAAGCCCAATCAATCCCTTTTTGCATTTCTAAACCAAAAGCTATTTGTGTAGCTTCGTGCCCTGCTGATGGCAGATGGAAATATGATTTACCTTGTTTAAGCAGATTCATGACCTTCTTATCCATTGCTCTTGATGTATAAATCAATCTAAGAGCATTCATTACTGCATCTTTAGTGTATCCTTTAATTAAATTATCTTTTTTCATTTTATCCTTTAATTTTTTGTTCAATCTCTTTTAAGTTTATTTTTGTAAATTCGGAATAACTAAATTCATTAAGAAAAATATTTAGTATATATGTTTTAATTTCAGTTAATTCAACTTTAGAATTTAATTCTGCCTCGAAGTTTGTTACGCTTTTATCTTGAATACCACAAGGAATAATTCCATTAAAAAATTCCATATCAGTATTAACATTAAAAGCGAAACCGTGCATTGTTACCCATTTGCTAATCTTAATCCCAATCGCACAAATCTTTTTGTCATTTATCCAAACTCCCGTGTGTTTAGAATTTCGTCCGGCATTAAGACCAAACTTATTACAAGTTTTAATAATAACTTCTTCAAGTGTTCGTAAGTATAAATGAGTATCTTTTTTCCAATCAACAAGATTAATTATCGGATAACCAACTATTTGTCCGGGACCGTGATAAGTAATATCACCACCACGGTCTATATCAAAAACATTTATATTTTTTTTGTCGAGTTCATTTTTAGAAAATAATAAATTTTCTTTTTTTGCTAATCTTCCAAGTGTGTAAGTATGCGGATGCTCGCACAAGATTAACAAATCTTTTATCTTATCCTCAATCCGCATTTTAAACAAACTATGTTGTAAATCCCAAGCTTTTTGGTAATCAATTGAACCAAGGTCAAGATAAAAAAGCTCTTTTTTAAATGTGGATTGCTTCATCATAAGCATTAGCCGCAGCTTCCATTATAGATTCCGATAAAGTCGGATGTGCATGAATAGTTCCGACAATTGATTCAAATGTGGCTTCCAAACTTTTAGCAAGCCCAAGTTCTGCAATTAATTCTGTAGCTTCTGCTCCAACAATGTGAGCACCTAATATCTCGCCGTACTTTTCGTCAAAAATAATTTTTACAAATCCTGTTCTTTCTCCCATTGCGGCTGATTTACCACTTGCGGAAAACGGGAACTTACCAACTTTAACCGGATGGCCTTCCTCTTTTGCTTTCTCTTCTGTTATCCCAATTGATGCAACTTGCGGCTGACAATAAGTACATCCCGGAATTGAATTATAATCAATTGGAGAGGTAAATTTTCCTTTAATATTTTCCACACATTTTATTCCTTCTTCAGAGGCAACATGAGCCAACCAAGGCGGACCAATAACATCGCCTATAGCATAAATATTTTTAACATTAGTTTCATAAGTTACTTTATCAACTTTTATATGATTTCTTTCAATTTCTACACCAAGTTCATCGAGACCAAATCCTTCAACATTTCCCGTAACACCTATTGCATTTAACACAACATCAGCCTGTAATTTTTCTTCTTTTCCATTAGAGTTAACAATTACTTCAACTTTTTCACCTTTAACTTTTGCAGTTTCAACCTTAGCATTAGTTAAAATATTTATTCCTTTTTTCTTGAAACTCGAAGTAACTACATTAGAAACTTCTTTATCTTCAATTGGTAAAATCGAATCCATCATTTCAATAATTGTTACCTTTGTACCAAGTACTGAATAGAAAAAAGCGAACTCAACACCAATTGCTCCAGCACCGATAATTATCATTTCTTCAGGCAGTTTATCTAAAACCATTGCTTCTGAACTTGTAATTATTTTTTTTCTATCAACAGGAATATTTGGAAGGAGTTTGGGTCTTGCTCCTGTAGCAATTATTATTTTATCGGCACTAATGGTTTCAGTTATTTTATTGTTCTTGTCAAAAACTTCAATTTTATTTTCCGGTTTAATTTTCCCAAAACCTTTGATGTGCGTAATTTTATTTTTTTTCATTAAAAATTCCACACCTTTAGAAACTTTCTTGGAAACATTTCTGCTTCTTTTAACTATTTTATCAAAATTAAAACTTAAACCTTCTACCTTAATTCCAAAATCACTTGAATCATTTTTTATTGTATCATAAAGTTCAGCACTTTTTAGCAAAGCTTTGGTTGGAATACAACCCCAATTAAGACAAACCCCGCCGAGATTTTCTTTTTCTATTACACATGTTTTATAACCGAGTTGAGCTGCTTTTATAGCCGCAACATAACCGCCTGGTCCGCCGCCAAGAACAGTAATATCATAATTTTCCGACATTTAAATAATCCTTTTGTAGTATTGAAATAATTTAATAAATATACTGAAGAAATTTAAGAAAACAAAAGGTTGAGAAAAAAATGTAAGGTAAGATTAACAAAACTATTTAATTTGAAAATCTAATAAAGGATATTTTTTATTATCAAAAAGCTGATAGTGCCACCACTCATCAATGTAAAAATCAATTCCACCAACTTCCAACATTAAAGATTTTAACAGATTTCTATTAGCAGCTACTTCTTCGGATAGTGAATCTGCAGGATAATTATGAGAAGCAATTTTAGTAAAATCATCAAACTTAGTTGGCATTTTCAACTCTTTGCCGGTCAATAAATTAATTATAGTTAAATCTACTGCTCCGCCACGATTATGCGAAGAACCTCTTTTCGGATCAGCTACAAAAGTTGGATCGGGAAACATAGCAAACATTTTCTTTTGAACTGAAAGAGGTCTGTAACCATCCCATATTTTAAGTCCAAGTCCTTTAGGGTAACTTTTACTATTAAAAATTTTTATATTATTTAAGCTGTCTTGAACTTTTTTTAATCTAACTGCCAGCGACTTTAAAACATAACATTTATTTGATTCATACAATTTAGTGTTGTTAAAAACATTATCCGTAGTAGCATATTTTAACTCTATTACCACATTTGGGATAATGTCTTTTAACAAAACTAAGCTTATTGAATCTGGTTGAGCAAAGTTGAACGAAGTAATAAAGAAAATTATATTTAGAATTATTTTTTTCATTTTTTAAAGATTCATAACAAAAACTTTTTAATCGAATATTTTAAAATTAAAAATCAACTCCAATAGAAAAATAATGTACTTCTTTTAACCTTCCAAAATCTTGATAAGAGTAATCGAATTTAACCTTCACCAAATCCATTAACCTTGTATAAAAACCAACACCGGCAGTTAATCCTTTCTCGGAAGCTTCTTCAAAAAGCGAGTTATATCCGACTCTTAAAAAAACCGTTTCGTTCCAACCGTATTCAGTACCAAGGTTTAAGTAACTTGTGTGGTCATTTGGAGTAACAGCATCAATGGCTATCGTTAACCTGGAATTTTGTTCTTTGATTACATCGTTTGAAATTCCAAATCTGAATAATAAAGGTAAATCGAACTGATCTAATTGAATGTTGGTATTAATTAAATTTTTATCTCCTGCACCTGATGTTTTGGTGTTAGTAATATCTCTTCCACTTAGTCGCATTTTTGTACCAAAGTTAGAGATACTGGCAGCAATTCTTAACTGATTAAGTACATCTAATTTATACAAAACTCCAATATCTGCTGCAAATCCTGTAGAACTCATATGCCAAATATTTTCATTAATATACTTAAAATTAAATCCTATAGAAAAATTATTTGTAAGATATCTTGCGTAATTAAGTCCTATTACAACCGCGCCGGCATCAAATATTTCTCCGGTTCCTTCAGGCTTATCTGTTCTTCTTACTGCCATTTCTCCCATATCTAGAACATCTACAAATAAGCCAATTGTTCCGATATCTCCTAGTTTACTTGAAAAAGCTGCAAATTCGTGCTTTATATCTGCATATAGGTCCGAATGACTAAAGTAGGCCGAGTTAAACGCAATATTGGATGTACCGCCCGGATTCCAGTAAATTGATGAAATATCATCGGCAATAGATGTATAAGCACCACCTAAACCAATGGCTCGGGCTCCTACATTAAGTTTTAATATTTGTGCTGCTGTTGTACCTGTTTTTCTTGTTTGTGAATTACTTGTACTAACAAAAAGTACAAGAACAACTAAAAATAATTTCAAAAAAATTGCTTTCATTTTGTCTCCAGATCATCAATTATTTTATTAGAGCAAATTTTACTATTTTTTCTCCTATACCAGGTGCATCTATATGAGCAAGATAAACACCATAGGCTACACTAAAACCATCCTCGTTAAGCAAGTTCCAAGTTTCTTGACCATTTTCCATACCAGATTCGTGTTCAATTGTTTGAACAAGTTCTCCACTTATGGTAAAAATCCTGATTGAACATTTTTGAGGTAAATTTTCAAAATAAATTCTTCTTTCGCCTCTATTTTGACCTTGCAGCCTATTTGCGGGTTCAATATTATTTTCACCAACATACGGATTTGGAACCACATAAATTTTATCTAAAATATCAGATGTTAATTTTTGTGATATCTTACCTGCTTTAGTGTTTAATGTATAAACATCATTTGGGGTAAAAGGTCTTTTAGTGTAAAGGGCAAAAACATCTCCGTTACCAGGCACAAGAGAATCATTTTTCGATGCGACAGCAAGAGTAAATCCCCAAGTTAACGTATCGGTAATAGTACCTTTGGCATTTGGTTTGAAAAATATTATTTCATCACCTCGTGTCCAAGCTGAATCATTTTTTGCTCTTTCGTTAAGTAATGTTACAACCGGTTTTGAAATACCTGTTGATACTTCTTCAACTTTAAAGTTCACGGGAATATCAATCAATTTACCGGAAACCACTTTTCTTGCGGTTGAAATATTTTCGTTGGAGAATGTAATTAAATAATCTCCGGGATATTTAACCTTGCGGATACCAATTGAAGAAATTCCTGCTTTATAAGGAATTTCTATATTACCGTTCACCCATTTAGACCTTTTGGTATCAATATCTAACTTGTCATAATCATTTAATATTAATTTAATTCCTTCAAAAACAGGATTTGAATCTTTGCCGTTTAATGCAGTACTTTGATAAATTGAGTAATAGTTATATTTTATTGTATAAGTAGAATTATCAGCCATTGAGCTGTTATCAGTTCTTTTAATTGCACCTTTGGAAAAGTTAATTTCATAATCAGAATTTAAGTTGTATTTTTTTCCTTGCTCATCAGTTACACTTAAATAATCATCATTAATAATATTTGTTTTAGACAACTGTGCAAATTTTGTTCCGTATAAAGTAACTTTTTCTTTAATTGAAGCATCACCTTTTACTGAATAATTTTTCTTAGTAACTTCTCTACCATCAACATTCATTTTATTACTGAATGTTAAAGTATAAGTGTTATCAGCTACTTCTAAATCATTAATAATATAAAAGTCTACCGTTCCGTTTGCAACACCGCTGCTATGTAAAACATTATTATCATTTATTGCAGGTTTTATATAACCGTTGGCTCTTGGTCCGGGTACAACTCCAACTGTATTAACATCATAACGAAGTTTGCCGGTAATTGGATCTAAAGAAATTTTCTTGGTTGTTTCAGAAGGTGGAATTCCCGCAGAATCTCCATGATCATAAGCAACAACTGCATAGTAATAAGTTTGACCGTTTATTACATTATTGAAATCAACAAAAGTATGTTGCAAACCGGAATTATCTCCAAGATAATAATTAAGTCCTCTTCCAAGATATGGTACGGGATGATAACCACGCCAGTCATTTTCCAAATCCCACTTAGCTTCAAAACCTTTCGAATCTTTAAGCGGTTCATATAAAAATTTTGAGCCTTTACCATCAGTAATATTTTGAATGTCAGAGAAATCGGGTCTTGTGCTTCTATAAATTACATAGCCTTCAAAATCTTTTCCGGTAATTGGATCAAGACTTTCTTCGGCTGAACTATCCCAATAGAGCGTAACTTTTTTATCACCTGGAATTGCAGTTAAATTAGGTAATTTAGGAGGTTTAAAGAATTGATAATTTTTGTTATAAATATCTTGAACTGTTTCGGCAGTTATCAAAAGGTCATCCAAATCTTCTCCAAAAAGAAAAACCATAGAAATACGTTTGGTCTCACCGGGATTTAAAGAAATATATCCCGAACCATAGACAAAAACTATGTCTTCATCTTGTGTTATTTCGCTAAAGTTACCCGGTTTTGTAGCATTCCACATAACTTCATCTTCTGCAATTTTCAAATCAGTTGCCCATTGAGAACTTTTAAAACTTGTTAAACCTATTTGGTCGGATTCATCTAAATCAGTATATTCAAAATTAGGCTCACCAGGTGTTAAGGGATTTGGTCTATTATCGGCAGTTCTACTCCCAGCAGTAGGTTTACCATCTCCTTCACCAAAATCTCCTGTGTTAGCTATCCCATCAATTCCAACATCATCTGTTTCTATATTCCAATCACCATCGTTATCAATTCCATCATCTTGTCTTTCATCAATCATTCCATCGCCGTCATTATCAATTCCATCTATTTTACCCGGACTTTCTAAAAACTTACATCCTAAATAACCTAACTTTTTACCTCGGTCTCCTACCCCGTCAGGATCAAAAAAGTAAACCATATTTCTTGCATAAAGAGCCACAGTAGTATCAAATGGCGGAATAAATAATCCGTTATCATCATCATTATCTGAACCACCAATATCAGGATCTCCATAAATACCAAACACAACACTATCTAAAGCTTTATCACTAATATTTGTTATCGACCAAACAAAAAAAACTGCATTTGCTGCAAGTGAGTTACTCCATTGAAAAGCTCTACCTTCTACCTGCACACCCAAGCCTTGTTTTGAACTATCGTTAACATAAGGGAAATAAGCAAACTCTTTATTATTTCTATCATCCATAGCCCAAAAAGCTTCAAGATCAGCATTATTCTGTCCTTGGACCAAATAGCCGGGCCAGACATATTCCCCCAGTGTACTATTATACCATTCTCGAGGCCAACTATCGGGTTTACCATCTCTATCGGAATCAAAAGCAGGATTAGAGGCAATATTTGGTTGATCGGGATCTGCATAACCGGGAAGGGGCTGCCATTGCCATTTTAATCCCGTTGCAGGATCTATCTCGCGTAAACCTGTTCTATCGTAGTCATTCATACCGTCTGAGATGATGTGTCTTCTTATGCCTGCTGTATCTAACACAGATGCTCCAACAATAGGGCAAAATTGAAATATATAAGGAGCTCCTCTCCAAATTAAATTTGTTATTTCTCTTATCCCTCCAAAACCGGGACCAATACCACCGTAATTTTCAATTTCTACAGCAACATTATTACCATTCATAAAAAGTGATTTTCTATCACTTTCTGCATTGGTTTTAGATAGCAAACCTTCTTTTAAATATTTCTTAGGACTGTTACTCTTTTTGCCTGATTTGTTTGATTTAGAATTTGCCAGTTTCAAGTTCAACAAATTTTTTATTTTTTGATGTTCTTGCATTCGTTTAAGTTTTAACTCATTAGATTGAGCAAAATTTTGCTTAACACCTATAAATCCAAAAGCAAAAATCAATAAATAAAACATTATTTTTTTTAACATCTGTTTCTCCGTAAAAATTCTTTATAACTTTAATGAAAAACCTAATCTCACTTCACGTGGAGCCGTATAGTAATGAGGTCTGTTATAATATTCTGTTGCAGATTTAATACCTGGATATTTTTTCGAGACTTTGTTTGTTGCTTCGGGTCCACCTTTCTTTTGTGCTAACGAATATGTGGCTCTGCCTGTATCATCATAAACAAACTTTTCATTTTTTGTATCAAACAAGTTAAATACTTTCATAAATAATGTTAACGTTGTTGTGCCAAAAGTAAATGATTTATCTAATAACACATCTACATTAGTTTGTAAAGGTTTAAGATCGCTATTAGTTCTTAAATAAATTTGCTGCTCATATAATACAGGAGTGTAAGGTAATCCGCTGCCAATTGAACCAACAATACTTACTGTCCAATTGCCTGATTCACCCAGAGTAAGCAAACCATTTAATGTATGTCTCTGATCCCAAGCAAGCGGAACAGGAATTTTTTCACTTTGTCTTCCTGAAAGTAAATCAATAAAGAAAGCATCAGCTCCGGTTTCATTACCTTCGGCAACTTGGAATGTATAATCTAATGAAGCACCAAATAACCCTTGATTTAATTTTCTTTTTGTAAATGAAAATGTTATCCCTTTTATATTTCCATAATCTTTATTTACATACTTGTTGTAATATTTGCTACTGCTTATTCTTATTTGTTGAATTGCCAATAAGTCTCTTACATCTTTGTAAAAACCTGTAACATTAAAAGCAACGTCTTCAGTTAATTGTTGTTGTAAACCTATTTCGTAAGTAACGGTTTTTTCAGGATTTAGGTTTGCATTTCCGTAAGTTGGTGCCGCAACTATATCTTCAAAGTTAGGATTTGTATATAAATATTTGTAAGGAGGCAATTGATAAAAATGTCCGTATGAAAAATGTATTATACCTCTGTCAGTAATAGGAAAAGATATTCCTAATCTTGGACTTATTGATAATTTATCTTCAGCATCTTCCAAATTAGATGTGGGTTTAAATTCATCGGGAGCAAAGATGCTTTTAGAATTGAAATAGTCTAATCTTAAACCCGCATTAATTATCATACTTTCAAATTCCATTTTATCCTGAATATAACCGGAATATTGAACAGGCTTTCTCGAATAAATATCAATTGAACTTATGTCTGTTTCCGGATTAGGAATTTCAGGAGTTAAATGTTTTGTTCTATCTCTTAAAATTTGAAAGTAAACATAGTTAAGTTTATCCCACTTTGTATTAAACCCAAATTTTATTTCGTGCTGCTTATGTACTTGGCTTGTTAAATCGAACTTAACCTCTATCGTATTAGACCTTTGATAAAAATGCTCTGATCTTGTTCCACCGGAAACAAACGTAAACGGACTAAAACTTATTGATTTATCATAAGGCTGGTATCTTGGGTCGGCATATAAACCAGCCAAACTCATTGTAGGATTAAAAGAAACTTTATTTCCATCAGCATCTAATAAAGGGAACAAATATCTTTTAAAATCATAAATACTATGAGAACCTTTTAATTCAAAAAAAGTATTATCGCTTACTGCCTGCTTATACTCCAAAGAGTTTACTAATCCCCAAGTATATCTGTTATAATTTGCATCCGGATTATATTTATAATCGTGTGAATAGGTTTGATAATTTGATTTTGAATAAACTACATCATAATTAATTTTTATTGTAGAAACTGGTTTGAATGTTAATTTACCGGTGAAGTTAAAATCTTCGCTGGGATTCATAGAAACAATTTTATTATCCCCAGTTTGTGACAAGTACAATATATTTGGATCTGCCTGGTTTCGGGATAGAGAATCATAAATTGTGTGCTGCCTTATACCATAAAGATAACCTTCACTCTTATTATATCTTGAAGAAACAAAAAACGAAAAATTATCCTCAAGAAAAGGAATAGGACCACCAAAAGTTCCTTCAACAACTCTATTGCTTAAAGGATTTATATCATCAATATTTGCAAAAACATTGGTAGAATTACTTAAAAAATCACCGGTATAGAATGATAATGAACCTGAATATTTTTTTCCGCCCTCTTTGGTTATTGTATTTACAACACCGCTTAAAGCGTTCCCATATTCAGCATTAAAAGTACCACTTACTACAGAAAGCTCTTTAACTGCATTTGTAGAAATTTGAACCGTTCTTCCGTAATCAAAAGGATTTACGGCAGATAAACCGTTAACATTATAAGAAACTTCGGTAGAACGTCCGCCTCTTATGTGCAACTCACCTCCAGAACCTTTAACAATGCCTGCTTGCAATGATAAAACTTGATCAATGCTTTCTACAGGCAGACTTTCTATTCTACTATTATCAATAACAGTTTTAGAAGAAGTTAAATCTTTTCTTACTAAGGGTTCTTTCGCTTGCACAACAATTGTTTCCAAACCAATTGCTTCTTCCGATAATTTAATATCAACTTGTGTAGTAAAATCGGAGGCAACATTTACCGATGTAATTTTTTTCTTTTGATAACCAATTCCGGAAACTATCATTGTATAAACACCAGGCTCAATATTATTTATTACATATTTTCCATCAATATCTGTTGCAGCTCCAAGAGATGTGCCTTCTAAAATGATATTTATACCAATAAGCGGTTTACCTGAGCCTGTATCAGTAACCTTTCCGGATATTTTACCTGTGTTACCGGCATTAGTGGCTGTTAATGAAATAAAAAAGAAAAGTAATATAAATTGTGGGAAAATTTTTAATCTCATCATTACCTCGTAATAAGGTTTTATCTTTAATTTTGTTTCTTTAATTTTAAGTAAAAGAACGGGCGGACTTTATATTCCGCCCATTTTATAAATAATACCAGGGAAAACACCCCCAATAAATTATGTATTTTGAAATTTCTGAAGAATTAGAAATTTTGTTATACTCACCTATATTTCAACACCATGCTTATATATTTTTTCAGCTTGCTCTAATTTTTCAGATGTTTCACTTTTTTATTTAAGCAACTGCATTTTTTTAGTTATTACAGCATTGCCAGCAGTAACTCTATAAACATAAATACCACTCGCTAATTTATTTGCATCAAAATTAACATTATAAGTACCGGCACTAAATAATTTATTAGAAACTAAAGTTGAAACTTCTCTGCCAAGAATATCAAATACCTTTATTTCTACATTTGCTGGTTTAGTAATACCAAATTGTATTGTTGTAGATGGATTAAAAGGATTTGGATAATTTTGAGAAACCGTAAACTTATTAGGAATTATACCTTCAACTTCTTCAACGGAAACTGCCACAGAATTTTCTAAAAAAATAACATCTAAAGGCCAATCATTAGCACTGCCCCTAGTATAATCTTGAGTGTATATAACTTCATCATATCCATCACCATCATTATCGACCATAATCAATGTTCCTATGTCACCTCCACCACTAGTATCTGCAACTGTTAACGGATTATCGAAAAAGAAATTTGAATCAATAACACTTAAAGTATAATTATTAGAGTCTGCTATATCACCGCCTTGGTATTCAACTCTGTAAATAGCATTAATCGGCTTGTATGAGGCATCAAAACGACTTCCAAAAACAAAATCAACTTGATCATCATTATCTAAATCACCAAAAGCGGAACTAACTATCCTTCCGCCGCCTAATTTAGAAACATCAGCAATTTTTGAATAAACCAATGTATCACCATCTTGTTGCAGTAACAATACACTTCCGTTACCTGAACCAAACCAACTTCCAACAACTATTTCTTTAGTTCCGTCTCCATCAACATCAACAACTTGCGAACCTTTAAAGGAACCGCTGCCTATTGATTGTGGAGGTAAACTTTCCCAACTGTTATTTACATATCTTAAAGTATTTATATGCCCTTCATCATTCCACACATAAACATAATTATCAAGAACTGCAGCATCATAATTGTTGCCAATAAAATTAGTATCACCAAGTCCGCTTAATTCAATTGTCCAAGTTTCAGAATCACCTCCACCATCAGGAATATCATTTACAGAAACTACTCCAAAATGAAAATTGTTTTTACTACCTCTTCTTTCTGCAAAAATAATTTCATCAGTATTGTCGTTATCAACATCAGCAACTCTAAAAATTACAGGACGTAACTCAAAATTAACAGAATCAGCATCTATAATTGTAGTTTTTGCATTAGGCAAAAATCCGCCAAAACCGTCGGAAACACCCATATTATCACTACCGTCACCCGGAGTTTCAAAAACAATAATTCTAGGAGGGTTAGGATTTGTTTCAGCGTCAAGTGCATTAACGGGTCCCCAAATTATTTCCTGTTTTCCATCTTTATCTAAATCTCCCCAAGTTAAAGCAGGCCAAGTGTTCTGAGCAGGAACTATGCCTGAAATGTCAGCTGACCAAACAGAATCCCATTTTCCATTTGTCCATTCAAATTTATAAAGACGAGGTTTTAGTTCATCTTCTCTATCTACCATATTTGTATTACAAGCATATAAATCCGGTTTACCGTCATTATCAAAATCTACCCCAGATACAATTCCGCCGAAACCACCGACTTCAAAACTATCAGTTTTTATGGTAGCAAATCTAGTAAACTCATCACTCTGTGCACTTAATTGCATAGATAAGATAAAAGCTAAACATATTATTATTATTTTTTTCATACTGCCTCCTTAGTATTAATAGAAAAATTATTAAAGTTTCAAAATTTATATTTACAATCAATCAAAAATATTAGTCTAAGATAAACGTCATTTTTATATTCTTGATTAAGATAAATTTTAGGTCTCAATTAATTTACAATATAATACACTTTTTTAATATTTTTGCAATCTCTTACATATAGTAAAATTTTTTAAAACGATTTTTAATGATTTCATACAGTTTTTTGGAATAATATTCACATAAACTTTCAGAAAAATAAGTTATTAACTTTAAACGACAAATGAATTATTAGAAATGAAATGGTTTCTCTTTTATATTTAAGATACCTTGTAAAGCCTAAAAAATTTAAGCATAAGTAAAAAAAGAAAAACAAAAATTCTTAATGGAATTTGTTTATTTGAATATAATAAGAAAATACTTAATATTTTTATAGTTTAAATTTTAAAAAATCCGAATAATGTTGAGTAAGCAACAAATATCCGGATTAAATTTTGAGCAAAGTATTATTCTAAAAATAATACTAAAAAACTAAACCAATATCAAAGTACTGAATATTGTTTAGTCTTCCATAATCTGCATAAGCATAATTAAAAGTAAAGTTTAATTCAGGAGTAAGTTCATAATTTATACCGCAACCGAGTGTTAAACCTTGAATAGTATTTGGCATAAATAAAGATTTATAACCTGCTCTCAAGAAAACCATATTATTATATGAAAATTCTAAACCCGAATTAATATATTCTTTGTTATCGTTAGGATGTATCGCATCTACAGCAGCAGTAACTTTAAAGTATCTTGTTTCTACAACATCCATAGATAATCCGACTTTAAAATGTAAAGGCAGATCATTTCTTTCTGTTGTATATTGGGCAGGAATATTATTAGGCCCCGATTCACGAGAATTATTGGGATCATCATTTAATCGCAAATCTCTCCCATCTAATTGCATTTTTGTTCCGAAATTAGAAATACTCGCACCAATTACCAAATCATTAAATGGAGTTACATAATAAGTACCAACATCTAATGCAATACCTGAAGCAGAAGTATTCCAGATTGACTCTTGAACATATTTAAAATGAAAACCAATTGAAAATCTATCAGTAAGGCTACGTGCATAACCAACACCAATTACTAAAGAATTAGCATCCCAGGTTCTTCCGTCTCCTTCGGGATATTCGAAAGATGTAACATTATCTTCAGGAACTCTTAGTGAAGAAAATGTTGCAAAGAAAGTACCAAATCCTAAAATATTAATTGAACCTGCAGCAAAATCGTAATTAACATCTGCCAGCCAATTGGAATGATTAAATGCAACTTGACTTATACCCTTAGATTTTGTTATTCCGGCAGGATTAAAGTATGCAGAATAGATATCATTACTTACTGCAACATAAGCATTTCCCATACCTAATGCTCGAGCCCCCGGTGATATTTTTAGAACCTGTGCAGCAGTAGTTCCGACTCTTGATATATCCGCATCAGTTTGTGCAAATAAAATATTAAAAGTGGATAACAAAATACAGATTGCCAAAATTTTTGAAAACTTATTCATTTTTTTCTCCAAATATCAAAATAACTCATTTTATTATATATGATTATTCTAAGTTTATTTTCCTATTTAATAACCCCAAATCGTCCAATATGTTCTCCAACTTCAGGAGCTTCTACATGATAGATATAAACACCATAAGAAATTCTCATACCTTCAGAGCTTAATAAATTCCAGTAAGCAATACTTGAGTTATCATCTTTTTCAATTGTATCTACCAATTCGCCTGTTAACGTGTATATCCTTATTGTACATGTAGGAGGCAAGTTTCTAAATTGTAATTCACGTTCGCCTCTTTTTGTTAAAGTACGTCCCGGATTTTCAGACATGGAATAAGCAACATAAGGATTTGGAACAACATTAATATTGCTTAATTTAGAATTTACTGAATCAGCTTTAAACTCAACTTTTTGGGTTTCAAAAACATATTTATCACCTTTTTCAAAAGGTCTGTTTGTTACTAATTTATAAATATCACCTTTGGAAGGCAAAATTTGGTTTGTAAGTTTAGAATCTAATCTTAAATTTATTTGATAAGATGTAGTTGCACCGGTTGCACCTTGAGGCTGCAAGATAATTGCTTCACCCCAATCCCACTGACCATTATTTTGAGTTTCCTGATTAGGTTCGTAAAGAACAAATTTTGCCGGTTCTTCCAGATGATAATTAGGTGCTTCATCAAGAACATACCAAACAGTAAATGGAGCAGCAACATTTCCGAGTAGCGTTTGTGTTGTATCGGCATCAGCCCATTTACCATCGGCTGTTGTATCAACATTATTCCATCTTATTTCCCAATCGGCACTAAGTTTAACTTTATCAGCACCTAAAACCGGAGGAAAAATAACTGAATCAATTACAGTAATAGCCGAGTTAGTTATAAATCTAGATTTTTCTTGGTTAACTCCAAGTTCTACATTTTTTATAAATACTCTTAATCCCTCGAATACATCATTGCCATCTTCATTATTTATCAAGCTACTTTGGAAATTAGGATAATATCTGTAACTAATTGTATAAATATTCCCTTCAGGTAAACTAGCTGCAGTTTTACCGGCTATTTGACCTCTAACAGGATTTACTACATAATCATCTTCAGAAACAACATTATTACCTTCATCCTTTAATACAATACTCTCTTTAACAATGTTTTTATGCCTTAGTGCTACTAATATAGTTCCTTTAGACTTTATTTGATAAGAAACACCTGTAGAATCTAATATACTGTAAACATTTGTTGTGTCAAATGTAATTGAATATAACTTATCTTCAACAGCAAGATCTTCCAATACTTTTACCTTTACATCTCCAGTTGGATTTCCTTTAACCAAAGTAGGAGTACCATCGTTACCTGCTTCGGCATCTTTTAGACCAATTCCATTTGGACCGGGTATTACTTCAACTGTATTAACATCAAAAATTAATTTCCCTGTAGTAGGATCTTGTTGAATAACAGATTGAGTTTCTGTCGGAGGCAGATCTTCAGTTCCTCTATCATAAGCAACAACAGCGTAATAATATTTTATTCCATTTTGTACTGTGGAATCAACATATTCATGAACAAGTCCTGTATTACTTCCCAAATTGTATTTTACACCTCTGCCGACATATTCAATCTCAGAGAGACCTGAATAATCATTAACTAAATCAAATTGTGCTCGTTTTCCACTTATATCATCATAGAGTGCTTGCCCTAAAAACGGAACTCCATTTGCATCTGTTACAGTATAAACATCTGAAAATTTGAAATCTCTACTTCTGTAAATTTTATAACCTTCAAAATCCTTTTCACTTGTTAAAGGATCAATTGATTCTTCTGATTTGGCATCCCAATAAAGTGTTACTTTTCCATCTCCACTTACTGCAGTAACTATCGGTTTATCGGGTGGTTGAGCAAATTGATAATCTGCCTCTAAAATTTTTACAGAGGTGATAGCGTTTAACAATAAATCATTTCTATCCTCGCCCAATATAATTACCATTGAAAATCTTTGAGATTCACCTTTGTCAAGACTCATAGGTCCTGTAGAGAAACAAAAGATATTATCACCTGCAGTTTTTAGATATTCTTGATCAGGATTAATTTCAGGTTTTGTTAACCAAGTCCACATAATATCATCTTCTTTAGGTTGATTAGCTCCGGCAGCATCAATTGTAAAACCGGTTAAACCTAATTGATCCGATTCAGAAATATCTCGAAAGCCAAAATTTGGTTCGGAACCAGCCCATTTTTTCCCGAGACTCCATTCGTCTGTTAATGTTCCGCTTTCTTCTTCATCAAAAAGACCATTATCATTTAAATCATCATACCATGCTTGGGAAGGCACACCATCTCCTTCACCATAATCCTTTCCTGGATAATTTTTTGAATCCGGTCCAATACCATCTATTCCAAAATCATTTTTTTCGGGATTCCAATCACCATCTTCATCCCCGCTCCATCTTGGTTTTAATTTACCAAATATTTTTTCATATTTTACAACATCATTTACACCGGTATTCAAAGGATAAATACTACCATCTATATAATTACCTTTACCATTAAAGGGAGATTCATCAACTATTCCATCATCATCATTATCTATATTATCATTATCGATAGATGGTGATTCCAAAAATTTCCATCCAAAATATCCCGGTTTTTTGCCACCTTTTCCTCTTCCGTCTCCATCCCAGCCATAAACCATACTCCTGGCTCTTTGATCGTATTTATCAGCAAGTTCACCCTTCGGAGGAATAAAAAATGCCATATCATCATTATAATCTGAAGCACCTCCTATATGTGGATCTCCATACATCCCCATATAAAAAGGATCTAACATTTTTTCACTTGCATTAGTCATTTGATAAACTGTAAATAACAAATCTTCAGCAAGAGGATTATTAAATTGTAAAACTCTTACATCAGCTTCAAGACCTAAACCACCCTTAGATGAATCATTCGGAAAAGGTTTATATTTATCGATAAATTCATAATTAGTAAAATCATCTATAGCAAAGTAAACTTCTTCGTCCGGTGCTGTAGAAGCATCACCAAGAAAAGCAGGCCATAGATAAGTTCCAGCTCCCGGTGAATACCAAGTGTCGGGCCAAGAATCAGGTTTACCATCTCCATTATTATCCGGAGCATTTAACGAAGCAATAGTATTGGCAGAAGGATCGGCATAACCCGGTTTAGGAAGCCAGCCCCATTTTAATGTACGTGTAGGATCATAATCTCCTTCAGTATATCTTCCATGCGAATCACTTATAATATTTACGGTATCACCTTGATCCCCTATAACTTGGGCACCAGCTAAAAGCCCAAATTCATATCCATATCCAAGTCCGTTCCATACTAAATCTTTAACATCATTCAGAGCCTGAGGTTTGGTTATAGAACCGTAGTTCCAAAGTGATGTTTGTATTTTGTTACCACTAATTACAATTTCATATATCGACCTCGGATCGCCAGTAATTTTATTTAAAACTAAAAATCCTTTTTTCCCTTCAATTTTTTCTACTTTAGTTGCATTCTTATATTTTGTATTTTCCTGAGCCTTTAAACTGATAACAAAAATGAGGCTAAAAAGTATAACAAATATTTTTGATTTCATTTTATTCCTAAAATATTATTTTCTTAATTCACTAATTTAAGTAAACCGAAAAACCTAATCTCACTTCTCTTGGAGTACTTAATCTTTCAGCTCTTTGATAATAATTCTTTATGTAAGAAGGATTAAATAATCCTTTATGGCTTTTTGTTCTTTTCAAAATATCTTTAAATCGAGCTGAATTAATTTTCTCTTCAGCACTTTTAAGTGCTTGTCCGGAACTAGCCCAAACATATCTTTCATTTTGAGTATCAAAAAGATTTTTAACTTGCAAGAATACCGAAAAATCGAACGGTTCAACACTAAAAAACTTTTCTAACTTTAAATTAACATTCCATTGAAAAGGCTTATTGGCTGATGTTTGTTCGTAAGTTATTGTACTCAAACTTGGAGGCAGAGAAGGAGTATATGGTGTACCGGTTTGTAAATTATAAACAATACCGACAGACCAATTTTTAGGTTCCGCTAGAGTAACGGTTCCATTTATGATATGTGATCTATCAAAATTGAGCGGGACCAAATACGTCTCGGTTTGCTTTCCTGCTGCATCACTAAAAAAGAGGTCTTCTTCAGGTTGTGTTCTGTTCCCTTCAGCAATCTGAAAAGTATAATCAAGTGTTGCAGAAAGTATTCCGCCCGGTTCAGGTCTTTTTATAAAAGATAATGTAATTCCTTTAACATTAGCATAAGCCAAATTAGTCAGAACTCTATATTCTCTGGCATTTGTTGTAAAGATTGTTTGAGTATAGATGTAATCTCTTACATCTTTGTTAAAACCTGTTAAGTCAAACTTAAAATTTTCTGTAAGCTGTTGTTGTAAGCCTATTTCATATTGAACAGACCTTTCAGGATTTACATTAGCATTACCAAATCTTGGAATTGAGCCAATATTTTCGACAAACCAATGACTATTTCTATATAAAGCAGATAGTGAACCGATTTGATAAAAATGCCCGTAAGAAAATCTAATAACACCTCTATCGGTAATCGGATAAGAAACACTAAGCCGCGGTGAAAACATATGCTTAATCTTTGCATCTTTAACAAAACGAGGATCGTTCATTAAACCACTTTTTTGCACATCAATATTTTTGGATAAATTAGAATTATATTGTTTAGCAGGATCAAAATATTCGTACCTTAAACCAATATTTAATATTAATGTTTTAGCCAATTCAATTTTGTCTTGAAGATAAGCTGCAAACTGTGTAGGCTTAGCTTCAAAATTATCAACTAAAGGTTGCAGCCTTCTTATAAAGTTTGTATAACCACCATCTAAAACATCGGTTAAGCTTAATGAACTAATTTGAGAATTTGAATCTTTCTTAAAGAAGTTGAGAGTATAAGCTTCTCTTTTAAGATCATGCAATCTTAACTCAAATCCTGCTTTTAGTTCATGAGAATTGAACAATTGGGAAACAATATCCCCTTTTACGCTATAAGTTTTAGTTGTTCTCGTTGAACGAAAATTATCAGTACCACCGGAGTAATATAAAGTTGGTCCGATAGTTTTCTTATAAAAAGTTGGTAAATATCTACTATCGGTATAATCTTTATAAAGGTAATATTCTCCTTTATTATAGGAAAATGATGCTTTTAGAGTATAGAAAGTTGTATTATTCAATGTATGAGTAAGATCGATTGCTTGTAAAATTCCTTCGCTATAATTAGTACCTAAACCATCAGGATTAAATAAATATGAACGACCTCTTGTCAAATTATAGCTGGGTGCAAAAGGATTAGATTCTCCCTTATTAAAAACTATTTCATATTTTAATTTTATCAATGAACCAAATTGGTGACTAATATTTGCTTGAATATTCCAACTTTTACTTGGGTCCATTGATACCAATGCCCCATCTCCGGTTGGTAATCCGCTGGAATCATTTGAAAACGGATTAAAAAAGTAAGGTTTACTTGCACTACCGCTTCTGTAATCTTTTATCTTGAATGCTTCAGCAGTTAAGTAAGAATCAGTTGTATTGTAAATTCTTTTCCCATAATACAAACCTTTATGATCTTCCAAAATACCTGAAATAAAAAACTTTGTTTTACTGGAAAAAGGAATTGCACCACCAAATGTAGCTTCAACTCTTTTCCTATTTAAAGGATCAAAATCATCTACATTATAGAATAATTCATCTCTCGAAGATAAGTATTCTCCTGTGTAGCCTCTTAAACTAAAGCTATATTTATCACTGCCTTCTTTGGTAACATAATTAACAACTCCACTAAGAGCATTTCCAAATTCGGCACTAAATGTTCCGGTTGAAACAGAAACTTCTTGCACGGCGTTTGTAGCTACACCTACAGCTCTTGTGTTACCATACGGATCATTTATTGAAAGCCCGTTTATCTGATAGGAAACTTCATTACTTCGTCCTCCTCTTACGTGTAAGGCACCATTATCAGCTTTTACAACACCTGCTTGCAATTGAATTACTTCAGATATATTATCAACGGGAAGTACATCAATAGTTTCAGAATTAATTGCAACTGTTGGATTTGTTAAATCTTGACGTATAAGAGGATTTCTATCACCTTGTACTATTACTGCATCCATTTCAATTGCACCGCTGGGCAAAGCAAAATCTAATGATGTTGTAAAATTAACATTTACCCGAACATTAGTTCTTGTTACCTTTTGGTAACCTATGTACGATGCTGTAACGGTATAAACATCAGGGGGAACGTTAAGGATTACATAATTACCTTCAATATCCGTTGCTGCCCCAATTGAAGTTCCTTCGATAAAAACATTAGCAAAAGGTATTCCTTCTCCTGTTGATTTATCTGTTATCTTTCCCATAATTTTACCGGTTGATTGGGCAGAAAGACTTGATGCCAAGAATAACAATAATGTTGTAAACTTTATTACTAGTATTTTTTTCATTCTGTTTCCTCTTCAACTTAGAATTGAACTCAGGCTCTGTTATTTTTGAAGATTTTTTTACTCAGCCAAGTGTAGATAACTCGGCTGAGAAAAAGTTGTGAATATAATTTATTTCATTAAAGTCATTTTAATTGATTTACTGAAGTTTCCATAAATTAATTTTGCTATGTAATGACCGCTGGCTACTTTTGTACCGAAATTATTTTTTCCATTCCACATAACTTGATAAGTTCCTTTCTTCTTCAGTTCGTTACTTACCAAAGTTTTTATTTCTTGACCAAGCATATTATAAATCTTCAAAGATACTTTTTTATCTATAGGCAAGGTATAATTGATAGTAGTAGTCGGGTTAAACGGATTGGGATAATTTTGTTCTAGCTTATAATCATTAGGAGTAATTATACCATAATTGTGTTCTGCAAGTCCAACTCCTTGACCTGTAAATTCTAAGACTCTCATAGTTTGTCTATAAGCATTAAATATTTTATGGCTTTTAGTTGTATCTAATTCCCATAGTCCAAGACCAAGAGAATCACTCCAATTATAGAAATTAACCTTTATTGAATCATAAATATTTTGATCGGCTATAACAATTTCTAATTTGCCATCACCGTCTAAATCAACACTATCGGCATAAATGTAAGCTGTAAATGGTAATTCTGTTTTAAAAGTATCAATTACCGAAGGATCAAATGTAACATTTGTTGTATCATATCTTAATGAATCTGTACCTACATTTAAAGTATCGATTTCATAAGTTGTTTTACCGTTGTAGATATCCCACTCAGCGAAAACATTACCGCCTTTTCCGTCATACACTAAATTCATCATATAATTTGATGAATCCAAAACACTTCCTTCACCTTTATATTGAATTGCAACTAAATTTAATCCGTTTGCTCCACCAGTATAAAGTTCATCTTTACCATCCTGATTTAAATCACCTTTTACGATAGGCCACAACTGAGCTGACGGTTTGCCTGCTAAAGCTGCTACTGTTTTACTTTGAAATAATTCAACATAATTTTCTGTTTTTGAAGCTTCTGTCCAAGGATAAACTTCATCGACTGTATCTGCGAAAGATATCATTGCAATAGCATGAGCATTTTTATATTGCGTACCAACAATTTCATCTTTTCCATCACCATCAACATCAGCAGCTTTTACTCCAAAGTAACTTACAGCATCATGGTCGTCACAATATTCATTATATCCACCCATAGCTCTTGTATCAACTGAATCAGGGTAAATATATGTATCTTTACCTGCAACATCTATTGACCAAAAACCATAATTATTCCAAGTATGATTTATAATTTCAATATCACCGTCTCCGTTTATATCTGCAACTTCAGCATTCCAGAAAGAACCTCCGGCACCCCAGTCACCACCATTAGTCTGTGTACCCGGTTTACCGCCTTCAATTACAATACTTGCAAATCCGGGGAAACTATTTTCAACTCCTAAGATTAGTACATCTTTTCTTGGTGAATTTCCATGTGGAACAATCTCTGATCTGCCATCATTGTCAAAATCATAAACTGTTAAAACTTCTCTATGGAATCTCATTCCTTCTCTTCCGCCTGCAGCTTCAAGCATTGTAGGTGTAATTGAAAATGCTGGTTCAGAACCCCAGTCAGTTCCATTCCATTCGTATAAAGCTATTCTACCTTCACTTCCGTCATCATTTGGAAAATTTCTTTGTTCAAAGATAATTTCTAAATTTCCGTCACCATCGCAATCACCAACTTGAGGAAATCTTGGTGTAGAACCACTTGCACTTTCATAAGCAGGTGAAGACCAAATTATTTCCATAAGTGAATCACTTGCTATCTTTAATACATGAACTCTTCCACCGTTAGTATAATCCGTAGCAATTACTTCTTGTTCACCATCACTATTAGCATCTGCAACAATAACTCTTCGTACACCTAAGTATTTATAGTAAGGTGCTGTTGAATCAGCAATATTAGAATTAGGAACAGTAAAAGTTGCAATTTTTGCAGCGGTTATCGAATCAGTTGTTTGTGCAGACAAAAACGCTGCACTTAAAAAAAATATGAGTAAAAGCTTTTTCATATATCTTCTCCTTCTTTTTTGGTTATTATGTAATGAAAGATAATACAGTTATATAATTTTTGCAACATAAGACGGGTAGAAAAATTGATTAATAATATATTTCTTCTCTTTATATGTTAATTCGTAAAATATTTCGCATAAAAACTTTCAGTAAAAAATAAGTATTATTTCATTTCAAGCAATTTTTTTTTAAGATTGAATAAATTGTTAACTTTATTTTAATGATAAATAAATTTAGGAGGTTAAATGCCAACTTTAATGGTTAGTGTTTCGGGCATACGCGGACTTGTAGGTGACGGACTTGATCCAAACACAATTATAAAATATGCTTCTGCATATGCCGAGTTTTGCGGTAAAGGAAAAATTGTTATTGGTTCCGATGGCAGAATTTCAGGCGGAATGGTTAAACAAGTTTTAATTGGTACTCTACTTGCGAAAGGTAATGATATTGTGGATATTGGTGTTTGTCCTACGCCAACGGTTTTGTACAATGTAACCAAACTAAATGCAGTCGGTGGAATTCAAATTTCTGCAAGCCATAACCCAAATGAATGGAATGCCTTAAAATTATTAAACTCCGAAGGTGAATTTATGACACCCGAAGAAAACAAGATAATGTTAGAAAAGTTAGATGATGCCGATAAATGTTTTAAGAAATGGAATGAACTCGGCAAATTAACGGAATATTCCGAAGGACTTAAAAATCACAGCAAAGATGTTTTAGAATTAATTGATGTTAATCTAATTAAATCTAAAAAGTTTAAAGTTGTAGTTGATTGCGTAAACGGAGCAGGCAGTTTTATTATGCCTGAATTTTTGAAAGAACTCGGTTGTGAAGTAATAAAGCTCAATTGTGAAAAGACAGGTATTTTTCCTCGCTTGCCCGAACCAATTCCGGAAAACCTAACTGAAACGATGAAATTTGTAAAAGATAATAATGCCGATTTGGCTGTTGTTGTTGATCCTGATGTTGATCGTTTAGTCTTAATAACCGATAAAGGTGAACCTTTCGTAGAAGAAAACACAATTACACTTGCTGCAAACCATATTCTTTCAAAGAAACAAGGAAATGTGGTTGTTAATCTTTCTACCACAAGAGCAATTGATGATGTGGCAAAGCAATTTAATTCAAAAGTGTTTCGTTCTCCGGTTGGCGAAGCTAATGTTGTTAAGTTAATGAAAGAAGTTAATGCAGTAATCGGCGGAGAAGGCAGCGGCGGAGTTATTTATCCCGAACTGCACTACGGAAGAGATGCTCTCGTTGGAACGGTGTTAACATTAGAACATCTTGCACAAGAAAATAAAAAACTTTCTGAAATAAAAGATGAGCTTCCTCATTACGAAATTGTAAAGAAGAAAATTAAACTGGGTAATACAAATCCCGATGAAGTAGTAAAGAAACTAACTGAAAAATATTCTACTGAAAAGATAAATACAGATGACGGTTTACGAATTGATTTTGAGGATCATTGGGTACACTTTAGAAAATCAAACACCGAACCGATTATCAGATGTATTGCAGAAGCCGCATCAATAGAAAAAGCTGAAAATTATATTGAGAAATATTTTGCAGACGTTAAAGAATTGATGTAAGTATTCTTTAAGAGTAAGATTACTTTGTTCCACTTGCAATGACTGCTTTGAATATTAGTTTTCGTCATCATGAGAAAAGCGAAGCAATCTCAGAAAGTGACACTAAAAATTTATAGCATTTTGAAAAGGGGAAAACAATTTGCTTTGTAGATTATTTCTCCTTATTTTTTACGCAGATATTAAAAATTATATTATTTTTTATCTATATACCTTTGTTGTTTTGTTTTTTATAAAAGACTTAATCAAACTATGGTATTTCTATCAATTATATATTACCTTTCTTTTTTCT
>PDWI01000295.1_pt1 | contig 79917 bp, 67 predicted proteins | sample 1430891 | NCBI WGS metagenome assembly PDWI01 (sample SAMN01162508, study PRJNA174530) | Oral metagenome, whole genome shotgun sequencing project. | biome: Marine environment; feature: Marine mammal; material: Swab sample of the gingival sulcus; isolation source: swab sample of gingival sulcus... | reverse complement strand
AAACATAATATACTCCTTAAACTATTTTAAAATTAAACATTTTTTGATTAAAGCCGGATATTTATCGGTTTTGATAACATAAAAATAAACACCGCTTCCTGCTTTTTTGCCGTTATCGTCAATACCTTGCCATTCTGCGGAGTGAAAACCTTTGGGGAAGTCATCGTTTAACAAAGTTTTCACTTTTTGTCCTTTGACGTTATAGATTGCAAGATTAACATGGTCGTCTTCAGGTAAACCGAATTTTACTGCGAAATATTTTTCATTTTATTCAATCCTCATAAAAATTACTAAAACATGATAACTTCATTTGAAACATTAAGAAATAAAATTATATCTGCAATATTTGTTTTTCGCTTTTCTTGTGTCAAATATATTTTTATTAAATTTTTCTCATTTTAAAACCTTCCCGGATTTATTTTTGAAAAGAGTCTCTTTTTTTTAAAGCCCTTTATAAATAAGTACCCAAAAAGGTAGATTTATGTCTCAAATCAGCAAAAAAATTATTTTTTTTTAAAAAGGTTAAAACATCATTAGCATAACATAGATAAAAAAAATCCCCGACTTTTGCCGGGGATTTGAATGTTGAGTCCTGCATTATTTTATGATCAGCATTTTATGTGTTGTGTTGGTTTTATTTGTTCTCAAACTATAAAAATAAATACCTGCTTTGACTTTTTTTCCATGTTTGTCCTTCAAATTCCATCTTACGGTGTGATTTCCCGGTTTGTAACCTTTAAATTCTTTTACAAGCTGTCCTTTCATGTTGTAAACAGCAATATCGGCTTCTTCATTTTCTTTTACGCCGAATTCTATGCTTACTGCACAGTTTCGTTTGTCCGAAATAAGAAAAGGATTAGGATAAGAATTTCTTAAATACGAAGTAAACGGAACAGGAGCTTGATTAAGGTCGTATTCTTCAATATCGGTAAAATTAACGGCTTCATAATGCCTCAGATTACCGTATCTGTCTCCTATAATCAAATCCAAAAGTCCGTTTCCGTCTAAATCAATAAAAGTCGGTTTTGGGGAAACTAAATTATGAATGTCGTTAAAATTTTCTGTTACTGAGTCAAACTCCGCAGAATTTTCTTCATTTTGTTCGTAATGATGCAGATTGCCTGCATTTTTTCCTATAATCAAATCCAGCAGACCGTCATTGTCCAAATCTGTAAAAGCGGGAGCAGAAGTCCACTCGAGATCAATGTTGTTGAAGTTATTTGTTACCTGAGTAAATTCGGTTGAATTTTCGGTATTTTGTTCATAATGATTAAGCTTACCGTATTCGTCTCCGACAATTAAATCCAAAAGTCCGTCCCCGTCCAAATCAGTGAAATTCGGAGAGGATTCGTGTCCGACATGAATATTGCTGAAGTTTTCGTTTACCAAGATAAATTCTTCCGAGTTTGGAGAGATTTGTTCGTAATGACTCAGACTGCCGTTATATTCTCCTGTAATCAAGTCTGAAAGTCCGTCATTATCCAAATCTGTAAAAGCGGGATAGGAATAGTATCCGACATCAATGTCTCCGAAGTTATCGGTTACGAAGTTAAATTCGGTTGAATTTTCGCCATTTTGTTCGTAATGTTCAAGCTTTCCGTTTTTTTTGCCTATAATCAAATCAAAAAGTCCGTCGCTGTCCAAATCGGTGAAAGTCGGAGCAAAATTATTGCCCTTATAAAGGTTATCGAAGTTTTCGTTTACCAAGTTAAATTCCGCGGAATTTTCTTCGTTTTGTTCGAAATGATTAAAGTTACCGTCTTTTTCTCCGACAATCAAATCCAAAAGTCCGTCCCCGTCCAAATCAGTGAAAGTCGGAGAGGATTCGTGTCCGACATGAATATTACTGAAGTTTTCGTTTACCAAGATAAATTCTTCCGAGTTTGGAGAGCTTTGTTCGTAATGACTCAGACTGCCGTTATATTCTCCTGTAATCAAATCCAGCAGACCGTCATTGTCTAAGTCGGTAAAAGTCGGAGAGGATTTAAATTGTTCATAAATATTGTTAAAATTTTCGGTTACTAAGGTAAATTCCGCAGGATTTTCGGCATTTTGTTCGTAATGTTCAAGCTTGCCGTTTCTTTTTCCTATGATCAAATCTAAAAGTCTGTCCCCGTTCAAATCAGTAAAAACAGGAGCAGAATTGTTCATTATAAATATATCGCTAAAGTTTTCGGTTATCAAGATAAATTCTTCCGAGCAGGGGGAGATTTGTTCGTAATGGCTGAGATTAGGGTTAACTTCTCCTATAATCAAATCCAAAAGTCCGTCTCCGTCTAAATCAGTAAAAATCGGCTTTGATTCACCCGTAACATTAATATTGTTAAAATTTTCGGTTACCAAGATAAATTCTTCCGAGTTTGGAGAGCTTTGTTCGTAATAATCAAGTTTACCGTCTCCTCTTCCTGCAATCAAATCCAAAAGTCCGTCCCCGTCCAAATCAATAAAAGTCGGCGCTGAATTGCCGGAAAAATTCTTAATATTATTGAAGTGATTACTTTTCAGTTGATAAACTGTTTGGGAAGAAATAAAATTTACCGTCAAAACGGATAAGATTATTAAGATGAATTTTTTCACGGTTTTCTCCTTTGGTCAACATGACCCTGTTAAAATTTTAATTACATTTCATTAATTTTAAAAAAAAACTTATATTTACAAAAATAATTTTTTGATATTAACTATGTCAAATATATTTTTATTTTTTCAAGGGCATCTAAAACAATTTTTTTATTATTGTATTTATTTTTAATAATTGATACTAGAATTATATCTTGTCCGAAAATAAAAAATTTTGTTTTTTTATTGCTTACATATGGCGCCGGGAGACTTGGCGCAGGTGTTTTATCATTTATTCAGGCAAAGCATTTCACAATGAAATCTTTTTTCGCTTCAACTTTGCTGATCATTTGAAAAGGCGTTTGATTTTTCGGGATTTAAACTCTCCTCAATGACCTTATTTTACAATAATCTTGACACCTTTGCGGATAAAAAAATCGCTTCTCTCAAGAAATAAACGGAGTTATATTATGCAAAACGAAAATCAATTGATTCAACAGAGAATAGAGAGACTTAATAAAATAAAAGAGATGGGAATCAGTCCCTACCCGAATCGTTGCGAGAGAAACAGCACTGTGTCAAGTTTGAGGGAAAACAAAGAAAAATTAATAGAAACAGGCGATAAAGCAACAATTGCCGGAAGAATTACGGCAATGAGACGGCAGGGTAAAACAGGTTTTGCCAATGTCAGCGACGAAACCGGCAAAATTCAGATTTTTCTGAAAAAAGATTTGTTGGGAGAAGAAACTTACGAATTGTTTAAATTATTAAATATAGGAGATTTTATTCAGGTTTCCGGCACATGTTTCGTTACTAAAACCGGAGAGTTTTCCGTCAGGGCAAGCGAATTAAAAATACTGGGCAAAAATATCCGTCCCATCCCGACAATTAAAGAAAAAGTCGTGGACGGTAAAAAACAGCGTTACGATAAATTTTCGGATGTTGAATTGCGTTACCGGAAACGTTATCTTGACCTTTTGTTGAATCCTGAGATTAAATCCAATTTTGAAATCAGAGCGAAAGTTATTTCCGCAATGAGACGTTTTTTGGAAGAGAAAGGATTTTTGGAAGTGGAAACTCCTGTTCTGCAACCTCTTTACGGCGGAGCCAATGCCCGACCCTTCATCACTCATCACAACACTTTGGATATGAGTTTGTATTTGAGAATAGCCACCGAACTTTATCTGAAAAGATTGATTGTCGGAGGATTCGAAAAAGTTTTTGAAATCGGTAAAAATTTCCGCAACGAAGGCATGGACAGAACTCATAATCCCGAATTTACGGCTTTTGAAATTTATCAGGCTTATGCCGATTACAACGATATGATGAACCTTACCGAAGAAATGATTTGCAAAATTGCCGAAGAAGTTCATCAATCAGAGGAAATTCCTTATAAAGGACATAATATTTCGTTTAAAAGACCGTGGAAACGAGCTTCTATGATTGATTTGGTAAAAGAATATACCGGTTATGACGCATCTGATTTTGATTTTGAAAGAATCGCCGGTTTCTGTAAGGAACGCAAAATAGAGGTTGAACCGGGAGACGGTCCGGGAAAACTCATTACCAAGCTTTTTGACGAATTTGTCGAGCCGAACTTAATTCAACCTGTTTTCGTAACCGATTTTCCCAAAGAAGTTTCTCCTCTGGCGAAACTAAAGCCCGGCTCTGATCTTTTGGTCGAAAGATTTGAGCTGTTCATTGCCGGAGACGAATTCGGTAACGCTTTTACCGAACTGAATGATCCGATTGACCAGCGTCAGCGCTTGGAATCTCAGGCAAAATTGCGAGAATTGGGAGATTTGGAAGCCAACAGCGTGGACGAAGATTTTATTCAGGCTTTGGAATACGGCATGCCCCCGACCGGAGGTCTCGGAATAGGAATAGATCGTCTGTTGATGTTGCTGACGAACAATACGTCAATAAAGGAAATTATTTTATTCCCGACGATGAAACCGGAAGAAAAAGCATAAAAATTTACGGGCTTCGTTTTGCGAAGCCTTTTTTATTGCGTAAAATTAAACATAAGGATATTTTGAGCATGGAACAACGGTTGAATCAAAAAATAAATCTGTATTCCGATTACCTGATCAAAAAATACGGACAAAAAGTTTTCAGAGCCGGAGTAAGCGCGGGAATAGTTTGTCCTCACAGAGTCAAAAAAGGCGGATGCGTTTTTTGCAACCCGGAAACGTTTACGGGAGATTATCAAAGCCGAAATCTTTCTGTTACGGAGCAACTGAAAGAGGTGACATCCAGAATAAAGGCAAGTTGCGGAGACGTGAAATTTTTGGCTTATTTTCAGGATGAAACATCAACTGCCGGCAATCCCGAAGTTCTTAAAGCAAAATATGAAGAAGCATTGAGTTTTCCGGAAGCAGTCGGGTTGGTCGTTTCCACTCGTCCTGATGCTTTGTCTGACGAAATAATCAATATTTTACAAAAAATACCCGAACCGGTTACCGTTGAGATCGGATTGCAGTCCGTTCATGACAAATCTCTTGCTTTTTTAAACCGAGGACACGACTTTAAACAGGCGGATACGGCAATAAAAGTCTGCGGAGAAGCCGGTCTTCAAGTCGGAGTTCATCTTATTTGGGGTATTCCGGGAGAAACTTTTCAAGACATGAAAGAAACAATTTGCTATGTCTCGGACAATCCTTTTATAAAGCAGGTTAAATTTCATAATTTAATCATTTATAAAAATACGGAACTCGCAAAATATTTCAGTAACGAAGATTTGCCGAGTATTGACGAATACATTGATCTTCTTTGTGATTTATTGCCTTATCTGAAGGGAAATAAGATTATTACGCGTCTTTTTACCTCTAACGTAAAGAAAAATCAATTGGCGTCCGGGGTTATCAAAGGAAATAAAACAAAATGGATGAATCAGTTGCGGATGCAGCTTTACGCCGAAAATATTTTGCAGGGTTCGGAAACAGATACGTCGTATGTTTACGAAAAGTGAGGCAGGGTAAGACGAACCGTCTCAGACACCTTTTTAAACGTTGCTTGATTCCGACGCAAAACAAGCTTTCCGGGAATCCTTTTTTATTATTTAACAAAGAGATAAGCGTTTGGAAAAAATAAATATTATTTTATTTAAAAAAGAGATTGACATAAAACCGGGCTAAAAATCCCAATACGAAAAATTATCGATAAAATTGTATCGATAGGGACTGTAAATTATGACTGAAAAAGGAATTTTGATAACGAATAATTCGGACATTATTAAACTTAATTCGGAAAAAATAAAAGTTATTTTTTATGAAGATTTGAGCGGTTTGGACGTTTTGAAAAAAGCAAGAGATTTTATTCACAAAGGTCATATTCTTTTAACTCACCCTTTGCACAGCAGTCTTAAACCGAACGAAACTCCTTACCGAACAGTGATGATCGGAAGCGAAAAAAAATCTTCGGTCGATATCGATTCTTTGCTTTTGATTGAAAAAGCTTTGGAAAGTTATCAAAAATTCATGAAAAACGGCAATGTCCCGGAAATGAGTTCCAAGATGAAAAAAGATTTCCGGTTAATTGATTTTGATCTGATCAAACATGCCGTAACATAAAACTTAAATTTATAAAAAGTAAAGAAAATAAATTGGAGGTATTCATGGTCGAATTAGACAAAAAAAATTTTGAGGCAGAAGTCCAAAATTATACCGAAAAACCCGTATTCGTCGATTTCTGGAGCGATGGTTGCGAAGCTTGCAAAGAACTTATGCCGGGCGTTCACGAACTTGCCGAAAAATACGGAGACAAAATTAAGTTTGCTTCTCTTAACATTAAAGGAGCCAGAAGACTGGCAATAAGTCAAAAGGTTATGGGATTACCTGCAATGATTATCTATAAAAACGGAGAAATCCTCGACCGTATGAGTCCTGAAGATGTTGATGAAGACATCCAAAACATTGAAAACTTTATAACAAAAACATACAACAGCTTATAAGCTGATATTCCGGGAGAAATTATGAAACTGGAAATAGGAAAAATCAATATCAAAGATATTCAGTTCGCTGAAGAGAGCAAAATCGAAAACGGCGTTCTTTTCGTAAATAAAGCCGAACTGTCTGAATATGTTGCAGACAGCAGATTATCCGAAATTTCATTGGATATCGCCAGACCCGGAGAATCTGTCAGAATTATTCCGGTTAAAGACGTAATCGAACCGAGAGTAAAGGTTGAAGGAACCGGAGGAGTTTTCCCCGGCATGATCAGCGGAGTGGAAACAGCCGGAAACGGAAGAACTCACGTTCTTAAAGGAGCTGCCGTTGTTACAACCGGTCGCATAGTCGGTTTTCAGGAAGGCATTATCGATATGTCTGGCGAAGGCGCCGAATATACGCCTTTCAGCAAACTTAACAACTTGGTTATAAAATGTGATCCGATTGATGATCTCAGTCCTCACGAACACGAAGAAAGCGTCAGAACCGTCGGTTTGAAAGCTGCCGCTTATTTAGGAAAATTGGCTGCTGACCTCACTCCGGATGAAATTAAAACTTTTGAAACAAAGCCGCTTTTGGAACAACAGCAGGAATATCCCGAATTGCCGAAAGTCGTTTATGTTTACATGCTTCAAAGCCAGGGACTTCTTCACGACACTTACGTTTACGGAGTGGACGCAAAGAAAATTATCCCTACTTTCATTTATCCCACGGAAGTTTTTGACGGCGCTGTATTAAGCGGCAATTGCGTTTCAGCCTGCGACAAAAACCCGACTTACGTTCACCAAAATCATCCTATTATTGAAGATTTATATGAACGCCACGGAAAAGATTTCAACTTCTTGGGTTGCGTAATTACCAACGAAAACGTTTTCCTTGCCGACAAACAAAGATCATCCGATTATACGGCAAAATTAGTCGAATTTTTGGGCGCGGATGCCGTAATTATTTCCGAAGAAGGTTTCGGTAATCCCGATGCCGATTTGGTTATGAATTGCAACAAAATTTCAGCTAAAGGAATTAAAACCGTATTGATGACGGACGAATATGCCGGTCAGGACGGAGCAAGCCAGTCATTGGCGGATTCCACTCCTAAAGGCGATGCCGTTGTTACCGGCGGAAACGCTAACGAAGTTATTACTTTAAAACCGATGGAAAAAGTAATAGGTTACCCGGAAGCTGCAAATGTTATTGCCGGCGGTCATAACGGAAGTTTAGCCGAAGACGGTTCCATCCATGCGGAAATTCAATTGATAACCGGATCCACAAGCGAAGTGGGATTCCACAATCTTTGCGCAAAGTCATTATAAAACGAGGAGAAACCATGTTAAAAGGTAAAAAAGTTATCGCTATCGGTGATCGCGACGGAATTCCCGGTCCCGCTATTGAAGAATGCGTAAAATCCGCCGGAGCGGAAGTTATTTTCGCATCAACCGAATGCTTTGTCTGAACGGCTGCCGGAGCTATGGATCTGGAGATCCAAAAAAGAGTAAAAGAATTTGCCGAAACTGTTAATAAAGACGACTTGGTTGTTGTACTTGGCGGAGCTGAAGCGGAAGCTGCCGGTTTGGCGGCAGAAACGGTTATAACCGGAGATCCTACTTTTGCCGGACCTTTGGCGGGAGTTGAATTAAGATTGCCCGTTTACCACATAGTTGAACCTGAAATCAAAGATGAAGTCGATGCCGATATCTATGAAGATCAATGCGGTATGATGGAAATGGTTCTTGACGTTGACGAAATTGTCGGCGAAATGAATGAAATAAGAAACTCTTAGTAATATGAGATTTTGCCTAAGGGAGAAATTATGATTAAAATAGCACACTATATAAACCAGTTTTACGGCGGTATCGGCGGTGAAGACAAAGCCGATTACAAACCGGAAATCAGAGAAGGATACGTCGGTCCCGGAATGGGATTGACCAAAGAGTTCAAAGATGAAGCCGAAATAGTTGCAACCGTTATCTGCGGCGATACCTATTTCAACGAAAATATGGAAGAAGCTACCGAAAAAATTTTGGAAATGCTTAAACCTTTGGACATAGATTTATTTATTGCCGGTCCCGCATTTAATGCCGGTCGTTACGGAGTTGCCTGCGGATCTATAGCAAAAGCTGTTTCCGAAAAATTAAATGTCCCCGTAATCAGCGCCATGTATCCGGAAAATCCGGGCGCGGAAATGTTTAAAAAGAACGTAATTATCGTTCCTACAACAAACAGCGCCGCCGGTATGAGAAAAGCTTTGCCGGCTCTTGCCAAATTGGCTTTGAGAATTGCAAAAGGCGAAGTTATCGAAAATCCGGAAGTTGACGGATACATTGCCAGAGGAATCAGAAAAAATTATTTTGAAAGCGTTCGCGGTTCAAAACGCGCGGTCGAAATGCTCGTTAAAAAACTTAAAAGCGAAGAATTTACAACAGAATTCCCGATGCCCGATTTTGACAGAGTAGAACCTCATGCTCCGGTTGCTGATATTACCAAAGCAAAAATTGCCATCGTTACTTCCGGAGGCATCGTTCCTAAAAAGAATCCTGATCATATTGAATCTTCGAGCGCTTCGAAGTACGGAAAATATGAAATATCCGAATTTGAAAACCTTACTTGCGAATCTCATGAAACAGCTCACGGCGGATATGATCCGGTTTACGCCAATGCCGATGCAGACCGCGTGATTCCCGTAGATGTTTTAAGAAAAATGGAAAAAGAAGGCGAAATCGGTTCCTTGCACAAATACTTCTATACAACTGTAGGTAACGGAACCGCTGTTGCTTCAGCAGCTGCTTGGGGTAAAGAAATTGTCGAAGAATTGGTTGCCGACGGGGTAGATGCGGTAATCTTAACCTCTACTTGAGGTACTTGTACTCGTTGCGGAGCAACGTTGGTAAAAGAAATTGAAAGACAATTACCCGTGGTTCACATGTGTACCATTACGCCTATCTCATTAACTGTAGGCGCAAACAGAATAGTTCCTACAATAGCTATTCCTCACCCGCTCGGAAATCCGAACTTGAGTGATGAAAAAGAATTTAATCTTCGCGCTAAACTCGTTAAAACAGCTGTCAAAGCTTTGGAAACTCCGATTACGGAACAAACCGTATTTACGGTAGAACAGTAAAGCGTAAAATATTCTGATTAAGCGAAAGTCTTTAGCGGACTTTCGCTTTTTTTTGCCTTAATGTCTTGATCCTTACGCATAAAAATATTATTAATTGACTTAATTTTTCGGCAAAATAAACGGGACGAAGATAATAATTGCGAGGGTTCACTTGAATACATTAAAAAATAAATCCTGTTCCTGCCTTGAAAACAAGGACTTTAAAAGAAGCTTGCTTGCAAACCCTTTTTTTATATGCGCGGGGATTCTTGCCGGAGGTTTTTGCGGAGTCGGTTTTTCTTGCGATTTGTTTATACCAGGTATTTTTATTGCTCTTTCGGCGCTTATTTTATATTTTTTTCATAGAGCTGTTGCCGTTTTTTTATTGTCTGTCGCAATAGGTTTGTCTTATCCTCAAATACGTAAAAACTTGCCTTATAATCACATCAAAAATATAATCAAAAGACATCAAATTGTTTCCGGAGATGCAGTCGGAATTATTTGTTCTCCTATTGAAAAAAAAGATAAATTTTCAACATTCGAATTTGCTCCGGAAAAATTCAAAAATATTGAGGTTGAGGGTAAAATTTTGGTCAGGAGTAAATTTTCAGAAGCTTCTCCCGGCGATAAAATTAAGCTTGTTCTCGAAATAAAAAAGTTTGAAAAAACGAGTAATCCTCATTCTTTTCGCTATGAAGAATTTTTGGCTGCCAAAGGTATTTACGCTCAAGGAGAAGCCGTTTCCCCGGAAATAATTTTAAATTCCCCCAAGATAAGTTTGATTAAAATTTATGCGATTATTGCGGATAAAACCGATCTTCTTTTGCGTAAAAGATTCGGACGTCATTATCCTTTCGTAAAAGCTGTTTTGTTGGGCGATAAAAGTAATCTGGGGGATTTAAAAGACTCTCTCACTTCTGCCGGATTAAGCCATATTATTGCCGTCAGCGGACTGCATACCGCTGTTATTTCAATGATTTTACTCGCTGTTTTTACGTCAATTTTCAGGAATAAAAATTTTGCTCGCGTCATTCTCATGATTTTCCTCGGATTTTATGTTTGGCTGTGCGGTTTTTCTCCCTCAGTTATGAGAGCTTCGATCATGATCTCTGTTTTTATGATTACTCAAATGCTTCATCGCAGGCAAAATCATAATCAGGTTTTGATTTACGGCGCCGTAATTATTTTTTTTTATAATCCTTTTCAAATAATAAATATCGGATTTTTATTGTCTTTTACGGCGACTGCAACTCTTATCAACGTTAAATTTCCTTTTAAGAAAAATCGATTTGAAAAATATTTTTTGGCCTTAATTTTTTTCCGTATTCTTAACATAATTTATTTTTCTGCAATTCTGACTCTTGCTCTTGCTCCTTTTACCATGTATTTTTTTCATCAAATAAGCTTTAACGGAATTATTGCCAATATTTTGGCAATCCCTTTGATCGGCTTAATTTTGCCTGCTGCCGTTACGGTTATTTTATCTCCTGAATTTTTGTTGCAATATTTTACTCTTTCTTTTGATCTTTTGATGAAGATTCTTTTGAATTGGGTTGATCTCGTAAATTTGTTACCGGGATATTTTACAAACATGCCTTTCAGTGCAACACAATTTTATTTAAGTATCTCATCTGTTTTATTAATAATCGTCATGCAAAATTTTCCGAAGAAAAGAAAATTCGGATATCTTTTCTTTTCTTTGCTTTTGCTTGCCGTTTTTATCTTCAAACCGGTTTTTTCCGATAAGCTTGAATTAATCTTTTTTGATTGCGGATTAGGAGATCTTATCTATATAAAAACTCCGGATAATCATCATATTATGATTGATGCGGGACCTCCCGGGAGAAAAGTGTCCGGATTTGCCCGCAGCGCTTTGCCGTGGTTCAGACACCATGGAATAAAAAAACTTGATTGGGTTTTTATTACTCATGCTCACAACGATCATTACGGAGGGATTAAAGATCTTTTAAAATATGCCGATGCCGATAAGATAGCCGTAACCGATGAATTTACGACAAGAAAAGTTTGGAAAATCATAAAACCTGAAATCAAAAGGGATAAAGCCGAAATAGTTAAAATAACAGATACTTTATCCGTAAATTACGGTGATGTGAGATTAAAAATTTTGCACCCTGACAAAGAATATTATCATGAAAACATAAATAATATGTCTATTGTCGTAAAACTTGATTACAAAGATTTTTCGGCTGTCTTTACGGGGGATCTTGAAAAAGATGGAGAAGAGTATTTGATCAAAAAATATCCTGAATTTCTGCAAGCCGATATACTCAAAGCAGGTCATCACGGCAGTAAAACATCTTCTTCGGAAAACTTTGTTCGCTTGGCAGATCCCGAATATGTCGTGGTTTGCGCTTCGGAAAAAAATAAATTCGGATTTCCTCATAAAAGAACCTTAGATACTTATGAGCATATTAATGCCGATTTGATGATTACCGGGAAAGACGGAGCCGTTATTTTTTCCACGGACGGAAAATCACTGACGCTTGAAACATGGAAAACCAAGCGTTTTATCGAAGATTTTGATATCTGACCGAACCGAATATTTTAATTTTACGATTGACAAATTTTATTGCCTTAATGCTTTTGGCAAATTAACAGAATGACAAATTCCGGTTTATTATAACCTGACTTTTTGAATACGGGGGTGACTTGGTTTCGACAGGGATAGAGTTGGATGTCATTGCATGCCGAGAAGATTACCTGACTCGTTAAAAGCGGTGATAACTTAAAATTAAATGCTGAAGATAATTTCGCATTAGCAGCTTAAGCTGCTGCGATCCTGCCGATCTTTCCGACGGATTGGCAACGATCGACGTAAAGTCGGATAAGCAAAGCTTAAGTCTGTAAGCGGCGTCGAAAATTCACAGGCAGGTCTCTTAACAGGTCTGATTGTCTTCCCGGTTTAGAGATGAGATTAAAGACAACTAAGCATGTAGATATGGTATTGCACATATTTTTGGACGCGGGTTCGATTCCCGCCACCTCCACCAATTTTACTTAAAAACATCCTGTATTAATATGAACATTGCTTAAAATACAATGAAATTTTACAGGCGTTATTTTTGAATTTCCGATTTAAGGCAGACTTTTTTGTTTTATTTTACGGTAAATTTATTCCCTCTTGCCGGCATAAATATTTGCAAAAAGATATAATTATTTTTTTATTAAAATTTTAAAATCGGTTTGAGGAATAACCCGGAAAAAAATTAAATGATAATAAAAAAGCCTCGCTTTTTAAGGCGAGGCTTTTGAATTATAATTCTCTTCTATTTGATAATTAAGAGCTTACGAGTTTTTTCGACAGTATTTGTTTTTAATCTGTAGAAATAAACTCCGGATTTAACGTTTTTGCCCTGCATGTTTTTCATATCCCATTGAATACTGTGATTTCCGGGTTTGTAATCGTTAAATTCTCTTACTCTTTGACCCTTCATGTTATAAATCATGACATCGGCTTCATCGTTTTCTTTTACGCCGAATTTAATTACTACTTTACCGTTTCTTTCTTCGGAAATTCTGAAAGGATTGGGGTAAGAGTTATTCAAATAAGAAAATTTCGGAATATCAGCTTCGTTGACATCTTCTTCTTTAAGCGTGAGCGTCAGAGGTCCGAAAGTCTTGACGACTCCGTTATTTTCTGTTGATTCGAGCCAGAAGAGGTAAGTTTCTCCGACATTTACGGTTTTGTCTTCATATGTATAATTTACGGAGAAAGGCGAATTGTGAGCAGGAATTATTTCATGGTTAAGTTTAATGCTTTCGGCTATATTATCGGAAACGCCTCTGTAAACAGAATAGCCTTTTATATCTGTTTCGGTTTGAGCTGTCCACTTGATTTCCGCAAAATTATTTGAGGTTTGAACTGCGGTAAAAGAAGAAAGCTGAACCGGCAAAGTATTGTCGGCTTCTTTAAGAGTCCAAACAGAGAAGTGATCTATGCCTGAAGCTTCAACCCAATTTTCAGAAGTATTTCTTTCGGTTGCCGGAAACTCATGCCATGTTCCGTCCCAATAACCGAAAATATTGAGTCTGCTTTCATCCAAACCGTTTATTTCTGAATCTTTATAGTAGAATCTCATGGTTACGCCGTCAGGTTGATTATCGGCATCAATTTGAATCCAGCGTTTAACGGAAGGATTATTATCTCCGTCCGGAGCTTCTTTACCGCGATTGATCTCTACTGATAAGTTTTCAACAGCATAAGAACCGTTGTTAGTTAAGCTGACAGCAGGTAACTCATCTGTTTCGTTTAATCCGAATTCTTCGGTTGTTCCGGCAGGGAAATTATCAACGGTTTCCGGAGTATCGGAAATATTTTTTTCGCCCGGAGTGCCGTTTTTATTTTTTCCCATATCACGCCAATCTTCAGACAAAGACTTGCCGTCTGCCAAATAATCAACTCTTTCAAAAAGATGATTATCTGACCAATTTGAAGGATTATCGTCAGCAGCGTTAAAGAAATCTATATCATTTCCGTTACATACCAGTTTCAAGGCATCGTTTCCGCCGTTTAAATAAAGTAAACCGTATGAAAAATCTGCTGTTTTTCCCGGATATTTATTCTCAAAAGCAGCTTGATTTCTGGTTAAGATGAAATATTCGCCGGCATTTACGGAACCGTACAGTTCGAGAGTTCCTGTCGGAGAAGCGGAACCGTTATTAAAGTATTCCATTGCAACATTTTCTAAAGACAAAACCTTATCTGTATTATTGTAAACTTCTATGTAGCTTGCATTTGCTTGCTGAGTACTGTTAACTTCGGTTATAATTAAGTCATGGGCTTGAGGCAAGACCGGAGCTTCTGTTATTTCCAGCATAATATTAGGAATATATTCAGCCAATGAACCGTTTACCTCATTCATATCAAACGTTTCCGGGTTTATGTCTGTGTTGTCGCTGCGGAATCTGATAGAGCTGTTTATTCCCGTTTCCGTACAATAAAATTCGTCTCTGTTAGAGTAATAACCGTCTTTTTTTTCTCTGAAGGCAATAATAAGATTCTCTCCGTTTGAATAATTAAACGGAGTATCCAATACTATGGGATACCAATAATCTTCAGCCGGAAGATTATAAATTCCGGAATAGACCATTGTCATTTGATCAACCGAGACCCAGTCATTTGTTGCGGTAAAAAACTCTTTATCGGTTGTACCCATATAAACGTCTATTTCATTTTCAATAGCGTCTTTTCCGTTAAACCGGTAATAAAGTTTATTGATTATGCCGTCAGAATTGATTTCTGAAGCGGGATAAATCGATTGAGAATAAGTGTATCCGAAGAAAGGATCCATGGGCAGTCCGATATTTACCGATTGACCATCTCCTGCCATAATGTGGTTTTCCGGAAGCCCGGTTGTAAAACTGATAACTCCGGCAACCGTACTGTCTTCTTCAGACATATAGTTTACTATTTTCCAATAATATTTAGTAGCTATATCCAATTCGGGAATATATGATTCCTGAGGAGCAACTTTATCCAACACCTTATTTTGAGGAGGATTTACCGTATCAAAATAAAGACTTACCGATTCTGTGCCGGGAGTGTTTTCCCATGTTAAAATTTGATTAACCGAGACATCGGTTGCATTATTTGCGGGAGATAAAACAACAGGAGCATTTCCTTTAATTTGAGCGGTAACGCTTACTGTTGTGGCATCATTATTATTCAAGACAACGTTATTCTGCTCAGAAATCGTTTCCAGACCGTTATTTTGGTAATCTATGACGGAAAAGCTTATTATTGAACCCGTGTATGAATTTGAATAATCGTCTTCTTCAATAACTCGGAAAAATATTTTTACTTCTTCGTCCGGCATTATCATGTCGGCAAAATCACTGACATCAAGTCCTGCTTCAACTTCATCGCCGTAACCGTCTCCTGCAAGTTCATGATTACCGCCCTGATGCAACATTATCGGAAAATAATATCCGTATTCAGGTTCTTCAGCGTTAATATCATGACTTATGCCGGCATAAATTCTGATTTTGTCTCGACGAGTATGAGAGAGTTTTACTTTTAAGGCAAGTCGAGGAAAATAATCGCTTTTGCCGTTAATGACATGAACCGTATTTTCCCATATTCCTCCTTCTCCGTAAGGTACGGCAAGTAAACGATACATCATATAAACATAACCTGAATTTTGCCAATCCGTACCCCAGCTGTTGGCAATAATCATGGCGCCTATTTCCCAATCCTGCATATTGACAACGCCGTCATTATTAATATCGATATCGTTGGTAAACTGACCGTCGCCGTTAATATCATATTTTATTTCATCGTCGAATCCTACAAAAATCATGGCATGATTAGCAACCGAACCCCAATTGGTAAAAATCTTTTTACCTGCTTGGGGAGTGCCTTCTGCAAGAGTTTCCACATCTAAACTCATTCCTGCCGCAAAATTGGCAAGACCTCCGCTTTCCGCGCCTTCGCCTTTATCGGTAATCCATTGTTTTAAGGCAAGTAATCCTTCTTCGTCAGAAACATCTATAGACATTGTGTTTTTAATTTTGTTATTCATGCCTGTTCTGTATTTATCGTAACCGCTCATCCAACCGGTATCGCCCAAAGCGTCAAATGAGCCTCCGTAAGTTTCAATATCGGGACAACCGATTTTTTTTACGATATTCCATCCTGAACCGTACCAAGATCCGAATCCTGTTCCTCGATTCAAGAAATTCCAAGTAAAATGACTCGGATATTCATTTTCTGTCGTTGCCGAAGCATCTGTATCGCGCAATCTGTTCATTTCATATCCGAAATGATAGTATATTCCTGCCGCCTGCGCGCAACTGCCCCCTGACTGCTGAATGATAGGCGGGAAAAATTTTAATTGAGAATTATCAATGCTTGACGGAATCTCCCGGGGATTACGAAATTTCGTTGCATTAAATTCAGGGATTTTTCTTATTTCTTTAAGTTCTTCGGCAGTTACATTAAAATCGTTTGCTTCATAAACAATTCTTTCTGCCGATAAGCCGAATGCCAAACAGCTTATCAATAATAACAGTATTGATTTTTTCATTTTTTCCTCTCTAATGTTTATTTTTTTTGTGAATTAAATATTTTTGCTGAATATATTTTTTGCGATTATGTTTTCCTTCTCATAAGAACCTCCTTAAAACATTTTTTATAAAATTCAAAAAAGCAAATAAAAAGTCAAGAGAAATAAAAGATAAATGGAATTAATGAAAATTATATCGGTAAGATACTGTAATTAATATAATTACCTCTTTTATGTTTCCCTGCGTTTACAGGCATTTATCCCGGGATATTAAGTTTCTGACGTTATTAAGCGCATCTTTTAGTTGAAATAAAAAAAATATTCAATATTTGTTGTTACACATATAAGATTATGATTATATTTTGTCTTATGAACTCCTGGAAAATCTTTAACGAATAAGAAATTGTTTCTTTTAGATAAACTGCCGGATTAAAATATAAATTTATTTTTTTTGTTAAAATTCTGATTTGCTACAGTATGCTTGACAATAATTTTGATTTTTTTTATCGGGTCTCTATCTTTTTTATTTTGACAAATATCGGTAAAGCGTAATGTTCGTTTTATCCTATGAATTTACTTGAAGATTTTGTATGACTAAAATCAAAAAAAAGAAAAGAGGAAGGAAAAATGAAAAAAAATTTTATGGCAATCTTACTCACTGTATTTGCTGTTTCGGCTATGGCCGTTACCATCCATGATATCCAGTACACCGAAGATCCGGAAGGAAATTCTCCTTACGCAGATCAGGTTGTCTCAGGAGTTGAAGGTGTTGTTGTCGCAACCGGTTACAAAGGATATAAAGACAATATTTACATTTCCTCTCCCGAAGGCGGGGCTTGGAACGGTATTTACGTTTTTGCCTGCGGAGATACTATGCTGGTACCCGGAGACATGGTATCCGTTACCGGTCATGTTGTTGAATATTACGGATTTACGGAAATAACCGGACATTTTAATGATCCTTATTACGATCAGTTCTCAATTACAAAAATTTCATCCGGAAATCCTATCCCCGATCCTTCCGTTGTTTCTGTCGAAGAAGCGCAAAACGAAGCATACGAAAGCGTTTTTATCAGAACAGAAGACCTTACTGTTGCCGAAGGAGGAGAACAAGACGAATACGGACAATGGTATGTTGAAGATGCAGAAGGAAACGAATTGCAAATAGACGACGGTTTCTTCTATCTTGATTCGGTTGATCCTGAAATTGTTGTTGAAGAAGGAGATCATTTTGCCGCTATCCAAGGTATCCTTGATTTTTCTTACGATGAATTCGGTCTCAATCCGAGAGTTCCGGAAGATATTGTCGTTAATACCGAAAATGATAATATTGAGTTACCGGTAAATAACGTAACTCTTTACAATAATTATCCTAACCCCTTTAATCCGTCAACTGCTTTGAAATTCTCTCTCAATGAAGCAGGAGAAGTTGATCTTACTGTTTACAATGCTAAAGGCGAAAAAGTTAAAACGGTTGCCAAAGGCGTTTACGGTTCCGGCATGCACGAGATTATTTGGAACGGTAAAGACAGCAACAACAAAGATGTTGCAAGCGGAATATATTATTTTAAAATGAGATCGGGACGTTATACCGGTTCCAAAAAAATGATCCTTTTGAAGTAATTTTAAGTTAAGTAATTTGGAGGATGACTCAAAAAGTCATCCTTTTTTTGTAAGAAATTCGGAATATTTAAATATTTCGCATAATTAAATGAAACCAATACAATCATTGGAGGAGAATTGCCAATTTCCAAACTCAGAGTAATGGTTGTTGATGATACAATAATTTATCGCAAAATACTCAAAGATGTTATTGAAAGCTTAGAAAATGCAGAAACGGTTGCCTCGGCGTCCAACGGTAAACTGGCTCTGAGAAAAATCGAAACTCATAAACCGGAGCTTATTTTACTGGATGTTGAAATGCCCGAAATGGACGGTTTGGAAGCGTTGAAGGTTATCAAACAAAAATTTCCCGAAATCGGCGTAATCATGGTCAGCGGAATCAACGAAAGACAAGCTGCAATTACCATGGAAGCCTTGCAAAGAGGAGCAATTGATTTTGTCCCCAAGCCGATAGGACGGAATATGCATGAAAACATAAAATTCCTCACCGACAGCTTAAAACCTATCGTTAATTTGTTTTTAACTCGTCATGCCGCTTCCGGAGCAAGAGATAAAATCGAATCGGACATTGCCGAGAAAAAAACGGTAATTTCATCTTCTTTTAACTCTAAGCCCAAAAAGCCGATTCCCCAAAAGACTCCTTTGCCCAAAAGATTTGATGTTATGGTTATAGGCGTATCTACAGGCGGTCCGAATGCTTTAGCCGGATTTATTCCCGAGTTGCCTGCTGATTTGGGCGTTCCGATCTTATTGGTGCAACATATGCCGCCCATGTTTACAAAATCTCTTGCAAATCACTTAAACGCAAAATCGGCAATAGAAGTTACGGAAGCAATAAATAATCAGATTCTGGAAAAAAATAAAGTTTACGTCGCTCCCGGCGGCAAGCACATGGTTATTTCCGAAAAGCATGGACAAACCGTAATAGAAATAATTGACAGCCCGCCTGTTAATTCCTGTAAGCCTTCAGTTGACGTTCTTTTTGATTCCGTTGCAAAAATATATAAAAACAATGTTTTGTCAGTTATAATGACCGGTATGGGAGCTGACGGAATGAGCGGAGTGGAAAAACTTAAACAAACGGGGTGTTACAGCATAACTCAGTCAGAAAAGAGTTGCGTTGTTTACGGAATGCCCAGAGCGGTTGCCGAAGCCGGATTTTCTGATGAATCGGTAGATTTGGATAAAATGTCGGCGCGCGTAACATCCCTCATAAAAAAACGGTAAATAATTAAATATATCACTTATATTAAACAGGAGTATAAATGCTCTCATCAAAAATAGCAATTAATCATGAAGAATTTGTTCTTCTGCGCGAATATATCCAACGCGAATGCGGAATCGTAGTCGGAGATGAGAAGGTTTATCTTATTGAAAGCCGTTTGGCTCGTCTGGTTGTTGAAACGAAATGCAAAAGCTTTAAAGAATTTTATATAAAAGCAAAAAGCGACATTACCAAAAAACTTAGAAATAAGATAGTTGATGCAATGACAACCAACGAAACCTTATGGTTCAGAGACCAAAAACCCTGGCAAATTTTGGAAGACGTTATTATCCCCAAATTTATTGCCGACTTGAAAGCAAAAAGGAAAACACGCATCAATATTTGGTCAGCAGCTTGCTCTACCGGGCAAGAACCTTATTCTTTGGTGTTTCTTATTCTGGATGCTTTACGGAAAGAACCTTCTGTTAAACCTGAACAATTCAGAATTTTGGCAACGGATATTTCTCCCAGCGCTCTTTATATGGCTATAAGCGGACGCTACAACAGCATTGCAATGGCTCGGGGAATGATACCCAAGTATAAAATGAAATATTTTAAAGATGACGGAGCCGTCAGTCAAATCTCGGATGAAGTAAAGAAAAGGGTTATTTTTAAGCAATTTAATTTACAACACGATTTCGGAAAACTGCCTGATTGCGATTTGATTTTTTGCCGAAATGTTGCCATATATTTTTCGGCTGATTTCAAAAAACAATTATTTAGAAAGATTTATGATAAACTGAATTCCGACGGATTTTTCTTTATCGGAGCGACGGAAAGTTTGATAGGGTATTCTGCTGATTTCGATCAGTATGAGTACAAACGCGGTGTCTATTACAAACCCAAAAAGAGAAAAGGTGTATTATGAAAATTTTAACTGTCGATGATTCAAGAATGATCAGAGTAATTATATCAAATACCATTAAATCCTTGGGGCATGAAGTTCTGGAAGCTCCTAATGCTGATAAAGCATTGGCTGTTCTTGAAGAAAATTACGAAACAATCGGTCTTATTTTATTAGACTGGAATATGCCGGGGATGAACGGTTACGAATTATTGAAAATAATAAAAAACGATAAAAAATATAAACATATCCCGGTAATGATGGTTACAACCGAGGGCGAACGCAAAAATGTAATAAAGGCAATCCAAAGCGGAGCCGACAATTATTTGACTAAACCGTTTACCCCGGAGGATTTATCTACAAAGATTTTTGAATGCGCAGGCATGGGATTCGAAGAGAGTTACGGAACGGAAGAGATTGATTTAAGTCTTGATGACCTTGATTTTTAGGATTTCCGATGTATCGTGAAGCGATAATAAAGAAACTTGACTCGATTAAAGAGATTCCTTCTTTATTCAACATGGCGATAAAACTGGAAAAACTTACCGCCGACAGTAAAACGACTCCGGTACAGGTAAGCGATTTGATACGCCTGGATCCTGCCATGGCGATGAGAGTATTGCGTTTGGCAAATTCAGCATTATATGCCGGAAACCGTCGAATTGTCAGTCTGACCAATGCCGTTGCAAAACTCGGTTTTTCCGAAATACGACGATTGACTGTATCTGTTGCCGTAATAAACAGTTTCAGGAATTTTTACGTCGATTACGATAAGTTTTGGAGACATTCGGTCAGCGTGGCTTATCTCGGGTTGGAGCTTCTTAAAAGATCAAACTTGGAAATAAATCACGAAAAAGTATATAATGCCGGTCTCCTTCATGACATAGGAGTAATTATTCTTGATCATCATTTTACTGCTGTTTATCGAAAAATTTTCGGAATAGCGACCGAAAGAAAATCAGATTTAAGACTGGTCGAAAATAAAATTCTCGGCATATCTCACGCTGAAGTCGGCGCTTTGCTTATGAGAAAATGGAATTTGCCGGAAGATATTGCGGATATTATAGAATTCTCCGATATGCCGCAAAAAGTCAATTATAACCCCGGTGCCGGGAAAATAATTTATTTGGCTGACTTTATTTGCAATAACAGAGGTATTGACAACGGAACCGGATTTTTCCCTGAGAGTTTTTACGATGATATTTGGGATGAACTTGACCTTTCGATAGATGATATTCCCGAAATACTGGAAAGCGTTCAAAAAAGTGTAGAAAAAGCAAAAGCACTTATTAAAATCGGAGGTAATTAATGTATAAAGCGCTTCTGTATAATTTAAAAAATGATTATTCTATTCATGAAATTTTGGAATCTCAAACTTTTGAACCTGAGTTTGCCGATTTTTCGGAAAATGAACTGAATAACTTAACAAATTATGAACTGATAGTAATATATCTTCCTGAAACAGATTTAAAAATTATAAAGAAAATAAGAGAGAATCTTTTTTTTCATAACGTAACATTGCTGGTGTTAACCGATACAGTTGATTTGTCTCAAAAGAAAAAGGCATTAAGATCGGGAGCGGATTTTGTTGAAGAGAAACCGAGTTCTTCAAAAGAACTGACGATTTTTTTTAAGATGATATACGGGCTTCATCAAAAATCTTCCGTTTTTCCCGAAAATGTTTTGGAACCTTTCAAGGCAGCAGTATCGGAAATATTCAGAATGATGGCAATGATGAATGCCGAATTGATTCAAGAATATAAGGTAACGACTCATTTCCACTTCGGAGAAGTTTCTGCCGTAATGGCTCTTGCCGGCACCAAAAAAGGCGGTATTATTCTTTCTTTAAACGAAAAAACGGCAAGACGGATAATAGCCAACATTTCGGCAACCTCTCCCGATGCATTGGAAGAAGAAGATGTTCACGACGGAATCGGCGAAATGATCAATATGATTGCCGGCGGAGCAAAAGCCAGATTGACGGATGATGAGCATTTTCTTTTATCTGCTCTCGCCGTTATTACAGGAAGCAGGCACAGAGTTATCCAGCAAAAAGAAATGCCTTGCGCTGTCATGGTTTATCGTTTAAACGAAGAATATTTTGCTATTCAAATTTGTTTAATGGCATTAACCGGAGATTAAAGATTTATCTGTTTTTTTTGACCAAAAGGAGTAAAAATGCATAAATTGGTTTTAATAAGACACGGCGAAAGCTTATGGAATAAAGAAAATAAATTTACGGGTTGGACAGATGTCGATCTTTCTGAAAAAGGCATTAAAGAAGCGAAAGATGCCGGTGATTTGCTTAAAAAAGAGGGATATTCTTTTGATATTGCTTTTACATCAGTATTAAAAAGAGCTGTCAGAACTTTGTGGCTGGTTCTGGACAAATCCGATATGATGTGGATTCCGGTTGAAAGGTCATGGAGATTAAACGAGAAACATTACGGATTTTTGCAGGGTTACAATAAAAAAGAAACAGCAAAAAAATTCGGCGATGATCAGGTGCTGAAGTGGAGAAGAAGTTATGATATCGCTCCTCCTGCCTTAGAATCGGATGACGAAAGACACCCGGCAAATGACAGACGTTATGCTGATGTGCCGAAAAATGAACTGCCTGCAACGGAAAGTTTGGCTTCAACCTTAAAAAGATTAATGCCTTTATGGAATGAAAAAATAGCTCCTGAAATAAAATCAGGCAAAAATGTATTAATTGTTGCTCACGGCAACAGTTTGCGTTCTTTGGCAAAATATCTGGACAATATTTCGGAAGAAGATATTCTCAAATTAAATATTCCGACAGGAGTTCCGTTGGTTTATGAACTTGATGAAAATCTTAAGCCCGTAAAACATTACTATCTGGGAAATCCGGAAGCTGTAAAAGCCGCTCAGGAAGCAGTTGCTTCGCAAGGTAAAGCGTAAAATATTAAGAATAATCAAGGGAAAGCTTTGGTTTTCCCTTTTTTATATGAGGAATTATGGATTATAAAAAATTATCGACATACGGATTTTTCATTAATTTGACGCTAAGTCTTATTTTATCTGTTGCGGCAGCCGTAACGGCAAAGGTATCTTTATTTCAATTAAGCAATTCGGCTTATTGGTTTATTCCCTTATTCGGGGCAGTTGTTTATTGGGGTAATTTAACGGGGAAAAGACTGTTTCCTTATATTATGATTCCGTTTTTTTCCCTGACGGCTTTTTTGGTTTTTGAAACTTCCGAATTGGGAGGAGTCGTTAATTCCGTAATTTACATGATAACTTTTGTTGCCTTTGTTTTTGCTTTTAATTGGCTTTGGTATAATGTTTCCATGAAAATTTTAAGAAGCGTAAAGTTCAGTCTGATTACTTCAACTGTTTTTACGGGAGCTGAATTTTTATTTATGAATATATTGAACAAATCAGTAAATTCTGCTTTTGCCCTCAATAAGTTTCTTGATTATTTTATAATATTTTTAATGTTCTCTCTGTCTGTGATAATAACGGATATAATGATTTTAAAATTGGCAAAAAAATATAATATTTACGATTTTTTCGAAGAAGAAGATGTCGATACAGATGATGATTAAAAACTAAAAAAGGAGACGAACGTCTCGCCTCCTTATCGGGGAAAATATCCCGCTCGTAATCAACCGAAACGAAAATAAATTTTTTCTGAAATTAAGTCAATTTAATTCTAAAGTATCTCCTGTTTCGGTCGATATAATAATTTATGCGGCACAAGAATTTGACGGGTTTTAATTATTTAAGCTCGGATCAGGGATGGGGGATAATAAAAAAATAATTTAATCTGCCGTTTTAGCCTGGTGAGCGCCTTTCCAGCGTTTATGTACCCAAAACCAATCTGCCGGATGACGTTTTATGTATTTTTCGGTGAGGCGAGAGACTTTTTTTACCAAGTCGTAAACGTCTTCTTTGCCGGCATTTTCCGGCGGTAAAACAGGTTCAAGATATTCAAAGCAATTGCGATTTTTGTTATCGTGATAAGCGAATCCTGGAACAATCGGACTTCCGGTTTTTGCGGCTATTTTTGCCCAACCTGTAAATACGGATGCCGGATGATCAAAAACATTAAGTCTGATCCCTTCCTTGCGAGCGTTTTGATCTGCTACGAAACATACTGTTTCATTGTTTTCCAGAGACTTCAGTATCGGACGCAAAGCTCTTTTCTTGTAAATTACGGTCATATTGTATTTGCGACGCTGAGCATTTGTCAATTCTTCAAAAAATTTATTTCTCAATGCTTTTATAACCACGCTTAATTTTTTCCCTTTCATTGCTTTAGCTTTAGCGGCAAGCTCCCAGTTACCCATGTGCGCCGTTACCAAAATAACGCCTTTTCCGCAGGCAAGAGCTTTTTCCATATTTTCAAAGCCTGTAAACTTACTTTCTTTTATCAACTTTTCGTCATTTCCGAAAAAGTTTTCGGCAGCTGTTTGACCCATTAAATAATACATTCTTTTGGCAATTCTTTTTAAGCAGTCTTCTGATTTTTCGGGAAAAGCATAACGCAATTGTCGTAAAGCAAGTTTTTTTCTTATGCCTATGCGATAACCGATAAAAACAAATAATCCCGTAATAATCTTTTTGGTTGCCGAATAGGGAAGCAGAGCAAATAAAAATATTGCTGATTTTAAAAGAGCAGTTTCAAATTTATTTTTTAATTCTTTTTTCATTTTATTTCTCGATGGCAATCTTTTTCCCGTAAACCGATAAAACAGGTAAATTTTGTTTCCCGGGAGAGTTAGCTTTCTATTTTGAATTTTTTGGAAATTGAGTTAATATCGTTTGTTATCTCCGCCAGTTCATTTGAGATTCCGTGAACGCTTTTAGCTTCGTCCGTTGTTTCTCCGGCAGCGATGTTTACGGCGGATATGCTTGTATTTATATTGTTTATGCCTTGTGATATTTCATTTGTATAGTTGACTATTTCATGCACCAAACCATTGACTCTTTCGCATTTTAAGGCAATATCTTTTGCCGTTCCGGTTGAAATTTGAGTATTTTCTGCAATCCGGTTTATTTCTTCAGAGGCAATATTTACGCTGTTTAAAACTGTTTCGGATGCCTTAAAGGCTGCTTCGCTGCTTTCCGCCAGAGATTCTCCCGACATAGACATTTTAGATATTGATCTGGATATTTCATTGGTTGTATCAACCTGTTCTTTTATACTGTAAGCAATAGTATCGTTTACCGTTGCGAGTTTATCAATTTCCTCTTTTACGTCATTTATTGATTTTACTGACAGATTGGTTGATTTGTAAATACATTCTATTTGTCTCGATATTTTTTCGGTTGCTTCTCCGGTTTGTTTTGCCAGTTCTTTTACTTCTCCGGCAACCACGGCAAAACCTTTTCCCGCTTCTCCTGCGCTTGCCGCTTCTATAGTAGCGTTTAAAGCCAACATATTTGTTTTGGCGGCAATGGAATTTATTACTTCCGTGATTGAGCCTATTTCCATAATGGCTTCTTCCAAAGAAGCAAAAAGTTCGGCAGATTTATTTGACTCTTCTTTTGCGTAATTAGCCATGCTTACGGCTCGTTCGGTTCCGGATTCTATTTCGTTAAGGGTGGCGTTTGTTTCTTCTATTGCAACGACGACAGCGGAAACTTCCTGTTGCAAAATTTCTCCGATTTCTTTGACATTTTTGATGGTTCCGGTCAGTTCTCCGGTTTGTTTGTTTACTATAGATATATTGTCGGCTGCTTTATCGCTGTTTAAGGCAATTTCATTTATATTATTGAATAATTTATTGGCTGCATTTGTTGTGTTTTCTATATTCTCTCCGGTATTTTCGGCGGCAACTGAGATAGTCTTTACTCTTTCTTTAATTTGTTGAGAAGATGAAGCAACTTCTTCCGTTTTAATAAGAGCAGATTCGGAATTATTGAGCAAAACAGATGAGGTTTGGGTTAATTTAGAATTATTTTCGGAAAGTACGCTCACTGATTTTCTCAGCATTCTGATTAAATCTTTTATTTCTCGCTGAGCTTCTGTATAAGCTCCGGTAATCAGACCTGCTTCATCTTTTCTGTCGAAAGACGAATCTTCAAAGGTAAAAGTAAAATCATTGGCTGCAAAGTTATTCAATGCATAAACAACTTCTCGTAATTTTTTAGAAATGCCTTTTGAAATAAAGAATATTATAAGATAAGAAATCAGGACTATAATCAAGGAGGCAATAAAAAATGTCTTCCTTAATTCATTTAATCGCTTTATTTCTTCCGATAAATTTATCTGACAGGCAATAAGACCGACTTTATTTCCCTGAAAATCCAAGACGGGAAAAGCGGAAACGGCATAATTTCCGATTCTTTCAATATCATAACCGGATTGGAATGCTTTGCTCAAAAAATCTTTAGTCAATAAATTTGTTTTCATTTTTTGGGAAGAAATGTCTATTAAAGAGAAATTGCCGACTTGCTTATTCTTTTTATTGGAATTGCTGTCTAAAGCCTTGGCAAATTTTGTGGCAATATCAAGATAATCGTTATTCAGAAAAACAGTGAATTCTTCATTTTCGGAATTTATGATTGATTTCATAAAACGGGCAATTGATTGAATTGATTCTACCGAACCGACAATATGATTGTTTTTATCAAAAATAGGAGCAATGCCGCGAATTACGAGTCCGGCTCTTCCTACTTCTATTCCCTGAACCGGCTCAGCCGTATCAATGGTCTTTTTTACGGAAAATCTGAAACTCGATAAATCATCGCCTGATTTTTTGCTCCAGCTTCTGCAAAGTGATGATATATTGCTCAGATGGAAATGAATTTTGGTTTTTTCTCCGGAATATTTTTTCAAATTGTTTTCGAAATCGTGAACGGTATTTTTCAATATTTTTTGACTTTTTTTATAATCATGTTCTTTTTCAAAAATTTCATAAGCTTTTTTTACTTCCGGCATCCCGGAGCAGATAAAAGCCGTTTTAAGGGCTTCGTCGGAAATGGATTTAAAACTTGCTTCTATTTCAAGCTTTTTTGTTTTAAGAGCTCTTTCATAATTATTTTCAAGATTTTTATTAAAATAGTAATTTGTCAAATATGTTATAATCGATAAAGATATGATAATAACAATAATAATTTGCAACAATATTTTTTGCAATATATTAAGATTATTAAAAAATTTCATAAATCCCTTCTCCGTGCACTTTAAATGATTCGAATATTTTTATGGTTGTTTCGGGATTTAAACTTATTTTGTCAAGGAGGAATGCTATATAATCTTCAATGTGTTCCGGCTGTTACCGAAAGTTGCGCTATACATAAAGTTTACAATCCTTTAGAAAAACAATAATTTTAAATTTAAAGGTTGACTTTTATTTGTTTGAAAATTGTTTTTGTAAACATAGATTTTAATTAAATGTCAAATTATTGCAGATTTTTAACGTCTTTTACCTGAAATTTATTTTAACTTCGAAATCCGTTTTTTTGAACAATAACCAATTTATTTTAAAGAATGATTTTTTTATGCGGAGGAAAAATGAATAATTCAAATCATTGGAAAAAATTGACCTTCTTATCTGTTTTTCTGCTGATATTAACGGCAACTCTCAATCTTGCTGCCGATCCTGTTTATACTGAAGATTTTGAATCGGGAACTTTTGAGGACTGGCATGTCGTAAACGATCAGCAAACAAATCAATGGTACACGGGAGCAGTAGGAGCTGCAAACGGAAATTACGGAGCATTTGTTTCGGAAGACGGAACAAACGCTGCTTACAATACAAGTTCCCCTTCGGTTGTATTCTTCTATCGCGATATAAACATTCCGGAAGATGCAGTCTTGCTTAATTTGTCTTTTGCTTGGAAAGGCATGGGAGAAGTTACTTCTTGGGATTGGGGAAGAGTTTATTGGACAACTCCGGATATAGTTCCCGAAGCAGGTGCTATTCTTGATCCTGATTATGCGGTAAGCGGATATTTGAATAACCAGTCAACTTTTACGACACTTAATATTCCTTTGCCGCTTACGGAAGGTCAAACTGCAATGCGTCTTGTCTTCGGATGGCGAAATGACGGCAGTGTCGGTTCGGGAGACCCTGTTTGCATTGATGATATTGTCATAAGTTATCAGAGTAATGACGATCCGCCTTTTGCCGTAAATCTCATCAGTCCGGCGGACGGAGCGAATAATATTTTTAAAAATGGTGTTTTGGAATGGGAAGTTTCAGCTGGAGCAACCGACTATAAATTGTATTTCGGAAGCGACGGAGGCGGAACCGAGTCGCCGACTTCAATTGAAAACGGAACATCTCTGGGGGAAACAACAACTTATAACTTCAGTGATTTGGAATGGATGCAAACTTATTATTGGCAAGTTGTTCCTTCAAATGAGGCGGGAGAAGCCGAGAACTGCCCTATCTGGTCTTTTACGACCATTGAAAATCCTGTCATAACGCCGCCGCACATGCAAGATTTTGAGAATTATCCGCCGGTAAATTGGACAGAAGGAAAAGGTTTGTTGGCAAATCCGACGGAATTTACCTCAGAATCATCCTCGTGGACTGCGGACGGATTCGGAAATGTCGGAACATCAGGTTCTGCCAGAATTAATATTTGGTCAACTCATGTAAAAGATTGGATGTTCTCTCCTTATTTTGATTTGGGAGATAATTCTGTTTCTTACAGACTGGAATTTGATCTTGCCCTTACTCCTTATTCCGGATCGGTTCAAACATCTCTGGGTGAGGACGATAAATTTGCCTTATTGATTCAGAACGAGTATGAAAACGAATGGTCGGAAGAAAATATTGTCGAACTTTGGAACAGCGAATCTCAAATACCGCCGACAGGAGTTCACCAAAGTATCGATTTAAGCGATTATACCGGAATCGTAAAATTTGCTTTTTACGGAGAATCAACCGTTAGCAATAATGATGTAAATATGTATGTCGATAACTTTGCCGTTATTGCTCAGACCGATGAACCTCAATTGGTTGTAAATATTTCCAATATAGCATTTCCGCCGACAGGAATCGGAGGAACCGAGTATTTCGCTTTTGCTCTGAATAATTCAGGAGGGTCAGATTTAGTTATTTCGGACGTACAATTGTCGTCGCCTTTTTACGCTGATTTTCCTGAAGTAATAGAAGCTTTCGAATCGGAAACCGTTTTCATTTCCTTTAGCCCCGAAGAAGAAGGAGATTTTTCTGATACTTTAGTTATTCAAAGCAACAGCATAACGGGCGAAGTCTCAATTCCCGTAAGCGGGAGCGGATATGAACCTCTCGACGGCGATTTGTTTATGAATGCTTATGAAGTTAATTTTGACGGAGTTGAATATACAGACGAAGGGAATACAACTGAATATAACAATGATTATGATTTACCGGGATCAGACGGTAAAGATGTTGTCTATAAATTGATTTTAGAAAATGATTATGTTACTACAATTTCTCTTCTCGGATCCGAATATGATACAAAACTTGCAATTTACGAAGATCATTCTGATGTCCCGGGATGGACTCCGGGACCGGACAATTACATAGGATATAATGATGATTATTACCGCAACAATAATCTGTTAATGAAAACTGCTCCTAAAGAACAGAGAAATTCGAGAGATCTGCAATCGCAAGTTACTGATTTAGCTCTTCAAGCAGGTTCTTATTTCGTTATTGTTGACGGATACGGCAGCTCCTGCGGCGACTATGATCTCAGTATTACGGGAACAGAAACAACTCTTTCTTCGCTTTCCGGAATCGTTACAGACGAAGATACGGGAGAACCTGTAGTCGGAGCTTCAGTTTTTCTTAACGGAAGCAGTTCGGCTGCTATAACCGATACGGCAGGTTATTATCAATTAAATTCTATTCCCGGGGGAAGTTATGTCGTAATGGCAACAGCCGCAAATTACTATAATTATATATCTCCCGATTCTGTTGAAATTGAAGAAGATACTGTTTATGACATAAGTTTAAGTCATCATCTTTTTTCTGTTGTAACCGGTACGGTTACAAATTCGGAAACAAACGAACCTGTTGAAGGCGTTGTCGTGAATTACGGCGGAGAATATTCTGCTTCTACTGATGAAAACGGATATTATCATTACAGTGCCGTTTTGAGGAATACATACCAGGTTACGGCATCAAAACTGCATTATTTCAATTATATTTCTCCCGAAGAGGTAGAAGTATATGAGGATTCAGTAAATTATAATTTTGAAATGGAGCCTCATCATTACGGAATTATCAGCGGAAACGTTATCAATCAGGATAACGGAGAAGCTGTAGCACAAGCCAAGGTCATAATTAACGGCATTCAGTATGCTGCTGATGAAAACGGGCATTATGAATCAGCAGAATTACTTTACGGAACTTATGATATTTATTGTATGGGATTGGATTTTGATACAAATTATTCCGTTGGCAGCGTTGTTGTTGACAGCATGGAAATAACCCAAGATTTTTCTATGCATCCAAATCCGGATAACGGAAACGAGCCGACAACGGCAACGCCTCTTTACGGACCGACAAACGGCGCGATTTATTCAATTTTTGACGCGGATGACTCCGATTGGTTTGTTTTCTATGCTGCGGAAGGAACTGACCTTTTTATGTATACCGAGAGATACCAATTATCAACTTTGGATGCCAGATTCTATTTTTACGGTCCGAATGCCATAGACGGTTCCGATGTTGACTTAGGGGGATATATTGCTCAAAATGATGATTCTCACGGAAATCTGCAGCCTGAAATATCATATAATGTTGATGCAGGCGGATTCTATTTCTTGAGAGTTTCTTATTTTGCCAATTATCCGAGAAGCAGATCAACTAATTTCGGAGATTATAAATTGTTTATAGAAGGGGAAATTTCTTTTGCCGCTCCTCCTCAAAACCTTCTTGCCGAAGTGGAGATGTTTAACGTAAATTTAAGTTGGGAGCAGCCTCAAAGAAATTCTCGACAAATACTGCGCAAAAGCAGAAACTCCGGAACTTCAAATCGTGAAGTTACAGGATATAAGATCTTCCGAGATAATGAAGATACGCCTATTGCAACGATTCCAGCAAATCAGTTAACTTACATTGACGAAATGGTACCGCCTGGAACACATGTTTATTGGGTAAAAGCTGTTCATAACGGTACTTCCGATTCTCCTGCCTCAAATGAGCAGGAAGTTACTGTTGAAGCTATGATGCCGCCTTACGGACTTGATTTATCGACTAATCTTGACTCTGTATTCATGGAATGGAGCTTCTCGCGATCAAATAATTTTACTCGAAATAATTCGGGAAGAGCAGTCAGATTAACAAGAGAAGTTACGGGATTCAAAATATATCGCAATAATACTTTACTCGATTACCTGGAAGATCCCGAAGCAAGATCTTATATTGATACGGGATTAGAACAAGGTGATTACGAGTACTATGTAACTGCAATTTATTACGGTGAATACGAGTCTGTTCATTCCAATACGGAAGATATTTATGTTCAAGGATCTGACGGTAAAGAAGATAATATTATCCCGTTGATTACGGAAATGAAAGGTAATTATCCCAACCCGTTTAATCCTGAAACGTCGATAGAATTCTCTGTCAATAAAGATGATGACGTAACATTAATAATTTACAATGCAAAAGGTCAACTTGTTAAAGTTATTGTCGATGAGTTTATGAAGGCAGGCAATTATCAAGTAACTTGGAAAGGAAAAGATTTCCAAAACAGAGAAGTTGCCAGCGGAATCTATTTCTGTTCCATGCAAACTTCCGATTATAAAAACATCAAAAAAATGATGCTTCTGAAATAAAACCGTAACTTAAACTAAAACTAAGCCCCGGACGAGAGTGCGGGGCATTTTTTTTAGCAAAATATTTCGGAATCGGCAGTTTATTTGGTTGTTTTTAAAGGAAGTACTAGAATCTTTTTTTTTATATTTTCCGGTTTACAGAAAGAAAGTGAATGATATTATTTTGTCTCTGTCTTTTTAGTGAGGCAAGAAATGTGTCAGGTTAAAATTTTTTCAGATATATTTTTTTATGCTTCATTTCTTCTTTAAAAGAGTCTTGACACGTCTTTAAGATAAATTATTAAGGATTTTATGATGATCGATTACTTGAATAAAACAATCGTTTAGGCTTTGGTTCGGGCTGATTATCAATTATGTTTTGAGAGAAAAATAAGTGAAAATAATAGTGAAAAAATTTGGCGGAACCTCTTTGGCAACGGTGGAAAACATTGCCGGAATAGCTGAAAAAATAAGTTGTGAAGCCGGTAAAGGTTATCATTTTGTTTTGGTTGTTTCGGCTATGGGAAAAACTACTGACGAGTTTTGTGAATTAGCCCGTAAGGTAAATCCGCAACCCTGTCTCAGGGAACTGGACATGCTGTTGACGGCGGGAGAGCGGATAAGTATGTCTTTGATGTCGTTGGCATTGCAAAAATGCGGATTGGATTCAATTTCTTTTACCGGTTCTCAGAGCGGAATTATCACGGATACGTCTCACGGAAATGCGGAAATTACGGATGTCAGGTCTTTTCGTATTTTGGAGGAATTGAACAAAAACAAGATAGTTATAGTTGCGGGATTTCAGGGGGTAAGCTCGGAAAAGGAAGTTACCACTTTGGGACGCGGCGGATCGGACACGACAGCGGTTGCTCTCGCCGGTTATCTTCATGCCGAAAAATGCGAGATTTATACAGATGTTGACGGTGTTTTTACGGCTGATCCCAATATTGTCGAAAATGCTTTTAAAACTGATTTGCTGAGTTGGACGGAAATGAGGACTTTGGCTTATTTCGGAGCTTCTGTTTTGCATCCTCGGGCAGTTGAATTTGCTTCTCATTACGGTATTCCGATTGAGGTTAAATCATCTTTCAAATTTAATAAAGGTACGGAGATTCGGGGGAAATCCGATATGGAAAAGGCTTTGGTAAAAGCTATTGCTCATCTTGAAGATGTCAGCGGTTATAAAATAAAAAACGCTAAGCGAGATTTTTTGTCTTTTTTGCATAAATTCAGAAAAAGCGGTAATGAAATATTGTCTTATCGAATCGAAGAAAATTATATTTACATTGAGATAAAAACTGAATATAAAGACAGGTTCGAAAAATTTGCCGATGATTTGATTTTAAGCGATTACAGTCGTTTTTTCATGATTACTTTAGCCGGCGATCATCTTAAAAATGATTATTGCTTGACTGAAATCATCTTGAAAAAATGTTCCGAGAATAACATTGAAATAAATAAAATAATAAACGAATCAAATTCTATAAGAATATATGTTGACTTGAAAGACGGTAAAAAAGCTTTGAAGCTTATACACAATACTGTTTTCAGTAAGCAATGTTGAAATAAAATTTTAACTTTTTTGAGGAATGGATTATGGAAAAAAGAATTTTACTGGTTGAAGATGATATGATTTTATGCGATTTGACCAAAGAGATGCTCCGAAATTGCAATGTCGGTACTTTTATTGCCCATACAGGATGCGAAGCCGTTAAAATATTCACTGAAAATCAAGATGTAATTGAACTTTGCATATTTGACATGAATTTGGATCAAGAATTGGGAGTTAATGTTTTTGACTCCATCAGAAAAATTTCCGATGACTTTATTTCCGTGCTTGCTTCCGGCATGTTTACGGATGATGATGTGAAGTTTTACAAAGAGAAAGGTTTTGATGAAATAATCAAAAAGCCTTATCGGCTGAAAGATTTAAATTCTCTCGTAAAAAAACACTTAGGATAAATTTTCTGATTAAAGGAATAAAAATGAGTAAATACATTGTTACAAGCGCATTGCCTTATGCCAACGGGAAGTTGCATATAGGACATGTGGCAGGGGCATATTTGCCGGCAGATATTTTTGTAAGATTTTTAAAGTTGCAGGGAGAAGACGTTATTTACGTTTGCGGTACAGACGAACACGGAGCTCCTATTTCAATTAAAGCCGAGAAGGAAAACGTAACTCCTCAAGATATAGTAAATCGTTATCATGAAAGCATTAAAAATGATTTTGACGGATTAAATTTCAATTTTGACAATTTCTCGGGTACGGCAAGACCGGCTCACCACAAATTGGCTCAAAAATTCTTTAAAAGATTATGCGATAACGGATTTATCGATACTCAGGTAAATCAGCAGTATTATTGCGAACACGACAAAAGATTTTTGGCTGATCGCTATGTGGAAGGGGTTTGTCCTCATTGCGGAGAACCGGGAGCCAGAGGCGATCAATGCGACGAATGCGGTAAATTAATAGATGCTGTTTCTTTGAAAAATCCTGAATGTAAAATTTGCGGAAATTCCCCGATTATAAAGGATACTAAACATTGGTTTCTTAAACTTCCGGCATTTGAAGATCAACTTAGAAATTGGCTTAAAACCAAAGATTACTGGAAATCCAACGTCTATAATTTTATCATGAATTGGCTGAACGAAGGTTTGATTGACAGAGCAGTTACCAGAGACATTGACTGGGGAATAAAATTGCCGATTGAAAATACTGAAGGGAAAGTTCTTTATGTGTGGTTTGACGCTCCCATAGGATATATTTCTTCAACTGTCGAATGGGCTGAAAAAATGGGTAAACCTGACTTGTGGAAAGAGTATTGGGAAGATCCTTCGACTAAACTGATACACTTTATCGGGAAAGACAATATCCCGTTTCACACCATTATCTGGCCGGCTGTTTTGATGGGACAAAAATCTGATTACGTATTGCCTTACGACGTTCCCGCCAATGAATATCTCAATTTGGAATCCAAACAACTTTCCACCAGCAGAAATTGGGCTATATGGGCAGAGGATTTCTTAAAATATTTTGACGGCGAATTGTTGCGTTATGTTTTGGCGGTCAATGCTCCCGAAACAAAAGACAGCGATTTTACCTGGAAAGATTTTCAAAGCAGAGTCAATAACGAATTGGCAAATATTTTAGGTAACTTGGCAAACAGAACTTTTGTTTTTGCCAAAAAATATTTTGATTCAAGGATAAATAAACCGGACGAAATGTCTGAGAAATCAAAATCCGTTTTGGCGGAAGTCGAAGAACTTTCTGAAGAAGTTAAACATTGTTTTTATAATTATCGAGTTCGAAAAGCAGTTAAAACCATTATGGATATTGCTCGTATCGGCAACAAAACATTTGACGAGAATCAACCTTGGAAGACTGTAAAGAATGAAGATACTAAAGATTCGGCAGAAGAAACAATCTGTGTTTGCGCCGAGATATTGCGCCGAATTTCAATTTTGCTTACTCCCGTGATGCCTGAAACCTGTAAAAAATTGCGTAATATGATGAATCTTGAAGAAGCAAAAGCTTGGAACGAATTAAATGATTTTGCCGCATCCTTTGCAATAGGAGAAACTTATCCTCTTTTTGCTAAAATTGAAGACGAGCAAATAGAAGAGCAAATCAAAATTCTGGAAGAAAAATCAAAAGAAAACGAACCCCGTAAACTTGAAGGACGAAAAGAAGAAGTTCAATTTGATGATTTCATGAAAGTCGAGTTGCGAGTCGTTAAGATTACGGAAGCCGAAAAAGTGAAAAAATCCAAAAAACTTATTAAGCTGAAAGTTAAAGCCGGAGATGAAGAAAGAGTTGTTTTGTCCGGCATAAAAGCGAATTATAATCCGGAGGAACTTGTCGGCAAAAAAGTTGTTATGCTTTTTAACCTTCCGCCTCGTAAAATGATGGGAACCGAATCGCAGGGAATGATCTTAGCTGCCGAAAACGGAGATGAATTATCTTTGCTTGTGCCGGACAGGGATATTCCGGACGGTTCTTTGATTTCTTAAATATTTAAGCCGTTTTCGAACGGCTTTTTTTATCTATGAGAAAATTTATTTTTTTATTTTGTTTTTTCTGTTCTCTCTGTTTCGGATTTGAAGTCGATATTCATATAAGCGATGATGACCGGATAGTCATGACCGGAAATCATATTTCCGTTACTGAGCGAGATTCTCCTTTTCCTCATATTTTTAATAATGAAGTAACAATTGAAACTATTGAAAGAAAAAAAATTTCAGGTTATCAAATCAAAGTTTCAGAAGATTGTCTTTACGATAAATTAAGAGTAGAAAAATTTTTTGAATATAAATGGAAAAACAATGCTCTGGCATGTGAAGAAATTGCCGATTTTTTTGTGGATTCTCTTTTTACTGATGAATCTTCTGCAAACTTATTTTGCTTTCAAAATGACATAACTTTTATTGATATTTATTATATAGAGCTTGAATTTAAAACTGTTCTTGTCTCAGATTTTGACAAGGAATTTGAGTTGGAATTGCCTATTGAATGCAATTCTGATTCAGAGATAAAATTGAATAATTCGGGATATTCTTATAACGGCAAATTAATCGTGGAATCACTCGGCGATAAGATGAGAGTCATAAACAGGCTTGATCTTGAAGAATACGTTAAAGGCGTTATCCCTAATGAAATAGGATCTAATGCTCCTCTGGAAGCTCTCAAAGCTCAAGCCGTGTCAGCTCGGACTCAAACCATTTTTAAAATGCTGGTAAACCGTCATAAAAAAGACGGTTATACATTATGTTCTCAAGTTCACTGTCAGGTTTACAGAGGAAATTACAGACGTAACGAGAATACCGATCTTGCCGTTGACGATACGAAAGCAGAGATATTGACTTATCAAAACCGTCCGATTGATGCTGTTTATTCTTCTTCCTGCGGAGGGAGAACGGAATCAAATCAATTTGTCTGGGAAGGTCGAAAAATTGATTATCTGCAAAGCAGACCGGACGGAAAAAATCTCAGTTTGCCTCCTTTAAAGTCAAACGGAGCGGCGATAAACTGGATAAAAAGCGACAGAAAATCTTTTTGTAAACCGGTTGAAAGTTCAAGCAGTTGGCAGAAAAAAAATTACCGATGGGAAAGAGAAGTCTCTCGATATAAAATTTCCGGATTAACCGGAGTTCAGGGTGTTCGGGATATTAAAATTTTATCTCGCGGAGAATCCGGAAGAGCCAATAAAATTGAAGTTAAAGGACGTTCAAACAAGATAATAAAAGGCGAATACAATATAAGAAAAGCTCTTGGCGGATTGCCGTCTTCTTTGTTTTACGTAAAAAAACGCAATCCTTTTGTTTTTGTCGGCAAAGGTTCCGGACACGGTGTGGGAATGTGTCAAACAGGTACGATAAACATGGCAAAAACCGGTATTTCATACTCGGAAATATTAAAATTTTATTTTCGTAATTGTCAAATCGAAGAATTGAAAATAACAGAATAAAGCATGAGCTTAATGTTTATTTTAAATAAAAGGCTTAAATGAAAAGTCTGAATTGTGAGGAAATTATGACCGAAAAAATTTATTATTCTCATCCGGAAAAGAATCATATAAAAGCAGAAATTATCAGTTTGAAAAAAGGCAAAAAATATGCGGAAGTTATTTTGAACGCGACTGTTTTTTATCCGGAAGGAGGAGGACAGCCGGCTGATTCGGGATGTATTGCCGATTGTCCGGTTTACGATGTTCAAATTAAGGACGACAAAATAATTCATTATACCGATAAAAAAATATTAACGGCTTATAAGGAAGGCGATTGCGTTAATTTGCTGTTGAATAGGGAAAGACGCAACGATCATACTGTTCAGCACAGCGCCCAACATTTATTAAGCGCCGTGTTATTTGATAAATACAAGACGCAAACTTTGAGTTTTCATCTCGGTAAAGAATATTCAACCATTGATATTGAGTCGGAGTTTTTCAGGTCTGAATTTTTACCTGATGCAGAAGATCTTTGTTGGGAAGCTGTCGCAAAGAATATTCCTGTAACGGCTGAGATTTTTGCTGATTTATCCGGGATAAAGAATAAAAAACTTCGTAAAAAACCGAAAGTCAATAAAGATATAAGAATTGTCGAGATTGCCGGTTACGATGCTTCGCCCTGCGGAGGAACTCATGTAATATCTACCGGAGAGATAGGCATAATTAAGATTTTAAAACTGGAAAATTACAAAGGAAATTATCGTTTATTTTTTGTTGCCGGTAAACGATCTTTCAGTGATTACAGAGCAAAATCCGAAATAGTTAATGCTTTATCGACGCTTTATTCCTGCGGACAAGAAGGAATTTTGAATAAAATTGAAAAAGAAAACAATAAAAATTCAATTATCAAAAAAAATCTCAACGGCATGAGAACGGAAATTGCCGAAATTTTTGCCCAAACAATAAACTCCTCCGAGGATGAAAAATTTATTCTTAAATTGGATAAGAATTTTCATGATAATGATTTGATTAAAGAAATAAAAAAATTAATTGGAGACGGAAAAATCGTCTTTTTTATTTTAGAATCATTGCTCCGAGTTTCGGTTTATTCTTCAAATGATAACTTTAGCGTAAAAGAGTTTTACGTCGAAAATTTAAAGAGCTTTGCCGGAAAAGGAGGCGGCAATAAACAGGCGGGAGATGCGGTTTGGCAAAACAAAAAGGATTTTGATAAATTTATTGATTTTATTCAAAAATATCCTCGATAATTGAGGTTTTGCAAAAAATATAAATCCGGAGTAAGCTGTTTATTTTATATTATTGTTTGTATGAGATTAAAAAATAAATTAATCAGCCGATCCGATAAAATGTAATTCTAATATTAACGCTGCTGAAAAGTATTTGTAAATAAATATTGACTTTCATCATTCCGGAAAAATGTTTTGTTGCAGTATAAATAAAAGGAGGTTATATGATTTTTTCAGCTCCTGAACTGATATGGTTTGCCATAGGGTTGCTTTTAATTACGGCGGAATTTATAATTCCCGGAGTATTTATTGTTTTTTTCGGATTGGGTTCTTTGATTTGTTCCGGTACAACTTATCTCGGTTGGACATCTTCAACTTCGAGTCAGGTTGCTGTCATGTTGATTTCATCGATAATTTCTCTTATTTTTTTGAGAAAATATTTTTCCAACATTTTCGGGGGAAAGAAATTTACGGAGAAAGAGTCGGAGGAATTTAATTTTGCCATAGGTTCTTCCGTTGAAGTTATTGAAAGAATTGATTCGAAAACAGGAAAAGGCAAAGTAAAATATCAAGGCTCGATTTGGGAAGCCGAATCGGAAGATATTATTGAAGAGCATGAGATTGCCGTTCTTGTCGGACACGATAATTTAAAACTTAAAGTAAAGAAAAAATAGGAGGAATTTATGTTTACCGCTTTTCCGATTATAGTAACAGTATTTGTTATTTTCATATTAAACAGAATGATTAGAATTGTCCCCAATCAAAAAGTTTTCGTTATTGAAACTTTGGGTAAATACAGTCGTTCTCTCAGCGCCGGACTTCATTTTTTAATACCGATTGTGGACAGGGTTGCTTACAAGCATACCTTGAAAGAGATGGCTGTTGATGTTCCGCCTCAGGTTTGTATCACCAAAGATAATATCTCTGTGGAAATAGACGGAGTTTTATATATAAAAGTAATTGATCCCATAAAAGCAAGTTACGGTATACAAAATTATCGTTTTGCCATCATCCAGTTGGCGCAGACTATGATGCGTTCCGAAATAGGAAAACTTGATTTGGATATAACTTTCGAATCCAGAGAAAATATCAATGCAGCTATAGTCCAGGCAATAGACGAAGCTTCCGATCCGTGGGGAATAAAAGTTACCAGATATGAAATAAAAAATATAGAACCGCCTCAAAGTATCAGAGATGCCATGGAAAAACAAATGAGGGCGGAACGAGAAAAACGCGAAAAAATAGCTTTATCCGAAGGGGACAGACAGGCAAAAATCAATCGCGCCGAAGGCGAAAGAGCCGAAGCGATAAAGATTTCCGAAGGTGAAAAAGAAAGATTGGCAAACGAAGCGGAAGGTAAAGCTCAAGCTATTCTTGCCGTTGCCAGGGCAACTTCCGAAGGTATAAGAGAAATTGCTAAAGCAATTAATGAACCCGGAGGTAAAAATGCGGTTGAAATGCAGATTGCTCAAGAGTGGATTCAGCAATTCGGTAATCTTGCGAAAAAAAATAATTCGATGATAATCCCTTCCAATGTTGCTGATATAACAAGCATTGCCTCGGTAATGAAAAATGCCCTTAACTTCACTCAAGAGAATAAAAAAGAAAATTAATTGACCGTTAAATCCAAAAAACAGGATATTGAACAGATTAATATTTATCCGTCTATTTTATCATTTTATTTGAAGTTAAGGAATCTTAAAACTCTGAGGTCAAAAAATACTTGACCTAATAAATTGGCACTCTAAAAAGGGTCTTGCTAATTTTGAAATTAAATAAAATAATATACGGAGGTTTATCCATGACCATCAAACCTATGGACGACAGAGTAGTTATCGAACCTAAAGATGTTGCCGAAAAAACAGTCGGCGGAATCATCATCCCCGATACAGCCAAAGAAAGACCCAATATCGGCGAAATTATTGCCGTGGGAACCGATGAAGAATTAAAAGAAATCGTAAAAGTCGGAGATAAAATTCTTTACGCCAAATACGGCGGAACCGAAATAGAACTTGAAGGTGAAAAGTATCTTATCGTTTCAAGAAACGACATTTTGGCAATTATTGAATAATTTTATCCGGTTCTCCTTTCGGAGAACTTTATTTTTAATTAATTCCGGGACAGAATCATTGAATCTTTCCCGGATTTATTTTATCCGGAGAATTTATGAAAATTTTTGAATCACATGCTCATCTTGACTCCAAGGATTTTAACGAAGACAGAGATGAGGTTATCGAACAATGCAGAAAAGCCGGCGTTGAATATATTATTAATGTCGGATGCGATGAAGAAACATCCAGAAAAAGCATAGAATTGGCAAAAAAATATGACTTGATTTATGCAACCGTCGGTTACCATCCTCACGATGCCGACAAATTTGACGAAAAAAAACTGCGATCTTTTGCCAAGAAAAAAAAGGTTGTCGCAATAGGAGAAATCGGTCTTGATTATTATCGAAATCTTTCTCTCGCATCAACCCAAATTTATGCTTTCGAGGAGCAATTAAAAATAGCGAAAGAGATGAATTTACCCGTGGTTATTCACGACAGAGACGCGCATGAAGACACCATGGAAATATTATTAAAACATAAACCGGAAAAATTGGTCTTTCATTGCTATTCGGGTGATCTTGCCATGGCGAAAAAAATTTTAGAGCAAGGTTGGTTTATTTCTTTTACGGGAACTGTTACCTACAAAAACACGACTTTAAAAGAAGCAGTGAAAATGGTTCCGCAAGACAGATTTTTTATTGAAACGGATTCGCCTTATCTGAGTCCGGTTCCTTACAGGGGAAAACGAAACGCTCCTTTCAGATTGCAACACGTAATTGAGAAAATATCGGAATTAAAACGGATAACACCAAATAAGGTTGCCGAATATTCTTTTGAAAACGCCCGGAAATTTTTTGGAATATAATTTTTCGGTTTCGGTTATATTATAAAAAATATTTAAGGAGATTCTTTTGGTCTCAGCAAACATGACTTTTATTTTGCTCGGAGCCGTAATTTTCTCGTTTTGGATTCAGCATCTTGTCAAAAGTAATTTCATAAAATTTTCCAAAGTGAGAAGCAGCAGCGGTCTTACCGGAGCCAAAATAGCCGAATACATTCTCGCAGCCAACGGCATTCATGACGTTCGGGTGCAGCATGTTCCCGGAATATTGACTGATCATTACGATCCTCGCAACAGAACGGTTAACCTTTCCGATGAAGTTTACGGTAAAGCGAGCGTTTCGGCGGCAAGTATTGCTGCTCACGAAACGGGACATGCCATTCAGCATGCGAAAGCTTATTTTCCTTTGCAGATACGCACGGCAATTTTGCCTGTTGCCGACTTTGGATCAAAAGCCGCTTTCCCGTTAATTTTTATGGGAATTTTTTTTCGTATCTCCGGATTTTTGGATCTCGGAATAATTGCCTTTGCGGCAGCTTTGATTTTTCAAATCGTTACTTTGCCGGTAGAATTTGATGCTTCGGCAAGAGCATTGAAACAATTGTCAAACGGTCTGATTACCGAAGAAGAATTGACGGGAACCAAAAAAGTGCTCGGAGCAGCCGCCATGACTTATGTAATGAGCGCGCTTATCAGTCTGATTCAACTTTTAAGATTCATCGGAATAAGGAATTCTCGCAATTGATGAAAGAACATAAGTTTATCTGCGACAGAAATTTGGGAAAACTGGCTAAATACCTCAGATTGGCAGGATATTATTGTCTTTGGGACAATAATTTGTCTAAAACAAAAATTGTTAATTTGGCAAAAAAAAAACGTTTGATTATTCTGACTCGAAATAAAACTTTTTTCAATCGAAATGACAAAAGTAAAAAGATTAAAATAAAATCGGATAATGTTTTGATGCAATTGACCGAATTAAAAGGGTTTATCTTCTTCGATGAAAAAAAATTGTTTTCCCGTTGCTCAAAATGTAATTCGGTTCTGAAAAAAAATACGGAAGAATCAGAAACTTTTTGCTTAAAATGCAGAAAAAAATATTGGTTCGGTTCTCATGCTCGAGAATTGAAAGAAAAATTCAAGCTGAGATTAAGATAGTATTTTTTATTGTCTTTTGTCAACACGATAAAATATAAAATAAAACGAGGATAAGAAAATGATTTTAAAGATAATATCGGTTGGTTTTTTTTCCGGAATTACGGTTTTATCAGGCGGAATGTTATCAAATTATTTTAATCATCATTTGAAGGAAAGTCCCGTAAAAGAAGAAATTAATCATACATTAATGTCATTCGGGGCAGGGATAATTTTGTCTGCTTTGGCTCTGGTTCTTATTCCTAAAGGGCTGAACAGGCTTGATCTTATTCCGGTCTCGATTTCATTTTTGTCGGGAACCTTTATTTTTATGATTATTGATCGTTATTTGGAAAAAAAAGGCGGTAAAAGATCTGCTCTTCTTGCTATGATGATGGATTTTGTTCCGGAGTCGATAGCCTTGGGAGCTGTTTTTGCCGTTGATCACAAAATGGCTTTGCTGCTTGCCGTTTTTATTGGGCTGCAAAATCTTCCCGAATCTTTTAATTCTTTCAGGGATTTGGTGTTAAGCGGGTTTACTCCCCGCAAGACTCTGACAGTTTTCTTTTTTTTAAGTTTTTTCGGAGTTTTCGGAACCTTGATCGGTTATGTTTTTTTGAGAGATTATCCCGATATTACAGCTTATTTAATGACATTTTCAGGCGGCGGAATTCTTTATCTTTTAATACAGGACATCATTCCGGCAAGTAAAATGGACAAACATTATCTTGTATCCGTCGGAGCATCCCTGGGATTTTGGATAGGGATAATCGGTAAAAAATTAATTTAAGGAGATAAAAATGCGCGAAATCACAATACTTTTAGAAAAATGGCAAGAGTCTATAATTCGTTATCTTCCTAAATTAATGCTGGGAATATTATTATTGCTGATATTTTATTTTATTGCCGGAATATTCAAAAAACTGAGCTTGCGTTTTTATTCCAAAATATTTAAAAAAGAATCAAACATAGCAAAAATAATTTCTTCGGTAATTTATTTTTTCTTTCTTCTTTCCGGTGTTTTTTTATGTTTGGAAGTTATGGGGTTGGATGCTGTTCTTACTAAATTATTGGCAGGAGCCGGAATTATCGGTATTGTTGCCGGTTTTGCTTTCAAAGACATAGTCTCCAATATGTTTGCCGGTTTTTTAATTTATTTGCAACGCCCTTTTGAAATAGGGGATTGGGTTGATATGTGCGACAGTTTCGGTACGGTGCAAACCATAGGGTTGATTACTACTGCCGTAAAAAACACAAGCGGTCAGGTGATATTTATACCCAATCAATTAATTTACAACAATTCTTTCTCTAATTATTCCGTTTTCGGAAAAAGAAGAGTCGTTTTTAAAACAGGAGTATCTTACGGAGACGACTTGGATTTGGTCAAAAAAACGGCATTGGAAGAAATAAATCTGGTGAGCGGCGTACTTAAAGAAGAAGACATTGATTTTTATTTTACCGGTATCGGAAGTTCCGCTTATAATTTCGAAGTGCGTTTTTGGATCAGTTTTGAAAAACAAACCGATTATCTTGAAGCCATGAGCGAGACTATCGTCAGAATAAAAAAGCGTTTTGAAAAAGAAAATATTTCTCTCGCTTACTCTGTAATGACTTTGGATTTCGGAGTAAAAGGCGGAGTTAATTTATTTGATAAAGCTCTTAAAATTGAAAATACGCAAAAGAAATAATCTTTGATTTACTTTTAAAAATTCTGAAACTGTATAAACGGGGTAAGAAATATTTTATTCTTAACCCGTTTTTTATTCCGTTCAACGCATTGATTAATTAAAGAAAACAGGTAATATTTTATTAAAATATTGAGCTTATTTTTGCATGAAATAAAATGACTGAAGAAAAATTACTTTTTCCTGTCTTTGCCTCTTGACTTTACGGTAAGTTTCTTATTTTGTCTTTCTCATTAAAAATTGAAAGAGAGGCAAATGAGTACAGAGTTGCAAAATATAATTGAAAAATTTCTTTATCAATGCGAGAAAAACAAAATTCTTGTTATCGAACAAAAAGATATTCCTTACGGAGAACAATATAAGTTGGAGATAAACGGCGATAAAATTATTTTGAACATGTATTTTTCTGAAAAAAAAGGCTTTTCTTATGTTATCGGCGGGAAAAAAAATCCGAAAGCTGAATTTATCGTTAATCGAATTTTATCCTACGTTTCCGCAAATAGAAAAGAAACAGAATTGAAGCATAAATGGAATGTTTGGGTCGGATCGGACGAATCGGGGAAAGGTGATTTTTTCGGAGCTTTGGTCGTTACATGTTTTCGGGTCGAACGGGATAAAGTTCCTGAACTTCTTAAATTGGGAATCACCGATTCCAAAAAATTAAAAGATTCGGAAATCAAAACAATTGCTCATCAAATTTACCGTTTATTTCCCGGATGTTTTGAATCGATTGCTCTTACTCCTGAAAAATATAACGAACTTTACGCAAAATTTGCTTCTCGCGGGAAAAAATTAAACGAATTGTTGGCTTGGATGCATACCAGAGCTATTCTCAACCTTAAACAAAAAAAAGATTTCGAAGGAGCGGTTGTCGATAAATTTACCGCCGATAAAAATCTCAAAAACTCTCTCAGCGAATTTAAAAACATTAAACTGATCAATATGATAAAAGCGGAAGAAGACCCTGCCGTGGCAGCCGCTTCAGTATTATCCCGTTATCAATTTTTGATGAACATGAAATCGCTTTCTATAAAATACGGAATGGAATTTCCTAAAGGAGCATCGCAAAAAGTTATTTCATTCGGTAAAGAGTTTATAAAAAAATATTCCGTTGCGGAATTAAGAAAAACTTCAAAAATACATTTTCAAACCTATAAAAAAATTTGCGGAGACATATCATGAATTGGATTATAAATTCTATATTGGCATTGTTTTTTTATTCTCTTTGGGCATTTTTTCCGAAGCTTGCCCAAAAATTTCTCCATGACCCTTTTATGGTTTTAGTGTGGCAAGGGATAGGAACCATTTCTGTAGCTTTATTGGGATTGCCTTTTTATATTAATAAAATAAAGTGGGAATTCAATTTTCCCGGCATTGCTTTATCCGTGGCTACCGGACTTACCGGCATGATCGGATCATATTTCTTCTTTCAGGCTTTGGCAAAAGGCAAAACCGGGGTTGTTACCATGATTACTGCGCTTTATCCTCTTTTGGTTATGGCTTACGCCATGTTTTTTTTGCATGAAAACTTGACCGTAAAACAATATTTTGGCATGGGTACCGCCATGATCGGCGTTTATTTGTTATCAACTTAAATTTTATTCATATTTTTATAAAAACTAAATAACTCAAAACTCGGAGTAATAATGAAAAAAATATTTTTTGCAGCTCTTGTATTTTCTTTTGTCTGCCTTTCTGCTTATTGCGGATGCGAAAGAAAAGAAGATTATTTTAAAGCATGGAACGAATATCATTCAAGAGCCGATTCTGCTCACGGATTTGATGTTCAGTCTTATGATATTTCGATAGCGGTTGATGATGAATCTCAATATCTTTCCGGAACGGTAACCGCCGTTGTTTCGGCTGAAGAAGATTTATCTGAAATTAATTACGAATTGGAAGCTTTAACAGTTGAAGAAGTGAAGGTAAACGGAGAAAATGCTTCTTTTACTCACGAAAACGGTGTTATAAATATTCCGCTTGCCGATATAGAAAACGGTGAAACTTTTACTACGGAAGTAAGTTATTCAGGTAATCCTCAAACCAGTAATGACGTTTATCATATAGGAATGATTTTTGACGATAACGGATTTTTTACGCTTTCCGATCCGAGCGGATGTCGTTGGTGGTGGCCGGCTTACGATCATCCTTGGGACAAAGCTGTTATTGATTTTCACGTTACCGTTCGAGATGACTGGCTTGTCGCTTGCAACGGCATAAGAGAGTCAATCTCCGATAACAATGACGGAACCCGAACCCATCACTGGACAGGCTCCAATCCCGTCGCAACTTATCTGAGTGTTATTCATGCGGCGGATTATGTTGAATATAATCAAAACTTCGGAGAAATTCCCATTCAGAATTTTATTTTGCCGACTCAGGAAGAAGCGGCTCCCGAAGCTCTTTCTAATTTACCTTTTATGATGGAGACTTTTCAAAATAAATACGGAATTTATCCTTTTGAAAAATACGGTAATGCCGTAGTCGGAATGGTAACTTTCGGCGCCATGGAACATCAAACAATGACAACTCTTAACACAACGCATATTTCGACTGCTCATACGGGAGAACACACCATTGCCCATGAACTTTCTCATCATTGGTTCGGAAATTGTCTTACTCCTCTTACGTGGAAGGATGTTTGGCTGTCGGAAGGTTTTGCCGTTATTTCGGAAGCGATCTACGAAGAAGCATGGCACGGCAGAGAATCCATGGAAAATTATGTCAGAACCCGTATTCACAATCGTTACAAAAGCTGGGCAGGAAACACTCCTCATACCATTTATGATCCTGCGTACAACAATTATTTTGCGCCTCCGTCTTATGAAAAAGCAGCTTCCGTTTTGAATATGTTGCGAATGAAAACAGGTTCGGAGACTTTTTTCTCTATTTTGCAAAATTATTTTGACGCTTATCGTTACGGTTATGTGGTAACGCAAAATTTTAAAGACAAATGCGAAGAAGTTTCAGGTATGAATCTGGACGGATTTTTCGATCAATGGATTTACGGTTCCGGACTTCCTTCAATTCGCTATTCCGTATTTAAGGATGAAAATGCCGGCAGAGTAAAAATATTTGCTCAATCAACTTCAAACAGCGATACCGATTTTGATTTTGAAATTCCTTTCGTTTTTACGGACGGAACGGTTGAAGATTCGATATTGATAACCGCTTCTCCGGAATTTTCTTCAACGGAAGCCGATATTACGATTGATAATGATTTTCAGCTTGAAATAGATCCTCATGAATGGACTTTGTACAAAAACGCATCTGAATTGATTCCGACCTTATCGCAGGTTTTCGGTTTAGACGGTCAAGCCGTGATTTTTATGCCTTCAACTTTCAATGAATTTGAAACAGACGGTTTTGATCTTTACAAATCGGATTCGGAAAACGGAAGTTATTCTCTTGTACAATCAGGAATTAATGAAAATTTTTATATTGATGAAACCGATAACATGCAAACTGTGTATTATAAGGTAAAAGCAAAATCGGGAACATTTTCTTCCGTTTTCTCAAATGCTGTTTCCGTTACTCCGGTTGAATTTCCCATGGATCAAGGTATTTTGATTGCAGATGAAACTTTTGACGGAAACGGAAATCCCGGACTTCCCTCCGATGAGGAAGTTGACGGCTTTTATCGAAATATAGCGCAGGTTGATGTTGATGAAATAAATGCTTCCGAAATAATCGATGCAACAACTTTAGCGGATTATTCAACCGTGATCTATCATGCCGACGATATGGCTGTCGATAATATTGATGATGTTGAAGATTATTTGGCTTCTTACGTTCTTGCCGGCGGAAATCTTATTATTTCCGGTTGGAATCATTTAGGTAATTTAAGTCCGATGATAAAAAATATCCTTTTTGATTCTGATGTTCAATTTACTTCGGAAACGGAATTTTCGGCAATGAACTCCGCAGATTATCCGGAGATTATTGTTGATCCCGATAAAATTTTCCCTGATTGGAACGGAACTCTTAATAATATTTTTATTTTTGAAAATGAAGATCATTCAGCCGGAACTTATTTTGGAGAAGGCAGCCAGTGGAACGGAAACTCGGTTTTCAATTATTATGAAAACGGCGGCAAAATTTTTTGTTTCGGATTTCCGCTTTATTTTACTTACGAATCTCAGGCTTACAATTTAATGGGACAAATTTTATCATCGCTCGGAGAAACGGGTAACGAAGAAAATCCAAGTCAACCGGAGAAAACGGATTTTGCGGTGTATCCTAATCCGGTTTACGGAAATTTACGAAATTCCGTCGTTACCGTAAGATTTGAAATTCCCTCTCCTCAACATGTAAATATTTCTCTTTTCAATATAAAGGGTCAGCATATTAAAACTCTTGCCGACAAGAAATTTGCCGGAGGACTAAGTAAATTGACGTTTAAAAAAGACGATGCTCTCGGAAACGGGGTTTATTTCATAAAAATAAAATCAGAAAGCCTCACTGAAACTCAAAAAATATTACTGATGAAATAAATGATTTTAGTTATGAAGAAAATTATTTATCTTTTATCCGTCGTATTTTGGACAACGACATTGAGCGGTTGGGAAATATCTCGTCAATGCGGTTTTCCTGTTAATTTTTATTCTTTGGATACTGTCGGAAATCATGTTTGGGCAGTCGGCTCATCAGGCGGTGTTGCGCATTCCTCTGACAACGGAGAGACTTATGAATTTGTCAATACTCCGGCTTTTGATCTCGAAAATGACATTTACCGCGATTTGAATTGCGTTGATTTTATAAATGAAAACATCGGGTTAATAGGCGGTTATGACGGATTATTGATAAAAACCGAGAATGGCGGAGTCTCATGGACAGAAATAACTTCTTATTCTGATCAGGTCTCTGCGGAAAGTATTAAAAGTATTTGTATGATTTCTCAAAATAAATGGCTTTCCGTAAATTTTGACGGAAAAATTTCTGAAACAAACGACAGCGGAAATAATTGGACTGTGTTGTACGATGCCGGAACTCAGCTTACCGATATTACTGCTGCCGATTCTGTTTATATTGCGGTAGGAATCGCTTCAGATGACGTTGCCGAAAATTTATTCAAATCCGAAGACGGAGGCGTAACTTGGACAAGTCATAATCTTGATCCCGAAAATGATCTTGATCTTTATGTTGCGGAGATTTATGACGGTCATGCTTATATAGGAGGAGAAAACGGTACAATCATACACAGTACTGACTTTTTTGCAAATTACAATATCGTTTCTTCGGCAGGTTCTGAAGATTGCAAATACAGAGATATTCTTTTGACTGATGATTTATGCTATGCTGCCGGTTGGGATGGAAAATTGCTCGGTTTCAGTTTCGGTTCAGAAGATTATATCTCTATACAAAACAATTATATGCAAAAATTTGAAGGTATAGACTTTAACGGAAACGGGGAACTTGTCGGTTGCGGTTGGTACGGAAATATTCTTAAATCAATTGATGGCGGTAATTTTTGGACAGAGCAGTCAGTTCCTTATAACGCCCTTTATTCGGGGGATTACGGAGATGAAGAAACCTGGTATTTTGTCGGATATTATTCTTATCTTATCAAAACCTCTGACCGAGGAAACAGTTTTGAGGTTTTGCCGGTCAGCGACTTAAATGAAAAATTTACGGCAGTGAAATTCCTCGATAAAGACACCGGATTCGTTTCGGGGAAAACAGGCGGAAAAATATATAAAACTTCCGACGGCGGGCAAAGTTGGAGCGTTTCGACTGTCGAAGGCATAAGTTCTTCCAAATATTTTTATCACTTTTTCTTTGTAAATGATTCAGTAGGAGTTGCTATGGGACCGGGCAATAAATTTGCCAAAACAACTGATGCCGGCGAAACATGGACGCTTTGCTCCGGAGAAAATATAGGCGGTTCTGAAAGATTATACAAAAGTTTTTGGTTTGACGAAAATAATGCTTTAGCTGTTTCCAAAAGCGGTAAGGTTTTTAAAACATCCGACGGCGGATCCGTTTGGGAAATGTTTACCGCAGGTGATTCTAAAATTTACGATATTCATTTTAAAGACCAGGATCACGGTGTTTTGGTAAACAAAGACGGAGAGATTTATTATACGACTTCAGGAGGTTTAACTGCCGAATCGTGGATTCAGGCGGAAGAAGAAACTTCCGAAGAAATAAGAGGCGTAACATCTGACCTTGACGGAAATTTCTTTGTTGCCGGTTATTCTTCTGCTCCGAATAACTGCGGAACAGAAAACGTAATAATGAAATCAACCGATAACGGTGCAACTTGGACAAGCGAAACCTTGCCGGAATTGACTTTCAATAAAAACAGAGCTTTAGGAATTTTTTGCGCGGAAGGAAACATTATTTCTTACGGAAGCAATAATGTTATTTACCGAAATCTTGCCGATATTTGCGCAACGCCGGTTATTAATCCTCCCGGAAATGATTTTTTTAATGTTGCGGAAGTTTATCTGAATTGTCAAACTCCCGATGCAGAAATATTTTATACTTTGGACGGTTCCGATCCTGACGCATCGTCTATTCTTTATGAATCTCCTTTTGAGATAACGGACACAGTAACCGTAAAAGCAATTGCTTATGCCGAAGGTTTTTTGCCGTCTGATATTGCCGAAGAAACTTATAATATCATAAAACTGTCCAAACCTTTGAATATGAACGCAAATTTCTCGGATCCTGTTTTGACTGTTGCTTGGGACGCTCCCGAAATCGGTACGGTAAACCAATATGAAATTTTCAGAAACGGCGAGTTTCTTGCAAGCGTAACTTCAACATCTTATCAAGATACAACTTACTCTTACGGAAATAATTACGACTATTTTACCAGAGCGGTAAATGATATGGGATATACTGTTTCCGATACTGTTTCCGTAACAACCGATGAAGTTACGGCAAATGCCGGAAATCTTGTAATTCAGGCGGAAGGCAATAATGTTACTCTGACTTGGGAAATGCTTCGATACGGAAATGTCGGTTCAAATTATAGAGACAGATTGCTTACCGGATTTAAGATTTTCCGTAACAGCCAAAACATTGCTCAAACCGAAAATGATGTCTTAACATATCTTGATGCGGATTTACCGAACGGTACGTATTCATATTATGCAGTTCCTGTTTTTGAGACGGGAAAAGGAGGAGCAACGGAAACCGAGGAAATAGAAATCAATATTTACGACAACGAGAATTATCCGGTTTTTGAAACCCGTCCTTTGGGCAGTCGTCCCAATCCTTTCGTAATTGAAAATTCAAGCAGAGATTCGGGAACTGAAATTTTGTTTGAATTGGCGGAAAAACAGAAAACTGAAATAACAGTATATAATGTAAAAGGACAGGTTGTTAAAAACTTTGCTCCGGAAATTTACGAGAAAGGAAAAAACGGCGTTTTTTGGAATGGTAAAGACAATCAAAATAAACTTCAATCTTCGGGAATTTATTTTTATCGGATAAAGACCAAAGAAAAATTATTTATCCGAAAAATGCTATTGATGAAATAGTTAAGAGGGAAAAATAATAATTAAATAGCGGAAAAATTCGTTATATAGAAAATAAATAAAAAAATAAGTCAATAAAGTTGACACGAAAACAGCCCAACAAATATTTGACTTGATTTTTTCCAAAATAAATAAAGGAGTGATTATGAGAACAGTTGTACCCAAACAAGACATGATCAAGCAAGACTGGTATATTGTCGATGCTTCAGATCAGGTTCTGGGTAGATTAGCTTCCAAAATTGCTGCCGTTCTTCGCGGTAAGAACAAGCCTTACTACACGCCGCATCTTGATACCGGCGATTTTGTCGTTGTTATAAACGCCGACAAAGTAAGACTTACCGGTAACAAAGAGCTGCAAAAAGTTTATAAGCGATACAGCGGATATCCCGGAGGTCAGAAAGAGATCTCCTACAAACGCATGATGGCTGCAAAACCGGAGCAGATTATTGAACACGCAGTGAAAGGGATGCTTCCCAAGAACACGTTAGGTCGTAAAATTTTCAGAAAATTAAAGGTTTACGCAGGAGCGGAACATCCGCATCAGGCGCAACAACCCAAACCTTTGAATGATTAGGGAGGAACTTAATGCAATATTTTGATGCCGTAGGCAGAAGAAAGACCTCTGTTGCAAGAGTTCGTATAACCCCGGGAACAGGAAAACGCCTTGTTAATAACGTTCAAATGAAAAAATACCTTGCCAGAGAAATTCTTGAAATGATGGTTGAACAACCTCTTAAAATTCTTGATCTTTCCGACAAGTTTGACATTAAAGTAAACGTTAAAGGCGGAGGACTTTCCGGACAAGCCGGAGCCATTCGTCACGGAATAGCCAGAGCTTTGGTAAAATACGACGAAGATTTAAAAAAAAGATTAAAACAATATGGATTCTTGACTCGTGACCCTCGTATGGTTGAACGTAAAAAACCGGGACAACCGAAAGCGCGTAAGAGATTCCAGTTCTCAAAACGTTAATTTTGGACATTATCCGGAATTATAGGATTATGTGTTGCATGGCGGTGTCGATAAATTGTCGATTGTAATGCGGTAAGCATAACCCGGAAAAAAAACCGTAATAAGGAGAACAGATGTCAGTTGTAACGATGAAGCAGTTACTTGAAGCAGGTGTACACTTCGGACACCAGACTCATAAATGGAATCCCAAAATGAAAAAATATATTTTCATCAAAAGAAACGGGATTCATATCATTGACTTAAAACAAACAGTTGATGCTATAAACGAAGCATATATGTTTATCAAAGAAGTCGCCGCAAAAGGCGAAAGCGTGCTTTTTGTCGGAACCAAAAAACAAGCGGTTGACGCAATTGAAACAGTTGCAAAAAAATGCGACTCTTTATACGTTAATCAGAGATGGTACGGCGGAATGTTGACAAATCTTGCCACGATTCGCAAAAGTATAGAAAAAATGGAATACTTTGAAGAAATCGAAGAAGACGGAACCATTAAAAGCTTTACTAAATTGGAAGCAACTCGTATGCGCAGAAAGCACGATAAAATAGAAAAAGCTCTCGGCGGAATTCGTAAAATGGAAAAAGCGCCAGGAGCATTATTTGTTGTTGATACGGAAAACGAAGCTATCGCTATTCACGAAGCCCGTAAACTCGGTATCCCGATTGTAGGTATGGTGGACACAAACTCTAATCCCGATCTTATAGATTATGTGATCCCCGCTAATGATGATGCTATCAGAGCTATTCATCTTATCACTGAAATAATGGGTAAAGCCGTAGTTGAAGGAACTCAATCCTTAACAGAAGGTATGGATATGACCGAAGCTTCTGTCGCAGATGAAGAAGAAATAGTTGAAGAAGAAGTTATCGAAGAAGTTGCGGAATAAATATTAACCGACTCAATAACCTTAAATTGAAAATAATCAAACTATACTATATATAAGCCCGGAGAGACTGATGTCTCTCCATTCTTTTAAAAAAAACAAAAAATAATTTAAATTAAGGAGATAGAAATGGCAATAAGCGCAAAACTCGTAATGGATCTCAGAAAAAAAACCGGAGCCGGTATGATGGATTGTAAAAAGGCTCTTATCGCTTCGGAAGGCGATATGGACAAAGCTATTGACTGGTTACGTGAAAAAGGAATCAGCAAAGCTGCCAAAAAAGCTGACCGCATAGCTGCCGAAGGTAATATTTTTGCTGCCGTTTCCGAAGATAAAAAGACCGGAGTTATTCTTGAATTCAATTGTGAGACTGACTTCGTGGCAAAAGGCGAAGAATTTAAAAATCTCGGTCAGGAAATAACAAATGTTGTTCTGAATAACGATATCGCAGATGTAGAAACTCTTAATAATTTTGAAATTGACGGCGTAAAAATTATCGATAAAATCACGGAAAAAATCGCAAAAATAGGTGAAAACATGAGTATTCGCCGTTTTGAAAAAATTAATTCCGAAGGGTTCGTTCATACCTATATCCACATGGGCGGAAAAATAGGAGTGCTTATTAATGCCGGCGGAGACGCAAACGAAGAAAATATCGTTAAAGCAAAAGATGTTGCAATGCATGCCGCAGCCATGAATCCTCGTTATTTTGACAAATCGCAAATTTCGGAAGCCGATCTTGAGAAAGAAAGAGAAATGACTCGCAAAGAGTTGGTCAGAGAAGGAAAACCTGAAAAAATCATCGATAAAATTATTATCGGTAAAATGAACAGATTCTACGAAGATAATTGCCTTATGCAACAAAAATTCGTAAAAGATGATAAAATATCCGTCGAAAAATATGCCGATTCCGTAAAAGTTTTAGGCTTTTCTCGTTTTATGCTGGGAGAAGGAATTGAAAAAAAATCCGTTGATTTCGCAGCTGAAGTTGCAGAAATAACGGGCGCATAAAAGTCGGTGTTTTATGAAAGTCTATCAACCCGAAAAAGTTCACCGCATAATACTGAAAATCAGCGGAGAATTTCTTGCCGGTCCCAAAAGATTCGGTTTTGATCATGACACCCTGGAAAATCTCATAGATGACATTGTTGAGATAAAAAGACTCGGTTTGAGAATAGGAATCGTCATCGGCGGAGGAAACATATTTCGAGGAGTGGAAGGAGCTGAAAATTCCGGCATAGAAAGAGTAACCGGTGATAACGTCGGTATGTTGGCAACTGTTCAAAATGCTTTGGTTGTCAGCGATTATTTGAAAAGACGCAATATCTTGTCTGAAGTTTATTCGGCATTTAAAATTGATCGAATCGTAAAATTTTACACTCCGAACCGAGCTCTTACCTCTTTTCAGGAAGGTAAAGTCTGTTTCTTCTGCGGAGGAACGGGAAATCCGTTTTTTACTACTGATACCGCTGCCGTTTTGCGGGCAATTGAGCTGAAAGTTAATCTTGTTATGAAAGGTACAAAGGTTAACGGCATTTATTCCGCTGATCCGGTGAAAGACAAAAAAGCCGTATTTATCGAAGACATAACCTATGACGAAGTTTTGGCGAAAAAATTGAATGTTATGGATATGACAGCTTTCTCTTTGGCTCGAGAAAATGACATTAACATGAAAATTTTTAACGTCGGAGCCAAAGGACAATTCAAAGAAGCCGTATTAAAGAACAACGTCGGAACTTTTGTTCATAATTAAGGAGTAAAAATGGAAGAAACATTATTATCCTTGGAAGAAAAAATGGAGAAGACTTTTAACGCTCTTCTTGCCAATTTTTCGAAATTAAGAACCGGGCGAGCCAGCGCCGCCGTTTTGGACAGAATTCAAATTGATTATTTCGGCACTCCCACTCCGATAAAACAATTGTGCAATATTTCCATTCCGGAAGCCAGAATGATTGTCGTAAAACCTTGGGATAAAAAAGTGTTGTCAGATGTTGAAAAAGCTATTCTCGGAGCAAATTTGGGAATAACTCCGGAGAATGACGGAAACGTTATAAGACTTCCTTTCCCGGCTTTGACCGAAGAAAAGAGAAAAGAAATCGTTAAGCAAATCAAAAAACTTGCCGAAGACGGAAAAGTTGCAATCAGAAAAATTCGTCGCGACGGAAACGATATAGCCAAGAAAAAGAAAAAAGCAAGCGAAATAACGGAAGATGACGAAAAAAGATTTAATTCTGATATTCAGGACAGTACCGATAATTGGATAAACAAGATTACCGAATCGGCAAACAATAAAGAAAAAGAAATTATGGAAGTATAAATTCTTTCATTATTGAATAAAATAAAAAGCGGTTTTCATGCCGCTTTTTTTATTGCAAAACTTTAATTATTTTTTATCCTTTTTACCATAAATTTCATTATATTTTAGAAATTCAGAGTTTAAGATTCTTATAAAAAAACGGAATCAGGACTGATATCTTGAATCGATATTTTTCTGCCTGAATCTATAATTTTCGCCATTGTCAAAAAAAATCTTTACAAAAATTAAGTTAAAATGTAAAAGACTCAAAAAAAATTTCATCATAAAATTAACCCTTAACAACAAAAAAAAAGGAGATATTATGAAAAGAGTACTGATGTTTATCATGGCAATCTTGCTTACCTGCGGATTATTTGCCGCATACGATGTCGGAGATATTGTAGATGATATAACATTCGATTATCAGATTCCGGGAGGAGAATCCGGAACAACCTCTATTTACGAACAGATTGATGCCGGAAAACCGGTTATGATTTTCTTCGGCGGTACCGGCTGACCGGGTTGTGTTGCGGCGGCGCCGAATATACAATCAATATGGGCAAATAACTATGAAGCAGATCAAAGCGCTTTTTTTGTATCAACTACAGACTGGGAAGCAGCCGGAACTGTTCCTGATCAAACTTATCCCGCAAGCAGCGCCATGTACAATCATTACGCTGCATTCGGAAACGGATATGTTCCGTTCTTTGCAGTAATCGGTCCTGGGTATCAGCTTTACTACGGAGACAACGGTGCTTCAGTAACCCCTTATGTCAATCAAGCTGTCAATGATTTTAATCATCTTCATCAAATTAATTCAATTGATGATCAAATTATCGGATACAACGAAAGTCTTTCTTTCGACATTTCAAACTTATTTATCGATCCTAACGGAAATGAAATCAGTTTTACCGTTCAAAGCAATAATGCTGATATTGCTTCAGCTGAACTTGACGGAAACAATTTAACTGTTACGGCAGGAAATACATCCGGTTCAACTTCCGTTATAATTAACGCAACAGCAGGTGAAGATAATGCTTCATGCGATTTTAACGTTACCGTCTATGATCCTAATTCAAATATTGTAACTCTTTATATGCATGATTCATACGGTGACGGATGGGGATATAACGGAAATTTCAATTATATAACTTTCGAAGGTCAGCAATATTCATGCGGACAAGGCGAGTCTGAAAATCAAGCTTTATTTGAGCTTGAAGAAGGAACTTATACCTATACTTACACGGCTGCAGACGGTTACGGAAATGAAAATACCTGGGAATTTGTTGCGGCAGACGGAGAAGTATTGAGTGAAGGACAGGGCGGAAGTAACGGAACGACAGAATATACTTTTACCGTAGGTAACGGCGGCGGAGATGACTTGATTGCTCCCGAAACTTTGACAGCTGACATTACAAACGATTACGAGAATAACGTTTTGCTTACCTGGACTATGCCGGGCGAAGGCAACGGCGGAGACGAATTTGAAGGTGAAAGCTTTGAAGAATCAGTTCCTCCGGCAGGTTGGGATGCAGTAGTAACTAATGTTGCTCAAAGTTGGATGCAAGAAGGTATCGTTTCTTATCCGTCCGGAGATGTTGTTCCCGTTGACGGCGAATTTCAAGCAAAACTCGGGTGGGATTACGGTCATCAAGATGAATGGCTGATCAGCGATAATTACACTTTAGGAAACGGAATGTTCCTTAATTTCTGGACTTATTGTCATTACGGTTCTACTCATGCCGATCATTACTATGTTAAGATTTCAACCGATAACGGTTCAACTTGGACAGAACTTTGGGATGCCTCCGCTTTACCGGAAGGCGATAACATGTATGATTCTCCCGTTAATATTGATTTGAACGCTTATGCAGGTGAAACCGTAAAGTTTGCTTGGCAAGCTGTTGACGGACCTACAAATGACGGATTATGGTATGTTTGGTTTATTGATGCTGTAAGTATTTCCGACGAAGAGAGAGTAATTAATATTGATACAGCTGATTTGGTCTCTTACTCAAAAACAATTTCCGAAAAACCTTACTCCAGAGCAGGGGATGTAAAGGTTGTTGCCGTAAAAACAAGAGATTTAACCGGATTCAAGGTTTACAGAAACGGAGAAATGATTTCTGTAGTTTCTAATCCTGAAGCAAGAACTTATACCGACAGCGAAATTCCTGTTCAGAATGAAACTTATACTTATTATGTAACTGCTCTTTACGGAGATCAGGAATCTGCGCCTTCTCCGGAAGTTGAAATCTTTGTCATGGACAATGATGATGTCTTTACAGGCAGTACAGCTTACCTCGGATCTTACCCCAATCCCTTTAATCCTTCTACTTCCGTTAAGTTCTCAATCGGTAAAGCAACTGACGTCTCTCTTGTTATTTACAACGTAAAAGGACAGGTTGTAAGAACACTTCAAAACGGAATGATGGAAGCCGGTCCTCATTCTGTTCAGTGGAACGGTACGGATGATCATAATAAATCTGTTGCAAGCGGTGTCTATTATGTAAGATTGAACACTTCAAATTACAGTAAAACCGATAAAATTCTTCTTATGAAATAATCGGTATTTTAAATTATACAAGCCTCGGACAGAAGTTCGGGGCTTTTTTTACAGTATTCAGTTGTTAGCGTAAAATTTTCCTTGATTAAATTTTTCATAAAAAACAGCCTCGTAAATTTGAGGCTGTCGGTAATTGTTGTCTCTGCAATTATTCTTATCTTTAAATCTTATATCGTATTTTATCTTATTTCAAAAATACTTCTATTACGGGAATTTCAATTTCAGGTTTTTTTATCGGTAAGCTCATGACAACGGCGTTTTTTTCAACTTTGTTTTCCCTGAGAGGTCCTCCGTCTTTATCTGAAAAAAGAACTTCCGAAGCATCGTGTAAGAGTTGAGCGTATTTAATTTTATCTGCTGCATTTTTTATGGTTATTTTTCCTGTCGGCCATGCCAAAATATGAATATAAAGTCGTTTTGACTCAGGATTATAAGTCAAAATCGTATTTTCCGGAGCTTCAAAATATTCGGGCGCTTGCGTGCATTTATAAATTGAACGGGAGTTGAATTTCATCCATTTGCCTATTTCTTTTAAAGCTTTTTTCGCTCGATTATCAAAGCATCCTCTTCCGTCAGGTCCGACATTTAAAAGTAAATTTCCTCCTTTTGATACGGTTTCGATAAGCAAACCCAAAAGTTGATCCGGAGACTTCCAAGTATATTCATCTCTGAAATATCCCCATGAACCGCTGAAGGTTTGGCATGTTTCCCAAGCAATTTTTTTCCCGTCTTTTTCAGGCCAGGAAGTTAATTTGAATTGTTCAGGAGAGATATAATCCCAACCTCCGGGATTGTTCATTAAATCAAGTCTGTCGTTTACTGTAATTTCAGGCTGTAAATTTCTGATAAGATTTATAAGATTTTCAGAATCCCAATCTTCAGCTCCTTTTCCGTCTTCTCCTTCCGGATATGAGTAGTCCAAAAACAGGCAATCAATTTTGCCGAATTCCGACAATAATTCCGTAATTTGATCTTTTATATATTGTTGATAAATTTTCATGTCTCGTTTAGAATTTAATTTTTCTCTGTCGGGAGAATTTCTTTGCGGATGATGTCTGTCTATAGTAAAATGGGGATGATGCCAATCAAGCAAAGAATAATAAAATCCTGTTTTTATGCCTTCTTTTGAAAACGCTTTTACCAGCGGTTTGATTAAATCTTTTCCCCAGGGAGTTTCGGTAACTTTATAATCGGTAAATTTTGAATCCCAAAGACAAAAACCGTCATGATGTTTAGTCGTTATAATAAAATATTTCATGCCGGCATTTTTTGCCTGTTTTGCCCAATCTTCCGGATCAAAAAGATCGGGATAAAAATGATCAAAATATTTTTGATATTTTTCTGTAGTCATTTCTTCATAATTTTTTACCCATTCGTGGCGAGCCGGCAAAGCATAAAGCCCCCAATGAATGAACATTCCGAATTTTGAATTGTGCCACCAGAGCATATTTTTGCGAGGAACGAATGACATTTTGCCTCCTGTATGTTTTATGATATTCATTATAAGGGATATTTTAAGATAAAAAAAATTTCTTCGTATTTTGAGGTCAATGTTTTAGTCGGGAAAGTATTTTTATCATCTGATTTTTATCTGTTAAATTTATAAAATCACTCGATATTACTTGTTTATTGGAGACAATTATTTATATGAAACCTGATTATTCCAATGCTTTATCCTGATAAAATAATTTTTCTTCGGAACGAAATTACAATTATAGAGATAACAGTTTAGGTTAATTGAGAAAAATATCTTTACAAGAAAAAGCCTAATTTTTGCTTGAAATATTAAGATAATCAGATTTTTCTTTTTTAAGATAATCGAAATTAAAATATGACATCAGTTTTTGTGTTTACACAATTGATATATAAGGAATAAATATGAAAGAATTTGTGGAAATTGAATTTCGTTCGGGGCGTACGGGATATGTTCTTAACCCCGATAATTTTGATCTGACTCCCGGGCAAAAGGTCATTATTGAAATTGAACGCGGTATTGAAATTGTTGAAGTTGTTTATAATTATGTTAATTCCGAAACATTGGAAAAAGCTTTGGATTCGCAGAAAGTTTTCAATATTTTGAGAGTTGCCGACGAACAGGACTTGAGCAAACTTGCTTCTGTACAAGAAGAAGAAAAAAAAGCTAAAGACGTTTTCCTTGATATTTTGAAAAAATATCCGTTGGAAATGAAATTAGTTGAAACTCTTTACCAATTAGACGGCAGTAAATTGACTTTTTTTTTCCGCGCTGAGGAAAGAGTCGATTTCCGGGAATTTGTTCGGGAACTTGCTTCAATTTTTCTTACCAGGATAGAACTTCATCAAACCAACGGACGTTATGAAGCCAAACGGATGGGCGGTTTCGGTATGTGCGGTTATCAGTATTGCTGTTCCGCTTACCTAAAATCATTTCATCCCATAACCATAAAAATGGCAAAACATCAAAATCTTAATCGTAATCTTGACAAAATTTTCGGACCTTGCGGAAGACTTTTGTGTTGTCTCCAGTATGAAGAAGATTTGTACATCGAAAGAAATAAAAACTTTCCTGAAACCGGAGAAACCGTTTTTTACAAAAACATGAAAAACTATGTCTATAAAAATGATATTTATAATCAAAAAGTTCATCTTATGAACAACAGTCAGGAAATTACTGTTTTGTCTTTGGATGAATTTTTAAGCTGCACAGGGAATAATTGTCCCCGGAAAGCAAAAAATAACGGAAAAAGCTGCTGTGAAGAATCTTGATTTTCTTTCTTTGCTTACCGAAAATCCTGAAGAATATTTTGAAGCTAAAGGCTGGAAAAAATACAGACTTCGTCAAATTTTGAATTGGATTTTCAATAAATTTGTTTTTTCTTACGATAAAATGACGGATTTGCCGGCTGATTTCAGAGAAACTGTAAATAATGAGCTTCCGCTTTATATTCCTAAAACAGAAAAAATTTCTTATTCATCGGACGGCAGCAAAAAATATCTTTTGAAGCTCAGAGACGAAGAATATATAGAATCTGTTTTAATGCCTGCGGGCGATAAAATAACGTTATGCGTTTCTTCTCAAGCAGGATGCGGACGACAATGTCAATTTTGCGCTACCGGCAAAATCGGTTTAAAACGTCAGTTGACGACTTCGGAAATCATAGGACAAATTTTATCGGGAATGAAAGAATCTCTCCCCGGGAAACTGACGAATATCGTGTATATGGGCATGGGAGAACCTTTGGACAATTTTGAAAACGTCATAAAATCATTGAAAATAATTCAAAACGATAAATATTTGAAATTCAGTCCGAGACGGATTACGATTTCCACTTGCGGAGCAGTTCCGGGTATTTTTAAGTTAGCTGATTCCGGCATAAAAGTAAAGCTTGCCGTAAGTCTGAATTCTGCGATAAACGCTAAGCGAAATAAATTTATGCCGATTAATTTGAAATATGATCTCGAAGAATTAAAAAAAGCAGTGCGTTATTATCTCAGAAAGAGTAAATTCAGGGTAACTTTCGAATACATCATGATAAAAAATTTTACTATGGGCAAAGAAGATATAAAAGCATTAAAGAAATATGTCGGTGATTTATCCTGCAAATTAAATCTTATTCCGTGGAACAGCATAGAGGAGAGTGATTTTATCGCGCCGGGAGAAAAAGAAATCGATGATTTTTTGGATGAATTGAAAAATTTGAGTTGCGCTTTGACAGTCAGACGCAGTAAAGGAGACGATATAGCTGCCGCTTGCGGTCAATTGGCAGGTAAATATCAAAAATAAGGAGAACCTGAAATGAACATAAAAAAAATTGCGCTGGATCTTTTCGATTTGGACGAGAACCGTAAATGCCGTTGCGGAGGAGAGCATGAAATTTGTCTTCAATGCGTTTACTGTCGTTTCGGCGAAAAAGATCAATTGGCGGAAACTGACAATTTGGCATGTTTGATTGATCACACTGCTTTAAAAGCTGTTTCTTCGGAAGAGGATATAAACAAGCTTTGCGATGAAGCAGAGAAATATAAATTTGCTTCCGTATGCATTAATCCGACTAATATAGAACATGCGAAAGAAAGACTCAAAACCGTTCCCGTATGTACGGTTATCGGATTTCCTCTCGGGGCAAACACTGCTCAGGCTAAAATAATGGAAACATCGGATGCCTGTAAGTCCGGAGCTGAAGAAATTGATATGGTTATCAACATTGCCGGAATGTTGGATAAAAAATACGATAAAGTTTACAATGAGATAAAAAGAATAGCCGACACCTGCCGTAATCACGGTTCGTTGCTAAAAGTAATTTTCGAAAATTGTTATTTGACGCAGGAAGATATTGTTAAAGCTGCCTTAATTTCCAAAAAAGCCGGAGCCGAATTTATAAAAACTTCCACCGGGTTCGGAACTTCCGGAGCAAAAACCGAGGATGTCAGGCTGATGAGAAGAGTCGCAGGTCCCAAAATAGGCGTGAAAGCCGCCGGCGGAATAAGAGATGCCGAAACAGCCGTTTCCATGATAAAAGCCGGAGCCAACAGAATCGGAGCAAGCGCAAGTTTAAGCATTATCGGGGTGAAATAAATGAAAATAGCTTTGGCAGGATATAATATAGACACATCTTTAACCGATCAAATTCCGGACGGAAGCATTGTTACTCCGGAAACGATTTCTGCCGCTTACGCTCGTATCAGCAGAAGTTCAAAAAGCGTTACTGAGTTACGGGAAGAGGCAAAAAGCGAAGTCGAAAATGCCAGAAAATCCAACGAAAACATTATTTTTGACATGGGGCACGGATCTATCGCAGAACATGCGGTATTTAATTTTGACATTATAGGAATTTCGCGTTATCTTACGGAAATTATTCAAAAAACAAGATTTGCTTCGTTTACCGAAAAATCTCAAAGATACGTAACTTTAAAAGGAGATTTTGTTGTTCCTGAAGAAATAAAAAATACTGCCGCAGAAAAAGATTACCGGGATTTAATTGAAAGAATGAATAATTTGTATCGCGATCTTTACGAAGCGGGAATAAAGTTTTTGGAAAAAGAAAATTTTTCGGAAAGCAAAAAATTAATTCGAGGAAAAGCAAAAGAAGATGCCAGATATTTTCTGCCTTTAGCAACGGAAACCCAAATGGGGATGACCGTAAATGCTCGCAGCTTGGAACGTCTTTTGAGAAGACTCGATAAAACCGGTCTAAAAGAAGCTGACGAATTAAGGGAAAATCTTCTGAAACATGCCAAAGAAGCGGCTCCGTCCGTTATTCGCTACACGAAAGCCGATGATTTCGAAAAATTTATCCCTGAATTGCCGCGTTACAAAACAATAAATAAACGGGAAGACATTAAATTCGTAAAAACGGAAGAATATGCGGACGAGAAAGTTATTGCTTCACTTATCTTTGAACATTCAAATTGTGAATGGGATGAAATTTTTGAAAGCGTAAAGAAACTTGAAAAACAAAGCAAAATATCATTTCTGATGGAATATTTTAAAAGAATGGAACCTTTCAACACTGTTCCCAGAGCTTTTGAAGTTTGTGATTTCGCTTTTGAAGCATTAATGTCATCATCGTGCTTTGCTCAGTTAAAAAGACACAGACCGGCAACTGTAATTACTCAAAAATATTCTCCTGAATCGGGAGTCGTTATACCGGAATTGATAAAGAAACTTAAAATGAACGACAGAATTGAAATTATTTTGAAAAAATCCGAAAATTTATTTTATGAACTGGAAAAAATTAAAAAAGGATTGGGAAGTTATGTCCTTTGCAACGGGCATAAAGTTAATGTTTTGTTTAAAGCCAATTTAAGAGAATTTTATCATTTTTCCAGACTCAGATCCGACAAACATGCTCAATGGGAAATTCGCGAAATATCTTTAAAAATCGATGAAAAATTCAAAGAATTTGCTCCTCTCACATCTCTTTTTATGATGGGCAAAGATAAATTTGCGGAGGTTAAAAAAAATGGAATCAGGAATTATACTAGGAGTCGCTTTATCAAGCGATAACCGCAAAAAAACGGAAGAAGCTCTTCAGGAATTTCAAAATATAAGATTTATTCCGGGAGAATCTCCTACGGAAGCCAAACGTTATATTAATTCGGAACCTGTTTCGTTGATTTTGGTTGAAATGTCATCGGTAAGCGAAAGAATTTCCGATTTTTGCCGATTTGTAAAATCGGAGATTTCAACTTATATTCCTCTTATAATCGTAACCGACAGTTACAGAGATAAAGTTATTGAATTTGCCGACGCAATAGATTGCGATGACATAATTACTTCTCATTTCAAAAAAAGTATTCTTAAAATAAAGTTAAAATCTTTTCTTAAAATGAAAGAATTTTTCGAAAAATCATCGAATAATAAAAATGAATTATCGAAAATTAAAACGGAAGCTTATCCCGATAAAACAGATGGAAAAGACTTTTCCGATGATGTTATGCTGGCTTTGAAAGCAGGTATTCAAGCGGTGGATTGCAACGGTAAAATTGTTTTTGAGAATGAGGCGGCAAAATTAATCGTAGGAAGCGCAATAGGGCGTAACGCTGATGAATTTTATCATTCGCAACAGTTTATGACGGCGCAAGATACCAATTTGCATCTTAAAGAAAAAAACTTTTTTGATGAAGTGGACATAAATACATATAACGGACACAGTCTGGTTCTGCAAAAAATGAAATTACGTCAAAAAGACGATGTTATTTTTCAGGTTTTGCTGATAAAAGATACTGAGAAGAAAATCGGTCAGGATAAAATAGATCACGGAAGTTTAAAATCTTTTCTCGGAGAGTTTTAAAATACCGGGATGAGGCAATTATGTTTTCCGATCAAATTCTGCAAATTAAAGATCAAAGTATTCTTTTATTTAATGAAAGAGAAAATACCGATATTATAATTGCGGCGCCTCATCATACTCCTTTCGGAGCTCCTTACATGCCTTGCGAAAAACTGCGTCCCGGAGACGAGGGAGTCGGATTTATCGTCAAAAAAACGGCAAATATTTTGAATTGCTCTTCCGTTATCGCCTCCAATTATTTCATTGATTCCAACAAGTTTGAAGACAGCGATTATTTTAAAATAATAAAAAGAAATAATCTGCGGCTGCTTACGGAAATACACGGACACGGCAGCAAGTCCGCCCGTTACGATATTGAAATATCTGCCGGATCTTTTGAAAAAAACGAAATAAGCATGAAATTTGCAGAATTGTTGAGAAAAAAAATGAAAGGATCTCTTTTGGAAAAATTCACGGTTTGCGGAGACTGGCGGAAAATATATTTTACGGCTCAATATACAAAAACCGTTAATACAAGCTTATGGAATGCGATACATGCAGAATTGCCTTGGAGCATAAGGGGGATTCCGGAAAATGCGGAATTGTTTTCTGAAATTGCAGCCGAGACAATAAGAGAATTTTATAAATTAATTTGATTTTTGGCGAGAAAGGTTTCATTTATTGTAAGAAAAAGCAAAAATCAGGGTTTAAAAGTTAAAATATTAATGAGAATAAAAATTTTAATAAAAACTCTTTACAAATATCCAAAATAAAAAAATCAAAAAATATTAATTACGGAGGAAAACATGTCGATTTTTTCAATTGCCGCCAAAGGCGGATTTATTATGATTTTACTTTTTGCGATCTCGATTTTTGCGGTTGCAATAATTATCGAACGAATAATTAAACTTAAAAAAGCCAAAACCAACGAAGATGAATTTTTAGGAGATATTTATTCAATGCTGGGAGAGGGAGATTACAAAAAAGCTTTGAGATTATGCCAAATTCGAGAAAGCAGCCCTGTTGCTCGCATCTGCGCCAAAGGTCTTTGGGCAGTTGATCTCGGTATGGGAGACGTGAAAGAGGCGGTTGAAACGGCTGCCGGTTCAGAACTTCATGCTTTACAAAAAAATCTCGGAACACTTTCGACATTTTCGGCAATTGCTCCGCTTTTGGGATTTTTGGGAACGGTTACCGGCATGGTTAAAGTTTTCAAAAGAATTCAAGAAACCGGAGGAGGTGTTGATATTTCTCTTTTGGCAGGCGGCATTTGGGAAGCGATGATTACGACCATCGGCGGTTTGGCTGTGGGTATTCTTACCATTTTATGTTATAATTATCTCATCTCGAAAATTGAAGAAATTACCATTGACTTGGAAGAAAAATCAACCGAATTTATCTTGAGAATCAGGAATCTGAAATGAAACTGAAACATAAAAAGAAAAGAATTTCGTCTGTTGCCTTGATTTCTTTTACCGATATTATTTTTCTTTTATTGATTTTTATTCTGATTTCTTCAAGTTTTATTACTCACAGCGGAATAAAAATAAATCTCCCGTCATCGGCGGTTCAACGAAATGAATATACAAAAAATATAAGTCTCACTATGACAAAAGACGAAAAGATTTATCTCGACAATGAGCTTGTTGATCTTGAAAAATTGCCCAAACTTTTGAATGAAAGAATGTTAAACGATCCGGAACAGGTGGTTGTGGTAAGAGCGGACGAAGATATTCCTCTGAAAAAAGTTGTACTCCTTTTGGATAAAGCAAGAGAATCCGGTTCAAACAGATTCTTTATAGCAACCGAGATAATGACGCGGGAGGAATAATGACCGATAAGGTTAGCGCTTGGGTTTTATCCCTTGCTTTCCACCTTCTTATTTTGATAATCGCTTTGATTGTAAAACTTGAACTTATTCCGGAAGACGTTATTAAAAAGATAGAGGTACTGGATATCCGATATACCCAAATAACTTCGGGCGGAAAGTCTGATCTTATGCCGATGAAAAAATTGGGAAAACCTTTATTGAACAAAGAGTCGGGCGGTCAGAAAACCAATCTTTCTCCTCAAAAAGTAAATCTTCCGGCAAGCAGGTTTACGGAAGATAACCCATTGGAAAAATTTAAGATTCCGGAGGATGATTTTGCTGCGGTTAATCCTCTTGAAATTACTGAAAAAGTCGGGAATTCATATAAAAATTTAAGTTCTTCGATTGCAGGAAAATCAACCGTAAACGAAAAAGAAATTCTCCAAGACGAATCATCTTTTATTCCGGCGGATAATTATTTAAAGAATATTTCCGATAAAATATCGGGAGAAAACGAAACAGATTCTCCTTTCCTTCTGGAAGGCGAAATAGCCAAACGAGCAATAAAGAAAAAGTTTTTGCCTGAGTACCCGCAAGGAATTCATAAAAACGTAACCGTCAAAATAAAATTTGAAGTTACGCCGGACGGTAAGGTTGTTTTTCCGGTTGTTTTAAAGAAAGCAGATCCCTTATTGGAAAAAACGGCAACGGAATCTCTTAAAAAATGGCGTTTCAGCAGAACTTCAATTCAAAAAAATCAAACAGGTTACATTACTTTCGTGTTTAAATTGAAGTAACTTTTTGTCGGTTTTGTTTTCCGATTAACGTTATTTTTTTATTTGGAATATTCATTTTTAACAGGCAATTTTAAGGATAAAAGCATTACGATTTTTTGTTTGTTATCTATGCAATAATTATCAGAAACTTATGATTTTAATGTGTCCGATTTTATTTTTCTTCCATCAGATCAAATAAACTGAGATCGCTGTTTGATATTTTTAATTCATATTTGTCCAAATAATCAAATATTATTTTATTATCGCAAATTATATTCTGCTTTCGACAAATTTCATAAAATATTTTCATCAATTCGTGATGACGTTTACTGTTGACGCAATAATTATTCCCGTATAAATTTATGTATTTTCTTTTTAATCCCGGGAAAAATTTATCCAAATTTTTATAAAAATAATCTCTGTTGCCGGCTCTCAATGTTAATCCTGCTCCAAAACATATTACTCCTGATACTTTTGCTTCTGCGCAATAATTAAGTATTCCCGATATATTTTCGCGAGTGTCATTTATGAAAGGTAAAATGGGAGAAAGCCATACAATGGTCGGTACTCCCTGTTCATGCAATTTCTTGAAAACTTCAACTCTTTTACCTGTCGGGCAGACATTTTTTTCAATCTTTTTGCAGAGATTATCGTCATAAGTTGTGAGTGTCATTTGAACAACGCATTTTGTCGTATCATTTATCTTCTTAATTAAATCTAAATCTCGCAACACTAAATCTGATTTTGTAATAAGGGTTGCTCCAAATTTGTGTTTATAAACTGATTCCAATGCTTTTCGGGTATATTTTAATTCTTTTTCTTCAGGAAGATACGGATCTGACATGGAGCCGAAATGAATCATGCATTTTTTTCTTTTTCCTCTTAATTTGCTGTTTAAAAGACTGAGTGAATTTTTTTTTGCTTCAATGTTTTCAAAATTATGCTCCATTCCGCAGCAATTGTTGAGAGAGTCGCAGTATATGCAGTCATGAGTACAGCCTCTATATAAATTTAGTCTGTTTTTAGATGATAATATTGTCTTTAAATTTACAAAATGCATTTTAGATATTTCCGAAAAATTTTATTTTTTTAATTTTTATATGTATTTTACTGTCAAGCAATTCGGCAAATCTGTATATGCAAAAGCGCTGAGCGATAAAGTTTATGTTCTTCCAACCTGTTTTATATCAGGCAATAACGCATGATGGACAATCATTGGGATTTCTTCGACTCGGCAAGACGTTTGCGTTATTTGTTTAATTCCCGATAAATCCTTTTAATTGTTTCTTCCGGCAATTTTACTAAAGTCATTATATGTTCGGTTTCGGTTTCCCAAAATGTTTTGGGTTCTTTGGCTGCTCGATAAACGTTTTTACCTCTTATAAGGGGTATTTTTTTATCTTTTTTACTGTGAATAAAAAGTTTCGGAGTGTTTTTTATGTTTGCAATGTCTCTTACGGCAACGTAATCTCTGTTGAAGTCTTGAGGAGAATTTTTTGCTTTATTCTTTAGAAATTTAACGGGAGAAAAGTCAACAGCCAGCGCTTGAGCGGATTCAACAGTTCCGTCTAATACGAGTAAATCTATGTCTTTTTCGTTATTTTCTGTAATTTTTATTGCTATTTGTGTTCCGAGAGACATTCCGTAAATTACAGTTTTTAGGGAATTGTTTTCTTTTTTAGTCAGAAAATCGGCAAACGCAACCTCGGCATCTTTAAGTAATCCTTTGTATCCCGGAGTTCCGTTTGATTTCCCGAATCCTCGCCAATCAAAAGCATATACCGCAAAACCGTTCTTTACAAGAGTTCTGATCATATCCTGATATGTTGTTATATTGCCCCCTCCTCCGTAAATGAGAAAGAGATCAGCTTTATGTTTTTTGTCAGGTTTAAAGCTGTATGTATTTATTTTAATTGTATCTTCTGAGTGCAGGACAGATTCAGAATAATCTAAATCAGGCATGGGAAGCATTTTTTTGCTCGGAAAGTAATAAAGCTTAGACTCATCGTTTTTAACGATTGCTTTCAGCATGGGAACGGTTTGATAAAAATATATCGCGATTCCGAGAAAAACAAGTGTTGCCGTAAAAAATACGATTCCCGTTATCTTTAAAAATTTACTTATTTTCAAAGTATCTCCTTTTCTGATTATGCTGTGTTCATGTATCAGATTTTTTATTGTGTTCTTTTGAGGCGTTTAAGTTTAATCCCGGAAAATATCGGCTGCTGAATAAAAAATGAGACGGATAAAATGTACGAAAGTTTAAGCTCGTTTCTTTATATCCGCCCCGGATTTGCATATTACCCTTAACTATTTTGTCTCGTAATAAGTTACGCTTATTTATCGTTAAGACTAATAACCCATAAATTCTTTGGGCAATAATCTGTCAGACGGTTTAAATTTAAACATGAAAATGCCTTGCGGAGTTAAAGCTAAATCACAATTTATTATTCCGACAAGTTTATCCGATTGATAAATAAAACTTACGGATAAAAACTTAAATTCCGAAAATGTCGCATTCTGATCTTTACTGCGATAATCAATAAATTTTATTTGTTTGACATCCAATTTTTTCATTTTAAAAAAATCTGAGATATTATTAAACATTGTCCGGGCATTATCTGTAATTTTTTGAGGATCTTTTTCAGATAATCCTTTTTTAATTTCTTCTGCTTCCGGAGTATTTTCATTTATACCGGCAATAATTGATTTTATTTGTTTTTCGGTAACAATATACGAAGATAATTTTTTTATGTCTTCAGTTCGCAAAGTTTCCAAAATGTTTTTTGCAAAATCTTCCAATTGTCTTGTTTCATCAGCAGTTATTCCGCCTTCAACGGTCAGTTCTATTTCTGCGACGGCTGCTGCTTCGGCGGGATCTTTTTCTCCTGATTGCAGCAACACGTATTTTACCGAATGTTTTCCGTTATCAAAATATTTTCCTTCCAATCTTCCTGTATAGGGAGACTCCATATCTCCGGCAGAAAATCCTTGCATTTTACCGTCAACTATTGTTGCCAAATACAAACCTTTAGCATTAACAATATCGGCATTAAAAGTAACTTTAACCGGTAACGCGTCTTTCGCATTCAATGTTATTTGTTTTGCCGTCGGTTCTTCCAGTTTTAATGCGTAATCAAATTTAAAATCAGGATCTTGAAGCTTCATTTTCATAATGGCTTCTCCGTCTATTTCTCTGAAACTTTCTATATATAATATTTTACCTTTTTTATCGGTTAAGACCAATATTCCTGATTCGTCATCAAATATTTTTTCTCGTACAAAACACCAAATATTATCTTTGAGATAATGTTTTTTGCTGTTTTGCTCGGCAGGTTTTATTTCATCCAAGACTTTTTCGAATTTTTCGGCATCTTCTTCATTTCTGATAACGTAAATTTTCGAAAATGCTTCTATAACTCTTTTGTTCTCTGTTAAATTATCCTTGCTTTGAATTATTTCATATTCGTCTTTGTTTTTTATTAAGATAAAGTCATATCCGGAAGAGCTTGTACCGTAATCGTTTTGAGCAGTAATAATAAGTTTTCCTTCAAATAACTTTAAATCACCTTTTAATCCCGTAATTTTTAAGGGAATAAAATCGAATTTATATGATTCGTAACTTTTATGCAAAATTTCGGCTATTCTTTTTTTTGCTTTCTTGCTTAACTTATAATCTTTATTTTTGAAAACGGTATTTACCGTCATGCCCATTGTTTCTTCCGGGACTTCCAATTCGGTTTCGCGATATGTTATTTCAGTGATTTTACCTTCAGGGGATGTTGTTATTTCAAAGTATTGATATTCTCCGAACCAACTTTGACGAATAATAAACCATTTGTCGTTTTTTTGGAATATTTTGCTTTTTGTTTCTTTATCTGTTGCATAGAATACTGAACGCAACATAACGGCATCGTCTTCCGTTTTTAAAGTAAATTCCGGATTTAAAGCTTTAATAAATTCATCTGATTGAAGAAGTTCATCCGCTGTTTTGAAAGGATAAAAATTATTTTTCAGGATGATAAAATAAAGTGAAGCAATATTATTGTCGGAATATTTATTTCCGAGATTTATTGCCAGTTTTGCTTCAGCAATATCTGCATTAATTACTCTTTGGCTGTCAGCGACAACCCAAACGTATTCTTCCTGTTTTATCTTTTTTTCAAGGTATTTCTCGGCTTTTTCAATTTCGGTTTCGGCAAACAATACTTGCGCTGAAACGATTATTAACGCCGTTAAAATAAAAAATAAGGTTTTGGAAGATGATGATTTCTCTGATTTCAATATACTCATGTGTTCTCCTTTTTTAAACCGGATGTTCGGAAAATAACCGGTTTTATTGTTTTTGGGTAAATTTTATTTATCGGTTTTAATATTTTATTGCTTGGAATATTGCAGTCATAGCGGTAAGATCAAATAACAAATGGATGACTATGTTGAATAATAAGCGTTTACGCCATATAAAAATTGAACCGAAGATCAGGGCGGGAATAAAATAAAAAAAGAATTGACCTAATCCGGTTACGGTTACGATTCCGTGGGTAAATACAAATGCGATTCCTGCCGGTATCAAAGCTGCCCATTTATTCATTTTCAGTTCTGTAAGTTTGGTGATTGCATAACCTCGATAAATTATTTCTTCACAAAATCCTGCGGAAAAAACCGTGAGAATAAACAACAGTCTTTGTGAAGTTGTTTTTGGGAAAAAGTTCAGTAATCCGGACAGTATTTTTTCGTCTATGGAAATATGCTGCAAAAACTGCTCTGTAAATCCGAATACAAATAAAGAAAACGTAAAATATGAAATAACAAGGATTAAGTTTTTTTTTGCATTTAGCATAAATCCTATGTCTCGAAATGTTTTATTTTCTTGATTTAAAAATATTTTGATGATGAAAACGCTCAGCCAATGTAAAATAATTATACCGCTCCAAAATGGAATGAATAAGTCATCGTTTCCTTTAACGAATAACTCTTTCGACCAAGGACTCAGGCTGTACATAAAATAAATTAGCGGAAAAACAATTAAAACAATCAATAAGTCTCTTTTGCTTTTATGCATTTTTATTCCTTTATGACGTATATTTTTTATAAAAAATTATTTTTTTTAAATTGTTTTATTTTTGTCAAATATTTTAGTGTTATCAGAATTGATATTTTCTTGTTTGTTGTCGTATTTTGGTATTTTTGGAGTTTGAACACGGCAACGACTGATTATTTTATCATTATGTTCATGATTATCGGCTTTTTGTTTTTACCGCAAAAAACCGTATCGGTAAATTTTAGGTTCAATCTTTTTGCCGAGAATTTTAAGCTTTTTTCTTAAATCGGCAATTAATCCGGTATAAGTTGCGTCTTTGCTTTCGGCATTCATTCTGCCTTTGCTGTTTCTTCCCTGAAAATGCTCCCGAATATCATAAAATGAGGCGTTCGGATTTGCTCCCGGTTGTTCGTGATAATAACGCCATAATTTACGTCCTGCGTTAAAAACCTCTTTTGCTTCCTTTGAAAATATCTTTTTTTCAAAGGGATTGACAATGCTTGTTTCCTCAAATAAAATTTCGGTTTGCCAAGCATCATTCGTCTCTTCTTTAAGTTTACCGCCGATAAAGTCCGTCATAAAATTACTCTCGAATTTATCTTTGGCATCAACTTCTCTTTCCGTAAACGGTATCCAGTGGTTTGTGCCTTCGGCGGAGCTTATGCGGTTTTGTCCGTGAAACAGCGTATAGGCAAGACAGTCATTTTGAAATTCTTTATCCGATTGCCAGCCGTCTTCAGGATAAAGAAATTGATCCCGGTCGTTTATCCAGGTAGCTTTTATGCATAAACGAACAGCAAAAAAAATTGTGCATATTATTAAATTTTTTATTGTTAATTCAATAGTTAATGCATGTGATTGTTTTGAACTTATATAATGTTGAATATTTATTAAATTTTGATTTTGAAAATCATTTCGACCTGAATTCATCATACCGATTGAAAATATATTATTACTGTCTTTATTATTGGACAGCCATTTTCCAATATTCATAATATTATCGTTTGAAGAAAATCTTTTTTGTCCTGTAAATTCCCCAATTTTATCATAAACATCCGCTTGTATGTCTGTAAAAATTTCTTCTTTGGCAGTATCCCATATAAAAAATCCTATCGGAAATTTTCCTTTTACGTTATCAAAGGTAGCGGCCGGGACGCAAAAAATTTTTTCGAGCTTCGCTCGAAAGTTTTGGCGAAATACTCGGAAGTTTGAAGATTGCAAATTTTTCAACTTTGAAAAATTTGCAATCTTGCATGAGGGTATTTCTTGATATATTCTCATTAAAAACTGAGTGAAAAGCTCATTTCCGGCTTTACCCAAACTTTGAGCATATTTTTCATGAACATAATTATTGACAGCGGTTCCGGCTTTATTCTTCCCTGTTCCTGTTCTTTGTCGTGTTGTTCCTGCTTCCGCATAAGGCGGATTGATATAAATAATGAGTTTTTTTCGTTTTTCCGGGTCTTGTAATACTTCCAAAAGGCTTTGCGGAAGTTTACATTCCCCTCCTCGGTAGGGGTGCCGCCGGGCGGGGCGGTCTTTATCTTTTGTCGCTGCATTTACCGCTCCGTCAGTCTGCGACTGACACCCAGGGGGATCAGTCGGAATATAATCATTCAAAAAATCAAATTGAAAAATATGACTTTTCAGAAGATTGGCTCCGTTTTCAATACGTTCGCGCATCACGTTTACGTCGGCTTGATCCAAAGTGGAAGCCCAGATATTGTATTTGTTGACCAGTCCGGCGAGTAAATTTCCGGTGCCGGCGGCGCAATCCCAGACATAATATTCATCTTGCCAATCTTCGCCAAACACATCGGCAATGTATTTTTGGGAAAGCTCCACCCATTGGCGAGGCGTAAAAAAAGCTCCTTTTCGTTCTCTTATGTCCTGCGGAACGAGTAAATCGCGTCTTTTAATGATATATTCATGCCAAATTTTAAGAGGCGGTCTTTTGTATATTTTCCAAAATTGTTGATAAATATCGGTGTGTTTTATCTTTATTGCGGCATCAAACATTTGGTTAATGTTTTCTTTGGAAATTCGGTAACCTTTGTTTCGATAAACGACAAAAAGATTATCTCTGATTGAAATATCATCGTCTATTTCGGGGGTATCTTGGTCATCGGTAAAAAGATCGGCAAGAAAGAAATCCGCATCTATTATCCTGTTGCTTTTCAGTTTATCCCAATTTACGTCAATGACGGGTTTTACGACTTCCAGCCAACGCAAATACACGGGGATAAAATTATTTTTTCCTATTTTTATTTTTCCTGATTGGGATGATTTTCTTATATTGTTTTTGATAAAAATTTTCAGTTCTTTTTTGTCTTTTTTATAGTCGTAAACATAAGATTTTTTCTTTATTATATCGGCGATTCTTTTTTCTATCAGCTTAAATTCTTTGGTCTCGCGCTTACTTGGAGTTACGTTCCAATTGAAATCATTAAGATAGAAAATATCCTGAATATCTTTGTAGGGAATAAATGCCATTTTACAAAAATCAAATGCTCCGAGAAAAGCCGGCGGTAAAATTTTATCAAAAGTTCGGGCTTTCCCCACGGTTAAAATAAGTTGCGCAAACATGGCGACAATATCATAATTACCGGTTTTGGCTTCCGCCCAAAGTAAAGATAATCTTTCGGAACTTCCTTTTTGTCTTAAAGAAACGGAAAAATCTATGTTTCCTATTATTTCCGAAGTATCAAACCCGTTAAACCATTCCTCTGCAACCTTATTTTTTAATTCTTCTTCACGCATATTTTTGTATTTCATTTTTTCTCCGCCGGTGATTTTTACATTATAAATTTATCTTTTCGAAATTTCCGGTAAGATATTGTCAACAGATTTAATTGTAATCTTATTCAAATTAAAAAAATGCCGTCATCTTAAAAAAATGCCGTCATCCGAATAACTGAGAGCTGATAGAAATAATTTTAAAAGTCAAAAATTATATTTTATCAAGCTTCGCAAAAATTATATTAAAAATTGCCTTTGTTCAGGTAAAGCAGATATTAAGTCTTTTTTCTGATTATTTTATATTTTCAGTTTTCATGTTTGGGTTTAAATAAATCTGTCTTGACGAATTTTTGCAATTTTGTATCTTCGATTCTTATTTAAAAAAACAAAGCAGAGGTTATTATGCTTAATCTTGTCCTGTTCGGACCTCCCGGAGCCGGGAAAGGAACCCAATCAAAGTTGCTTATGGAAAAGTATAACTTGGTTTATATTTCCACCGGCGACATTTTGAGAAAAGAATTGGAGAAGCCCGATTCTGAGCTCGGATCAAAAGTAAGAAATATTATAGATTCAGGCGGATTGGTTCATGACGGAATCATAGTCCAATTAATTGAAGAAGTTATAAAAGACAATAAAAACGCTCAGGGATTCCTTTTTGACGGATTCCCTAGAACTTACGTGCAAGCTTATATTTTTGACGGTTTATTGAGAAGAATGAACACGAAATTATCCGGATTAATAAGTTTGGAAGTTCCCGAAGAAGAATTAAAAAAACGTCTTTTGGAAAGAGCGAAAACAAGCGGCAGATCCGATGATGTAAAGGATGTCATTGAAAATCGTCTTAAAGAATACAGAAAGAAAACCGTTCCCGTCATAAATTATTATAATGATAAAGGAATTTTTCATCCTTTGGACGGAACCGGAAAAATTGAAGAAGTATTTGAAAGAGTATCTAAAGCAGCAGAAAAAGTTTTATCCAATAATTTGCTTAATGTCGTTATTTTCGGTTATCCCGGTTCAGGGAAAGGAACTCAAGCAAAGATTATTGCGGAAAAATTCGGTCTTGTTTATATCTCGATAGGAAAAATTCTGAGAGATGAAATATCTCATGACAGCGAAATCGGAAAAGCTGCCATGACTTATATGGAAAAAGGCATTAACGTTCCGGATGAAATAGTCATTAAAGTTATTGAAAATAAAATAAAAATGAACCCTAAAGCAAAAGGTTTTGTCTTTAAGGGCTTCCCTCGCACAATCGTACAAATTTATATCCTCGGCGGATTATTGCAGAAACTTCATTCTCGAATAACATCTTATATTGAGTTGAAAGTTTCTCCGCTGGAATCGGTAAGACGTTTGAAAGCAAGAGGAGAAACCGACAATTGCAGATCTTACGACAAGCATACGGATTCCATTTTACAGCGTTTGGAAGAATATGAGGAATTAACCGTTCCCGTTTTAAAATATTTCCGTAAAAATCGCAACGTACGCGAGTTAGAAGGTAAAGGAAGCAAAGAAGAGATTGCCGAAAAGCTGGAACGTATTCTGATTGATGATTTTACCAAAGTAAAGAACAATTAAATATTTTCGAATTGATTCATTAATTTGCCCGACAGATGAAATATCGCTGTCGGGTATTTTTTTTATAATAAATTGGTTTTAAAGGAATTATCTGTTTTATAAATATCTGAATAATTATTAAAATAGCGCTCATCTTGTTTGTCTGCTAAAAACGAGTTTGACAAATTTTCACCCTTTTTCTAATTGGACTCAAAGAATATTAACGGAGATTATTATGAGTAAAAAAGATCTTAACAAAGGAACTTTATCAATCCATACGGAAAATATTTTTCCGATTATAAAAAAATGGCTTTATTCCGAACACGATATCTTTTTGAGAGAGCTTATCTCAAATGCCATCGATGCCATGAGCAAAAGAAAACTCGTGGATGAAGGCGTTAACGAAGATGATTTGAAAATAGAATTGAAAGTTGATAAAAAGGCTCATACTTTACAGATTATCGATAACGGAATCGGAATGAATAAGGAAGAAATCGAAAAATATATTAATCAAATCGCTTTTTCCGGAGCGGAAGATTTTGTCGATAAATTCAAAGATAAACAATCAAGCATAATCGGACATTTCGGTTTGGGATTTTATTCTTCTTTCATGGTTGCCGAAAAAGTTACCATTGATTCTCTTTCTTACAGAGAAGGAGAAGAACCGGCATTTTGGGAATGCGACGGTTCCACCGATTATTCTTTGGGCAAAGGAAGCCGCAAAACCGTCGGAACAACAGTTACCGTTTATTTGAACGCCGATTCTCATGAGTACGAAGAAGAAAATAAAATCAAAGAACTTGTCGATAAGTTCAGCAGTTTTACGCCTTTCCCTATTACCATGGGCGACGATACGCTTAATCAGAAAGAAGCTCTCTGGAATCGTAAACCGAAAGACGTTACCGAAGAAGAGTACAAAGAATTTTACAAGAAAACTTTCCATGATTGGGAAGATCCTCTTTTCTGGATTCATCTCAATGTTGATTTTCCCTTTAATCTCAAAGGAATTTTGTATTTCCCGAAAATCAAAAACGAGCCGGATATCAATAAAGGAAGAGTTAAATTATTCTGCAACAATGTGTTTGTCGCCGATAATCTTAAAGAATTTATTCCGGAATTTTTGTTGCTTCTCAGAGGCGGAATCGATATTCCCGATATTCCGTTGAATGTTTCCAGATCATTTTTGCAACATGATCAGCAGGTAAAAAAAATTACCAAATACATTATCAAAAAAGTTGCAGATCATCTTAAAAGCGTTTTCAAGGAAGACAGAGAGAGATACGAAAAAATTTGGGAAGATGTTAATCAAATCATCAAATACGGCGTTTTGACGGAAGAAAAATTTTCTGATTCCATGCGAGACAGCTTGATTTTTAAGTCAACCAACGAAGATTATGTTACGGTTGAAGAATATCTGGCAAGAAATAAATCCGAAGAAAAACCGCAGAAAATTTTCTATGCCGGAAGCGAAGATACTCAGGTTTCATACATTAAATTGATGAAAGAACAGGGACTTGAAGTTATATACTCGACTTCAATTCTCGATAATCATCTTTTCCAGCACTTGGAACAAAAAATATCGGATATCGCTTTTACTCGAGTTGATTCGGAAATCAATGACAATATAGTGAAAAAAGATTCAGATGAAGATAAATCTCTCAATACCAAAATCGCCGAAATTTTCAACAAGGTTCTTAATCCTAAGACCGAAGCAAATTTCAGTGCCGATAATTTGAAAGAATATTCCAAAAAACATCCGGAAGCGATTGTCAAATTGGAAAAATATATCAGAAAAGAAGAAGAAAACACTATTATAAATCCTTACGATATTCCGCAAAACGTAAGAGAGGAAATAGGAGAAAACGCTTTTAACGATATTGTTGATCAAATGTACATTCCCGTAACCTCTGAAGTTAAATCTTTGAAATCCGATAATATTTCGGGAATGGTTGTTTTCAATGAACACATGAGACGTTACTCTGAAATGAATGCCATGATGACGCATTCTGATTTTGATATGTTGGCAAATCATAAGATGATAATTAATGCTAATAATAATATTGTTAAAAAAATAGTTGAATTGGACGAAAAAGGCAAAAAAGAAGAAGTCAAAACCATTGCAGAATACATTCATCAATTGGCTCTTCTCGAACAAAAACGCTTTACCGGTAAAGAATTACAGAAATTTATCGAAAAAGCAAACGACGTTTTGAAAATGCTGTAATTTGCCTTTTAAGCTAATTATTTTATCCCTTCGTCATAAGGCGGAGGGATTTTTTATGCAGTTGATTCCGCTGTCGTTAAATCTGTTGACAAGATATTGAATAGAATTATTAATAAATTAAATCTAAGACTGTATAAAACATCTTTGACTGCACAGGTTTGATAATTTTTTATTTATCGTATTATAAAAAGGAGAAATTATGAAAAAGCCCGGTTTGGGAACGCAAGAATTATCAATGCTTATAAAAAGTAATTGTATCTATGTTGATAAAACAGAGATAATTAACAAACTTATAGAAAACGGGAGATATTATTTCCTTTCC